>Ga0334893_1003007_pt1 | contig 11473 bp, 25 predicted proteins | sample GraSluR3_MG_5_FD_207218 | JGI IMG/M metagenome (GOLD analysis project Ga0334893, IMG submission 207218) | Sludge microbial communities from methane-producing bioreactor in Wageningen University, Netherlands - Granular Sludge_09_05-R3 | ecosystem: Engineered > Bioreactor > Anaerobic >...
CAATTAACTGTACAACAATCCAATGTTTTTTTATATTTTAATTTATTTAAACTTTCTGTTGACGCATTCATCCCACGACTCAAGTCGTGGGCTTTCTGCTGCTATGATCGTAACCAAGCCCCGTATCCATACAACCAACAAGAGCTGTAATGGATATTACATTGTTTAACGCTAAAATATAAAAACATATCCTTTGATGCTGTTTTTTCGTGACTGCTCCCACGACTTTAGTCGTGGGAGCAGTCACGGGATCTTCAAAGGATTGGTTTGCATATGCAACCCAAACCATCTGAAACTTCTTGGAAACACTGTCTAAAAATTACCTATTTTTTAGACTCATCAACACCCCCCCAATCTGTTGTCAAATATGTATCTCCACATACCATATTTTCTACACAAACGTAAGTTTATTGTCTAAATACTAAACTGCGGGTGACCTATGACAACAAAACCATTAATTGTATAGACAACTATCTACATATATGGAAAATAGGATGTGGCTCTATACATGCCTTGCAGGATTACTAATTATTGATGTTATAACTACAACAATTGCAATCCAACATGGAGCAACCGAACTCAACCCCATAATGGATCGTATTGTTCATAACCCATTACATCATTTTATTGTAAAACTTGCTTTCCTTGGAGTAGTATGGGGTATTGCCAATAAAACATCTGAAATTCATCCAAAAGGAGATGTTGCAGTAATAGTATCGTGTATTGCAGTGTTTACATTACCTGCAATTAATAATCTCTACCAATTATCTGGAGTGATGTAAATGCAGGAACTTGTCAATACAATCGTATCTCTTCTGACAAACCAACCCTCGTTTCTACACTTTTCTGGATTTGTTATCGGACCAATGGTGATTGTTATTGCATATATGGCACACTCGTTGAAAACAATCCCAAACACAGCATTAGATAAGAAAATAATTGTTTTAACGGGAGTTGTCGGGTTTATGATATGGACAATCTCATTGATGCATTATGCATCATAAAAAAAAGAGGGTTTATTTTTAGGATGATTAACGCCTTCTCCGTTTTGTATTTCGGCTTCGTTGCCGCCGAGCATCTTCCATTCCTTCTTTATATTTTATATGTTCTGATAAACTTCGGCTGATGAAGCCATCCCAATACATCTCTCCTAATGGGGAAAGCTCCTTGCGCCCCGTATGTGGATTTACCCATTCTTCCCAAGGGTGAACAAAAATCACATAATATTTCCGGGGGTCGAAAACCGGGAGTTTCCCTTTTGCAGTAATATTCCTGAATTTTCGAGTATACCTTAAATTCTGAGTGACGGTATGTGCATTGCTTGGAGAACCCTTGATCCCAAATATGTACTTGTTAATTTTTCCATCAAAATCTGCTTTCGTATACTGTGTTTTAATCTTGGGACCGATAATACGAGTCGCAATAACATACCCATCATACTTATCTATATCTCTGTGTTCTGCCATAACTAATCACCATTACTCTATCTTGCGATATTCTTTCTCATGTAAAAAACGGGTTGCATTTTCCTTTTCCCAAAAAGGTAATTTTGATAACCCATTAAAACCCATTTTATCACCCACTAATTGAAATAAATAAAATACTTACCGCCATACGGCACAATTCTCGCACGATAGCCGCTCGCACGAAGCTCTTTTGCATATATCTGTGCATTGGCTTTTGAATGACCGCCCGGACTCGGACCGTATTCTCCCGTCCATAATTCAAATACCGCGCCATCAAAGATACGCTCTTTCGGAACGTCTTTTGAAGGTAATCTGAAAACATCCAAATTCGATCTTAAACCAAAACTCTTTATTGTCTTTTTTGCCATACAATTTCACCTTCTCAGAAAACATAAATGAAATATCTATCTCCAAACTTTACCACGCGGGCGCGAGTCCCAAACATGCGTATATCTTTTGCAATATCTAATGCAAAAGATTTGTTTTTAAATCCCTCTTTTCCTTCCTTTTTAAAAATACCGCCGCCATCCCACAATTCAAACATATAATTATCAAATTGACGTTCTTTTGGGGGATTGTTTTTAAAAGATTTTGGCATTGAGATTCACGCATTTCTCCGGTAAATTACATACGAGCCTTTTTTTCCGGGCACTTCCATAAGATGAGTTTTTTGACGTTTGTTCCCACCATGCCCCTGTTTTATGATCTTTTCAAAATTGCGAGCAATTTTAAGCGACCTAAATTTCGCAAATGTTCCGGGTGCCCCCCACACATAATAGCATTCGCCATTGATGGTTTTTGTTTGCGGCACCTGCCTTGTTTTGACTGAAATCTCTTCACCCCATTTCTCTTGTACCATAATAATCACCTACCCCAATTTTACTTTTTCGCCCCAAATAAGACGTAACCCATCATCCTTCATTCTGCCAAGGTCATTATACGTAGCACCATCCATTACAAGTATAGGGATCCAGATTTCTTTTTTCCCAATATGATCCATTGGAGATACAAAAATCTCTACCCCACCAGTGGGACGACCCGTTTTTGGATGATAATGTTTGATCCTACGGACATACAGCCCATTGTATCTAAGATTCTTAACGATCTTATCTACAAACCGATTTGCACCAGTATGAAACCCTGTGTCGAAAACAGAGTAAAATGGACGACCATTAATCATCCGGTTTGGTTTTAACACCCTCATTGCCATATGGGTTATATTACCACAATAGGTAATAAAGATATCCCATTACTGGAAAAAGAAAAAAACTTACAGATCTCCACCTATAACAACCCTAAACCAAACCGAATCAGCTCTCCAATCGTTATTCCTGCCGCAATTGAAATGAAAATTATGAGAAACAGGATCTTATCCGAAGCATGGATATCTTTACCTAATTTTGCCCGAATATCTTCCGATTGCGATACAAGAGATTCCTGAACCGCAATAATTTCTGCGATTTTATTAGAAGACTCTAAAACCATCTTGTTTTGCGTGTTTACAGTATCAATACACACTTTATCAATTGCATCACGCGAGAGAGCATTTTCTTTGTTGATTTTGGATAACGCAATATTTATGTCAGATACAATCTTTTCCATATTATTTGCCGTTTCGGTAATTCTATGCGTTTGTTGAATTAAAATAGATTTTGCTTTATTGCGAGCATCCGTACCTATCTCGGATAATGCAACGTCTAATGATGTTTTGAAATATTCAGCAACTTTCCGAGAATCAGTATGACCCGCCAATAACTCAATGTGAGCGTTCAATACATTTATACACTGTTTTAATGCATCTAATTCACCATCAATCCGAGTTACCCTCTGGATTACCTTTTCGTGAGATTTGTAATAACCCCTTGAACAGGATGCCGCATCATGCATCATGGCAACTTGTTGTACAATATACTGGATTGCAGGGCTTTCTTGAGGGAATGTCGGGTGATCCCCCATTTCATCTAATTCTTTATTATCCATAACTCCAACTCCTGATTGGAAAAATACTATTGTTTTTTTATTATCTCCCATATCATTTATGCTTATCCTTATACACCTTAACCATATAAAAAAAAGAATCAATCTATGGTATTGTGTTTTTGCAATACCGGATAATACCAATTTGTTGCATCACCCAATTTCAAAGATTTCAGCTGATCGTAAATGATATCAAATTGCAAATCTTTGGCTTCATCCATCAGCTGTAACCGCGCACGTTCCCACCCCTCAACCGCCTTGGCATAATCTGTGTAAATATTAAGGATTGAAGTATATCCCTGATATTCTTGTCGTAATAATACCCACACATCCATTATTCTGCCTCATTTTCAACACCATACATATATCCATAATATATTTTTAATGGATTTGTCCAGATTTTTCCCGCATTTTTACAATCCACAAGGCACCTGCATATCTGACGATCAATATTTACGATCTTACCAATACCAAGCACGGTTGATACCTCTTTACCCAATTTTACTACATCTTTTGTACAAGTATAGATTTTGTCAATTATTGATTCATCTATACCAGATTCTTGTAGATAATATTTGCAAGAGGATCTTGCATCATTTAGAGATTTTGATATCAATATCTTGCTGAATACTGCATCGGGAATTTCTTGGATATATGAGGCAACATCATCGCAAATAACAGATGCAGGATGTGAAACGGATGCTGTTACTGCAGGTTTTTTTAAGGTGGTTTTTGATTCTCCCCTCTTTTTCTTTAATCGATAGAAATTTGTCCCAACAGACTTGTCATTTCGACCCGATTGAGGAAACGCTTCACGATACCGATTTATTGCATCCTGACGAGATGAAGCAACCGCGATAACTGCCAACTCTTCTGATAACCACGAATCGTTATGATTGATCTGAACCGGAGTTTCATCAATATCATCTACCGAACCAATAGTATCGGGAAGAGGTTTCGGTTCAACATCTGCGACTGTGGGGGCGGGAGCGGGAACAGGAACGACATCTATTTCATTTTTTTTGGATATAAGATCCTCAGCATTATTCGGGGATTCAAGCGGTTTTGAAGGAACTGAAGGTACATCTTTACGTAACCGGAAATACTGTAAATGTAATGATTTTCGAGTCCTCTCACTGTTTGGGAACACCTTGCGGTATGCCGCAATTGCATCTTTTAATGGGTCAATGCGCGCAAGTAACGAAAGTTCTTTTAAATCCCATTTTGAACCGCTTTTAATGATGTCTTCGATTTTATCAAATGATGGTTTGGAGATTTCAAGATCTTCGGGTTTATCGGATTTATCTGATTGGTTTGCATCTGCAAAATAAAGGTAATCGGAGATGTTTATCCCACCAGAAGATATCCGGCGATACATCGTCCAAACGGCTTTATCAGACCGTTCGCTGTTAGGGAATGATGCACGGTAATCGCGGATGGTTCTTGACATCGAACCGCCGGAAGATACCAACACATCCAATTCATCGCGATATATCGTTGATGCAGAGGGAATCCTACGATCAGATACGACAGATTTTACCGGAATATCATCTGACACAATTGCCGAACCTGCATCACGAAACCTTGGACCTTTCCCATGATGGATCCGTTCATGACGTACCTTTAACGCCTTATCAGTACGATCGCTCAGGGGAAACGCTTCACGATATGCCGCAATTGCATCTTCTTCAATTAATGGAGATAACGCATCGGTTTCTTCCTGTGACCAAGGCGCGCCCGCACACGCCACTTTGGGAGATTCGGCGCGCGGAATCGGGATATCGCAAGATTTCATTGCGGCAATCATCGCATCCAATACCGCCTGATATTTTTCGGGAAGGGGATGGATTGACCTGATTGAGAGATGAACTTCATCCCCGATATTTAATTCAATGTTATTGATTCTAACCATAATAACCAATATATTATTTGACTTCAGGAGATATAAATACCATTGTCGGGGAATAGAAATAACCGGAAAAGCGCATCAAAAAAGCAAATGGCGCGCATAAATGTAAACTATGTTGCCAACACCACCCAAAATGAGAGATAAATTAACAAGAATAATGTGAAGGCACCCATGCATACCATGAAGATGCTGAACGAATACAATACCAATTTCTCAAACAATTGTAGTATTCCCGCCATTACTCATCACCAATATCCAATTGAACTACCTCAAACACCGTCTTTTCCAAAGCATCCCGCATAACCTTTGACATATTCACATTCTGGTTTTTCAGCTGAATATACAAAGAATAGGGGATATGCACACATACCGCTTTTGTAGGTTCACTGATCTTTTTCATCACATTATGTAACGTAACGTAACGTAATAAAGGTAGTGTATCTACCTACAATGGAATTTGCCAATTATGTATACCTGACATAGCAAACCATACAAAGTATACAATAATGCAAACCCATATGCTTGCCGAAATCGTGAATGAACAATAATGCAAGCCCCTAAGACACCCACTCAATTTACTATACATAGACAACAAAGAGGTTAATCTTAGCAGACAATTGATACAAAACGTCATATACATTAAATTCAAGTTGAAACCCTATGAAATAACCAAAATAACCGATTATATTTTGATATGCAAAAAACAAGCCAATTTAAAGCCAAATAATATCTCAGATATCACTTTAATTTTAAGATATGACTCATACCACTCCATCAAAAAAAACCATAATGCATAGGTATGATGTATACTAAGGAAGACTCCCTTGAGAACATAAATGAAAACAGACAGTTTGCTTCATAGAATTAAGAAAAGAAAAGATCTTCTTGTTCATTTTACTATACATAAATGACCGCCCCTATTTAAAGGTATGTTTAGTCAAACCAATTGAGTCTTTTTTTTCTTTAGATTTTGATTTAGACTTCATATTACGAGTTTCGCAAATAAGAGTGATCAAAACAAGCACATAATAAAAAAACCATTCCTATGAAATTTATGTATTTGGTGACTAAATTGTTGTTTTTTAACCATACATAACTGTCAAAGGATACCCTTTGCATATGCCAACAGTCAAAAAGAGATAAGGTTTAAATAAAATCGGTGGGAATAGAGATTGTAGTACTTCCGTAGTGTAGCGGTCAATCATGCAGGGCTTTGGACCCGGCAACGGCAGTTCGAGTCTGCCCGGAAGTTTTCTTTACCAAATTACCATTTTCAATAACAAAATTTTTACGCCACGCATTTTGACGTTTGTTTGTTTGACAAAAAGTATTGTAATCATCAAGCCTTTTTTTATGTGCAACCAAATCCGTAATTTCCGGTTCTCTTGTGCGAGAATAACCAACATAAGATTTTGCTTTTTTTGATTTAATAATTTGAGGTTCGATCACTCAATATCACCATCCATATTAATCCCTTTATACCAAAGAGAGGTTACGTTTGAAGAATTGGTTTGCCATCCCCAAAATAAAAATATAGAATCTCTTGGGTGCGCGATTTCTCGAATATAATATTTTGAGTTCCTTATCATCTCTATTGACTGGTTAAAAGATTTTGGGGTTGAACCCCCATATTTCCCATATTTAGTATTTTTTTTCTCTAACCATATACAATTCCATTCGTCTGAAGTTTCACATAGATATATTCGCCTTATTGTAATTTTATTTGATTTTTCATCATGCATTACTGATTTTGCAATAGCCCTTAGTAAATCATTCAACTCACTATTAATATTGATATTACAATCATAATTAATAGTTTCAGCTTTGGGTTTTGTTTCAACTTTAGGCTCTGCCGGAACTACATCTTCCGATTTGATGTGAGCACCCCTGATGGATGGATTGGATTCTATCTTATCAGTATCGCTATCTCCAATCTCAAAAAACTTATTTAAAGTAACTCCTGCCATCTAAAATAATATGGATTTTGGAGTTAATAAGAGTATGGAAAAAAAAGGGTTTAAATTGGATGTCCCACAACATTCGTTATGACGAAATTAAGGTTGTTTACATATAATAGATAATACGAACCGTCTTTAACAACCCGATATTTCATATCCAAACCTTTCCGCGTCCTTTGCAACTCTCTGATAAACCCAATTATTTTCTTAAAGCGCACATCTTTCCTTGAGGGATATCTACCAACCCACCAATACGTTTCTCCACCATATTTTCTTGATTTCCAGTTTTTCTTAAACCACGATCTTGGGATTGGGGTTTCTTTCCTCCATTCATCTGCAAGATTGTTTATCATAAACATCTCGTTTGGATTTGCATATTCAACTGGATTCATGATTTCACCTTACTTCTTTGTTTTTCTCTTTTGTGGTTTTCGCGCGCTTTTCTTACGTAATGCATCAAGCCGAAGGATTTCGCGCGCTTCTTCATGATTCATGCCGCCAAGAATCATCGCGCCCGCTTCGCTTAATTCCATTGTTCGCTTAGCAATTTTAACTTGGTGTTTCCAAAATACATCGTTTGTAACCATATTTAATCACCTCTTTTTTTCTTTTACTAACACAGAACGCCCAAATACCGGATACAAAGATTTTACCAAGTCTTTGTAGAACTTTGAACTTATATAAACATGAAGAGTACTTGGATCGTTTTTGTCTTCAACAAATACAGGAAGCCTACCTTGTTCCTTAATAAAATTTAATGTCGATTCTTTTACAATATACCTATTCGGAATATCACCATCATACACATACTTCTCTCCCTTTCGAGTAATAACCCTATTTACCATGATTTTTCCTCCACATACCTAATATTTGTTCTCTTTTCCAACATCCCCAAAACAACCTGAGTGTAAGGGACAAACACTCTAATTTAACCGTACTTAACAGACTTCAACATTCAACTTATTATACCACTTACTTAACGCAATAAGTAATAAATGTTTTTGTTTAAATTTTGTTTGTTAGGAAAAAAAATGAAAAAGATTAATGTTGTTTTATTTCCTGAATTACACCGATTAAATTTTCTTTCCCGTCTTTTAACCCATAAATATGACAATCACCATTCGGCAATTTCTGAGTGGACCCCGTTATTGCTCCAAGTTTGTAGAAAACATCAACGCTTTGTTCAAACGAGAGATCTTCAATTATAAAATCTCTTGTTTTAACCCTATATTTCGATTCGACCATCTTCACCATCTTTTTCCAAAAGATTTTCATGTTCTGTTTTCACCCGCATCACCGCAAGTTGTTCTGCGGACATCATATCACGCATCCAATTATCATAATTTGACATCACTGAATCTATCTTTTTAAATCTTTCATGTTCTTTTCTAAACATAGCTTCTATTTCAGAATACCATTTTACTTTACGGATCTGACTCCTGATTAAACGTAGTTTGTATGCATATGCAACCCGAAATGCATAGGGATGAGATTCATACCCTTCTTCTACCGCCACTATCAGTTTCGTAATCCTTTTCACAAGATCTTTTTTATGCATCAAAATCCACCCCAAAAAATAACACAACAAACCAACACCGCCCAGAATGCAAGTATTATGAAGAAAATCACGATGCTGGGATGTATTGTCATAACTTCTCCCGCGCCCGGATAATGCCCTCATTATGCGTCAAAATCAACCCCCTCCATTTCACGAATCTTAATGAGAACATGATATGCAGTCATTTTCCCTACCCGCTCAATGCGCTCATCGAGAGTTGAGTTTACAAGCATTGCCAACCACCAAGCATTTTCCTCACGATAGGCATCATACAACTCACCAAGAGGCTTCTCACGCCATTCCAGAATTGTTTTGGAGTAGATGTCGTTTGTCTGGTTAAGTGCGCTAAAATAATCCATGTGATGCTCCAAAAAGATTATGTGGAATCTCCATCTTCGACATACTTGTACGAAGAGAAAGATGTTCTGAAAACCGTGCCGTGTTCAATCATATCGGAAATAACAAGATCAATGTCTTTATAATTTCCAAACAATCTTGCCCGTAATTCCTTCTCAGAAATCGGGGTTGAAACACCATCGTATGATTCGGATACGAAAGCCATTTTTTCTACCATCCTGTAGCCTCATGCTACCAAAAATATCTTTGGTTTTGAAGTATTTAATACATTTGTCGAATAAAAAGAGTTTATTTTGATTGAAAGTTAATCGGTTTTTCTTACCCATAATGCAGAAACATATTCCCCGCAATGGTTGTAGCAATATGCTTTCCTACCCGTATGGTTACAAAAGATTTTTTGGGGATCTTCATCAGATTCAGTATCCCGACCGCAAGTTAAACAACATTCTGCAATTGTTAAATTAGAGGTTTTAAATGACATCTTTAATCCCCCTTCTTTCTCCGAGCAAATATTCGTTGAAATATACCGGATTTCCTTAACGGGTTTTGTTCTGGATGGGAAACGGGGGGCGTTGATACCGATTGGGGATTTATACCCACAAACGATGATGGATCGTGTTGATTAAATGGGATTGTAGATGCAGGATTCGGTATTTCCTGAATTGGTTCTGGATTCGGCTGATAATATACCGGAGCAGTGACTATTTTCTGTTTTCTTAAACGCGCAAACAATCCTCTCTTTTGCGGGGCTTCATTATATTGATTCCATGAACCATGTTCCGGGAAATGCGCGACCCTACATTCTCCTGTCGGGATTAATTCTTGCCGATGGCATGGTGCCATAGGACATCGTAATCTCTTCCCTATAAGAGATTGATCATACTCTTCAACGGTAGCGAACTGCCAATATCCGCATCGGGGACATGCCATTTTTATATCAATTCTACTGTTTTTCATCTAAATCACCATTTAATTCCACATCACAAGATTCGCGTTCACTTGTCAACCATTTCCATGCAAAAATCATTGATATAATTATTGCAAGCCATAAGCCAACAATTACAAATACAAAATCCCAATATCCCATGCATATCACTTTAACACTTTATCTATTAAATCTTTTTTGAAATAATGGTCTTTTTTCAATTCAATGAATTTTAATTGAGCGCAATTGTAAAATGTTTTCCAATCCACCTTCTCAGCATCCGAATGATAATTCAAAGTGCCAACCTTATATAAATCGACAAACTCATGAGATCTATCTATCAAATCTAAGGTTTGAGCCGCGTTAAATACAGGTTCTAATGACACCCAAGTCTTTAATCCAATCTTCTTCTTCACATACTCCAAAACCAATAACCTCTCCCCAACCGAAGCCGTGTTTGGTTCATATTGTTTTTGCATTTCTTCATCCGAAAATGCTAATGTAATCGCAAATGTCAACTGTTCCGGGTATTCGCGATATATGTCAAAATCCCTATCCGCGCGCGCACCACCTTTGGTTAAGATAGTTACATTCAATCCGCGCGATAACAAGATTTCTAATGCTTGACGAGTGAGTTTGTGTTTTACATCTGCATGACAATACGGATCCGTTGCAAATGACATCAGAATTGGTCGTGTATCCTTTTTATCAGATAAATAATCTGCATCCTTTACTAACCGGGATAATGCATCGGGTTTTGGCTTGACTTCCCTGAATGATTCCATTGTTTGTTTCAGGGTTCTTGGAGCATAACAATAGATACACCCATGATCACATCCCGAATACAAATTAACTGCTAATTCAGCATATTCTAATGCTTTACCTTTTGGTTCATAAATTATCTTCATGGTTTTTCCTCAATTCTTTTAATTCATCATAAGATTTTGTTTTAAGTTTTTTTCCTTTCAATTCTTCGCATATTTTTTCCCGAATAGTTTTCTCAATAAACCCGCTTTGTTTCATCTCGATATCAAGCCATTCATCTACATGCGCCACAAACCCGCATTTTGCACATTTCCACGAATCTCCATCAGGATTCCAGATCTTTGCTTTTTCACCATCGGGTATCCTTGATTTGCAAAATTCATTACAATCGCAATGTTGAGGATACCCGCAAATCGGACATAACAATTTTGTCATGATCTAACTCTAACAGGCAAGAAACCCATGACTTTAGTCATGGGAGGAATGCCGTTAATTTTATATATCTAACAGTCGATACAAATGTGTGCAAGGACACTCCCTCCGGGAGCAAACGGTTAT
>Ga0334893_1003016_pt1 | contig 11456 bp, 10 predicted proteins | sample GraSluR3_MG_5_FD_207218 | JGI IMG/M metagenome (GOLD analysis project Ga0334893, IMG submission 207218) | Sludge microbial communities from methane-producing bioreactor in Wageningen University, Netherlands - Granular Sludge_09_05-R3 | ecosystem: Engineered > Bioreactor > Anaerobic >...
GGGATTGCCTAAGACCTCTAAGATGGGTTTACAGGTATTAAAGGTGTCTTCTTTACCTCCGACCATGATGGCAAGGGTAGCTGATTGGGCTTTCTCCTGTCCTCCGCTGACCGGGGCATCTAACATAGCTACTCCCTTGGAGGAAAGTTGGTGGGCTATCTCCTGGGAGACTAAGGGGGCGATGGAGCTCATGTCGATTAGGATCTGACCTTCTTTGGTGTTATGGATGAGGCCGTCTTTATCTAAGACTGCCTTTTGGACATCAGGGGAGTTGGGGAGCATGGTTATGATAATATCACAGTTGGCAGCAACATCGGAATTGGAGGAGGCTCTTTGGGCTCCGGAGTTGGTGATTTCGTTTAATGGGTTTTTATTCAGGTCATAGGCTATTAAGGGATAATCTGCTTCCAGTAAGTTCTTGGCCATGGGCAGGCCCATGATGCCTAGACCGATAAAACCTATTTTTGGTTTAGACATAAAATGTGTCTCCTTTCTTATGAAGTAAATGTTAATTTATATTATTTTATCTCAAATAGTTGAAAATTAAAAATTTAATAGAGTGATTATGATTATTTCACTAGGTTAATTGAAATAAAGAAAGTGGGATTGGTAACTCCAAGCACTTACTCGCATTAACAATAAAAAATTTCTTTAAAGAGTCAAATCTAATTCACCCTGCTTATTGAAATCTAACTGGTAACTACAATCTTCGCTAAAAAATGCTCTATTATCCTTCAGACCTTCCCAAATTTCTTTTGTAACATACATTTTGTCTAAATCTGATGTATTTTTTATAACAATAATTCGTGGTTCTTGCTTATTATAATTTCCAAAAATCTTTAAAAATGTTGTTATAGCATCTTTTTCTGTTGCAAAAACCATTGGTATCCTAGATTTCCATAAAAATCCACTTGTAATTGAATTAATATAAGTCGTTTTAAAATCAATCTTATTATACAACTTTTTTGTTATTGCTGTGGCCCATCCTATTCCGTGAGCATTACCATTGCTTTCTTTGGAAATGTCTAAAACTAAAATCTCTTTTATTTGAGGAATTGTAAAACTATCATTTTTTTCAATGTTATAATTAAAAATACCTCCAACAATATTTGAATCCATTCCTGTACCACTAAAATTTTTCCCTATTTCATGAATAATTAAAAGATCTATATTGTCCACTGGAAGGCGAGGCAATATTTTTTTACACTTTATCAATAACTCTTTATCAATTTTTTGAAAATTATTAGGTTCAACAGCATGGATCTCCATAATTCGGTCATATGAATTTTCTAAAATTCCAATGCCTCCAATTATAGGTAATCTCATAATTATTTGCTCAGCAAATTTTAAAATATTTTTATGTAAATTTTGGACTCCCAAAGAATGGATAAGGCTAGCACCATCATGATGTCCCAACCCGATTGCAACCATCTTATTAAGTCCACTTTCAATGTCTGCCTTAAAACTAGTGTGTACTTTAATTCTGTTAATAATAATTAACCCGTCAAGTATTTTTACTAAATCATTAACATAAATTCTTAATCCATTATCTAGTTTTCCTAAAACAAATGTTCTATCACTAGCCTGAACTGGGATACCTAAGTTCTCTTCAGAAATTCCATAATGTTTTAAAATCTCTAATTGTCCCTCTCTTGTAGCTCCCCCATGTGAGCCCATAGATGCAATAACAATTGGAGAACCGCCATATTCAACAATTACATTTGAGACAATTGCTAAAACTTCATCAATTCTATCAATTCCTCTACTACCTGCAGTTATACCTATTTTCGTTCCTGGATATATTCTTCTTTTAATATTTATTTTTTTAAGTTCAGTTTCTATTTGTTCCTTAATATTTAATATCTCTTTTGATTCAAAGGTTTGCTTAATAAGTTTCATATCAACTTTAAATTTCATATCTTTTCTCATTTATATAGATATTTTTTTTATTTTTTTAGTTATAACTAGATCAGCATCTAATCCAAATATACCTGGAATAATTACCTGTCCAATTTCAACCGGTGCTTCTAAAAAAAGTTCATGTGTTTTCTGAGCAACTTGTTTCATATATTTTTTGGGAATCGGTTTGTTTGTTTTAACACTGGCGAGCTGATAGTTTCCATTTATACACTTGACAGAACCGGTAAATATCCTTAATGGATTCTTGATTTCATTTTTTACAAAACCTTCTCCTTTTTTGCATTGAGCGCCTTTGATATGTTTTATTTCCTGTTTATCATAATCTACTGAAATGCTACAGCTATTGGGACAAACGATACAAATAAATTCTTTCTTCATCAGGTCAACTCCACCTTTAAATGTTTAATATCAGAGAGTTCTGAAGAGGTTAGTTTGATTCTAATCATCTCGGCAGGATTAACTCGAATAAATGATCTCTTTTTAATGATGCGATTATTATTTTTAAAAATAATCTGTTTTTTATTGTCAGGCTTTTTCACCCTAAATGAAAAAGTAGTATCATCAGCTAAATATTGAACGCGCTGCGGTAAAACATAGCGCAATCCTTCTCCTATCTCAATACTTATGTAATTTTTTAGTTTTAAAAGACTGGAAATATACTTTTCTACCCCGCTGGCAATATGTTCTGCTTCCAGTGAAACATTGTCTACAATATCATGTACCTGTAAAACATTTCCACAGGCAAAGATGCCACTAACTGTGGTTTGACCGTATTCATCGACCATTGGACCTCCAGTTAACGGATCCAGCTCTATGCCAGCCATCTTACTTAGTTCGTTTTCAGGAATAAGACCCACAGATAATAGCAAGGTATCACAGGGCACTTCTTTACAGCTCGATAAAACAACTTCCCCTTGCCGGTCTACCTTAGCCATAGTAATGGCTTCTACTCTTTTATTTCCCTTAATATCAATCACTGCATGGTTAAGGTAAAGCGGAATATCATAATCAAAAAGGCATTGATTAAAATTACGAGGAAGGCCACTTCCATAGGGCAATAATTCTAAAACCATCTTGACATTTGCCCCTTCTAACATTAACCGACGTGCCATGATGAGCCCAATGTCTCCGGAGCCGAGTATTACTATTTCTTTACCTATCATATAATTATGAAGATTAATAAGATTCTGGGCTACACCTGCGGTATAGATACCAGCAGGCCTGGTTCCCGGGATTCCAATTGCACCCCTTGTTCTTTCTCTACAACCCATTGCCAGAATAATTGATTTAGCCTGGTATTTTTTTAAACCTTTTTTATTAACAACAGTTATTATTTTTTTATTTGTGATATCAATAACCATACTGTCTAGAAGGTATTCTATATGACGTTCTTCAACTTGATCTATATATTTTTGAGCATATTCAGGACCAGTATAAGAATGTTGAAACTTAATCAATCCAAAACCATCATGAATGCATTGCTTCAGGATACCACCCAGGTCAGATTCCCTTTCAATGATAAGAATATCTTCAATACCCTTTTCCCGACAGGCAACAGCAGCAGCTAATCCAGCAGCTCCACCACCAATAACAATAACATCCTTCTTAATCATAAGCTTTGACTCCATTACTGCGGTTTCCAGTTAACATATAGGATTCTGTTCCTCTAAGAAGAAAATCATTCCACTTATAACCATATTTCTCTTTTAATAATTCCATAATTCTTGTTTGGCAATAACCTCCCTGGCATCTACCCATCATAGCCCGTGAACGATATTTAATAGAAATGAGGCTCCTGGCCTCTAACGGATTATCTATAGCCTGCAATATCTCTTTTTTGGTTACCTGTTCACATCGACAGATAATTTCTCCGTAATCAGGATCTTGCTCAATAAGTTTCCTTTTGGTTTCTTCATCCTGTTCTTCAAAACGAAGAATTCCTTCCCTGTAAGGGTTAAAGTCGGTATTAGTAGATAGTTTTTCTTTTTTGTCAATCATTGTAACTACTTTTTTAGCAATCGGATAAGCAGAGGTCAATCCAGGTGATTCTATCCCGATTAAGTTAATCATATTAGGTGCTTCTTCACTTTCTTCTATTGTATAATCTTTATATCCTCCCTGTAATGGTGATGTTTGTTTAGACCTGATTCCGGCATAATTCCTAATAAAATCCCTGGGAGAAATAGCTGGTAAAAACTCCTGAGCTTCTTTACATAATTTAGAAAGTACTTCCATTGTCACGGCATAATCATTACGTTTATTGATATCAATGTATTCATTGCTTGGTCCTATTAAAACATTTCCATCAACTGTCGGCGTAAGATGAATTCCTAAACCACCTTCTTCGATGTGAGGTACAGGATAAATCAAATGATTCATAAGAGATGACGCATTTTTATCAAGAACATAATACTCACCTCTGCATGGATAAATGCGATAACGATCAATCCCTGCCATTCTAGCAATCTCACCAGAGTACACTCCAGTACTATTAATAAGATAATCAGCTCTAAAATCTGTATTTTTATTTTTCAGGACAAATTTACCGTTAGCTTTCTTTTTGATATTTTTTACTTCAGTATTGAGGTAAAATCGAACACCATTTTTTAGAGCATTTTCTGCTAAGGCAATAGTATAAATATAGGGAGACGTAATAGCTGTTTCCGGAGATAGAAGAGCTGCTATACCTTGAATATTAGGCTCTAATTCCCTAATTTCTTTTTCACCAATAATATCCAGATTGTTTACGCCATTAAGTTCACCCTGTTTTTTCAGTCTTTTTAATTCCGCTATTTCACTATTATCTTTTGCGACGACCAATTTCCCTGATTTTTTAAAAGGTACATTTAACTCTCTAGCAATGTTTTGGAATCCCTGGTTACCCTCAACGCAATACCTGGCCATTAACGTACCAGTTTTATTATTAAAGCCCGCATGAATTACCCCGCTATTACGACAACTTGACCCCCATCCTACATCGCTTTCTTTTTCTAATACGGCAACTCTTACTTTGAATCGGGATAATTCACGGGCAATAGAACAACCTACAACTCCTGCACCAATAATAATTACATCGAAATGATTTTCTTTATCCTTATTCATTACTGTTTCCTTGCTATATAAAAATTGTCTATTTGTGTTCCAAAATTTAAAAAATATTTATAAAACTATGCTCGCGTGAATAAATTTCTTAACCTATCTAACTATTTTCCCTGCTCTAAATTCATTGATAGTTGATTCTTTTGCCCTCTCTAAGTGCCTGACTAAATTGCTTAAAACCAATTTTTCATTTTTTCTTTGAATTGCATCAATAATAGAGATATGTTCTTCTATGGACTGGGCAAAAGAATAATTATCCAGTGAAAAACCACGTAACCAATGGACTTTCTCCTGGATAGCAGCTAATAAATCTATCAACATTTTGTTATTACAATGTTGAATTAATAAATCATGGAATTCTTTGTCCAGGGATAAATATTCCAAGCGAACGGGTTTTTCTGAAGGTCTTGATTTAAATCTTTCAAATTTAATTGCTATCTGATTTAATCTGTCCAATGAAATATTTTTTAAAGATTTTTGAATAGCCAATGACTCGAGGGTTTCTCTTATTTCAAAAATATCCTCTACTTCTTTTACAGAAATAGAGACCACTCTCGCACCTTTTCGGGGCAAGATTTCAATAAATCCATCTCTCTCCAGTTGATTGAAGGCTTCTCTAATAGGAGCACGGCTTATTTCCATAGCATCAGCAAGGTCTTGTTCCCTCAGCCAGCTTCCAGGTTTTATATGTCCTAAAATAATTTGCTTCTTAATTTTTTCATAGGCAATTTCTTTTATCGAAGAAGGATATTCCAGGGTCTTGAAATATTCTTTTATATACATATATTTTTTTGCACCTTTATAATATTTTTGGGATAATTTGTATTTATTCTATACTGTATATTGTAGATTGTCAACAATCGATAATAAAAATATAATAAATATTAAAATTCATACCAAAAATAATAAGAATTTATATTTTGGTGAGATTATATAATTAAAATATTTAGAACCATCAATATTTTACTTTTTTATTTTTGCTACATTCCCAGATATGCCTGCTTCACTTCATCTGAATTCAGTAACTCTGTAGATGTACCGGATTGAACTATTTTACCAGTTTGAATAACATAACCGCGGTTGGCAATCTCAAGTGCTTCCTGCACTTTCTGCTCCACTAGCAATATTGTTGTTCCTCTTTTATTTATTCTAATAATCGTTTCCATAACAGTTTCAACGAGAGTAGGCATTAAACCTAATGATAATTCATCCACCATTAACAATTTTGGATTCGACATTAATCCCCTGGCAATGGCTAGCATTTGTTGTTCTCCTCCACTGAGAGTTTCGGCTATTTGCTTTTTCCTTTCTTCTAATATAGGAAAAAGTTCCAGGACTTCCTCTTTTCTCTTTTCGATTTCATCACGGTTATTTTCTATATAGGCTCCCAGCTCGAGATTCTCTCCAACTGTCAGCTTTGCAAACAGTCTTCGCCCTTCCGGTATATAGCTAATACCTTTTCGTAGAGTCTTATTCGCAGGAAAACGGGAAATATCTTGACCTTGAAATATTATCTTTCCTGATTTAGGATGAATTAGTCCGGCAATAGATTTCATAATTGTACTTTTACCAGCTCCGTTTGCCCCCACAATAGAGACTAATTCTTTTTCTTTTACCTCAAATGAAATATCAAAAATTACTGGTACATTATCATAAGCACAATTAATATGTTCAACTTTCAATATTGTATCAGTCATTTTCCTCTACCTCCCTGACAGTCTTAGCAGCCGTCTGAAACTTCTTGCTAAACTTTTTACCTAAATAAGCTTCAATAACCCGCTCATTCTGAATAACAACTTCCGGGCTATCTTCAGCTATTTTGATACCTCCATCAAGCACAACAACTTTATCGGCAATTGGCATAATTGCTTCCATAATATGTTCAACTACTAAAAAAGTAATTCCTTTATTTTTTAAATCTTTAATTAAACTAACCGATTCCTTGACTTCAGTAGAGGTAAGACCAGCCATACATTCATCCAGCATCATTAATTTAGGATTTGTAGCTAAGGCCCTTGCCATCTCAATTCTTTTCTTTAGTCCAATAGCTAAATCACCTGCTCGAGCATTTTTTAACTTGTTTAAATAACAAAGGTCTATGCATTTTTCGGCAATTTCACTAGCTTTTTCTGTATTTTTCTCTCTTAAGTAAGCCCCAATAAGCACATTATCAAAAACAGACATTTCTTTCAAGGAGTGAACAATTTGAAAGGTACGGACTGCCCCTAATCGGGCTACCTTATAAGCTGGTAGAAAAGTTATATCAGTACCATCAAAGATAATTTGACCACTACTTGGCTTATAAATACCTGTTACACAATTAAATAATGTTGTTTTGCCGGCACCATTAGGACCAATTAACCCAACAATATTTCCTTCTTCTACATTAAAGGAGACTTTATTATTAGCAACCAGTGAACCAAATTTTTTACTAACTTCATTAACTTCTAATATTGGCACTTATTGATACCTCCTTTAACCCTTAATATTAGCTTCTGTTGAAACATTTTTTCTGCTTTTCTTATAATTAATATATTCATTAACCAAACCCATAATCCCTTTTGGCTGTCTAATCATTATCAAAATTATGAGAAGGCCGAATATCATCAGATCATTGCCTCTTCCCATTCCACCCCATAAAACACGTGTATACTCTTGAAGAGGTATTAAAATCATTGCGCCCAGTAAAGGCCCAAATAAAGTACCGGCCCCACCCAAGATAGTTACCAAAACAAAAATCATAGATACCTGTAAAGACATTACCATGGGCGGATCAACACGCAGATTATACTGAACAAAAAATGCGCCACAGAAGGCTGCTAAAAATGCAGAGAGTGCCATTGCAGAAAGTTTTACTAAAGCACTGTTAATACCGGTGGCTTCGGCTGTTTCCTGATCTTCTCTAACTGCTTTCAGGTAGTATCCGAAATAACTTTTCTCAATAAAACGGACAGTACTAAAAATAATCACAAACAATAAAAGGGCTCCATAATAATAAGGTATTTTTGTTCTATACCACATAAAATTTTTCCAACCGACTTCCACTAAGGGGTAATCAAGGCCAATTGCACCATTAACCCAATACCAAACCATAAATAAACGATTAAATATCTCTACAATGGCAAAAGTTGCAATTGCAAAATAATGGCCTTTCAATCTAAAGCAGGGATAGCTGATAAGAACTGCAACCACCATGGCTGATAAAGCTCCAATTATAATTCCCGGCCAGGGCGGTAAACCAAACTTTACTACTGCCATTCCAGCTCCATAAGCGCCTATTCCGAAAAAAACTGAGTGCCCGAAAGAAACCTGGCCACAATAACCCCCAATAATATTCCATGACTGGGACATGCTTGCATATAACAGGATTAAAATAAGAACGTGTTGGGTAAAACTATTTGCAGCAACCTGTGGAATTAATGGAAGAAGAATAAGCACTAAAACAAGTGAATACCAAATAAAATCTTGCTTATTTTTGTTTTTATTTATCATGGTTACCACCCAAACATTCCTTTTGGCCTAAACATTACAACTACTAAATATAAGCCAAAAACAACAACATATTTAAATACCGGTGCTATATAAAAACCACCCAGTGATTCAACCAGCCCAATTAATAATGCAGCTAATAGAGCCCCGGGTATGCTTCCAAAACCACCCATTGCAACACAGACAAAAGCAATCAGGCCAAATAACCCTCCTACTTCTGGATGGACTGCTAAATAAGAAGGCAGTAAACCACCGGCAATTCCAACACAAATTCCACCCAAACCAAATACCAGAGCAAAAATTCTTTCAGTTTTAATTCCCATTAGTTCAGCAGCATCTTTATCCATAGCTGTTGCCTGAATAGCCCAACCAAAACGTGTGCGTTTTATAATATAATAAATAATAAAAACAACAATCAAGGCAAAGATACTAGTAACCAGCTGTGGCATTGGTAAAACAATATTTCCTAGAATAACTCGCTTTCCATCCAGGAAAGTTCCAGTCAACAAGCGAAAATTTGGAGAAAAACGATTTAAAGCAAAATTTTTCAGAAGCATAGATAAACCAAAGGTTGCTAATAACGCAGCCAGGGAGGGACCACCAATACAATGGTGAATGATAAGTTTATAAGTCAGGAAACCAAGAATAAAACAGAATACACCTGAAGCAATCCAGGAGATTAATGGGTCTACGTTCATAAGAAATCCTAACCAATAGCTAACATACATTCCGGACATTAAATATTCGCCATGAGCAAAATTTAAAACATCCATAACTCCCCATATCAAACTCAATCCAGAGGCAACTAATGCATAAACCATACCGGTCAATAATCCATCTATAACTACCTGGAGAAACATCGACATAAAAACCTCCTTACAAGAATAAAGAATATACAATAATTAAAATGAAGTAGTAAGGATAGTACACAACCCACCCGCAAAGCAAGTGGCTTTCAGAACCTCTCAAAGGAGTTTGATTTTTCCTGTTTACGTTTTGTAAAAATAATATTTCTAAGTTAATACAACTTCCTACTTTAGAGTTCAAATTTAAAATTGTCAGAAAGCTTTTCTTAATCTTTTTCATAGTGAAGCAAATTTATTTAACCATTACCACCTTCAAAGAAGATGGCAATGGTTAAATAAAACTATCCTTACTATTTCTTTTTTGCTTTTTAGTTCATTAAATAATTCATTTTAATTATATAAAGATTCTCTTTTAACGTTCATCCCAGGGAACCATAGGAATAATTATCTCATGAGAAGCTAATTCAATTGGAAATACCCTTACATACTCACCATTTTGTAATTGGGTCATCATACTCATCGCTTTAACATTTTGTCCGCCTTCTACAAAAGCCACTTCTCCACCCATCGATAAGGGAGACTCCCATACATGAGCATATAAAGTATCTCTTACCGTGTCATAATCTAAAGTACCGGCTTTTTCAATTGCCTGGGCTAAAACTAAAGTAGCAACTGCTTCCTGAATTGAGTCACTGTCAAAAGGTACGCCTATCTTTTCTTGATAAATTTTCTCAACCGCTGCAACAGCAGGCATCAATTCAGCAAACTCAGGGGCATAACCGGTTCCACCCATAAAGTAATTTGCATCATCACCAAGCTGTTCAACGATAACCGGGTCCTGATATCCGGAACAATAGTTCATGCTTATTTGAGGAAGCCAGTTCATTTGTTTCATTGTTCTAACCCATAATGTGTAATCTCCGCCTAGATTGGCACCAAAAACAGCATCAGGATTACTGGCAATCAAGGTCTGAACTTCACTATTCAGATTTGTTGCGCCTGGAGTAAAAGGTACATCTGCAACTACTTCAAAGCCTGCTGCTTCTGCAGCAGTTCTGCCGGCAATGGCAGCATTTTTACCAAATTCAGTATTTTCATAAATAAGCCCGACTGTCTGGAGGTTGGTACCTCTTTCTTCATTTAGCCATTCCATTACCTCGCAAAACTCAATGGATTCAGTTGCATCTGTAGGGGCCATGCGGAAGAAATATTCAAGTCCGCGTTCAGTTAAAGCAGCTGAGCTTGAGCAACCACACATGAATATTTTTCCCTGTCTTTCCGCTACGAAACTGGCCGGGTTAGTACAGGCACTATTATAGCATCCAATAATCGTATAGACTTCTTCCTGATTAAACAACCTCTCGGCTTCGGTTTTTGCTATATCAGGTTTCCCCTGATGATCGGCATGCACTAAAACAATTTTATACCCGTCAAGTATCCCTTCCTGAGCGGCCAGTGGAACATCAATATCCGGATAAGAATTGTTAATCACCTCAACCGCTGTTTCAACAGAAGCCTGACAGCGACTTCCTGCCAATGCACATGGACCTGTTAACGGAAAAAGAGTTCCAATTTTTATTACTTTTTCTTCTGCAAAAGCACTAACATTTATTAAGGTGAATACAAAAAGCACTATTAGCAAAACAAGTGAAAATTTTTTCATAAAACTTATCATTTTTCCTCCTTTATTAATTTAAAATAATAATTTAAATAGTTAAAGAGCGATCTAATTTCTTATATAAACTATCCCTCCTTCCTATTGATATTGTAAAATTAAAGTATTATAAACCGCTGCTGAGATAATGATTGGATATATTGAATAGAATAAGAAAACTGTGAGATTTTTTGATATAGATTTTCATCTTTTTAGAGTATTTTCCTCCGAAATCAAACTTTCCCTAGAAATCTACTCTTGTTTCCACTTGTCAGGTGGGAAGGACTTGCTAAAAATTTTATTTAACTTTATAGTTATATATTTAATTATACCAGATTAAAGCCAAATTCTAAAGCTTTTTTGTTTAGCTCTGCTATTTCTCCTTTTGAATATTTACTTTGCACTGCATTAACTAAAGATGTTTTTTTAAGAAATTTTGTCATTTCTACAATAAAAGCCAGGGCAATAATATTAATAACCTGTATAGA
>Ga0334893_1003022_pt1 | contig 11433 bp, 11 predicted proteins | sample GraSluR3_MG_5_FD_207218 | JGI IMG/M metagenome (GOLD analysis project Ga0334893, IMG submission 207218) | Sludge microbial communities from methane-producing bioreactor in Wageningen University, Netherlands - Granular Sludge_09_05-R3 | ecosystem: Engineered > Bioreactor > Anaerobic >...
TTATATATATATATATATAAATAAATAATAATTATATATATATAAAGTAATATTACTAATGGGAGAAAAGTCCTTTTTCTCAGAGAAAAGTCCTTTTTCTATGGGAAAAGTCCTTTTTTCCTGACCCCCTCTTAAGGATAGGATAGGATAAAATGACCAAAAAACAGATCAAACCTAAGGTGGATGAAGTCCTCTATGAGGAATTTAAGAAGGATGTGCGGCGTGTTTATGGTAAAGTCCATGGAAACATGAGTAAAGCGATTGAAGATGCTATTACTGTCTATATGCGTGTGGGTCTGGACCCTGATTACCAACCTCCCACCACTTCCCAGGGTACCTCTGGTCCAGAGGGGGGTAGCAGTAGCCACCCCAAGAACCAGGACCAGATTGATGAATTTTGTAGTGATTTTAAAGAACGTTTTTATGGGTATAATAGGGTTCATACCCAGGAGTTAACCAGTTTTATAATGAGTGAAACTGGAGCTCGTTCTGAAACAACTATTAAAAAATGGAGAAATCGTTTAAGGAACGAGAAATTGATTTATTATACTACTGATGGCTGGTGGAGTATAAAAGCAGCTGAAGACAATTATCAGACTACTTTTTCACCATTAGATGAGATATACAGCCATCTGACGTTAGGTCAAAGAGTTTCGTTTAAGGTCATCCAGGATCTTACTCATGGAAGTGAGAAAGCAACTAAATCTATTATTGCAGACCTGGAAAAAGAGGGTAAACTCAAGTTTTTAGGTCCAGGTTTCTGGAAAGTTACAGCTCCAGGAGATAGCCTGGATAATTTTGATAGTCCTGTTTCTTCAGATGATGATTTTTAGAAAAAGGATAGAATAGGGGCGACCAAACCCCTATACTATTGTTCTAATTTTGTCCTTATATACCTTTTTAAGTGTCTCAACTCCGCTAAAGGAGACACAAGAGTGCTTATTACCTTTTATTATAAAGGTGTTATTGGTGGTAAATTTGGTTTGAAATGCTGCTTAGGATCTAAGCAGCTGCTGACCAGCAGCAGATCCTCACCCCTAATCAAAATTTGTTTTTCTAACAAAGAAAAATCCGCCCTGGGGATTTGATTAGTGGTTTTCAGAGGCTGCGGTATTGCTGCTGGTCTTAGTATTGCTATTGTTTTTTCTTCTTATTTTTCCGCTGCCCCCACGGATTTGCCCCTGACGGGGACGCTTCAATTTTCGCAATTTAGCCCGGCCTTCGGCCGGGAATTATTTTAGGCGAAAATTTCCGCTCAAATCCGCGGGTCCGGCAGCGGTGTATAAACGGTAGCACCGTAGGGTTTTTGTTTTGAATCTGGAATTTATTTCGCCGGGCACAACTTCGTCAAATGCTGTATAACAAAATTATCGCCTTGTTAAAGTTTAGTTGAATTTGCACCGTCACCCGGCGCCGGAAAAACCGTCAGCCGGCTGCCGGCACAAATTCAAGAGATTCTACGCGGCGCTAATATCGTCATACAGGGCATTTAACGAAGTTGGCCTCGGCGAGAGTTTATCTTTTACACTATTTGTTTTCAGGGGAAGTACGTCAGGGTTTTTGGTGATTAGCCGGAACCCGGCGCCGACCTTCGGTCGTCAGCCGGCCTCCGGCGTGTAAGTACTTTAAGGGTTTTGTATTGAATGTTAGCACACTAACAGCAATACTGCAACTTCCAAAAACCACATAATCAAATGCCTGAGGCGGATTTTTCTTTGGCTTAAAAGAAACAATGGTGTGGGGTGTGGTGTTTTCCTGATTGAAGTTAGGTTCTGGACCTGCTACTTTGAGTTAAATTATCAAATTTTACTTTTCAACGTGGTATAGGATCCAGCTCCCATGGGCTGGACCAGGTCCAGGGGTAAAGTGGGATGAAAAAATTGTTATCATTGCAGGCGCCAGGTTGAAAGTTAAGCTCTCCCACAATACTAATAAAGCCACGCTATATTATTATGTTTTCAAATCTTCTGATACTCCCTATTAGTTTGTTCAATGCATCTAGAAACATTAGTATCAAGAACGGTGAAAAACTACCGTTTGATATATATTAAATATGTAAAATATGGTATTAAAATCAATTAAAATAGTGTATCTCCAGGAATATGGTGATAAAATTTCATCAAAACTTTACGACCTGCATAAATCAAAGATTCATAAATTTTTAGAGTTAGGTGGCTCGGTGTTCGGCTCCGCCTCACTTCCTCGCCACCTGGCGAGACCAGGTGCAAAGCACCCGCAAAAAAATTTCCAGGTAATAATAAAGTAACCGTTTAAAGTATCCTTAAGCATTATCAGGGCTTCCAGTGGCTGTACTTGTTAATTTAACATGTTCAACCCCTTTAAGCCTCATGATTTTCTCGGTCAGGCTGCGGATGTATTCCACATCTCCTTTTACTACAATTACTTCCAGGCAGTGGTCTTCACTCATATGCAAATGCATAACCGCATTGATATACTGCCTGAACCTATGCTGGACATCAGTCAGATCCTCCATTACTCCGGTATAGTGATGATCATAGATGACTGCCAATATACCAATATATTCGCCTTTCATCTCATTCATCCATTGATAACGGACAATGTAGTCTTTTATGGCATCTCTGATGCCTTTTGATCTGGACCGATATCCTCGGTCGTCAATGACTTCGTCAAACTCCTTGAGCAAGCTTCGTGGCAGTGACATGCTAATTCTCATAATGATTTTCCCTCCAGGTACCAGTTTCAAAATTTTTTTGATGTGTGTTTTTTTATTATTTATTTATATGAGTATATAAATAATAATAAATTATATGAACATAATAAAAATCGAAGAGAAATTGGATTCTGGAGTGAACATCATTTTTTACGATAAAGACATCTATCCTCTTTTTAATAAATTAAATGAGGAATATAGATGTATTTATTTTAATGAGCCAGTGCCTGTCAAGATGCGGTTAATTGAACTGATTGAAAAAGTTTCCCGTAACAAAAGACTTTCTCACAGGCGACTTACAATCTCAGAGCTGAGGGAAATCTTTGTTAGGGAATTGGCATATGAGAGAATAATAATAATGTTCAACCACTTTGAAAGATTGACTAAAAGATCTGTGGAATTTTACCAATTCATCAACAGCCTGCAAAACGTGACGTTTATTTGTAGTTTTAAAAAAAACTTCAAACCAGAGGTTTATCCATTTTTTAAAACTTTTCATCTTGTTAACCAAGACGAATACCATCAAAAAAACGGCAAGGATGAAATAAACGTTACATATACCATGTATTTAATCCTAAGTTGCCTATGCTTTATCATATACTTAAAAACTGCAACTTCATTATTCATGGCATTTCTTTTGATAGGTGCTGCCTGGTTCGCTCTAATAATCTTCAGAACCTTTATCTATGTAGGAGGTAGAGTTTAATGAAGTTTTATACTCATATAGCTGGAGCTATCTTATTTTTTTTGATTTTAGCCCATATATTGCACATTCAGTATATATTAATCGGTATTTTTTTCGCGTCCTGGATATCAGTGTTTCCAGATGTATTAGATAAACTATTAGGAAATCACAGAGGATTTGGACACTCAATAATATGGATCGTTCCTTTCAGTATTGTAGGAGTTTTTAATTTCACCATAGCAGCTGCGCTGCTAACAGGTTTTTTATCTCACCTGCTCCTGGACATATTCACAGTCCATGGAAGCCCACTATTATACCCCTTTAAAAAGACAAAATTTGTTGCTTTAGGTAAAAGACGCAGGATACGAACAGGAACCAATCAGGATAAGGCAGTTTTTATTTTCATTTTGTTCCTGGTGATACCTTTCTTCCTATTTACAACAGGAGCCGGGCAAATATTAACAGAAAAAACTTTGGATCCAGTATTCGCAGCACCTGGAGAAACACCCTCCCAGAGCACTTCAAATAATTCTTCAGCAATTAAAAACAACATTAATATTTATTTAACGGTTGAAAATAGTGTGAATAAAAATATAACTATTCAAAAAGCCGATGAAAGTCCAACAACTATCTTAGTAAATGATATTTGACAGATATTATAAAGTTACGTAATGTCCTAATATCCACCCTAGACCACATAATATTTTTACGTAGAGATCTAATATATACTAAAGGGTGGTAAAATTGGCTAAATATCAAACAAAAGTCAAATGTTATCAAAGGAAAAAAAGCAAGCAATACCTAATTACACTTACTGGTAATCATGGATTTAAAAATGATGAACCAGTAATGATTTTATCAGACACTGATTTTAAGGAATTAGAGAATATTAGTAATTCACGTAAAAATCAAATATTCGATCTTGAAGCTCGCATTACTGAACTGGAAGGAGAAAAAGAGCAAAATATTTTTTTAAAGGATCATAAAATTAAAAATCTTGAAAAAGGTCTGGAAACATCTCAGACCCAAGTGAAGGATCTAAAAGCTGAACTCAAGGACCTGGAAGAAATTCGTCAGGGCAGAGAGAATGAAATCTCAGCTTTAAACAATCAAGTTACCCTCTATAAAACCAAGGTTCAGAACCTGGAAAATGAGGTCACGGAAGTTAAGCAAAGTGCTACTGATTCTAATGCAAGAGTCAAAACCTTGGAGCAAGAATTATCAACCACCAAAGTAAGAATTAAAGAGCTTGAACTCATGGAAAATCAAGCTTCTAAATTTAAGGAGCTCCAAGATGATCATAATCGATTAAGGAATAAACACGACCATCTCCAGGAACGATTGAGAGCTGCACTCGAAGAAATTAACCAACAACAGAAAGTTATCAGCGATTTAAGCAACCGCGGATTTATTGATTATATCACAGGACGCTTACCAAAAAGTTACAAGCAACTCAGCGAACCGAAAAAGGAAACCTAAATAACATACTATTGAACATTATTATTTAGTTAGGGGGTTTAAAAGTGAACAGCGAATTAGTAAAAATTAACGAAACTCCAATGGGTTGGGAGATAGTCTTTGAAGTTAATCTAACAACTGAAGAATCTTCAAAATGTGATTTAGAACCTATAAAATCTGTTGGAGACTACGAAATTAAAAAAGAATCTGACAAAATAATATTCCGTTGCGATTTTGACGCCGGTGAGTTAAGGAAAAATGAAACTATTGATCAAAGATTGGATCTGATCAAAACGGATATAGAAAATTTAGCAAATTCATGCTTAAATTAAAGAACTGGGATCTGTATGACTAACGGCAAAATTACAGAAAGAACACTTTACCCTCCTATCAACAAATATTTACAAGAACTCGGATTTCATTCTGTTACTGAAATCAAATATAAAGCCGGACAACTGGATATACTAGCCAAAATTGATTCGGACGTATTTATTATTGAAATAAAAATTGGAGACAAAAGTAAAAAATTAATCGAAGGTTTGTCCCAGGCTATTAGGTATTCTAAGGATTATGATACACATAATATAATTGTTTTTAATTATCCTCCAGAAGTTAGATCCGCTCTTGTTGATGATTTAGATTACTTGGCATTGAATGTTCCAGTTAACACTGCAGTATTCACAGAATACCTAAATTATCATAAAGATATAACAGTATCAGAGCTATTATCACTATTAAAATCAACTATTGATTCCAAAACAACAGAAATTTCATTAAATACTGTTATTCAAATTATCTCGGAATCCATACAAGAAATTAATTCCACTTTAAAGAAAATTTCAGAAGAAGATATGGAAAAGCTGATTACTCTCATTACAGGCAAATTTGATTTATTTATGGCACTTTCCGAGCTAAAAAAAGAAGATGAAGTAAAAGATATGGCAATTAATATAATTGGATATCTAATTGTAAACCAAATTCTGTTTTACCATGTTTATTCTAAAAAATCTGGATTAATACCAGAACTGACTGAAATCAGATACTTAAGAGATTTAATAGATCAATTTGAGAAAATTACTGATATTAATTATAAAGTAATTTATCAAATTGACCTCCTTTCGAAACTACCAGAAAATAAAGACATAACGGAATCACTAAACCGGGTAATTGAAATTTTTAGAATTGCTAAGCCCGAATATATTGAACACGATCTGATTGGAAGATTATTCCATGATCTATTGCCTTATGAGACAAGGAAAATACTAGCTGCATTTTATACTAACCCTATAGCTGCCGAAATCCTTGCAGACTTGACTATTAACATGGCTGAAGATACAGTGATAGATCCTGCATGTGGATCTGGAACTTTACTCGTTTCAGCATATAGACGAAAACGGGAATTAAGTAGTGAAGAAATTTCTATTTTACACAAAAAATTCGTTGAAAATGAGATTAACGGATTAGATATAATGCCATTTGCAGCTCATTTAACAGCTGTAAACTTATCATCACAATCTATTGAATCAACAACTGATCGTTTGAAAGTAGGCGTTATGGACTCCTTGAGCCTATCTGAAAAACTTAAAAAACACAAAGTTTACAACTTACAGAGTTTTTCCAGGGAATTGCAAACAACATTAAGATTATTCGAACCCACACAACGGAGGTTAACAGGGTATTTAGCTTCAGATTCTACCGGAGCAGTGTCTGCAGACGGAGACCCTGGAGAATTTAAAATTAACAGAAATTCATTCAATGTATGCATTGCAAATCCTCCATTCTCTGACAGGGAAAAAATACCGAATTCATATTTAAGAGTTTTAGATACTTATGAAGAAATAAATAGTATCTGTGGCTCCCAGATCAATCTTTGGGGCTATTTTTTAGCTCTTTGTAGTAAATTACTTAAAAAAAATGGAACCATTGGATTTGTAATTCCTATCAATATTTTCAGAGGCAAAGCAACCCAAAAAATAAGAGATCATATCCTTCAAAATTATTTCATCAAATATATTATTAAAACCGGAAAAAACATAGCATTTTCTGAAAATGCAGGTTTTAGAGATATTTTATTAATAGCTGAACGTAAAAAACCAAGGAAATCTTATAAAACTAGATTTGTTATTATAAATGAAGATTTACATGATTTAAACTTTGAAGATGCCAAAAACATTGTCAGATATATTAAAGGGGAGGCTTTTACTTCAGGAACTAATCTAGATATCATAGATTTTGATTATGAACTTTTAATTAAAAATAGAGAAAATTTAATGCCTTTATTTGGACTGATGCGGACAAAATCAGGAGAAATACTAGGAGAATTTAACGCTAAGATTTTAGAAACATTTGGAAATTGCTTAAGAAAAATTAACGAAAGTGAATTTAGAGACGGCCTTCATACTTCACCTGCAGGCGTGTCTCAAATGGCATTCATAACCAATAGCTTTAGTGATAATAGATTAAGCAGAGCTTTTTTAATATCTAAAAAAGAATCCAAAGACTTTTTAGAAATTGAAATAAAAAATTTGCCGGAAAAAAAGTTTATAGTAAATAAATCTGTTTTAAAACGATCATTTAGGTCACCTACAGATGTAAAAACTTTTGATATAGGTAATAATTCTGATTTTGTAATTACAGACACATTTGACGAATATGAATTTATTTTAAATATTTCAAACTTTAAAGAAAAAGAGAATTTTAGTTATGAATTAGTCAGAGATAAAATGAGAAATGTTGGCACATATCTATCTACAGCGATTAGATTTAACCCACATTCTCCCAATACATCATTTTTTGCATTTTGTTCCGAAGAAAAGATGTATCCTGCTGATGCTTTTAAAATTTATTCGTCATGGGATTTAGAATCGGCAAAAATTAATTGCTTATACTTAAATTCTGTGATGGGAATATCTAATTTAATCCTATTAAAAGAACATACAACAGGTACTTTTACTCATATAAGAGAACAACTAACGTTGTTTGATATAATAGATATTGATAAATTAGATCCTTCTAAAAAACAGAGAATTTTACAACTTTACGATGATCTAAAATCTATTGAATTTCCTTCTCTCACCGAGCAATTCGAAAATCATTTTGAAGGTAGAGTTAAGCTTGATAGTGAATTATTAGAGATCTTAGGTTTTGAACGATCCGATATTGAAAAATTGCTTCCTGAAGTTTACGAATCGATTGCTTTCGAACTAAAGAATGGTTAAAATTCAATTCATTTAACTTCATCATATCGCGGAATAACGAAGTTGAGATCCTGGACTTGAAAATCAAAAATTGATTTAAGGGCTTATTTTCAAGTAAAAATTAAAATTATTTTGTTTTATTTTTTTGACATGGATCTCCAGATTGAATTATTGTTTAATGAAAATTGAAATTTTCAATTATTTGTTCAGATTCAGTAAATTTTACTTCAATAACTAATTTTAAATCACTGTATTAAAAATATCATAAATGGAAATACTTTAGAATGGGGGAGATAATACGTTGAAAAAACTTTTTTCTGTTGGAATAATAGCACTTCTTTTATTGATTGCTGCGGTTTCAGGATGTACGAGTTCTGGTTCAGGCTCTAAAGACCCTAACAAAGATTTGTATATTGATGGAGCCCCTCTCATCGAGCAAACTACTCAAGATGCGAATGGCAACTATGTGGGAGGTAATGGAGTTTTAGGTGAATGGGGAATAACCGTCAGTGTCCGTAGTAAGAGTGGGACTGCTTATAACAACATACAAGCTAATATAACCTCTTATGATGAGAACAACCAAGTAATGGCAAGTAAAATTTATACAATCCCTTATTTACCTAAAGGTTTAGGGGAAAGTATTAGGTTTTCATCTAAAACCAAAGTGGATCATGTTACCATGACCATAGTCAATGCAACTCCAGAAAAATAAATATAAAGGGGGTATCATCTTGGAAAATAAATTTAAAATGTTTTTAGGGGTTATTGTCATTTTACTAGCAGTGCTGATGGCTTCTGGATGTACAAGTACTACTGATACTTCTAATATGGAATTATTAGCTGAATATAATCTAACTAAAGCTAATTTAACGATTGGTGGTGGGTCAGCTCTTGCAGATATTTATGTAACCCTTCCAGACAACGTCAAAGCAATAGCTATTAAATACAACAACGTTTCACCAGTACAAATCGGTGATTTTACTGACACAGGGGGATATTTCGAATTTGCTTCTTACAATACGGTAGCACAAAATGGTCAAAATGCAAATAATTACAAAAATAATGTTATAGAGATGAAAAACATTCGTATGAAACTCGGTGATGCCCCTGCTAATGGTACTATAACATTAAACAGTAATGGTGCTAAGAGTGTTGGGATCCGATGTGATGCGATGCAAGGAAATATTCAAGTTTACATTGCCAGGTGAAACTATTTTCAAAGAATTTCTTTAATTTAATCGTTACGGATTAAATTGAAGAAACTTAATTTCATTATAAAAGTATGAATATTAAACAAATGGTGATATTATGAGAGGAACATTAAGATTTGAACCATTACACCATTATCTTGTAATCGGAGAATCTGAAGATAGAAAATTAAGTATTGAAGTCGTGACAAATGCTGATTTAGCGACTTTTGACAGTTTATTAGAAGAATATGCCAAAGCTGTTAAATCAAGCCAGCCTGTGCAAGTCTGTGATGTTATAAGAAATAAAGGATATTATTGTAGAATTGTGCAAGGATAGAAATTTACACTTGAAATCTAACCAGAAATTACAGTTAAAACCTTTTTTTATGACAATTAAGAGGAAACATTTAATATATACCGTTTCCATAGATGGTTACTAAAAGTTAAGAAAAAACTAGCGCCAAAAGAGAGTGAGCCCTGAGCTTGGGCCACTCATGTAGTATAGACTATTGTAGCTATTGCTATATATATTTTCGCCATAGCCAATAGTTTAGATCTAAAATGCTATTTTTTTCTATCTCAAGGGTGGCTACTGCTACCCCCTAACCCCCCAAAGGTATCAGGGAAACTTGAAAACATTCACCAAATTATGACCAAAAACGTTGTTTTAAAACGTTTTAAGGGAATAGAGTTTTAAAAACGTTTATTAAGCCATTTTGAAGGTTAAAAATCGTTTTTTTAATGTTTTCTAGTTTTATAGGGTTTGTTATATATATATATATATAAATAAATAATAATTATATATATATAAAGTAATATTACTAATGGGAGAAAAGTCCTTTTTCTCAGAGAAAAGTCCTTTTTCTATGGGAAAAGTCCTTTTTTCCTGACCCCCTCTTAAGGATAGGATAGGATAAAATGACCAAAAAACAGATCAAACCTAAGGTGGATGAAGTCCTCTATGAGGAATTTAAGAAGGATGTGCGGCGTGTTTATGGTAAAGTCCATGGAAACATGAGTAAAGCGATTGAAGATGCTATTACTGTCTATATGCGTGTGGGTCTGGACCCTGATTACCAACCTCCCACCACTTCCCAGGGTACCTCTGGTCCAGAGGGGGGTAGCAGTAGCCACCCCAAGAACCAGGACCAGATTGATGAATTTTGTAGTGATTTTAAAGAACGTTTTTATGGGTATAATAGGGTTCATACCCAGGAGTTAACCAGTTTTATAATGAGTGAAACTGGAGCTCGTTCTGAAACAACTATTAAAAAATGGAGAAATCGTTTAAGGAACGAGAAATTGATTTATTATACTACTGATGGCTGGTGGAGTATAAAAGCAGCTGAAGACAATTATCAGACTACTTTTTCACCATTAGATGAGATATACAGCCATCTGACGTTAGGTCAAAGAGTTTCGTTTAAGGTCATCCAGGATCTTACTCATGGAAGTGAGAAAGCAACTAAATCTATTATTGCAGACCTGGAAAAAGAGGGTAAACTCAAGTTTTTAGGTCCAGGTTTCTGGAAAGTTACAGCTCCAGGAGATAGCCTGGATAATTTTGATAGTCCTGTTTCTTCAGATGATGATTTTTAGAAAAAGGATAGAATAGGGGCGACCAAACCCCTATACTATTGTTCTAATTTTGTCCTTATATACCTTTTTAAGTGTCTCAACTCCGCTAAAGGAGACACAAGAGTGCTTATTACCTTTTATTATAAAGGTGTTATTGGTGGTAAATTTGGTTTGAAATGCTGCTTAGGATCTAAGCAGCTGCTGACCAGCAGCAGATCCTCACCCCTAATCAAAATTTGTTTTTCTAACAAAGAAAAATCCGCCCTGGGGATTTGATTAGTGGTTTTCAGAGGCTGCGGTATTGCTGCTGGTCTTAGTATTGCTATTGTTTTTTCTTCTTATTTTTCCGCTGCCCCCACGGATTTGCCCCTGACGGGGACGCTTCAATTTTCGCAATTTAGCCCGGCCTTCGGCCGGGAATTATTTTAGGCGAAAATTTCCGCTCAAATCCGCGGGTCCGGCAGCGGTGTATAAACGGTAGCACCGTAGGGTTTTTGTTTTGAATCTGGAATTTATTTCGCCGGGCACAACTTCGTCAAATGCTGTATAACAAAATTATCGCCTTGTTAAAGTTTAGTTGAATTTGCACCGTCACCCGGCGCCGGAAAAACCGTCAGCCGGCTGCCGGCACAA
>Ga0334893_1003037_pt1 | contig 11373 bp, 12 predicted proteins | sample GraSluR3_MG_5_FD_207218 | JGI IMG/M metagenome (GOLD analysis project Ga0334893, IMG submission 207218) | Sludge microbial communities from methane-producing bioreactor in Wageningen University, Netherlands - Granular Sludge_09_05-R3 | ecosystem: Engineered > Bioreactor > Anaerobic >...
AGTTGGGTAAAGATCAAGCAGTGTTCCTCTTACGAGGCCTTTGCCCTCTGTCCAGATTGCTCCACTTACGGAACCATAGCCGTAAGCCATGCCTCCGGAGATGCTTCCTTCAATTTGACTGTAGCTTCCAACATCAGAAGAAATCTTAAGTATTAGGTGGTAAAGATTTGAATCAAGCTTTCTTTCCACACTAACCCCCTGATCGGTTTTCTGCGTTGGTGCAGTACATCCAGACAAGATTATTGCTAGAAGAACAACGGCTATTACTAGGAGAACTTTTTTAGACATGAAAAATTCCTTTCTATTTGTCTATTTTGATAATGAGCAAGATACTTAGCCTTATGGCATAAGATGGTTATATTATACTAAAGAATAGGAGGAAAATAAACACTATAGGGTTGCAAGGGGTTTGTAAAAAACAAAAGCCGTCTACATTGATTTGGTGTCTCAAAATAGACGGCTTTGTCCCTTTGGGATATATTATGGCTCTGGTTTGCTGAGTATTTTATTAAAGACATTTACCATTATGGTATATGTTTTATCCTCAGAAAACTGGATCCATTCCGTATACGGATAATCCCGTTCAAAATAACCCTCTTCACCAATTTTTTCATTATCTGTTTTAAACAGTATCTGGTACTTACCAGGGACTTCAATTGTTCGTTGTTGTCCTAAGGTTGGAATACCGGATACATATGCGTTGGTGACTTCTACTTCTGCAAAGAATGGTGTGTGATTTGTTCCCGAGGTAGGATACTCTTTTACAAACACCCATTTGTCTATGGTGTAAGTGTAGTAGTTATCCCAGATGTCCTCGTAGTGGTACAGTTCCACTTGGCGTGTCTGCTGACAAGAGTAATACTCTGTCTCAGTTGAGCCACACTCATAAGAGCGGGAAGTAAAACTCCCATCACCATTATCTACAGTTTCGGAGCAAGTCCTAGATACATACACACTACGTGAGCAGGTATCCATGTAGGTCTCTGTTGTCCATCCATCACTGACTCTTTTGTCTCTACCAGTATCTCGGTAGTCGACGTCTATGTCATATGCTCCTGGTGGAGAGGAAGACCAGCAGGACTCTCTTACAGCGGTATATTCTTCAAGAATAACACTTTGCTGCCAGGAGAATTGTTCTACAGTGACACTCTCTTCATGTTTGTTAAAGAAGAGTTGGTAGCCAAGAAAAAGCAATGAGAAAGTTACAACTACTGCTAGTGCAATGAGACCATATTTCTTCCAATCCAATAGTTTTTTCTTAACTGGAAGAGGATAATAATAGTCTCGCTCATAGGAGCTCTCTTGGGTCTCTGTATCTTCCTGAGGGATGAAATCATCCTCAAAATCTGTGTAGATCTCTGTAGTTTCGTTTACAGGGAGACTTGTTACCCATGACTCACCATCAGGGTCTAATGCCTCAGCTTCTTCTGTGCTTTTTGGTCCACTATCTTTCCCTTGATACCTCTTTACCTCATGTGATGGGGAACTACCCTTAGGTGCTCCACAATCAATACATTTGGTATCTGTATCTCGGTTGCCACATCCACAGTGTTCACAATACCAGTTTGGTCCTCCAGATCCCAATTGTTTTTGGATCTCTGGTGTTACGATAGGACCGTCAGGAATTTGGTAGAAGCGAACACCTTTATGTCTAGGATGGCTACATCCAGGACATTCGTATATATTTCCTAGGATTTTCTTGGTACCACAGTACCTACAATCCCAGGCCCCTAGCCTTTTTACTTCCATCTTGTCCTCCTTAGGATCTAGTGTCTGGTTAGTTGGTTATTTTGGTTTTTAAGGAACTTCAGGAATTATGATCTAAGTCATTTCGATATCCCTGTATGTATTCAATGTATGAGTACATATTAAAAATATCGAATTAATATGGAGAGAGAAAGAATTGAGCTTGGGGAAAAATGAGATTGTTATGGCTATATAGCACATAATTAATCTCCCCCAAGCTCTGCACATAGAGCTACTCTTCTTCTTGGTTTTGTGGAGCACCACAGTGTAGGCAATTTTCAGAATCTTCTGAGAATTTACTTCCACAGTGTGTGCAACAAATTTCTGATTCTGAATATTCTTCAACTTCCTCTGTCTCAGAGTTTGTTGAATTCTTGTCGAACCAGTCTGGAAGGGAATCTAGTATAACTTTAATGACGATCCAGATAGTGAAGAGTATGAACTGGCCTCTCCAGGTCGATAGTTTCCTATCGATTTTCTCGTTGTAATTTGAGAACTGGATGTCCGAGTCTTCATTGATGAATCTCATCTTCATAGATGAATGTCGCCTTACTTCCCAACATCCTGTTGCGTCCCCTAATCTAAAGTAAGAATTTCCATTCTCATCTATAAGGGAATGTCCCACAGTGTTACCTTGAACTATCTCGAAATACTCTGTTCCAAGAATTAACACCATTTGTGGTTCGTCCTTACGAAAACAGAAGGTAACCTCTGTTTCAGGATTTGGGACTTCTACCTCGAAATTCTGTCCAATGATTTCTTCTCTTGCCTCTGGCTTCAAGATTCCTTTGGACACTCGAGGAAAAAGTAAACAAAAATACATAAAGATTAAAAATAGACCCAAAAAGAAGTTGACCTTTTTTAAACGCATGATTTTGCCTTTCTATTGTAAAGAGCAGTTGTTTATGTGCAGTAATAATTATATCAAAAAAGGGGTTAAAATACTATGGGACGCTCTTGGGGTTTATTTACAAAAAAAGCACCTCCGGTCAAACTATCACTCTCACGAGTAGATATGGTTTTCCCATCAATGGTGCTTTTCTTTGCATTTAATTTGCGATTTGTATTAATTTGGTATTATTGCATCAAGAATTTGTGGTTGAATCTCTTTCCAGGAATAATTTGGATCTTTCACAATTGTTACAAGATATTCTTTAAGGAATATTTCCTTTATTCCAGGAATTTCAAAGAGTCGATTTAGAATGGCAGTTCCGACTTCGCCAATTTCAGATAACTCTTCAGAGATATCCTTCTCCCCTATTGGAAGAGTGAAAGCCTGAATATAATGATCAGAGATTTTACAAGCCGTGTTGTAGTTTCGGCAATTAGGATTTTTTCCTCTATCTACTCTGATCAAGAGCCACTGCGTAATAGAGTTGAATGCGGTACAGATATTCTTAAACATTTTTAAATCCCTTTCTTTGTAGGATAGCAACAAATCGCTTTTTAATGTGCAAAGTATAAAGCATTATATCAAAATTGAGAGCAAAATACTATGGGACATGTCGGGACTATTAGAGAGGATCTATGAACTTTTTAGAGGCCTACAGAGATAAAAACGAGTGTATAAATACAACTCAATCTCTGTAGGTCCTCTTTTGTACTTTTTTGTTTATTGTGTTTTAGAGCATGATTAGTAAGGCAACGAAAACAAGAAGGAGCCAAAGAAGGAAAGAACCTAATATGCTGTTAGTGAAAATGTCTTTGGCCCCTTGCTTAGTGGGTTCAAAAGTACAGGAGAGATTTCTTTCTCCAGTAATTTTAATGTCCGCATTTTGTTCATTGACAATTACCCATTCTGTTGAACCTTCAAAATCATTTTCATAGTGATAGTAATACTCGTATCCATAATTCAATGGAGGTTCTGTGGGATCTCCCGACAAGAGTATTCCTTCTCCATCTAGTAGAAAGCTGTATGGGCTTGCTATCTCAATGGAGTATTCCCCATCTGATTGAATCTTCAGGACCCAATCGTCCTTGAGAGAGAAAGTTATTTCTTCGCCATTGAAAACTTCCGTTTCGGCTTTATTAAAGCCACGTAAGATTCCAAGTCCTATTGCAAGGAGGAAGGCGAAGCCGATAAATAGCAAAAAGCCTTTTTGATTACTCATCTTTTCACGTATCCTTTCTAGGTTTTAAAGAACAAAAAAGTACAGGATAATTATATCAAGAAAGACAATGAAACACTATGGGACAACAGGTGTGTGCGAAAAACCTCTTGGGTTTTGAAAAAAATAAAGGTCTAAATAAGATAAACTTGCGGAAGGGAGTATTCCCATACCATATTATCTTTTTAGACCTTCCTTTACACTACTTCCAAATATCTGGACAGGCTGCTACTGAAAGAAGTGTAAGTGCAATTATAAGCATGGCTTCAGCTGGGCGTTCATGTATTAATCTGTATTTGGCAGGAAGTCTCTTTTGTTTCTCTGTTAAGGTTTGTGGAGACTTGTCCGAGACAAGCCAGAGTAAAAAGAAGATACTCCCAACGATTATCAATACTAACCTTTCGGTTTGCATTCCTAGCTCCTTCCTAGTTATTGTATAAGTGCAAAGTATAGGAAATTATATCAAAAACAGCGTGTAAACACTATGGGACATGTGGCCCTCTAGATAAATATAGATAGGTTTCTAATCAGAGCTTGCTTGAGCAGCAGCTTGTAAATCTGCATCTATCGCCAGAACTACAGATAAAGCTAGTATTTCATTCTTTGGATCTTTAATATCTAATTCATATGTGTCACCCCAAGAAAGCCATTTCTTAGATATGGTTACAACAGCTTCCCCATTTTCAGTGATAATATAGTTATGTGCCCAGAAATCTCCTGTTATCTCCCAATCAGGTCCTGTTACTGTGTAGTAAGGTTTAAGGGAGAATTTCCTATTAATTTCTGCTTCCTTCTCTCCTTCTAGAAATAATTCGTATTTAGGTATCCATGACCAAAGTTTCTGTTTTAAGAAGGCTACCTCTTTGGATTCAGAATTAAAGATATGTAGTCTCTTCCCCCAGGATAATAGTTCACCCTCTACTAGATATACGTTCTCTCCACTCTCATTCTTTACGTAGAATTTATCTGTCCAAGAGAAAATTTTTTGTTGAATATATAATTTCATAGGATTTGGTAGTTAAAAATATAATTTAATCTCTTAGCCCCTCTTCTTTAAGAATATCTCCATATTGTTCAAGGCATGCAAAACCTACTGTAGTGAGTTTAGCAATAGCTCTAATACATTCAAGCCTTTGTTCTTCTGGAATATAATCTAAAAAGTTATCTTCTGCTTTTCCCAAATAGTGTCGCATAACCATAATCCAGGATCCAAGTTCCTTTTTATTAGGGATGTCTGTTTCATTTTGTTCCCATAAATCTCGGACTGCACTGTCTTGGTAGTCTCTTTCTTCTTGTATAAGTTCTGATACTTCTCTTGGCTCCATATTATTTATTATGATAGGTTAACTATGTAACAAATTGTATAACAAAAAATATTGGAAGGAAAGATAAGAGGTAATTGTTATTGTATTAGGGAATCTAGAATGTTTTGTGTTATGAGGAGGGAAAACAATGAGTGGTGAGACATAAACTAACTTAGAGATAATATATCTCACCACTTTGTAATCAAACAGTATATTTATTTAAATTCGAACTAACTAGTTATCGTCAGAGACGACGGGCTCGGCATTTTCATCTTGTGTATTCTTCTCTGAGAAGAAATCACCTTCCGAAAGGAGCTTGACCAGTACGTCTTGGAAATTGAAACCTAAAGAGGCTCCAACTCCTTCATTAACTTTGGTGATCCCATTGACGATGTCTTGGATCAACCTGGCGTTATTGCCGTCACCGAACATGGTGATTTTGTCAACCTTGGACAGAGGATCGCCAATACCGCGAGCAACTTCTGGGAGTGTATCGAAATACATTTCCATGATGGCTGCTGCACCGTATTTCTTCATGGCTTCAGCTTTCTTGTCGATACCCTCTGCTTCAGCAAGCGCTTTGGCTCGAATACCTTCGGCTTCAGCCTTGTTCTTGACAAGGATTGCTTCTGCTTCAGCTTCTGCTTCAGCTTTTACAGCTTCAGCTCGTTTCGTGCGCTCGTAGAGCTCAGCGTCAGCTTCGGCACTCTTCCGATACTGATCAGCGTCGGCTGTTTTCTTGACTTCTGCATCAAGAATGTTCTGACTGATGAGAATCTGTTTCTCCGCACGGACGTTGTCCGCTTCGGCAGTTTCTTGCTCAAGAGCCTTACGACTTTCCTGTTTTTGGATCTCGTAGGCCATATCGGCGGACGCCTTTTTCTTGTCAGCCTCTTCTTTGAGCTCTGCTCTCTTGATTTCAAGGAGATTCAGTTTCTTGGCGATATCTGTATCCGCAGTAACGCGGGCATCATTCGCTTCTGTATCAGCCTCAGCTTGAGCAATAGCGATCTCTTTTTCGGCTTCCGCTTTCGCAATAGCAGCAGTCTTTTTGATCTTGCTGATATTGTCAATACCCAGGTTCACGATGACGTCTTGATCATCGAAGAAATCCTGAACATTGAAAGAGATAATTTCGAGCCCCATCTTTTCAAGGTCGGGAACGGCGTTCTCTTGAACTCGTTCTCCGAAGGTCTTCCGATCGGTGACCATCTCAGACAGAGACATTTGTCCGATAATCTCACGCATGTTCCCTTCCAAAACATCTTTGACTTCCCGGACGATATCGTCGGTTGTCATGTTTAAGAAGTTTTGAGCCGCCATCTTGATGGAATCTCCATCGGTCTTGATTTTGATCTTGACAACGCCATCAACTTTTACATTGATATACTCGTTGGTCGGAACATAGCGTTCGGTCTTAACGTCAACAGTCATTAGTCGCAGAGTAAGTCTGTCCAATCTTTCCAGAAGTGGAAACCTCAGTCCTGCTTTCCCAATGATCATGCGACGTCGGATGCCGGAAATGATAAAGGCTGTATCTGGGGGTGCTTTCACATATGAAAGACCACCGATAACCGCCAATATAATAGCTCCAAGCAACCATGGTAAAATATTCAACAAAATTTCCATCGTGTTTCTCCTGTCTATTTGGTTGATTTTGATAGATACTGTTTGATTATTAAAGAACGTAGATAAGTCAAATTAACTTACTACGGCGATGATTATATCAAACATTTTAAGAAAATACTATAGGTTGGAGAAAAGAGAATAGAAGCAATAAATGCATACAAAGATGCGAGCAATGATGACGTCTATCCTCTTTATGTTTGAAATATTTCTTATGGTTGGGTTATTCTTTTATAGTGTTTTCTTCTAAAAACTCTTCCCAGCTATCACGAATTACTTCAGTGTATTGGTCAACCATCCAAACTCTCCATTTCTCAGCTTCATCTCTATCAATTACCCAACCGAGCATCCCTCCAGCTCCTATCACATCATATTTCCCGTCGTGGAGATGAAAAGATCCCGCATCCTTTGTTTCAATTGAACCATATTGCTTTTTTAATTTGTCCAATACAAAGAAGTGCCTATTTATAGGGTCAAAGATACAAAGGTGTGGAGCCTCATCAATGGTAAAGAGTATAAAGTTGACGAATGAAAGAACACCAGCAAGCTGATTGATCTTTTCTTTCTGTTCGTCTGTAAATGTGTCTTCCATCTTAAAGATAATCATCATTTCTCCTTTACTGCTTCTATTTTTAATGATCTATATGCCAGAGTGGCACAATATGTGGGGATAAGTATAGCAAAAAACAAGGGAAATTACTATGGGGTAATAAGGTGAGTGGTCAAGTTCGGAAAGAAAAATGCCTGAGACTTACTAGATTGTTGTCAATGGTTAAACCAGCAGACTAATCTCACTCAGGCATATCCTGCATTTAAACGAATCTATTTTCGGAATAACTTGTGTGTTGGTATTGGCCGTTCACGTACTTTAGTGTTCCTTGGTGACAGAGATCAGCCAAAAAATCCAAGACAAGCTTTTCAGGTTCCCCTGAAATTTTTAGGAATTCTCCTAATGTAAAGCAATTTTCTCTTAATGCTATTCGGGTAAGTTTCTTTTTTACCTCTGGGTCAATAGGTCGTTTGGTATCATCACTTGAGCTTACCACTACAGTTCTCCTTTCTTTTATGAATGTGCAGGAATATATAAGTATACAAAATAATGATAAAAAAGGCCAAAAGGAGGCAATTTCAAGGGTTCTAAACGGCTTGACTATATGTAGTTGTTTGTATATGGATTGCCATTTAGAATATAATTCTATTCTAGGCTTCTTACATAAATTATATTAGGAATATGCAAAAAAGAGATCTTCTGAAGACAAAATATCTGGATGATTTAAGAAAACAGATAAAGGAAAACAATGGAATTGTAAGATTCTTAATTCACCCATTCTATAGTGAAGATACTACAGTTAATAAGAAGAAAAGGTTTGTAACAGAAGAATATTTATCCAATAGAGATGATTATATAAGAAGACACATAAATAAGGGTTTAGTAATATTTCAACCTAAGTATTTATTAAATGATCTTTGGACTAATCTAGAGTCTTTTGATTTAGAAAATGTTTATTACATTGCCACTAGGGATTACGAAGCTACACCATTTGAAGGGTCTGAGGGTTGGGATGAATTAGTCAAGATATTGAAACTACTTAATGTTCAAGCTGTTGAATTAAGTGGTATGTATTTGGATTTTAGAACACAGAAAGAATCTCTTGATAAGTTCGATCCAAAATATGACGAATTACACCAGACACCAAACTTTATCAAGGAAACAGATAATTACATAGAGAAATTTCAAATTGCAAGTGAATGGCTTCAAAAGAAATATATTCCTAAAGGTTGTGTAGGTTTTGCTGCAATAAGTTTACTAGAGAGAGGTGTTGATGTTTATTTTTCTAATCTGACAACGCCTGATACTGTTTCGGATATTATTTAAGGTTGGGGTCGATTATATGACGTTATTAGGAACTTGGAACCCAATGAGGTACATAGTCTAGAAAGATTAACTATTCTTTTCAATACTTCTCTTTCTACAGATAAATTTCACTTTAATATCTAATATATAAAGGATATAATCTTTCAACTTGCTCTACTACATTATTTAGATAAATGAGAATATGAAAGAACTTGAAAGAAAATTAAACGATATAAGTGAGATAATTAATATAGAAAATTTGTTAAAAGAAAGAAATACTGAAGAAATTGTTAAGTCCTACTATAAAATCAACAAACTAGCATATAGAGTTTTTCACAATAGTAAGGGATACCTTCATATGGGAATTAGTAGTGATGGAAAATATTCACATAGTGATTTAGAAATTCCATTGTTGGAAATAGAACAATTAATTAAAGATGATAAAGCAGAAAAAGTTCTTGAATTAGCAAGTGGACATGGTGCAAATACAGTCTTTCTCGCTAGAAGAAATCCTGATGTAGAATTTTCTGCTACTGATTTATCTACAAAACCAAAGAGCAAGTTTTACAAACTTAAAAATACAGATTTTGTATACGGAGATTTTCATAATTTAGAACAATATGAAGATAATATTTTTGACCTTGTTTTTATTATGGAAGCATTATGCCACTCTAATAACAAAAAGAAGGTTCTAGAAGAGATATCCAGAATATTAAAAGTAGGTGGTAAGGTAGTAATATATGATGGTTACTTTGGAAAGGATTATGGGGAATTATCAGAGTTTGAGAAGACAGCATCTATACTGACATCAACAGGTATGGCAGTTGGAAAGTTTGGAAATCTAAAGAGGTTTGAAGAAGATATTCATATATCTGGTTTTGAAATTATTCATAGTGAAAATCTTTCAAGAAAAATAATACCTACTGTTAGACGATTTGAAAGGTTGTCATCAATTTTCTTTAGGAATAAAACCTTTGGGAAGATTGTGAAGAAGTTTCTTCCTGATATGTTTGTAAGAAATAGTGTCTCAGGATACTTAATGCCCGTTCTTCTTGATGCAGGGATCGCAGTTTATTACAAGTATGTGTTGGAGAAGAAATAAGTTCTTGAGAGAGGGGGTGGAGTCACTCCAATTGCGTGAACATTTTATTAAGCTCGGAAATTTGTCGAAGGAACGCTTAGAGAGTGCTCTCAATCAATTGTTTCTGATAATTAATCGCGATATTGAAAGCACAAATGATTACTTGTTGTATTACAGAATCTAGTTTTTTAATACATATGGAGGATTGTGCGTGAATTATTCCTATAGATTATTTTTTAACTAGATAAATTACTGGTATAATAACCTATAAACTAATTATTATCTAAAGACCGATGCTTCTAACAAAAATCAGAATTGCAAACTTTAAGTCTATAGTTGATAGTGAATGGCTAGAAGTATCAAAAGATAATAATATAACTATTTTAGCAGGACAAAACGAATCTGGTAAAAGTGCTGTATTAGAAGCAATGGATTTCCTATTTAATAATCCATCTCCTGACTTTGAAAGACTACAAAAAAGATTAGATGCTGATGTAACTGAAGTTCAAGCAGAGCTAAGCTTGACTGAACAAGAAGTCCAGAAATTAATCGAACAGTTCCCAGAAGAATCAAATGTTTCCAAGATAAAAGCAATTTTTTATAGTAAAACTCACAATAAAGATAATACAGTGGCAACGAAACTTATTGTAAATAATGAGGAGTTTCAAATAAGTGATGCTGTTAAAACGGAAATAAATAATTTTCTTCCAATTGTAAGCTTGTATACAACCTTCAAGGACCTTCTCCCATCTCAAGTCACCATAGAGCAAATCCCTAATGACGCTGCAGTAAAAGATTTTGAGAGAGTTTTTGATGTAAACCTTGTTGAATTTATGTCTTTAACAGACCCTCGAAAGATGGTTACAAAAAGAGAGGAAATTGAGGGGAAAGCAAACGATGACTTTAACGATTCATGGAATCAAAAGATTGAATCACTAAAAAACAAAGAAGAGAAATATAAATTCAACTTATTAGTTGACACTCAAGAACCTAAAAAACTTACATTCATGATAAAAGGGAACGATCAAAAGCCCTTATATCTTGAACAAAAAAGTATGGGATTTAGATGGTTTAGTGCCTTTCATCTTAGACTCAGAGCGCTAGGAAAACTATCTAACATAAATGACGGAAGTTATGCAAGGAATATCATTATACTGATTGATGAGCCTGGACAGAATCTACATGATACTGCACAAAAGGATGTTAAGAGTATAATCGAAGAAACTGCAAATAAAGGAATACAGGTAATATATTCAACTCATAACCCAAGACTAATTGTATCTTCAGACTCGAGTAAAATTGAGATGAACCGTATAAGACTTACTGCAAAAGATACTGCAGGTGTTACAAAGGTTTACACTATCCCACAATTCTTAAGTTCCAGAAAGGGTCAGATTGTAATTGACACATTAGCACCATTAAGAATCGCACTCGGCTTAGCTACCGTATCACCATTACTAGATATCAATAAGAAGAATATTGTAGTGGAAGGGATTACTGACCACTACTATATGAATGCAATGAAGGAGTTATTAAGCGAAGATGCAGAATTAGCATTTATTCCTTCATGTGGTGTAGATAATGTAGTAAACGTGGTCAGTTTACTAATTGGATGGGGAGTCAAATACAAAGCAGTATTTGACGATGATGCTT
>Ga0334893_1003046_pt1 | contig 11327 bp, 4 predicted proteins | sample GraSluR3_MG_5_FD_207218 | JGI IMG/M metagenome (GOLD analysis project Ga0334893, IMG submission 207218) | Sludge microbial communities from methane-producing bioreactor in Wageningen University, Netherlands - Granular Sludge_09_05-R3 | ecosystem: Engineered > Bioreactor > Anaerobic > Unclassified...
TTCGGCAAACTTAGCCTCCGACTCCTTAAACTTCTCCTCGTCGAGCAGCACGCGCGCCTCCGAGTATAGCGATTGTAGATAGCGAGGCTTTGCCTCATCAAAATAACCCTGCGATGTTTCAGAGAGGTTAAGGGTTACGCCGAGGGCTTTTACCTTATCGTGGTAGGTTTTGGCATCGAGATAGGCGTAAACGGTTTGCTTATCGTTGCCATCGAAATAGGCTTTATGTACTTGCATCGATTTTTCGTCGAGCAGGCGCTGCCCATTTTTTTTAAGTCCAACGGCAGCATCAACATTTTTTTGGTTGGCCGCTAACGATTGGTAGTACAGTTCGGCAGCCATTTCGTACATACCAGCCTCTTCGAACTTAAGCCCTTTTTTGGCCAAACGTTTTGAGGCACAGCCCGAAGCAACAACGGCCAATGCCAACAGGATAATGGGTAGAAACTTTCTCATATGGTAAGGTTTTTTTGTGATTTTTGTGCGCAATTGCTTTTCAAATACTATGCCCTGAATTTATGTGGCAAGATAAAAATAATTTGGGGTAATGGCCAAAGCAATAGAATATTTGAAATGCAACAAATTGTTTAAATACATTCTAAATTACCAACACAAAAAAAACATCTTACAGTTTGTTTGTCTGGGACTTATGGTGTTTATTGAATGGCAAACAACAAATGATTTTGTTAAATTTTGTTAATAGTTTTTATTTTTGCTGGTGATATAAATCAACAAATATTGGTAAATGATTTCGTTTGTTAAAGGTTTTACCCTGTTATTAATCATTTTCTGCGCACAAACTCTATTTGCTCAGATTGACACCTCGGAAGTAATTCGTTTACAAAAGCAATGGGTAAACAGCCAAAATCCTGCATCAGATAAAGAGTTGCATCAAACTTTTTTGGAATACAACTCAAATGAAATAGCTATTCTACTGAAAAAAGCAAAAGAATTTCAGAATGACTCAATTTTTAGTGTTAAATGGAACAATCTTCTCCTCGTTTCCATTCTAGCAAAAAATTCAATAGAAAATAATAACAAGAGTGAAATTGGTTCATTTTTACTTAAGAGCCTTTTCGATACAGATACTAGAATAAGATACCTAGCCTATGAAAGTTTAATGATTCTAGAAAACTATAATTTCAGTCAAAATCAAAAAGACACAACCTTATTGGCACTAAAACAGGAAACAAACAACGAAATTATTTCGGGTTTGTATAAACTATGTGCTGAACAAAACATTATAGACGCTCAGTCTTATCTGAAAGAAATCGCAAGTTCTGACTCTACACCATTTTATCAAAAATGGGTTGCTTTATCATCTTTAGTTCGAATGGGTGATTCTGAGGCTGAAGAGACAATGTATTACTATTTGTCAAAAATAGGGTTGTCTCTAGATGTTATAAATACTCTATATCCTTTAGTCGTTTTTTCGAAAAGTAAGCAAAACGTTGACTATTTAATTAGCATTATTAAAAATGACAATAGTGAATGTGAATCAATGAATCCAAACTACACTCAGACAATTCCATGCGCTTATTACGTTCTAAAAATAGTCGCACCACATATTGACGCAATAAATTGGTACTCTCCAAATGGATTAGAAAAACTAGACTATATAAAAGCAATTGAAGAGGCAAAAAAAATATTTAACAAAAGTAATTTTATTTGGAATTTTAAAGAAGAGCAACAATATCGTGAATAGAAGAAGTATATCCGTATTTTTATTTTTAATAGTGTTACTAAACTTTTCAACCTTACTATCACTTTCACAAGACATCTCGAAACTAGGGGATAACGATTTGTTGAATATAAATGGGAGTATAAGTTTTGATCAAATGTTCTTACCCAATAGCCTAGGTGATGAAAATGATATGCGAGATCCGTATTCATATTATCTTATGGGCGGTTTCAATATGTCTCTATATGGTATAGCTATTCCTTTTAATTTTTCATATTCAAATCAAAACTTTGGGTTTTCTCATCCATTCAATTTTAATCAATTTGGCGCTCAACCTTCATACAAATGGGTTAAGCTTTACATTGGATATAATACAATGATGCTTTCTCCATATACTTTAAATGGTCATCAATTCTGTGGCGTTGGTATTGAGGTTAACCCGCCTGATTTTCCTTTATCAGGGTCGATTGTATATGGTAGATTATTAAAAGCAACAGAACTTGAAGGGAAAAATAGTATTCCATCATACAAAAGAATGGGGGTAGGTTTTAAAACAAACTTTCATTATTCGAAAATCAATGTTAGTTCATCTTTATTCTACGCATGGGATAAGGAAGAATCCATTAAACCAATTCCCGATTCACTAGGCATTACTCCTAAGGAAAATTTAACAGTATCTCTTGATGGAGATATAGTTGTTTTTAAGGGCTTAAGCCTAGATTTAAGCGTTGGGAATAGTGTTTTAACTGATGATAAGTTTTCTGCAATTTCTAATGAAAATAATTTTTGGGCAGGATTATTCCCAGAACGAACTAGTACCGCATCATACTGGGCTTATAAAATTGGGGGAAATTACGGCATTCAAGTTGGATCCGTTGGGCTCTACTATGAACGTATTGAGCCTGGGTTTTCTACCCTTGGATCGTACTATTTTGTTAATGATCTTGAAAACATAACTATGAATTCAAGTTTAAGACTGATTGATGGGAAGTTAAATGTTGGTGGAAGTTTCGGTATTCAAAAAGATAATCTTAACCAACAGAAATTATTCTCAAACAGAAGGTTTGTTGGTGCTGGAAACATTTCTCTTACTGTAAGCCAAAATGTAAGTATAAATTCTTCAATATCATCATTTACTTCTTACACTAATATGCGGTCTGTTTTTGATAACATAAACAGTTTATCCCCCTACCAGAACCTCGATACATTAAACTTTACTCAGGTAAATAGAGCAGGAAATTTTAGTGTGAATTATGGTTTTGGCTCTGAAACAAGAAAAAACACTAGCACTCTATCAATCTCAGGAAACAAATCATTTAGCGAGCAGGGGAATAGTAACACAAACGATGATGTACTTTTCATAAATGCGGGAGTAACACATGCTATTACGTTTAATGATTACGGGTTAAACATCTCATTGTCTATGTTTTATTCACTGAACCAAAACCCACTTGGCAACAACAATACCCTAGGGCCATTCATCAATACAAGTAAATCATTCAGCGACGGAAAAATTCGTCTAATCTTAGGAGCCTCATATAATAGAACAATGCTTGGCGGAAACTTACAAAACTCAAATGCCAATTTAAGGTTTTCAGGCTCTTGGAACTTTAAAGAAAGAAACTCATTAAACTTTTCTGCTGGGTATTATAAAATATCTTATGCTATGGCTGGAGTGAATAACAAAAGCGATCTGGTTTTTAATTTAATGTATTCTTACAACTTTCAGTATAAATATTCTCCCTCAAAAGGAGATGACTAGTATCATTGCTTATGAATAAAGTAAAGTTTTCATTTCTAATAACTCTTTTAGTTTTCCAACTGGTTAGTTTAACATTATATTCAAATTCTGCAAGGCACTATATAACTGTTAACGACCTAAACCTAACTCTTGAGGCAAATGCCTCAAATTCAACAGATACTTTAGTTACCCCTTCGGAATTGCAGCTAAAAGCTGAAGCTTTACTTCACAAGGTAAATACAAACAATAGGTTTGTTGGCTTTTTATCACCTAATCAAGCTCATGAATTACCTGTTGGTATTCAAAAGGTTATTGCTGGTGTTGAATATACTATTGTTCTTGACGATTTGATACTCGATAACGCAGGTGCCAGCATGAAAGCCTACATGACCCTTCAAGTACCTGGAAGCGACAGGAAGCTAGGTTTTTATGCCGATAATGTTAGAGTTGGACCTAATGGCATAGAGACGGCTCAGCTTAGACTAATTAAAGATGAACCAATAAATTTAGGCGCATTTTCTCTAGTTTTTAAGAGCGAAGAAACCAGTGTTGAATGGGATTGCAATGGTTATAACTCCACAACTATTGGGGGTGAAGTTGTTTTTCCAACAGATATGATTAAACCAATTTCCGAGGAAGTTGGAGATAGTCTGGCTATGGGTAGTTTTTATGCAAACTTTACCGATATCAATGATTTATTCCTGGGCTTTAACATGGAACCTTTTCAAATAAATGGGCTTCCAAATTTTGAATTTCACCCACAGGGTGTTTTTATTGACATGAGCGATATTCGCAATCCACAGGGCATCCAATTTCCAACAGGATTCTTCCCAAGCGGCCAGCCACAACAATTAAACGTTTTATGGAGAGGTGTTTATATCCCAACTTTCACCGTGAAGTTACCTGACGGACTTGGTGCAGGTGATCAGGATCGAATTGAAATTGCAGCAGAAAATTTATTTATTGATGGACATGGTATTACTGGAGATTTATTAGTTAACAATTTACTTCCAATAGAACAGGGAAATTTAGGAGGCTGGGCCTTTTCAATCGATACGTTTGGCTTTAAGCTATTCAAGAATTCTTTCTCGCAATTTAACTTAGCCGGTAATATTGTAGTCCCAATTACTGAGCAAAATGAGGGGTTTGCATACACAGCTATGATTGACAGTCAGGGAGATTTGTCTTTTAGCGTTTCATATGCCGACCAATTTGACGCCGATATGTTTGGTGCACAGCTCTCCTTATCCGAAAACTCAACAATTGAAATCACTAAGCAAGGCAATACATTCAAACCAAGGGCAACTTTACATGGCAACATGAACATTAACCTCTCTGACGAGGTGAATCTGGGAACATTTGAGTTTCAGGATATGGTTATCAGTACTGAGGCTCCATATTTCTCAATTGGAACCTGTTCGTTACCCAATGGTATGCTAGCAGGTTTCCCTGTTAGCGTTTCAAACCTTTCTTTTGTACAAGACGGTGATATGGTGGGCTTATCCATGCAGTCGATTGTTAGCTTTATGCCTTCAAACGAAAATGGATTTGGTGGAACGGGTTCATTTATTGTGTGGGCCGAAAGATATACCAATGAAGGTAGAACCAAGTATAGGTATAAGCAAACTCAAGTAAATGGCATTGCCGTTGAGGTAAACCAAGGAGGTTTCGAGTTTTACGGCGAGGTTGAGTTTTATCAGCAACATGCACAATACGGAAAAGGGTTCAAAGGGATGATTCAAGCATCATTCCCTCCAGGAATTGGCGTTACTGCTGCTGCTCAATTTGGATCTGTTGATGGATATAGATATTGGTACGTAGATGCTCTTGTTTCAAAATCATCAGGAATACCAATACTGTCCGGCATGGCAATATATGGCTTTGGAGGAGGTGCTTCATATAAAATGGAATTAGTTGAACCTGCCAACTACTCAATTCCAGAAGGAAACTATACAGGAACAGATAATTCTGAAAATCCAGGAATTAGCTTTTCAGGGGCAACATACATTCCAAATGCTGAATTCGGTTTAGGTTTAAAAGCTTCGGTTATTTTAGGAACTCATCCAAGCCCAAAAGCGGTTAATGGCCAAATATCGTTTAGAATTCAATTCTATACAAACGGGGGTATTGAATCTATCCGTTTTCAGGGAGAAGCATGTATGGCGTCAGAAATCAGAAGCAATCCTCAATCAGTGCCGATTAGGCTAACAATGGATATTTCGTACAACTTTACCAATAACGATTTGTATGGAGTTAACGAAGCCTTTGTTGATTTAGTAGCTGTAAAAGGGATACATAACAACAATAAGGCTGGTTCAGTTGTGTTTCGTTTTAACCCAAACGAATGGTATATTCATGTTGGAACGCCCGACACTAGGGTTGGCCTTAAAGTTTTTAACACTATTACCTTCTCCAGCTATTTTATGGTAGGTACAAATATCCCCCCATTTCCAGCACCACCTAGTGAAGTTACCCAAATTCTATCGGGCACTAATGCGCAATCGTTCGAAGAGGGGCTTATGTCAACCGGATCAGGATTTGCTTTTGGTAGCTCGTTTAACATGAATACTGGTGAGAAAACCTTTTTAATCTTTTACGGATCATTTAGTTTGGGAGCTGGTTTTGATATCATGCTAAAGGATTATGGATCTACTGCATATTGCGAGGGATCTGCACCTCCACTTGGAGTTAACGGATGGTACGCTATGGGGCAAGCATATGCGTATATGTCGGGGAAAATTGGCGTTAAATTCAGACTGTTCAGAAAAGACCGTAAAATGGATATCCTAGCCATTTCGGCCGCAGCATTACTACAAGCAAAACTTCCTAATCCACTCTATTTTAAAGGTCAAGCAGGTGGAAGGTACAGCATTATGGGCGGATTGGTTAAAGGTAGCTGCAACTTTGAATTTACTGTTGGTCAAAACTGCGAGGTAATGGGTGCAAACCCCCTTGGCAATATTGCCGTTATTGCCGATATGGCTCCAACTGAAGGCAATTCAGACGTAAGCGTTTTTGTAACCCCTCAGGTAGCTTTTAACCTGCCAATTGAGGATCCGTTCACAATGGTTGACGAAAACAACAATACGCAAACATATAGAGTTAAACTTTCGCAGCTTACTGTTTTGGCTGATAACAGCCCAATACAAGGAAGTATTAAGTGGAACGAATCAAAAGATGTTGCTTCATTCGAAACTCAAGAAATATACCCTAGTCATGCAAATGTTGAGTTCTCGGTACGAGTAGTATTCCAAAAATATGAAAACAGCCAGTGGATCGATTTTAGGGTCGATGGTCAACTTCAAAAAGAGGAACAAATGGTTACTTTTATTACCGGCGAGCGACCCGATCACATACCCAACCAGTGTGTAGTTTACACGTATCCTTTAGCCGGAATGATGAATTTCCACTGGAAAGAGCATAGCACTGGGTATATTAAGCTAACGCACGACTTTAGTTATCTGCTTAGCCCTGAGGCTGATTGGGAGAATGTTATTCTATTCGATTCGAATAACGAGGTTAAGCAAGCAAACTTTTCATACAACAGCTCCGACCTAAAAATATCATTCCCAATTCCGATCAATCTCGAACCTCAAATGGTATATAACTTTAGAGTTGCAAAGGTTCCTACAAGTCAAACTATGGCAGTTGATGCCAATGTAGAGCGTTTTAGCGTTGAGCAAACTACTGAGTATGAGGTTAGCGAGCAAAGCATTGAGGGTGAGCGCGAGGTTAACCTCGAACAAAAGTTCTTCGAGCTTAACCTCCGAACAAGCATGTACCCAACTTTTACCGATAAACTCAATGCAATGCAGCTATCTAGCACGTCAATGCAAATTGTTACCACTGGTATTCACAACTTAATTCAATTTGCAAGCTTTGCTGAACGAATGGATAACTACGAGGTTAATGGAGACGTTAACAGCAGACTAATTCAGTGCGAAATTAGCCTCGATAACAATACCTGGTTTAACCAGTACATTAAACCTCTGGTTTACGATAACTACCCAAGGCTGCCATCTCTCAACATAACATGGAGAGATGCTGAAGAACTTGGGGTTCCTCCGTACCGCTCAATTTACTGCTACCAAACAGCCAATGTGGTTGATATTGAAACACTCGCAATTGGCTCAACATATAGCTATACTGGCACTAGCATTGGCATTAAGTTTACAGGAGTTGTGGTTATGAACCAGGATTATCAGGACTTAAAAAACAAAGCCGCATCGCTTTTTTCTCCCAGCTCTCCTCATACAAATATTCTGCTACCAATAATAAACGGTTTCTTTACCCCCATTTTGGTTAATCAACAGTATAGCGCCACGCTCAAGTATGTGCTGCCGGGCGAAAAGATAGTAACCAGCGAAAAAGAGATTACATTTGATATTTAACAATATGAAAAGCCAGGTTTTACTCGTACTAATATTTATTGCTCTCCCCTTTTTATGTGGGGCACAAGATGATGTTGATCAAAAAAGGGTAGGGGTTGTTATGCTCTCAAAGCATAACCAGCAAAAGGTTTGGCTCCGTTGGGCTCCCACTTCAGCAGTTGCATGGGAACTTAGCAATGCAAACGGTTGGTGGGTTCAAAAAGTTTTAGTACCAACAACTACCGAACCTGGAGATACCAGTTACACCCTGCTTAGCAAAACACCCTTTAAACCTTTACCTCTTGAACATTGGGAAACACCAAGCGACACCAGCGACTATGCGGCTACTGCTGCTCAGGTTTTGTATGGTGAAACGCTTAACGTAACCAGCACATCGGGAGCCATGACCCTCATTGATAAAAATCGAGAACTGGAAACTAGATTCTCGTTTGGACTCTCAGCAGCCGAACTCGATTTTAACGTTGCCCAAATGATGGGGCTGGGTATAACCGATAATAACGTTTTGCCAAACAGAACATACATTTATAGAGTTTTTGCCAACATTTCCGACTCATTAGTTGTGGTCGATACTGCTGGTGTTGTGGTTAACTTAAACCAAAAGTACGAACTCCCTAAGGTTTTCGATTTAGCTGCCGAGGTTCACGATACATTAATAAGCCTACAGTGGCCTGCTGGCTACCATAAGGGTATTTACTCTACATACAGCATCGAAAAGCGAATTGGCAATGGCACTTATACACCGGTTAACAACCTTCCTCTAGCAAATATGTTCTCCAAAGGAGGCGATGATTTTTTACACTTCTTTACTGATATCCACAGAATTGAGGGTGATACTTTGTATTATCGCATTAGGGGTATTACTCCTTTTGCCGATTACGGACCACCCTCCGAGCCTGTTACGGCAATTGTGCCTTTACTTTACCCTTTACCTGCAAACCTAAAGTACTCAGACGTTGATGGTGAGCAAATTGCCATTGCCTGGGAGTACCCATTGGAGTTCGAAAATAAGCTTAGCTCATTTGAGCTTCTGGCTGCTATAGGCTTCAAGGATAAGCCCTTTTCGCTTGGCAAGTACCCTGTTAATAGCAGAGCAGCAGCCATTGCGGTACCTACACCCGAATTTTACCTGTCGGTTGCTGCCATTGGAACCGATGGCTCAAAACGTTTGAGCCACCCAATGATGATTCAATTGGCCGACTCAATACCTCCTGCTGCACCAAAAGGGCTTACTGGTTCAGTTAGTAAGCTGGGCATTGCAAGTATAAGCTGGCAACGTGGTACCGAACCCGACCTTTTTGGCTACAAGGTATACACTCATAGCAATCCCGATGCGGAGTTTAATATGGAAACAAAATCGTTTGTACGCGACACCTCCTATCAGTTTAAGGTAAACCTAAATACCCTCTCTGCTAACCTTTACCTAAAGGTAATGGCTTACGATTATCGCTACAACTACTCTGGTTTCTCCCAAATGCTAAAGCTAGCTTTACCCGACACCATCCCCCCATCTGCTCCTGTGCTAAAAACATGTGCTAAAACCATAGAGGGTGTTATGTTTGAATGGATTCCCTCAGGCTCAAACGATGTTGCAAGCCATGCAATAGTTTACGCTTTAAACGAGAATGATACACCCGACACGCTAACAGTAATTAGCAATATAAGCCAAAAGCAATACGTATGGGAAACCCCTACCGAGGGCAATTACTGGTTTTGGGTTGTGGCCACCGACACAAGCGGCAACGCTACACGCTCGCAGCAAAACCATAGGCTTAAAACTAGCGCAGGTAGCATAGCAAACTTTAGCCCTAAGCTTGCAGCCAGCAAAAGCATTGCCGAGGGAACTATTAGCTTACAGTGGACAAAACACCCCGCTACGCATAGAGTATTGGTTTACCTAAATATTGGTAACAGTACGCTAAGGCTACATAAAACGCTTTTAAATACAAATAGCTTTACCTACACCAATGCTGCCATTGCCCAAACATACAAATTTGTGGTTGTGGTGCAGGACAGCACGGGTAGGCTATCGGAATATAGTAATGAGGTTGAAGTTAAGTTCTAAAAAATAATAGCCATGAATAGTATTCATCTAAATATGGTAAACTTTACAAAGCTAAAATTAGCTTTAGCTAAGCTATCAGTATGTTTGGCAATTACTTTTCTCCCATTTAGGGGCTTAAACGCTCAAGAGGTTACAATGATTGAAACGGCAGGAATTACTAACTATCAAACAGGTTATATTGAAGTTATTCCCCCTATTGTTGAGCAACAAAGTTATCCTGACTCATACCTCATATATGTATACAGTAATGTTGTACAGGAAGCAACACCATACTACTGTTTTACTACACAGATAAAGGGTCAAACCCATAACCCTTGTTCATCAAATAATCCCCATGGAGAAACAACCGAGCACTTCTTTCTTATTGTACCAGAAACTGATATATCAGGCTTTTCGATTGAAAAATTTGGTAGTTCAGGGACTGTTATTTTTGGTCCTCACAATGTTTTTTATGAGGTGCAACCAACCATAGAAGAATTACCGATGAGAACAAGTGGTGTGGGTGGAGTTAGTATGGAATGGTATTCTGCTTATGGTATTTCCCCCTTAAGACCAGATGAATTTTTAATTACAAACAAACCAAATTATTACAATGATACAACATTTAATATTGATAAAGCAACCGAAGGCGATACTATTCTCTTTGAAATTAGCTCATCTCAAAATTACACTAATTTTATAGTTGAAAAAAGTTTAGATGGAGGCGAAACTTGGCAAAGCATTACAAATAACCAAAATGGGTCACCTTCTCCTATTACTACTGGATTTAGCTATGTTATCGACTCTTTTGATTCCATTGATTCCATAGATGGTTTAAGAAAAATTAAATTTCGAGCGCGTACATACTGTAGCGCAAATAGAGTAGTAGGCCGCAGCTATGGCTACCAAGAAATAACTATAGATGTTTACCCCAGGCCCAATTGCGATGTTATTAGCGATATATACATGTGCCACGATCAAACTACCTACAATGAAGGCATAACTATCTCCAACATTGACATTAGTCAGTATGTGGATGGTGTTCGTATTTCGGTTGAAAAACTTGGGGACACGGGATGGAATACTGTGGGAGGAATGGACGTAACAGTTTCGGATAGTAATACTGATCCTATTGTATTCTATAACGAAGAAGGACTAGACACAGGAGAGTATCGGGTGGCACTTGAAAACAGAATAACCGTTAATGGTGACGAACACGTTTACCAATGTGGGCATAATTACAAGAATTTCAAAATTGCTAATCGCCTTCAAATTAGCGATGCATTTTCTCATGAAATTTCCATTGATTGCCATAAAGAGTATGCAAACCAGCAACTAATTAACCCCTTTTCAGGATTTAAAGTGCCTAGCAATGCTACAGTAGAAATTAAAGGGTCCAACGATTCCGATTATACCCAGCTTGAGTCGCCGTTCAAATACACCATATACCCAGGCACTTTTTCGGTGAATACA
>Ga0334893_1003053_pt1 | contig 11308 bp, 9 predicted proteins | sample GraSluR3_MG_5_FD_207218 | JGI IMG/M metagenome (GOLD analysis project Ga0334893, IMG submission 207218) | Sludge microbial communities from methane-producing bioreactor in Wageningen University, Netherlands - Granular Sludge_09_05-R3 | ecosystem: Engineered > Bioreactor > Anaerobic > Unclassified...
ACAGGGTTAGTTAGGGTTTAGGTTATCCGTTTGCTGGTCGTTTGCTTGTAGGTAGGGTGAATGTAAATGTACTTCCAGTATCTTTTTGGCTGCTCACGTATATCGTTCCGCCATTCATTTCTACAAACTCCTTACAAACAATTAGTCCAAGGCCAGTTCCTTCCTCATCGGCAGTTCCTTTTGATGAGAATGACTCATCGAGGCGGAAAAGCTTGTCAACCTCATTTTGGCTCATACCAATGCCCGAGTCGTTAACTTTAACCTTTACCATATTGTCTTGTTCTGCTGCAGCAATAGTAATTTTACCTTGAGGATTACAGAACTTAATGGCATTGCTTAGCAAGTTTCGAATAATAATTGAAACAAGGTTAATGTCAGCATAAACAACTATTGATTCTTCAACTCGGTTAATAATTTTAAGCCCTTTCTTTTCCGAGAGGGTTGTAAGTAACTCAATTTCTTGCTTTACTACTTTGTGTAATGGTAGTAGCTCGGGTGTGTAGGTTATTCGTCCTGTTTGCGCTCTCGACCACTGCAAGAGGTTTTCGAGGAGTTTATAAAGATTTTGCGATGTTTCGTGTATGGTTTCAACTATCTCCTTGCTTTGATCTTTTGTGTATTTATCGAAGTTTTTGTTAAGCAATTCGCTAAAGCCAAGGAGTGCGTTAAACGGGTTTTTTAAGTCGTGAGCAATAATTGTGAAAAATCTATCCTTTGTAGCGTTCAGTTCGGTAAGGTGCTCTTCCGACTCGATAAGCTTTTTGTTGGCAATTTCAAGCTGTTGGTTTTTTTCGTGTAGTAGCTTATTGCTATTCTTTTTTTGCTGTAGGTTAAAGTATCCTAAAATACCAATTCCTACGAAGAGGAGCAGCAGGCCAATCCACAAAAAGTTTACATTTTTTTGCTTTTGCAGTTCAAGGTTCTTAATCTCATCGTTCTTTTTAAGCAGCTCAATTTCTTTCTCCTTGCGCTCAGTTTCGAACCTAACCTGCATTTCAACAAACTGCTCAGTGGCTTTCATGTTAAAAAGGCTATCGTTAATTCGCTTATTTTCCAACTGATGATAATAGGCTTTTTGGTAATCTTTTTCTGTTGAATAAATTTTGCTGAGAATCTCGTGACTTTCGGCAAGAAAGAATAGATCGGGTTTTGCCGGTGTGTATAAAAGAGCTGTGCTAACGTATTTTTTTGCGGCATTGTACTGCCCCATTTTAAGGTATGTTGAGGCAATATTATTATTCGTATTCATTATGCTTAGCGAGTCGTTGTTGCTTTGGCTCAAGGCAAGCGATTTATTGTATGCATCTAGCGCCTTGTCGTACTGCTTGGTTTTTGAGTACAGAAAACCAATGTTGTTATAGGCCGTTCCCTGCGAACTAACATTGTTACTTTCGATGGCCATTTGCAGAAACATTTGATAGTATTGTAGCGCCTTATCATTTTGCCCCAACTCATCGTGTACAATACCCAAATTGTTTGTAGTAGTTGCTATACCATAGCTATTGTTAAGCTCAATGTAAAGCTGGTTTGCTTTTTTGTAGTATTCGAGTGCTAATGTATTGTTGTTTAAATCCTTGTGCAAATGCCCAATTAGGTTGAACGCAACTGCCAATCCAAATTTATTATCAATGTGAATAAAAAGGCTTGCGGCTTTTATGGCATATTCGAGCGCATTTGTTTTATTATTGATAATGTTATAAGTTTCGGCTATGCCAATTAGCATTAAAGCTTCATCATCGTATTGGTCTAACTCGTTGCATATGCTGGCTGCCTCTTTGTAGGCATTTATAGCCTCGGAGTATTTATTCTGTTCGTTATAGATTAAGGCTATGTTATTCAACGAGTAGGCAACTTTTAGCTTATCGCCTCCTTCTTGACGATGCTGAAGCGATTGCTCATAGTTTTCAAGGGCTTTATCCCTATTTCCCAATGCAGAGTATGCGTTACCTAAGCTGTTATATGCATCGCCAATGCTTAGTTTGTCTCCAGTTTTTTGAGCGAACTCATAGGCAAGCTTGGCATAATGTAGGCTTGAGTCGGGGTTAACTCCCCAGTATAAACGTGAAAGGGAATCGTAAAGTAGAACTTTATCCTTTGTCTCTACGGTATTAATCTGCGCTAGTAGGCTGTCTTTTTGCTGATTTACGGTTTGAGCAAAGCCCAAAAATTGGGCGAGCAAAAAAAGTATGCAAACTAAAAATGATTTATACGTCACAATTTATTTTTTTTGAAATATATGTATTAATTGCTTACTATTCAAGTTTTAACTGTTTTGTTTTTTCTCAACTTTGCTCTTAATACTTCCCTTAGCAAATGTTGTTTCAATGCTTGATCCAACTTTAATTTGAGATGCATTTCGCACAATTGCACCATTTTGCCGTGTAATTGAAAATCCTTTTTTGAGGATATTAGCTGGATCGTTTGCGCTGGTGTTTCTTTCATGCTGCGATAACATATGTTTACTACGTTTTAGCAGTTCAATAGGTTTGTTTTGTATGTCTTTTATTTGCGCACTCAGCCAATTTATCTCATTTTTATGAGTTATTTTGAGCGATTGCCTTATTCTCTGTTTGCATTCTGTGAGTTTGAATGATGCTTTTGAGATATGCAAAGCGGTTTTACCGTCGCATGTTAGCATTAGCTTGTGCAGTTCACTTTTCTTGTTACCTATTTGTTTTAGTAGCATTGGGGTAACGCCAAGCTGAAATTTCTGGATAAGCTGCATGTTTGCGTTTACAAGTTTGAATACAGCATCTCCAAAATCTTCCTTTACCTCAATCATCCAATTTTCGGCATTGCTAAATCTGTTTATAAGGAATTCGGCAACAGCAGTGGGCGTTTTGAGCCTAGTATGGGCAACCATATCGGCAATCGAATAGTCTTTCTCATGGCCAATTCCAGTAATAACTGGTATGGGAAACTGTGCAATATTGTTGGCAAGTAGGTAGCTGTCGAAGCAACCCAAATCTACCTGCGATCCGCCACCACGAATAATTGCAACTATGTCGTACTTACCTATGTTAGCGTGTACACGGTCTAAGGCCTGAATAATGGATTGTTCTGCCTTATCACCTTGCATTGTCGCGTTGTAAAGGTTAATCTCGAATACATATCCAAACGGATTGTTACTAAGCTGATGCACAAAATCCTGGTATCCTGCTGCTGTTGATGATGATATTATCGCAACTTTTTTGGGTACCCACGGAAAATCTACCTCCTTGTTCATTTCAAACACACCGTCAGCAATAAGCCGATTAATGGTTTCTTGTCGTCTGTGCTCAATATCACCAATGGTGTAGGTGGGGTCAATGTCAATAATATTCAACGAAAGGCCATAAACTGGGTGGTAGTTCACATTACACTGAACAAGCACTCTAATTCCCGAACTAAGTGCTGTACCTGTTGATGTTTCGAAAAATGGTTTGAGCATCCGGTAGCTACGCGACCAAATGGTTGCTCGTGCTTTTGCCTTTGGCTGATCGGTATTCTCTTGCTTCTCAACTAGCTCCATGTAACAATGTCCCGATCGGTTTTCTTTTAAATCGCTAATTTCACCCGTAACCCATACAATGGTTGGGAGGTTTGCTTCAAGGGCTTCTTGAATTTTTGTGCTTAGCTCGAATAGCGATAGGGTTCCGTTCTTCATGGTAGGCTATCAATCTTAATAATTTTTCCTAAGTAGTTTTTGCTGCCTACCATTAGGTTAACAATGTATAGCCCACTCGATTCGGTGCTTGGAATTGAAAAGGAGTAAATATTTGAATTTGTTTCGAAAGTCTCTCTCATAACTTCAGCCCCATGGCTAGAGGTAACAAGTATACTGTAGGTAGATATTTTATTTTGAGGGAGCCAAACAGAGAATCTTCCATTATTTGGATTCGGGAATATTGATAGCTTATTCTCATCGAATAGCTTATCGATGCTATTGATGGCTGAAGCAAAGTTGGGCAACCCATAACCAAGCTCGAAATTGGGTGTTGTGTAATTGCTCGACGATAAAAGAATTAAATCGTAAATATCTCTTGCCCCTTCATTTGGTTTTGCTTGCCAAAGGCATGCAGCCAACCCCGATATAATTGGCGCTGATAGCGAAGTGCCATTTGCTGTCCCAATTTGGCCTGTAGCCGATTGAACAGCAGTGCCGTATCCCAGGGCAACAACATCGGGTTTAATTCGGCCATCGGCCGAAGGGCCTAATGAGCTAAAAAAGGCAACATCGCCATTGCTATCAACTGCACCTACGGCCAATACATTTGGTGAGTCGGATGGTGTAATAAGTTTTTCCCAGCTGCTTTGGCCTTCGTTGCCAACGCTGTTTACAATCAGCATGCCTTTGCTAGCGGCATGGTTTGCCCCAATGGCAATAGGTGTAGTAGCCCCGTCCATATTGGCATAGGTGTGGTTCTGAGTATCATCATCAAATTCGTAGTATCCTAGCGATGAGTTTATCACATCTGCACCAATGCTATCGGCAATTTGCGCAGCATAAACCCAATTGTATTCTTCAATAAGCTGCTCCGAGTTGGCGTCTTCGCAACGAATTAACGCATAGCTCGCCTCGGGGGCAGTACCAATTAGCTCGCTAGGCAAATAGCTGGCCATTACGGTAAGCACTGTTGTACCATGTGAGTGCTCTTCGTAAATGTTCGATTGAGGATTTACAATATCTCTGGTTAGCACAATACGTTCATTGGACCATAAGTGGCTAAGCGACGATATGCTATTTGCATTACTGAATCCTGCATCGAGCACTGCTATTAGCATGCCTTGGCCTCTATAGCCGTTATTGTGCAATATGTTCCCGTTAAGCATTTCAATTTGATGCGCCGATGCTCCGTATTGGTAGTGGCTTTCGCCTTTTTGCTTTTTTTGTACAGCTAACAGGATATCAAACTCCGGAAGTGAACTTTTCGAGGCGGTAGAATTGTATATTTCAATGGTTTGGCTAACAAAAGGTAGACTGGCCACAGTGCTTAAAATGCTTTGATTATCAATTTCAACAACAGCACCGTTAAGCCAGTTAATTGTGTACAGAATTTTGGCTCCATTGGTGTTGAGGGTTTCAATGAATGCTGGATTCACGGGTAAGTCATCGTAGGTAATGGCAATGTTTTGCTTTACACGTCGTTCAATCGATCGGGCCGAAAGAAACTCATGCGGGTTATCAATGCTAAAAGGGGTTCCATCTTTATTGGTAAATTCAATAAAATACTTGTTTTGCGCATTGGCGCAAAAGCACTGGAGAACAATTAGTATTGATAAACAATATTTCATTATAGCTGCTTAGCTTTAACCATTATTTCAACACCATTGCAGTTAACAATATCTCCATCTCTGAGCTTTGCTCTTTTTCGGTTTTCGGGTTTTCCGTTAAGCGTTACAAGGCCTTGCTCAACTAGCATTTGTGCTTCGCCTCCGCTACTGGCAATTCGTACAGCTTTTAAAAGTGCTATTAGTGGGATGAATTCCGTTTCCAAATAAAAAGTATTCATAGGTTTATGCTTAAAAATTTAACCCTGCAAGTTACCACTTTTTAAGGATTAATATCCAACTCAGGCTATTTCATTCCTCTTTAAAAACCCTATATTTGTTCTACTATTAAAGCTTAACCATGAAAGTTTTTACATCAGCGCAAATAAGGCAAATTGATAGTTTAACTATTGAGCAGGAGCCCATAAAATCAATCGATTTAATGGAGCGTGCATCTGTTGCAATAATGCGCGCTTTTGTGGATTTGTTTAGTGCTCGTAAACCAGTTTTTATTTTTGCTGGTCCGGGGAACAATGGTGGCGATGGTATAGCTCTGGCTCGTCATCTGGTTTTGCTTGGTTATCACGTAAAGGTTTTTATCCTAAAATCAGATCGCTACTCAAGCGATAATGCTGTTAACATAAAACGACTTGAGCACCAAGGTATTGTTCATCCGGAAGTAATTGCTAATGCATCCGATTTTCCATCCATCCCAATAAATGGGGTAGTGGTTGATAGCTTATTTGGCTCTGGGCTTACCCGTCCGCTTGACGGTATTGCTAAGGAGCTAGTTAGCCATTTGAATAATTTTTCGGGATGCCGAGTTGCCATTGATGTTCCCTCTGGTTTGTTTGGCGAATTTAACCCAAATCCAAATAGCAATACAGTGTTTAGGGCATCGCATACAATTACGTTGCAGTTTCCAAAATTAAGCTTCTTTTTTCCTGAGAACGATAAATATATAGGTAAATGGCAAATAGTAGATATTGGCTTGCATCCAAATGCCATTGAGCAAACTCTGTCGCCTTATTTTTATGTTGATGAGGCTACTGCGGTTACTCTGCTACCTCGGCGAAATAGGTTCGATCACAAAGGGGTTAGAGGTCATTGCTTGGCAATTGCAGGCAGCAAAGGAATGTACGGAGCAGCAATAATTGCAGCCAAATCGTGTTTAAAGGCAGGGGCAGGTTTGGTTACGCTTCATGTGCCTAGCAATGCTTTCCCCATAATTCAGCAAGCCCTACCCGAAGCCATTGTTAGCCTCGATAGCGATCCCGAAAAGTTTTCTCAGGTAGTTTTAAACGATAAGTATTCTGCTATAGCAATAGGCCCTGGGCTTGGGAAAGATGCCGTTTCAGTTGAAGGCTTTAAGCATCTTTTAAAGCAAGCCAAAAAGCCATTGGTAGTTGATGCCGATGCGTTAAATATTCTGGCTGATAACATCGGAATGTTGAGCATGCTCCCCAAAGGCTCAGTTATTACACCACATTTGGGTGAGTTTAGCCGCTTATTCGGTAATTATAGTTCAGGCTACGAAAGGGTTGAGGCAGCAATACGGGTATCCAAAGAGTTTGATATTGTGATTGTCATTAAGGGTGCATACACACAGGTTGTTAGTCCCGATGGGATGGTGTTTTTTAACTCAACGGGTAATCCGGCAATGGCAACTGGGGGAAGCGGCGATTCGTTAACTGGAATAATCTTATCGCTGTTTGGGCAAGGTTTAAGTTCTTTAAATGCGGCTATATTGGGAGTTTTTTTGCATGGCAAAGCTGCAGATATAGCACTCAAGCTAAAAGGAGGAGGTACAATTTTGGCTAGCGATATCGTAACTGGATTAAGCCCTGCTTTAGCCGATTTAAATGGAAAACAAGATTGAACAAATAAATAATTTGTAATGAGACTCGATAAAATTTTTCTATTAGTACTAGCGGGAGCCATATTTTGCTCATGTAGCAAAAAAACTACAACAGTTTCTCCCGCTGATCAGGTTCAAGGGCTTTCATCAAAAGGGCTTATTTATGCGCTACCTGCAACTATGCTCAATATTGAGGTTACTGCCGAGCGGCATGCGTATTTTCCCGGGCCATATGCAAAATTTGCAAAAAAGTATTTGGGAATTGATAATGTTGTAACTCAGGAGCACGTAAAGTGGAGTATTGTTTCAGTAAGTATTCAGGAAAGCCAAGTTCCCGATTTAAATTCACTATTTGTAGTTGAGTCGGAGAGTAAAGGTAAATTTTTAAATATAGACCTTACTGAAAAAGGGCTAATCATTCCAATGCATAATGTTGCTTTTAGCCATGTTTCACCGGAGTCAAATCTTTCTGATTATGAAACCCATGCAGAATTCTCAGATCTCTCGCACATACCTTTTATCGCATCTGAACGGACTACTCATTACTCTAGGGTATTTCAGGATAGTACATTTGTGCGGGTACCTGTTCATAAGGACGTTATTGTTGAGAAATCGCTAGAGGAGAAAGCCAAAGAGGCTGCGAACTTCATCTTCTCTTTACGGAAACGTAGGTTTGAGCTAATTTCTGGCGATGCTGATTTCATCTGTGAAGGATCGGCTGTTCAAGAAGTTTTTGATGAGATTTCTAGGCTCGAACAGGAGTATTTGTCACTATTTGTTGGAAAGCATTTTATAAATCAGAAAAAGCATGAGTTTAGCTATTTGCCAGCTAAAGCAGAGAACGGGGGATCAATACTTTTTCGATTCTCCGAATCGAAGGGTGTATTAGCCGATTCCGATTTAAGTGGAAGTCCAGTACTTATTGAGGTTTCTTCAGCTAATACGTGGAAAAGTATGGGTCTACTTGATAATCTTGCACTTGAAATTGATGAGCAAAAGCGCGATGCTTTTTACTATCGCATACCTGTTCCTGTAAATGTAAGAATTTCTGGCTCAAGTGGCGAACTATTTAATAGTACTTTAACTGTAAATCAGTACGGACCATTGGTTAGGGTTCCTGCCGATTACAGCTTCGGCAAATAGTTTTATTTACTAAGTAGTACTTATATAAAACGCAGAAAAGGCTATCGTTAGGTAGCCTTTTCTGCATTGAAAATATTCACCTTTTATATCTCTTGAATTTAGTGATCAAGTATTTCTTAGCGAAATAAACTAATTAACCAACCAGCCTTATTCCACTACTTTGCCAATAAACGTTTTTTGAAAGTCTTCCCAGTTTGTAGTTTTGTAATGATCTTCACCGAAAAAAACAAGAATGGGCTCAATTTGCGCTGGAGTAACATACCCCGGCACAGAGGTTAATAGCTGGTTGTTCTCATCTAAGTAGGCAACCGATGGGTACGACATTTTGCCTTGGAGCAGTGCAGCGGCAAGTTCGTGAGGGCTTCTTCGACCTTCCCCTTTGTTGTTAAAAACCATTCCCCTAAAGGTTATCGGTTCGCGCGATTCTGCGTTAAACTTCACGGGATAGTAGTTCTCGTTGAGGTAATCTGCTATTTCGGGATGGCTAAAGGTTTTTTGATCCATAACTTTACACCAGCTACACCAGTCAGTGTAAACATCAATAAAAATTTTCTTAGGGTTTTTACTGTTTAGCTCAACAGCTTCTTCAAAAGTGTACCATTTAACAGTTCCTTCTCCCTCTTTTTGCGACTTAGCAGTGCAACCCAAAAGTATAACACTGAAAATTAGCAATGTAATTTTTTTCATAAAGTAAAATATTGTAATTAATATGCAAATATATAAATAAATAGATTCAACTCTATTGAGTCCTTTTTTAAACAAAGCTAAAATCAAATTGTTTGAACATGGAGCTATAAAACATCATATTCTTGTAATCCCCACATAAACAGTAAGGTATAATCGCTTACGCGTTAGCACGAAAGCCCATGCCTTATAGTTTTCAAACGGAAACATAAAGTTCTTACAAAAAAACGAGTACCTTTAACAGCATTAAAATTTAAACAATAAAAACTTTTACTATGAGCAACTCAATTACAAATCTTGAGCCTAAAATAGTATGGAAGCATTTCCATAGTTTGACTCAAATTCCACGACCTTCTAAGCACGAGCAAGCTGCAGTTGATTTTGTGATGAAATTTGGTAAAGATCTCGGACTCGAAACTATTGTTGATGAGGTGGGTAACGTAATTATCCGTAAGCCTGCAACCGCTGGAATGGAGAATCGAAAGGGAATTATCCTGCAAGGTCACCTCGATATGGTTCCACAAAAGAACAGCGACAAAACCCACGATTTTACTAAAGATCCCATTGAGGCTTACGTTGATGGCGACTGGGTTACTGCTAACGGAACTACTCTGGGTGCCGATAATGGTATTGGAGTTGCTGCCGCAATGGCAGTATTAGAGGACAAATCTTTGGTTCATGGGCCAATCGAAGCGCTTTTCACCATCGATGAAGAAACTGGAATGACCGGCGCATTTAACCTCAAACCCGGCATTCTTAAAGGTGATATTCTTATTAATATGGACTCCGAAGATGAGGGCGAACTATACGTTGGTTGTGCAGGGGGAATGGATGCCAACATTAAGCTTAAATACAAAAACGAATCTGCTCCAGACAATTTCCAGTTCGCAAAACTATCAATGGTTGGACTTAAGGGTGGACACTCCGGAATGGATATTTGCTCAGGGAGAGCAAACTCAATTAAGCTTCTTTTCCGTTTCCTACGTTTTGCCGAAAAAGAATTTGGCATTAGAATTTCTAGTATTGATGGTGGAAGCCTAAGAAATGCCATTCCGCGTGAAGCATTCGTTGTGCTTGGTGTTGATAAGAAACATTTTGCAGCACTTGAGCAGGCTGTTAAAAATCATCTAAAGGTCTATAAAGAAGAGTTCTCCGCTGTTGAGCCCGATCTCGATTTTCAGCTTGTTAAGGCAGATGCGCCATCGTCAGTTATCGATTCTAAATCGCAATGGGGTATTATTCGTGCAGTATTTGGTTGTCCAAATGGCGTAATTCGCATGAGCGATTCAATGCCTGGTTTAGTTGAAACATCAACTAACTTGGCTAGAGTTTATTCTGAAAACGGCGTAATTTACGCTCAGTGCCTTTTACGGAGTTCCGTTGATACCTCTAAAGAAGCATTAGCCGAAAAAATTGCTTCAGTTTTCGAAATGGCCGGAGCCGAGGTTGAGTTTGATGGTGCATACCCAGGTTGGAAACCTAATATGAATTCAGCAATCCTGAAGGTTATGAGCGATGTATATGCTACCAACTGGGGGAAAACTCCCGAAATAAAGGCAATACATGCAGGTCTTGAGTGCGGAATACTTGGAGGTGTTTATCCCAATTTCGATATGATATCATTTGGACCTACCATTAGGTATCCTCATTCACCTGACGAGAAGGTTAAAATTGATACAGTAGATATGTTTTGGAAGTTTTTGGTGGAAGTGCTTAAAAATGCTCCCTCAAAATAGTATAAGCCCTATTTTTTTAAAGGCGAAGCTGCTGCTTCGCCTTTTTTATATATAAATATAGGTATCATCATTTTCTTAAGTTTTATGATTATACCTTACTTTAGGTTTTTTTATAGTCTATTTGTTTGATAATCAAACATTGTTCAATTTTCTTCAAAAAAACCCGTAAAAATATTTGGAAAAGTGTTGAGTGATGCGTTATCTTTGCACCCGCTTTGCGAGGGTTCTTTAGGCGATTGGTCGGCATGGGGAGTAGGAGTAGCGGGGGAGATGCGGCGAGAAAAAAAGGGAAAAATTTTTTTTCGAAACGCTTGCCGGAACCAAAAGAATGTTTACCTTTGCAGCCCGGTTCAGCGGAGCCGGTTTTTTTAGGCAAGGATTTAGAGGATTATCGAGCCGCCCGGTTGGGGTGGCCACAGATAGAGGTTCTTTGACACATTGGCACCAAGAAGAGAAACATTTTAGGAAAGGTAATATACAAACAGAGTTCAATTCCAGAGTGAGCGGGGATGGCGGCCGAGCCGAAGGGCGCGGGCGCAGGAACTGAAAGACAGACATAACTACAACGAAGAGTTTGATCCTGGCTCAGGATGAACGCTAGCGGCAGGCCTAACACATGCAAGTCGAGGGGTAACAG
>Ga0334893_1003056_pt1 | contig 11306 bp, 11 predicted proteins | sample GraSluR3_MG_5_FD_207218 | JGI IMG/M metagenome (GOLD analysis project Ga0334893, IMG submission 207218) | Sludge microbial communities from methane-producing bioreactor in Wageningen University, Netherlands - Granular Sludge_09_05-R3 | ecosystem: Engineered > Bioreactor > Anaerobic >...
ATAGAAATACACCCTAATATCTTCCAAATCTTTTATTTTAGAGGAGATCAACGATTTTGTGATGGGTTTAAATTGCAGAGATTAGTTCATTTTTGAAAATATAGGCATACAGTTAATTTTAAATAAACTCCTAGAACCTTTAACTTTTCACTATATTTTACTTAACAGTCACGATTCTATTTTTTTATGATTCCATTCTTTTGACTTAACTTGTGATACGTTACCAAATTTAAATCGTGACGTAATAGTGAGGAATGCAAATGACTGGAAGAACTAAATCAACAATAATTGAAGAGGAAGGTTTATTCAAAGAATTTTGTTCTAATCGTGAATTAAGTACTGGTAGTATAAAGGTTTATAAATATGCTTTACAAGATATTCTAATTTTACAAATAAATCATTAGAGGAGTTAATTGAAGAAGCAGAGGATGAAGAAGAGGAAGGTATCAGGCTTCGTAAACGTAAAATTAATAAATATTTAACCAGCTTCAAATCTGAACTTAAGGAATCAGATCTGAAAGAAAGTTCTAAGAAACACATATTTATGTTAGTTATAGCATTTTACAGGGAATTTGATATAGAAACTCCTAGGTCTAAAAGAAGGAAATCAAATAAATCAACAAATGTTGAAACAATAGCCGATTTACCCACTATAGAAGAAATCCAACTATTTCTGGAACATTGCAATAGTGCCTACAAAGCTATTGTTGTAACAGGTTTATCATCAGGAATGAGTAGGGCTGAACTTTCAAGTCTAACCTTTAAACATTTTTTCGATGCCTTATCATTAGAACAGTACCCTGAAACATTAAAGGAACTAATAAAAGAAATAAAGACAAAACCTGATTCGATTCTATTTTGGAACATTAAACGAGTTAAAACAGGAAATAATTACTTTACCTTTAGTTCACCAGAATCTTTAGATCGTATAACCCTATATTTAGAAGAGTTATACCATAGGTATCCGGATTATAAACCTAACTTGGAAGACAACCTTTTCAGATCTACACCCACTAATAAGCCCATATCTGCAGAAACTATAGGATCAGTGTTTAGTTATATAAACCAGTCTTATGGTTTTAGAAAGGTAAATAATCGTTTCGTAATCAGATGCCACAATTTACGTAAATATTTTGCTACAACATTAGAAAAGAATAAAGTGCCTCATTTAACTACCCGTTGGCTGTTAGGTCATAGCATAGACAATGTTACAAATGCTTACTTTAAACCAGACCCTGAAACCATTAAAAATGATTATTTAAATGTTGTTAATCATTTGACTACTAATAAAGTTGAAATAAAGCTAATTAATCAATTTGAAGACTTACAAGGACAAATTGAGGAAATTAGAGATAATGAAGAAAAGCACATGGAAATGATTGTTAATTTAATGGAAATAGCGAATATTGAACAAATTAAACTAGGGAATCCGGACATAACTACTGAAGAAGCTAAAAGAATATCTAAAGAAAATCTTGTGAATCTATCTAGAAGAATGTCTAACACTAAAGACATAATAGGAGAGTTAGAACTTAAAAGGAAAATACCATTATACTAATATCATTTTTTCACTACTATTTTTTTATTTCTTCCATACGAAATTATTCAGGATATTCAAAAAACATTATAACCCCCTCCCTAAGGGAGGAGAGTAGAGAGAAAGAAGGAAGGAGATGAGATAGATATTTACTTTAGTTCCATTTTTATTTAGATTATACTTTTCATAATGTCTTAAAAATAATTTAAACATTTAATATAATATTAATACAAATAATTAGTTCTTTTATGTAAAATTTCTGAATTTAAAGTGATTATATGACTTTTAAATATTGAAAAAAATATTGAAAAAATAGTCTAAAACATGTCATTCAACTAGGAAAATATATTTACTTTTTAATAACCTTTCTGGTTTGTCTTTATAAAATTTCTTTATTAGTTTCTTATTTGTCCCAGTAGCTTTTCTCATATCTTTCAGTAAATGATGTTCAAATTCAGCATAGTTCTCTCTTAAATCTAGTGGAATAGCCGAAATAACTTGATAATACAAATTACTTTGTCTATTAATGTGTTTAAATGCTGTTTTAACAGAATCTAAACTTATTTCTTTAGTTAAATTATCAATAGTGAGATAAAAATATTCCCGTTTACAAGAAAAAGGTACCAACAACATTGTTGAGGAGATTGCTACCTTTTCACTCTCATTTAAAAATCCTTTATTTGCCTTATCTTGTTTACTGAAGAATTCTTCATTACAAAAAAAAGGGGATTCTGATTTAATGGGATATTCTAATAATTTAGATGCCTTTTTGTCTTCCTTTTTCGCAGGTTTATCTTGATAAATAAGTTGATATTGCCCATAATTAACCTCTTTTAAGTCATTTCTTCTGCTTAATACAAAGTCATAAGTAGATATTTCATAACACTTTTCATAATTAATAGTTCCTTTATATCCTTTTGCTTTGTATTTGTCTAAATCTTCATTAATATCCCTAACAGCTAATTTTCCTCTCTTGTGATGATCATATACATGGTTTAAAGGCACATCTGTTATATCTAAACACATGTTGTCATCAATCTTAAACTTCCATTCTTTATAAATGGGATCATTAGTATATTTCTCCGAAAAATGATTTTCAATAGCTTGTACGATCTCATTATAGTCAGTTTCTGCTATTTCCAAACGATTAATATCGTTTAACAAAGAATATTTAGTGTTATCTTGGTATTCCTTAAGCATTTCTTGGACTTGTTTATCAATAACTTTACATATTTCACTTTTAACTTCTTTTGAAATCATATTATATCTCCAATTCGTTATCTAAATTCTACAAAATCAATTGAGTATCAAAAAAGTTCTCTTCACTATTACGTTGCGATATAAAATTGGTAACGTTTTGAAAATGAGGATATAAATATATAGAAAACGATTTTAAAGATTTAAAATCAGATTTAGGTTTATTAAAAAAAACTAGATCATAGCGACATTAACATACAAATAGACTATACTTTAAATTAACTTAGTATGGTAACCTTTTGATACCCCGCCTATTGGGATTTTTTAGGCAGTGGTAGGAGTATGTATTTAATAGAGTAATTTTAGTGTGTTCTTATATTTTTGTAATTCAGTTCATAATTTTGAAAACTTCGTCATAGACACATATAACGAAGTTCAAAAAATATATATTAAATGTCTAAAAAACTTTTATAAACTACCAAAAATAAACTCAATGGTAGGTGAAACCATGCCAGAACCTAAGAAAAGAGGAAGACCTAAATCAAAACAACAAATGGAACAAATAACTATCAAGTTACCTCCTAAGATGTTAGGAGAATTAAGGGAATTATCAGAAAAGAGCTATAATCCTATGAGTTTTCACATACGCCAAGCAATTGTAGAATACCTAAAAAATAATGAGAATTAATTATTATGGGGTTTCTTTAGGATTCCATTCCTTTATTAGATTTATATCTAATGTAATCTCTTCTTCTCCCATTTTTGTAATCAAACAATTAAAATCATTTAAATTTCTTAATTTAAAATGTTGAATAGAATATAAATAGAAACTCAAAAGGCAATCAACAATTAATTTTGATAAATTCCTATCATATTGATTAATAACATCCATTTCGCCTTCATGAACTAATTTATTTCTCTTTTGATATAGGAAATTTATTCTTTTACTTAAAAAAGCATCCTTTTTATAAAATTCAACTATTCTCTTTATTACCCTTAACACCTTCTCATCTTTCCTTTTACCTGAACTTTTAATAAGATATTCACTAATTATCCAAAACTCAAAAAAAGAGTATTCCAATCTTTCTTCCAAAGTAGCTGTATAATATAATGAAAAAACATAATATAAGACGTTTAATAGTCCATCATTATCTATTTGAATAATTATATCATGTAAATGATTACACAACTTAGAATAATGCATTATCTTTAAGTCAGAATATAAGTCTATAAGTTCTAGTTCACTTAATTCTTTTTTAATTTCATCTGCTTCATCTTCTTCTAACAAATAAAAATAAATGTCAATTTTATCATCTTCTGAAAAACTAAATACTTTTCCTGTTTTGACGTGGAAAAGCCTAAAACTTATATTTTCACCTCTACGGTAGTTTAAATAGAAATGATTACGAATAAATGATAAAAAACCTAAAAAAGATTCAAATCTAGAATTAGCCTTATCAAATGCATATGAAATATCTCTTGCATGAACATCTATCCTTAACACTTGCCCCCTATAACAACTAACAATGTCATGTATTTTCTCTTGTTCGGGCAAATCGACATAATTCATAGTTTTTTCATTATCAAAACTTTGTTTTTCCATAATTTTTATATCAAACAAATTTAAAATCTTTTTAAAAATGCTTAATGTTTCACAGTTCTTTTTAACAAATTTTAATCTTTCTCCAGTTAAACCAGTTATTTCTTTACAGTGTAATTCCTCAATATTGGTAACAAATAAAAATGTATATTTTTTAAGATCTAAACCTTTCAAACGATTTATTTCTTCATTTAAAAGTTCTATAAACTTTTCAAAATAATTATCATCATAATCAATCTTGCTTAGCATATCTAAATAGTTAATGGAGTAAAAAGAAATTTTTAACTGATTTAACTCTTTTTTTAGATTGGTTTTCTCGAATAAATGATTGAAAAGTATATTTTCAAATTCATCAAATTGAAAATGTCCTGTTGATTGAAACGTGCCATCATCTTGACGTGTATCTAAAATATCTTTAATTAATGGATTAATCTCATTATATGTAGTTTCACATTCAAAACTAGACTTTAACATAACCATATAATACACCCTCAATCAAATAACCTAACATATACAATTTTTCTCTTAAAAGATGATTTACTTAGCATGATATTTAAATTAAAACCATAAACAATTTAATCTGTTGGAAATAAGATTGAGGCATTAATAAAGACTATTCCATTTTAATAATTTTAACTAGAACCTGGGTTTTCACGATAATATAATTAATCATACAGATCATGTGATCTATATCTGTTATAGCTATTGTTTTAACAATGAAATCTTATTAAATTGTATCCAAGTTCTAACTATTAATTTTACTTAGTTATCTAATTAAAGATAATTACTAAAAGACTATAGTTCCCTGCATTAATTTAATACGATGTGGCTAATTAAAAGACCATCAATCTATGAATTTTTATACCTATTAAATATTAAAGATTAGAGGGGGGTTATATGGATATTAGTTCAATAATTTTCATATTACAAACAAAAAAAAACTATTTTCTGGATGATAATCGCAATATTCTTTTTTATCCTTTATTGGAGAAGTAAGAAAATTGGTGAAAGATTTAAGAAAATTGATCCTAAAATTGAGAATTCAATAAGGTCTTTGACTGCAAGTGGAGTTTTTGTGTTCAATCACAACACTAAGGAAGTTTTAGAAGATTTTGCTAATATACTATTAGATACATCTAAAATAAGTGAATTTGGGTTTATTATATCTGCTATCACTGCTTTAATTTCAATATTTTTATAAGTAGAACTATTACAATGTCATAAAAAATGCCTTTATAAAAAAAATACTATTTAATCGGTGTAGTATCTAAGATTTATCAAGATGAGTTACTAAATTTATGCTTTTTTTATGTTTTCTTCCCCTAAGCTTATTTTAACATAATTTTGGATAATTTATAATCCATTTTATATATCTGAAATAACTGAATTTGCTATTTAAACTGATTTTACTAAAATCTTTTTTTTCAGATTGTTTTTCCATGTTTTTAAGACCATTAATGTAGCTTAGACATACATTAAGCTTTTCATAATTAGTTATTATTTATACTTATGCTGTTTAATTAAAAAAGAATATAAAAATATTGAAAGTATCACCATAACTATCAGTTAAATGATACTCACCTTTGATTTAATTAATGGTTACCTTAGTTGATAATTTCTCCTTCTGAATTAAATTTAATATGGGAAGTGAGATACTCTTCAGGTATTCTTAAATGAACTTCATTCTTTCGTGGCTGTGGTCTGAATAGATCCATTGGTGGTTCAAGTATATCTGGTTTAACAAGTTCAGGAGTTTCTTCACAAATCTTCAAAGCACGTACTATACTATGATTGAGATAGAAATCACCTTTTTTAAAGGGCATTTCTTTAAATCCTCCTATTTTCAATATTTCGTTTAATATGCATATTACTTGATATCTTAAGGGATTTGCTGGAACTAAATAAGCTTCTATAAGTTCTAATGGTTCATTTAGATCTTTTGATTTCTTAACTCTATTATAGAAAAAATAGTCTGTACTATTCATACTTCCCAATAACTGCTTGTTGCCATAATAATACTCGATTCTACCATTTGGGAATTTAGTATACCCTCTCTTCTTTTGAACTTCTTTTTGATCCATCCTGTGCTTTGCGTTTATGGTATCTCTACCTAATCTATCGTATGTTTCATAGTGGGAATACCCATGAAATGGCATCAATTTAACATAAACAGAACCTAAACCACCATTAAAATTATTCGATTTATAATCTATACAGTAGTGTGGAAAATATGAATTAATTAATGGTCTTCTATGTTTCAAATTAAGCCTATCTTCATCTGGAATATCCTTAATATAGATTATATCATCTATACCATAATCTGTACCATCATTTAACCCACTATCCAACGGAAATAAAGTTGTATCATTATTCATACATCTTAACGGTTGATATCCATATTTCTCAAAAATCTGTCTGCAAATACTATTAGCTTTAAGCTCCTGTCTTGAGTATTCATCATCCATTCCTCTAACATTCTCATCTGTAACTATCGATCTTATTGGCATAATTTCTCCTCCAACATAACGTAACGATATAAAAATGGTAACGTTTCAGAGTCGATGTCAAAAAAATTTCAGATCCTGAAAAGAAAACTAGTAGAATTAAAATAATAGAATCAATAACAATGTATCATACTTATATTCGTGGTTTGATTCTCATGGTGGAAAATAGTCTATTTAATCAACCTTTAATGAACAAATACCTTAAGAAATACAAAAAGGAATTTAAATTAACTCACACTAAGAAAGAGGCTGTTTTTAAGTGGATAAAAAGGCTAGAAAATGGTGATTTAAGGGATGAAGTTTCTAATTATGGTCTTTTTTCACGTTTGATCCTGGAAACAATATTAGGATATGACTATGAAGAAAACATAGAAGAAAATGTAAAAGAAGACTATGGACGGGGATTTAGTGAATTTGCCATTAAAAAAGATGGTAAAAAATTCATGGTCATAGAATTAAAAGGATCTGAAGCTGATTTAGACAAACCACAACAACGTAAAAACGATAAAAGAACACCTGTAGATCAAGCCTTTGACTATGCTAAACGTTCAGGAGATATAAACTGGATACTAGTATCAAACTATGATGAATTTAGGTTATATAACTGGCATAAAAAACAACATCAGTACATATCATTCAAAGCTGAAGAACTAAAAGACCCTGAAACATTCAAATCATTCATGCTAGTGTTATCTAAATTCTCCACCGTAGAACATAACCTAATAGAAAAACTAGTATCTAAAACTATTTTTGTAGAAAGAGATCTGGAAGCTGAGTTTTATAAACTCTTCAATGAAACCAGATTAATGTTAATAGCTGAACTAGAACATATACATCCTGAATTTACTAGAGAAGAATCTGTCCATTACTCCCAACTAATTCTTAATAGATATATCTTCATCTGTTTTGCTGAGGATCTAGGACTTTTACCTGGAGAAGTATCTGTAGAGGCATATCAAACACTGTTAAAAATGATGAATTAGGTCATTCAGAGATATGGCATAAATTAAATCGTCTTTTTGAGGATGTAAATAAAGGTAATAACATCCGAAAAGAAAAAATTTATGGTTATAATGGTGGACTTTTCAAAGAAGACTTGGGATTCCTAAAAATAAGGGATGTTATTGACGATCATAGTATATTTAAAGATGCTTATCAGAAATGGAAGTTTGAAGAATACTCTTTAATTGTAGAAGAGAAATTAAGCCCATATAATGGGAAAATAAACCCAATATATAAAAATCTAATGACCATATCCACATTTAATTTTTCATCTGAATTAGATGTAAACATACTAGGACATATCTTTGAAAACTCCATAGGGGACATAGAAGAACTTAAAGCTAATGAAAAGGGTAGAAGGAAAAAAGATGGGATATTCTATACTCCGGAATATATAACTGATTATATCTGCCGTAATACGATTATTCCTTATCTAAGCAGGTCAGGAAATGTGAATAATGTTGATGATTTGATTGATGAATATTCTTGGGGTAGTGATATTGAAGGTCTTGACAAGAAATTGGCTAGTATTAAAATTGTAGATCCTGCCTGTGGTTCAGGAGCATTTCTTAATAAGGCAACTGATGTCCTTTTACAGATACATGAAGCTATTTTTGATTTTAAAAAAGGTATCACTAAAAAAACTCAAATGAGGGTAGGAAGAGGGAAAAGAAGGAGAACAGAGAATATTACTCATTTTGATATGGGACGTATAGTTTTTGATGCCATTGAAAAAAGGAGAGAAATCTTACTAAATAATATTTATGGTGTGGATTTAAACGAAGAATCAGTGGAAATCACCAAACTATCCCTATTTTTAAAGGTTTGTACGAAAAATAAAAAGCTACCAGTCCTTGACAGTAACATAAAATGTGGAAACAGTCTGATTGATGATCCCGAATACACAGACAAACCATTCAACTGGGAAAAAGAATTCCCAGAAATATTAGAAGATGATGGTTTTGATGTTGTGATTGGAAACCCGCCTTATGTTAGAATGGAAAAGATAAAAGAAATAAAAACTTATCTAAATAAAAATTATGCAACGTTTAATGGTAGAGCAGATCTCTATGTATATTTCTTTGAGAAAGGATTAAATATATTAAAACAAAGTGGATTTCTTGGTTTTATATCTTCAAATAAATTTATTAAAACTGATTATGGAAAAAATTTAAGGAAATTGATTATAAACGATTCTATATTTGAAAAATATGTAAATCACACTTATGATAATATATTTGTAGATGCAACTACCTACCCAAGTGTATTTGTTCTTAAAAGAGATAATCCAAATATTAATAGTAAAATCTTAGTTGATAACAAATTTAAACTAAAACAATCAAGATTTAGTAGCGATCCTTGGGGTTTTGAACGTCCTGAAGTATTAGATTTAAGAGATAAAATAAATACAAATGGAATAAAAATTAAAAATATTCCAAAATTAAACATTCATTATGGAATAAAAACAGGATTCAATGAAGCATTTATAATTAATAAAAAAACAAAAGATCAACTTATAAAGGAAGACCCAAAAAGTAGTGAGATTATTAAACCATTAATTAATGGAAAAGATGTTAAACGATATTCCATCACTTTTAAAGATTCTTTTGTTATTCTATCAAAACATAATTTTCATGACAAACTCAAAGAATATCCTGCAATAATAAAACATCTTAGAAAATACGAATCTCAATTAAAAAATAGAGGTCAAGTAAAGAATGGGCAACATCATTGGCTTGAATTAGATAATACTCCTAATGATGAGTATTTAGAAGAATTCAAAAAAGATAAACTCATTTATCCTGAAATGGCTCAAACATTATTTGCAGTTTTTGATGATAATAAATTTTACACTAATAAAACTTGTTTTATAATAAGAACTGAAACAATTAATTTAAAATTTCTGAGCGTATTATTATCATCCAAGCCCTTAAATTTTTTATTCAAGTTTATAGGATCCCCTTTACAGGGAAATTTTTATAATTTAAGTAAAACTTTCATTAAAAACCTCCCCATAATACCTTCCACACCTGAAGAAGAACAAAATATCATAAATTTGGCTGACAAGATACTTAAACTTAACAGAGAACTCAATGATGAAGTTAGTGGCTTTAAACATTGGATTCAAAAGACATTCGAGGTTGAAAAGTTATCTAAGAAACTGGAAAAGTATTATGAGTTATCAGTGGATGAATTCATTGCTGAAATAATGAAGAAGAAAGTTGACACTAAATCCAGGAAGAACAGGGAATATTTAGAAAGGGAACTTAATGAAAGTCTTGCAATTATTAATCCATTGCTCCAGGGGATCAAGGAGACTGATGATGAAATTGATCGGATGGTTTATGATTTATATGGTTTGAATGAAGATGAAATTGAAATTATTGAGAATAGTTTAAAAACTAAATAACCTAATCAATTGTACTACTGGTTAGTTTAGTATGTTGGATACCTTTCAGTTTCATTATTTTTCCTGTAATGTTTCTAATGTATCCCATATCCCCTTTAACTACTATTACTTCTAAGCGCTTATTTTCAGTTTTAGATAAACGTGTAAAACAGAGTTAATATATCTCCTAAAATCGTACTCAATGTCAGTTAAATTTTTTAGTGTACTTGTTAAATGAGGGTTATATATTACTGAAATAACTCCTATTCTTTCTTCTTCCATTTCTGTTATCCATTTATGACGGGTAATATAATCTTTTAGGGCATCTCTAATCGCTTTAGATCTTGATTGATATCCCCTATCCTTTAAGACTTCTTCAAATTCTCTTAAGAGTTTCTTATTTAACGATATGTTAATTTTAACCACTATTTCACCCATATAATAAGTTAATTGTAATATTTATTATCATATTTTATATTTGTTATTAATACTGAATACTGAATTTAAAAATTAAGTGATAAAAATGAAAACTGAAAAAGATGATTTCTTAGATGAAATTGATAGAATGCTAGAAACTGGAGAAATAATGAGATTTAAAGATGTTAAATATTATTTTGGTAATTTCACCGGTAAGATGGTTAAGCCAATAGAAGATGATCTAAATTATAAAAAATTCAGGAAGGGAGATCATGTAGTAATTTTTAATGCTGAGGAGTATCTCAAATATAGGAAGGGTATAGACTTACTGATTGAAGATATAAAAAAACCATCAATGAAATAAAAAACATCTGAATTTTTTAAGCTATGTAAAACTTATATAATCCAAAGTCTTATATTTACTAGAATTTGGTTAATATGTATCCTAGTTGTGAGTTAAAATAATACAATCATAATTATATGGACTTGTGATTTTTTATAAGTAAAACGGCGTAAAATTAAGGTTTTAAGGGGTTAATTTTAAATAAAATTAAAATAGAAATAAGGCAGGTGATCTATTGAGTGAAAAAAGAGATTTACTGGCCATCGGGCATACTGCACTTGATTATATAATTCAGGTTAACGAATTTCCATTACCCA
>Ga0334893_1003058_pt1 | contig 11304 bp, 8 predicted proteins | sample GraSluR3_MG_5_FD_207218 | JGI IMG/M metagenome (GOLD analysis project Ga0334893, IMG submission 207218) | Sludge microbial communities from methane-producing bioreactor in Wageningen University, Netherlands - Granular Sludge_09_05-R3 | ecosystem: Engineered > Bioreactor > Anaerobic > Unclassified...
TAAAGATTATTATTATGTAAATGATGTTGAAGACTATTTTTACAATATTAAAAAACGTCAAAAATATCTTTACGTTCAACCTGAAACGACTTATAAAAATAAAACTCTGGATAAAATCTCTGTTGGTCAAAGAGGAACTGTTTATTTATGTTTAAAATTAGCAACAAGTACATTCTCAACACCAATTATTTATGACCAACCAGAAGATGATTTAGACAACCAATTTATAATAAATGAACTTGTTGATATTTTTAAATCCATTAAAAAATTCAGACAAGTAATAATTGTTACACATAATGCTAATCTTGTTGTTAATTCAGATACTGAACAGGTTGTAATAGCACAAAATATTGATGAAGTACTTTCTTACAATAGTGGTTCACTTGAAAATGAAGACATAATTGAAAATGTATGTACTATTCTTGAGGGTGGAAAATATGCATTTGAACAAAGGAAAAATAGATACAAATTGAAATAAGCCCAGCAGGTAACAATGTATAAAAATAATAGCCGAAACAGTAGTAAATTCAAGGGGTGTAGCCCGCTTCAACTTTCTTGCAACTTGACAGGAAAGTGCCACGCAATCGGCTACTATTCTTATACTCACCGTTAGGGCACATGCTAAAAACCCGACCCACAAATGGCACATTTGGTTTTGCCCGACACTTAAGCCGACCCTTCGCAAAACCAAAAGAGCCATTTTTTGCCAACGCACCGACAGACAACACGACAATTTTTCAAACACTTTTTATCTTGAAAAACGATATATTCAAAATATAAAAGCTATTTTAGCTGCCTGACTTATTGTCGACATGAACAGAATAAAAGAAATACTGGAAGAAAAGGGTATTAAGCAAACTTGGTTGGCTGAAAGACTTGGAAAAAGTTACAACATGGTAAATGGCTATGTGCAAAACCGACAGCAACCTAGACTTGAAGTACTTTTTGAGATTGCTAAGATTTTGGAAGTCGACCCGAAAGAATTAATTAAAACAGAGAAGCCTAGCAAATGATATTAGATAACGAAAATGAAAATTTAAAAGTCCACGAGTGGATTGCCTCCTACACCGAACACGGACAACTGGACATTGTAACCGGGTACTTTACTATTGGTGCTCTTGCTTGGCTTTCAAAAACTGTAAACGATAAAATTTCGAACTTTAGGCTTGTACTTGGTGACATTGTAAATTTTGACTCAATAGACCAACGACCTTTAGACCTGCTAAATGAAAATATTAGCATTGAAGCTTCTCTAAAACTAAGTTCACTTTCAAAAGAAGCTGTTACTTTTTTAAAACAAGACAAAGTCGTAGCAAAAACGTTAGAGCCAAATTTTTGCCATGCAAAAAGCTACTTGTTTAATCCTGACAAAAAGGATGATAGAAATAAGTACTTTATTTCAGGCAGCTCAAACCTTACAGAAGCAGGAATTGGACTCAAGCACACGAATAATATTGAATTAAACATTGCCGAAACGGGGAACAATAATCAATACAAGGAACTTGTAGATTGGTTTGATTCTTTGTGGGTAAGACCGCAAGCACACAAAGAAAAAACTTTGGTTTCACCTGACGGAACCAAAACGAAAATAGATTTCAAACAATATTTGATAAATGAAATTGAGCGGATTTTCATCAAATACACTCCGAGAGAACTATACTACAAAGTATTATTTGAATTATTCGGCAATCAACTTTTAGAAACGGAAAACGACCCTGATTTTAATAGGCAAATTGGAAGATTAGAAAATTCTGTAGTGTACAATACCCTTTATGAGTTTCAGAAAAAAGGTGTACTGAGTTTGATTCGAATGCTTCAAAAGTATAACGGGGCTATTTTGGCTGATGCAGTTGGTTTGGGTAAAACATGGAGTGCTCTTGCAGTTATTAAATTCTTTCAACTTCAGGGACGTGAAGTCTTATTGCTTTGTCCTAAGAAGCTTGAACATAACTGGAGAAGATATTTAAAACATCAGGATTCACGCTTCGAGAAAGATCAATTTGATTATTTCTTACGTTTTCACACAGACATGCACGAATACAGGGTTGAAAAATACGTTGACCGTGCTGACAAATACTTTACCAACGATAAACCAAAATTGATTGTAATAGACGAAAGCCACAACCTTAGAAATGATAAATCAAACCGATATAAATTTTTACTTGAGCAGATTCTAAAAGAAAATGAAGATGTAAAAGTATTGTTGCTTTCAGCAACACCCATTAACAATTCACTAAATGACATCCGAAACCAATTCAAATTAATGGTTCAGGGTGATGTTGGTGGTTACAAAGAAACCTTAGGCATCAGAAATTTGGATTACACTTTCCGAACAGCCCAAAAGGTATTCAATGAATGGCGGGAAGAACCAAGCCCAAGAATAAGTGATTTCATTAAAAAGTTACCAGCTAACTTTTTTACACTTACCGATTCATTAATTGTTGCTCGTACACGAAAAATGATTGAAGGGCAGCAGACAGGTCTAAGCTTTCCAGTAAAGACAAAACCTTTAAATCTATTTGTTACACCGAGTCAGTTAGGAAATTTTGAGTCTTTCGAAGAATTGTTTGACCATTTCCCACCGATGCTTTCGGGCTACCAACCTTCTTTTTATTTGGAAGAAGAAGACGAAGAAGAAAAAGACGTACTGCATGACGAAAGACAAAGAGACCGCTTTTTGGTGAAGATGATGTACATCTTGATGGTTAAGCGACTAGAATCTTCATGGTATTCCTTCTACTCCACCGTTGAAAAAATAAAAGACCATCACCAAAATGCTTTAGACAAAATAAAAGCTTATCAGGAAGGCAAAGCCAACAGCAAACTAAATGAAAAGGATGAAAACCTTTTTGATGATGATGATTTGCAGGACGATTATGAAGAACTCACTTTAGGTAAAAAACGGAAGATTAATCTCTCTGATATTGACGCATCAGGAAACTTGGAGAACTTCAAAAAGGATTTAAAGAAAGATTTGGATGCTCTCGACAATCTTTTCATCAATCTCCAAAAGTTTGAAAACAAAATAGACAAGGAAACTATCCGGCCCGGAAATCTTATTTCAGCAGACGATAAATTGCAAACGCTGATTACTGAAATCAACAAGAAAAGGGCAACTGGTGAAAACAATGGAAACGCAAAAGTGGTCATCTTCACCGTTTATCGTGACACTGCTCAATATCTTTTTGACCAACTGAAAAGACGTGGTTTTGACAAACTCGCTATGGTTTCAGGTTCCGGCTCACAGACCAGTGATTCAGATGAAGAAACCAAAAACTTTGAACCTATTCTAGAACGCTTTGCTCCATACACTAAACTATACATGGAGAAAGAATGGGACTTTCAAACACCTAAAAAAGGAACAGAAGCATACCACGAATGGATTTCTTGGGTGGTACAAAACCACCCGAAAACCTACGCTAAGATTCAACAACCGATTGATATTCTGATAGCCACGGATGCACTAAGTGAAGGGCAAAATTTGCAAGATGCCGACATGGTTATCAATTACGATATTCATTGGAATCCTGTTAGAATCATTCAGCGATTGGGACGGATTGACCGTTTAGGAAGCCCCAACAATAAAATATTCGGCATCAATTTTTGGCCATCCAACAATATCAACTCCTACTTAAATCTACAAGGAAGAATTGAACAACGCATGGCTGCCATGAAGTTGGCAGGTGCCGAAGTAGATGAAAAGTTCTCCGACACCTTCCAAGAAATGATTCATGACGAATCACTTGACCAACGCATGAAGAACCGCATGATGGAGCAAATGCAGGTAACGTTTGACGATTTGGATGGCAATGAAACCTTTGGTTTTGACGACCTTTCTTTGGAGCGGTACAGACAAGATTTATTGGAAGAATTCAATAAAGACAAGGCAAAATACCTGCGGATGCCCAAAGGCGTTTATACAGGTTTTAAATCCGACACTTCTGTTTGTGCTGAAAACGGTTTAATTGCTTTGCTTGGCTATCCTGCTCGTCCGGCAAAATCTCCAGAACACGAATACAAAGTTTTTGACCTCATATACATCAACAAACAAGGTAAATTGGTTCTGCTTAACCAAAAGGACGTGTTGGATGCCTTAACACATCACAAGGACAAAGACCGTTTTGTACCTGATGCAGTCGACAAAGGCGATGATGCAGCCATTCAAGAATTGGTAAGTGCCATAAAAGCATGGCTAGATAGTCAAGCATCTGAAGAACAAGTGCAAGAAGACGGCACTACCAAAAAAGTAATGGGAACGGAAGCAAAAGACCTTTTATCAAAATTGAGAAAGGGAGATAAAGACGCTTTATCCCGAGTAAAACAAAACGTCAAAGTGGATGAAAAATTCCAACTAGACAATTTCGATTTGATAACATGGTTTTTAGTTTCAGATTAATTAAACCGAAATCGGTACAATCAAAAGTGGTCGAATTTGACCACTTTAAACGCATCGAATTCGATGGCTTTAAAAAATGAATTTTATATATGGCAAAGAAAAAAAAACTCAGTGTTAAGGGAACAGAAGTAACGATATCTGTTGAAAAAGAAGGCGAATACATCTCGCTTACCGATATGTTGAAGGCCAAAGACGGGGATTTTTTTATATCAGACTGGTTGAGAAACCGTAATACTGTTGAATTTCTTGGCATTTGGGAGTCTGTCAATAATCCGGATTTTAATTATGGCGAATTCGCCATAATTAGAAGTCAAGCAGGATTGAATAACTATAAAATAAGCGTCAAAGAGTGGAATGAAAAAACAAATGCCATTGGCTTAAAGGCTAGTACAGGCAGATATGGCGGTACTTACGCCCACATTGATATCGCATTTGAATTTGGGATGTGGATTAGTGCTGAATTCAAGGTTTATCTCATCCAAGAATATAAGCGCCTGAAAGAAGACGAAAACAACCGCCAAAAGCTGGACTGGAACCTGCAACGCACCCTTGCGAAAGTGAATTACACGATCCATACAGATGCCATCAAGGAACGATTGATTCCCGAAAAACTCACCGCCAAACAAACTTCTTTGGTCTATGCTTCCGAAGCAGATTTATTAAACATGGCTCTTTTTGGTAAAACCGCTGCGGATTGGCGAGCTGAATACCCGGATGCCAAAGGCAACATGCGGGATGACGCCACTCTGGAACAACTGGTAGTACTCTCCAATCTGGAAAGCATCAATGCCGTTCTGATTCGTCAAGGTCTCAATCAATCGGAGCGACTCACTCAACTGAACCAAATTGCCATTAACCAAATGACCTCATTGGTCAATAATGCGAACCTGAAAAAACTGAAATAATGAGCCACGAATGCACTAATAAGAAAAACATTCTTGGCATAAAAAATATAACAATATGAGCGAGATCATTTATAAAGAAGAATCATATAAAATCACTGGAATTTGTATGGAAGTGCATAACAATCTCGGTGCTGGCTTTCTTGAAATCGTTTACAAGGATGCTTTAGAATTTGAATTCAAAAAAGCCGATATACCTTATGAACGAGAAAAGCAATATGAAGTTAATTACAAGGGTATCATTTTACCCCATAAATTTTATGCTGATTTTGTGGTGATGGATAAAATAATTTTAGAAGTTAAGGCTGTGCAAGGTATTGCCGATGAGTTTGTTGCTCAAGCAATAAATTACTTGAAAGTCTCAGGGAATAGGCTTGCATTGATAGCTAATTTTGGAGAATTGAAATTGAATTATAAACGCATTATACTATAGATAGCAACGAATGCACTAATAAGAAAAACATTCGTGCATTCGTGGCAAAAAACAATCAAAAAATGAATCTAAGCAAATTTAAAGAAAGTGATTTCCTCCCGGCCATCAAAGCACTTTTCAAAGATTTAAAGGTGCCCATGAACTACGTGGCGGACGAACCCACTTCAGCAAAGGAAATCCTGAAAGACACCTACAAAGACAATGACACTTTCCAACTCATGGATGATGTCTATTTCGTTGGCATGGTGGACGATGCAGCTTTTGAAGGCAATAAATCTTTGGATGCAGAAAAAATAAAATCCGACTATGACGGCATCTTGATTTTTGGGGTAACGCTCAAAAACAGACCCAACGGACTACTACCTACCCGTTCGCAATTGGCCGAAATTTCAAGAGCCTTTAACCGTGAGTTTTATTATACACCTGTGGTGGTGGTTTTCAAATACGGAAACTACCTGGCTTTTGCCACTACTGAGCGATTGAAATACAAGCAAGAATGGCGTGAAGGCGAAAAGGCAGGTAAAGTAAGTTTGCTTCGGGATATTCATATTGAAAAACCACATTCTGGTCACGAACGCATTTTAGCCGAATTGCAAATTCCTACCACAGGAACAAAGAAAGTGGATTCCTTCGCCAAACTCTATGCGTATTGGCAGGAAGTATTTAGCGTAAGCCTGCTCAATAAGAAATTCTACCAAGAACTTTCCAACTGGTATTTCTGGGCAACACAGCATGTAACCTTTCCCGGAGAGCCAACCATTGCCGATGCCCACCACAAACAGGCCAAACTGGAAGACTTACTGCAAGAACATAGAGCTACCAACGTAATCAGAATGCTTACCCGATTGCTTTTTGTGTGGTTTATCAAAGAGAAAAAACTGATACCCGAAGAGCTTTTTGAACTGGATGCCTTGCAAAAAGATATTCTGAATGAAATCTCTCCTTACCATGAAAGGGGAATGTTCAAAGAGCGTAACAAAGAAAGCATATACTACAAGGCCATTTTGCAGAACTTGTTTTTTGCTACGCTCAACTGCCCTATTGAAGCAGACAGTTTAGACAAACGCAAACGTGGCTTTCGTGGTGATGGCTATGGTACACACAGGGGCATAGACTACCTGATGCGTTACAAATCCTATTTCAAGAATCCTGATGCCTTTTTAGAAAAACTGAATCAAACAGTTCCTTTCTTAAACGGTGGGCTTTTTGAATGCTTAGACGATAAGTTCAACAACATTTATATTGATGGCTTCTCCGACCAAATGACGAAGGGTGAGCAATTGATTGTACCCGATTATCTGTTTTTTGGAGTAGAAGAAGAAACCGACCTGAGCGACATTGTTGGTATCAAGGATAAAAAGTATAAGCAAGCTGCCGTAAAAGGTCTGATTAACATCCTCAAATCCTACAAGTTTACCATTACTGAAAATACCCCGATTGAAGAAGACGTAGCACTTGACCCTGAACTATTGGGTAAGGTATTTGAAAACCTGTTGGCTAGCTACAACCCCGAAACCAAAACCACAGCACGTAAGCAAACCGGCTCCTTTTATACCCCTCGGGAGATTGTTAACTACATGGTGGATGAAAGCTTGATTGCTTATCTCAAAAATGCCATTAGTCCCGATAGCTATCGGGAGGGTGGATTGGATGACGAAACCTTGGATAAAGAACTCCATGTGTTGACTTCGTTTGACAACAAAGTTCCTTTTGCCGACAATCCGCAATTGCAACGAGAAATTATTACGGCATTGAGCACTTGCACCATTCTTGACCCAGCTTGCGGTTCGGGTGCTTTCCCTATGGGGATTTTGCAAAAAATGGTGCATATCCTGCAAAAGCTCGACCCGGACAATAAGGCTTGGAAAGAAGTGCAATTGGAAAAAGCCCGCAAGGAAAGTGAAGCAGCTTTTGAGATTGAAGACAAACAAGCCAGAGAAGAACGATTATTGGAAATTAACGAAGCCTTTGACCAAAGCATCAACGACCCGGACTATGCCCGAAAACTGTTCTTGATTGAAAACTGCATTTATGGCGTGGATATACAACCCATTGCCACTCAAATATCCAAGCTTCGTTTCTTCATTTCTTTAGTAGTGGAGCAAAAGGTAAATGCTGAGAAAAATAATTTTGGCATACGACCATTACCGAATTTGGAAACCAAGTTTGTAGCGGCAAATACTTTAATATGCATTGAAAAACCAAGTGCACAGTTGAGCCTATACGATACTAAAGAAGTTAAAACACTTGAAACCAAACTCAAAAAAGTACGCAGTAAACTCTTCAGTGCCAAAAGCAAGGAAACCAAACTGAAATACCGTGAAGAAGACAAAATATTGCGCAACCAAATTGCCGAAGAACTAGAGAAAAGCGGATGGAAAAGTGATACAGCCCAAAAACTGGCAGGATGGGATCCTTACGACCAAAATGCATCTTCACCGTTCTTTGACCCGGAATGGATGTTTGATATTCAAGATGGGTTTGATGTGGTGATTGCAAATCCCCCTTATTTAAAAGAAAGGGACAATGCATTATTTTTTGAACCAGTAAATAAGTCTGAATTCGGCAGAAAGTGGCATCAAGGTAAAATGGATTTTTGGTTTTACTTTTTGCATAAGGCTATTGACCTCTCTAAATCCGAAATCTGCTTTATAACATCAAGGTATTGGCTTAATAGCCAAGGTGCAAGTAAATTAATTGATCGAGTTTCTAAAGTCTTATATTTCGTAAATGCCTTGGATATTGGAAAATTGAAAGTATTTGATGCAGTTGCAGGGCACCATATGGTATCACATTTTTCAAAAATCCCAAAAGAAAAATTTAGGTATTTAAAGGTTAGCGAAGATGTTAAATATATAGAAAATTGGTCTAGCAGTACCTTTATAGAAAAGCAAGTATTAAATAATTCCGGTGTTTTTTCGTCAAACAATGAAATAATTTTAGCAAAAGATGAATTCAATGATTTAAAAGGGATTTTGCCATTGGGTGATATTTTTGATATTTCCCAAGGTGTCGTTGAAGCTAGTGACAAAATCTCAAGCAAAGCTTTAAAATCCAGTCATTATTCATCTTCTTTTCAAGTTGGTCAAGGTGTTTTTGTTCTAACCCAAGATGAGATAGAAATTCTTAAACTAAATTCTGAAGAGCTAAGGCATATAAAGAAGTACATCGATCCGAATGATGTTGAAAAATATTATATCAATTCAAATTCATGTAAATATCTAATTTACTCAGATGGTCTACTTAAATTAAAAATTGAAAAGGACGCCAATTTTAAAAATCTCAAGGCACATCTTCAAGCCATGAGCCCATTTATAACTTCCTCTAACAAGCCTTATGGTCTTCACAGACCCAGAAAATCTAAATTCTTTGAAAAGGAAAAAATTGTTTTCAAGGGTATGTTTTCCAAACCTGAATTTGATCTTGATGATTCGAAATTATACTTTGGAATGTCTTTTTCCTCAATAATTAAAAAAGATAAAACATACTCGTTAAAATACTTGCTTGGAATATTAAATTCTTCTTTTGCCAAGAAGTGGTTTTATACTCATGGTAAACAAAGGGGCGCAGGCTTGGACATTGGGGTTGAAAAATTAAGGTCATTTCCAATTAAAATAGCAACTGATAAAATTCAAAATATTATTGAGATAACAGTTGACTTTGCTCGCTCATATAGAAGGCTAACAACCACATATTCAAAATCTATTGAAAATACAATTGACGCCTTAGTTTTCAACCTTTACTTCCCCGACCACATGAAAGAGCGTGGCATAAATGTATTGGAATTTGTAGAGCGGGATATCAATGAAGTAATGAAAGGTAGGGAGTTTGAAAAGCTAAGTGATACTGAAAAAAAACAAGTAATTGAAGACCTGCACGCGAAATGGGGAGATCCAGATAATGAAGTGGTGAAGCGTATGGCGCTATTTAAGGAAAAAAGCCCAGAGATTTTAAAGCCGATATTGGAAAGCTGATGAGAGTTAACCAAACATACCGGAGTCTTCTTGATAAATCAGTAAACTCAATGCTTTCTGCTATTGAGATATACAACAAACCCAATTTTTCATATCGTGAAGAAACCTTTGCAATCCTAGCTACTAATGCAATAGAGTTGCTTTTTAAGGCTCAATTACTTAAGGTTTGCTCTTACCAAATGAAGCATCTTTACCTTATGGAGCCCGTGCAAAACAAAGACGGGAAACCACATAAAACAAGAAAAAAACCAAAACTAAGTCGGAGCAAAAATCCAGCGACTATTGGGCTTTTTGAAGTAATTAAAAAACTTGAATCAAAGGGTTTCAAAATTACTAAAAATCATTTTTCAAGTATTGAAGCACTTATTGAATTGAGAGACAATGCCATTCACTTTCACAACGAACATCTAATTTCTAAAGAAATTCAAGAAGTTGGGTTTGCTACCATTAAAAACTACATGCATATCATAAAAAAGTGGGGAATAGAAATTGATTTATCCGCATATAATTTTTATTTGATGCCTCTTGCCTATGTTGATTCAAAGATAGTTACTAACGGTCTAATTACTGATGAAGTGAAAAATTACATGGGGTTTGTTAAATCAAAAATTGACACACAAGATGCTGATGATAAAGATTTTGATATCGCCATCTCTATTGACATAAATTTTTCCAAAAGCAATAGTTTTGAAGGCATTGGATTTAAATTTGATGCTAATGGAGTTCCTATTAGCGTGACCGAAGAAGATATAAGAAAAAGATTTCCTCTGACTTTTGATGAAGTCCGCCTTCAAGCAAAAAAACGATATACCGATTTTAAACAGAATCAAGACTTTCATCAATTGATGCGAAAAATTAAATCAAATGATAAGCTTTACCATGAGAGAAAATTAGAACCTGAAAATCCAAAGTCTTTAAAAAAACCATGGTATAGTAGTAATATTTGGCAAGAATTAGACAATCATTACACAAGATCAAAAAGTTAGATACCTGATTGAGTTTAACGAAAAGAAAAATAGAAAGGAACTGCTCATCACTGAGACCAAAAACATCTTGGACAGGATCATGAATGCAGCTTCACATCATTCAGAAAACCCATTACACCGAGAAGTACTGAAAAACGCCATTGCAAAAATGATAGAATTGAAAGAGCATTTAAAACATGACTAACCCAACCCTTCACAGCCACACAATTACTCACTACTTGATTGTTTTAATGGAGTTCGTGAATGCTTCGCATTTGCCAAGCCGCACCAGCCAAAACTCAAACCAAAGCTTGGCAAAGAGTGTGTCTGTCCCAACGCACCCCAAAACCGCCAGACAAACCAACGGACGAAGAAGAAGCACGATGCCCTAACAGCGTGTATGTGGCAATAGCGGGTGAAGTGGTAAATCGAAGGTCTGTGCATCTAAGAAACTTTGTGCTAAACGGACAGGAAAGTGCTTCTAATCCGCTACTACACATACACGCAAACCGTCAGACTGTCTAAAAACCCCTTTAGTCCTCAAAAAAAAAATAGTAAAATTTTTGGTGATAATTGTAATATTAATCCAATAATTATGTGTACATTTATTGCGTAAACAACGCATCAATGAAAT
>Ga0334893_1003068_pt1 | contig 11273 bp, 8 predicted proteins | sample GraSluR3_MG_5_FD_207218 | JGI IMG/M metagenome (GOLD analysis project Ga0334893, IMG submission 207218) | Sludge microbial communities from methane-producing bioreactor in Wageningen University, Netherlands - Granular Sludge_09_05-R3 | ecosystem: Engineered > Bioreactor > Anaerobic > Unclassified...
GAAACCCCGGTTGCCTCCTGAACCAGGCTGGCGCCGTCCCAGGAGTAGAGAACGAATATGTTCGTGTTGTAGGTGGTTACCATGACATGGCCGATGTCGCGGCTGGGGCCGGGAATGTAGGCCACGCCGGATATCTGGGTGGGGGCGATGCCGGTGAAGGACTGGGAGCTGCCTCCGAGAAGGTAGCGGACCAGTCCCGTCTCATTGCTCTGCCAGTAATGCGAGCCGTCCCAGCTGATTCCCCTGCCGTTGCTGCCCGAGGGGTTGGAAGTGGTTTGCCAGGTGCTGAAGCCGTCTTCGCTGTACCAGTGGTTGGAGTTGGCCCAGGAGTTGATGTGCCAGATGGGGGTTGTGAGGTTGTCATTGTAGCCCACGCCGAACCCCGCGCCTGAACCTGCTGGCTTGGGGATCGAGCCGGCTGTTCCGCCGGTGGCGGGGTCGAGGCTGTTCAGTTCAGCACCAATGCTGTTCGAGAAGACGATGTTGACGGTGGAACCGCTTTCCCAGGTTGCCATGCCAAGAGCGTGGTTCGCCCAGGTTATGTCCCATGTCTGCAGAACATTGAATGTGATGGTGGCGTCTACCGGGGACCAGTCATTGAGCCCCACAGCACCAATACCCCCATCATCAGCGATGCCGGTAAGACAGAGCGCCATGAAAACAAACTGCATGTCTACCCTCCTTATCTGCTAATAGTGTGCAAACCAATTATACTATGCATGCCTTTTCAGTCTCTGTCAACCAAGTTGACGGGTAGGCAATCCACCGGCGAACACAGCCAACCCATCCACCAACAGCATATTCAGCTCATGACTTGACCGCTCAGGCACATGGAAGCTATTCTAATCCACAAGTTTGAACAGGGGGTGATTCGATGCGCAGGGAGATGATCAGCGGTCTCTTCACCATGCTGCTTGTCCTTGGAACATCGGGCGACGGATTCGCCCTGGAGTTGGACATGTCGGCGGGTGTCGGCGCCGGGGGGGCAATGGGCGCCACGGATTGCGACGCGAAGTCGGGTGAACTGAGACACGCCCTGGTTGCGGGAGTGTGCATGGACTGGTACTTTCTCAGATGGGGAGGGGTCAGCCTGGGGCTCTCCACGGGTGCCGATTTCTCATCACTGAACTACAGGGGCTTCACAGAGGGCCTTCCAAACCCCGCTTATCAGCAGTTTGGAGGGCCGGCCGCCACCCACCGGACAGCTGACACAAGGTATAACTACATCAACTTCCCGTTTCTCGCCGTGGGCAAGGTGGCGCTTTGCGGAACCCGGTCGGTGACCCTCAGGGCCGGTGGCTTTGCCAGTTACTTTCTTGGCGGTGTATCAGACCTCACATACAACCCTGAGATAGGCATGGCAACCGGATACCCTTTCGATGTCTATACCGACGGCAGCGTTGATCTGGATGACAGCAACACCGAACAGTGGATGTGGGGGCTGCGGCTGTACGCCGGCACCGATGTGTTCACCAGGGGCCGTATCAGCCTGATACCGGGAATTCAGTTCGATATGGGCCTTACGGACATCTCCATCGATTCGGTTCAGCCTCTGCCATCCAAAGACACTTTCTGGGCCCTTACCGCAAACCTCGGCCTGCGATACAGGCTTTATTAGCTGGTCCGGCGGCGGCGGCCGTCAGATGAACAGGGTGGCGCTGCTTTTTTCCGCAAGGGCCGCGAAGGTTCCCACTCCCGCGGTCTCCACCCCGTCCAGGAGTTCCTCCGCGGTTATTCCCATTACTCCCATGGACATTTCGCAGGCCTGGAAGATCACTCCCATTTCCATGGCGTTGGCCAGCATGTCCGGAACCGAATCAACATTCTTCGATTTCATCACATGCTTCATCATGGCGGTTCCGGCTCCCATCATGTGAAGTTTTGAAAGGGCCAGCCTTTTGGCGCCCCGGGGCAGCATCATGCCGAACATCATATCCAGGAAGCTCTTTCGGAGTTTCGGAGGGTTTTCCTTTCTGAGGATGGAAAGACCCCAGAAGGTGCAGAACACCGTTACCGAGTGGCCCAGGCTGGCGAAGCCCGTGGCGATGATCAGGGCGGCGAGGTTTTTATCCATGTCTCCGGAGAACAGGACCAGTGTCGCCCGCTTTTCCGTCAATGCCGGGGCCTGTGTTGTTTCGCCGCCGCCTTTTCTCACCAGGGCGGTGATAACCCCCTTTTCCTCGCTCATGGACAGCATCGTGTTTCCGGTTGATCCGCACCAGGCGGGAAGGTCGCTGCGAAAACCCCTGTCCGTGGCGGTGGCCTGAAGGATCTGCCCTGTTCTGAGCTCTTTCATGGCCCGGGCCACCTGCACCAGGGGGCCGGGGCACTGAAGGCCCGAGGCGTCTACCGAAGCGTGGGCCTCTTGGTGTTTGCCGGTTGCCGGAGCGTCCGCCGGGGGGGCTGGTTTCACCCGTGTTCTTTCCGGGTGAAACATGCTCCAGGTCAGGTAGCCACCGGAGAGGTTGCCGGCGTCATACCCCTTCTGGCGCAGCATCCGCTCGGCGGAGTAGGCCCTCTGACCCTGGGCGCAGAACACCACCACCGGGCGATTCTCCGGGATATCGGAAAGTCTTCCCCGAAGGGTGTCAAGGGGAATGTGAACGCTGCCGGGTATGGTGCCCAGCTCCCACTCCTCCGGCTCCCTCACATCGAGAAGGAAGGCGTTGTCGGGTATTTCATGAACGTGGACCTGCCTTGTAAGTCCGTCCAGAATGTTGCAGCCGATGTAGCCCGCGTAGTTCACCGGATCCTTGGCGCTGCCGTAGGGCGGGGCGTAGCACAACTCCAGTTCCGCAAGGTTGCGAACGGTGAGCCCGGTTCTGATGGCGGTGGCCAGAATGTCGATTCTCTTGTCAACTCCGTCCTCGCCCACAGCCTGTGCTCCAAGAATCGCCCCGTCTCTGTTGAAAAGAAGCTTCATGCTGATACGGGCGGAACCCGGGTAGTACGAGGCGTGGGAGGAGGGGTGAAGATAGAGTTTTTCGTGGGGGATACTCCGGCGGATCAGCTGGGTTTCAGTTGCGCCGGCGGCGGCGGCGGTTGTGTGGAACACCTTGACCACCGAAGCTCCCAGTGTGCCGGGGCAGGGAACATTGCCACCCAGGGCGTTCTCCGCGGCGATACGCCCCTGCCTGTTGGCGGGGCCCGCCAGGGGTATCGAAAGGGATTCTCCCAGAATCGGGTGAACCGTCTGCACCGCGTCTCCAACCGCAAGGATTCGCGGGTCTTGGGTGCGGAGGCAGCTGTCGACGAGGATGGCGCCGTTGGTTGCGGTGGCCAGCCCTGCCCGGGCCGCCAGCTCCCCGTTGGGCCTGACCCCCGCGGCCATCACTACAAAATCCGCGGAAACCGGAGAGGAGCCCTGAATGTGTACCAGAAGGCCTTCGGGCTTCTTCTCGATCCGCTCCACGGTTGAACCGGTGAGCAGTTCCACACCCTCGTCCCTGAGGACCCGGGTAAGGGGAGCGGTCATTTCCGGATCAAGAAACGGCAGTATCCAGGGTTCCCTTTCGATGAGGGTGGTTTCCAGCCCTGCTTCCCTGAGGTTCTCCGCGGTTTCTACACCGATGAACCCTCCGCCCACCACCACCGCCCGCCGGGCGCCTCCGCGGATTCTGGCCATTATGGCGTCCATGTCCGGTACGGTCCACAGAACCAGAACTCCGTCGAGGTCCGCCCCCGGAATTGGCGGGATAAGGGGTGTTGAGCCCGGAGCGAGAATGAGGCTGTCGTACTCCCGGGAGAAGGTGACGCCCCGGGCCCGGTCTTCCACGGTTACCGATTGTTCCTTCCGATTTATGTCTGTTACGGTGTGTCCGGTCAGAAAGTTCACATCGAAGCGTTTGAGAAACTTGTCGGGAGTCATCAGAAGAAGGCTTTCCCGGGAAGGTATGGCGCCGCCTATATGATAGGGAAGCCCGCAGTTGGCGAAACTGATGTAGTCTCCCCGTTCAAAAACGGTGATTTCCGCCTTTTCATCCAGTCTTCTGGCCCTGGCGGCGGCGCTGGCCCCGCCGGCGACCCCGCCCACTATGAGAAGCTTCATACCTTTGATCTCCCGCTGTTCAGAACCAGAACCTCGCCCCGACTCCTCCCGCCACATCGAACTCGGTGTCAGGTATCAGATCCATCACCGGAACTATCTCAAGAAAGGCGTCGAAGGGGGCTTCGTCGAAAACCCAGGCCATGCCCACCGGGATCCTTACCCCGGCGGTGGTCTCGTTCCTGAACAGCACCCTGGCGCCCACACCGGCGTAGAAGGGCGAACGCCCCCCATCCCAGGAGGCAAGCTCAGACAGGTGGAAGAGGTGGTCGGCATAGAGGTGTGCCGCCTTTTCATCGCCGGAAAGGCTCCAGGCGGCAGCGGCTGACCATGCGTTGGTGGCGGTGGTGAAGTACTTCATGCAGATGCCCGAAGGTTCACCGATGATTATTCCCAGGCCGAAATCACTTCCCTGGCCTCCGTAGAGGGAGCATGTGAGAATCAGTGCCAGAACTGTCATAACCGGTTCACCTCCCCTGTGTGAAGCGGAACAGATTGTCCGCCATCAGTGCCGCGTATTCCGAAGTTGGGAAAGAACTTGCCAGGGCCGAAGCGGCAAGGCTGATGCTCTCGTCCAGGGGCAGGGTGTAGCGCATGGTGGTGAAGCGGCTTCTGAAGGATTTCACTTTCTCGCCCACATTCTCCCCCCGAATGATCACTGCCGCCATGAGTTCCGCCAGAGGACCGAAGTCGTCGGCGTTCATGCCGAACCTGGTCATCTCGCTGACCCCGGTGCGGATTCCCGAGGGGGAGAGGAAGGTTTCGTCGTCGGGAAGAGCCTGATAGTTCACCACTATGTGGTTCTCCTGCAGCCTGTCCGCTATCGCGGCGCCGTCACCGTGCTCCTTAACCCTGACCACTACCTGATGGGTTCTGGTGTAGCCGTCCGACGGGTCTCCTTCGACCTTCAGCCCGTTATCGGAAAGGTGCCGGGCGAAAGCCCTGGCATTCATCAGCACCTGCTTCTGGTACTCGTCCTTGAATGTGTTCATTTCCAGGGTGGCCACCAGAAGCCCGAGAAGGGTTGCCAGGTGGTGATTGGATGTGCTTCCCGGGAATGCCCGGCTGTTGATGTCCAGCCACAGTTTTCGCAACGGGTGCTTTTTGCCCATGTTGGACGCGATAACGCCCCTCTGGGGTCCGAAGAAGGTTTTGTGGGTGGAGCCGGTTACTACATCGGCGCCGTCGGCCAGGGGTGCCTGAAAGGCGCCATAGAGGCCCAGGACATGGGCCATGTCGTACATGATTACCGGGCGGTCATCCCAGTTCGCCACATGATCCGCCAGAAGCTTCACGGGTTCAGGATAGAGAAACATGCTCTTTCCGAACACCACCAGCTCCGGTCTGTGTTGGTCCAGAAGGGACAGCATCTGCTGTTCATGGATTTTGTATGGGTTGTCGGGCTGAACCGGGAAGTTCACGCAGTTTTCCTGGCCTGTTTCCGGGTTGTGGTCCACAAAGTTGAACAGGGCGCCCATGGGCTGGCTCGAGAGGTGCCCCCCCATGCCCAGGTTGTTGTTCATAACCGCCCGAAGCCGGCGCCAGCTTCCGCCCTCACGATTTACCAGCTTCGTAACCGCCTTGAAGACCACTTCGTTGGCCATCTGGCCGCTTATGGGCCGAAGCTCGGTTTCGGTGCAGTTGAAGTATTCGCAAAGGGCCTGGGACGCCTCGACTTCTATGTCTCTTATGAAGTCGGTGCCGTGGTAGAAGTAGACCTCCCTGCCCTTCATGCTTCGGTGTTCGGCGTACCTTCCCGCCGGGTCGCAGAGTTCGCATATCTTCACCAGCGGCGAGGGGGTGTTCTCGGAGGGAATCAGGTTCACGCAGTCCCTCTGACGCCAGCGGTTGTTCTGCTCCACCCTGGAGAACAGTTCCTTCATTCTTGACTCAAGATCAGCCATGACAGATTCCTTTCAAAGAGTTTCAAGGCTTCCCCGGATAATCAGCGGGTCAGATACCAGTATGCACGCTCCCCGGTGAGTGTCCAGGTTGCCGGTTACGGCCTCAATCTCGGAAACCACTTCATCAACCCTGTCTTCCGCCAGAAGGGTGAGCACCAGCCGTGGTTCGGGACGGGATCGGCCCAGAACATCCATGAAGCCGGCGAAAATGGGCACATTGGAAAGAACCGTGCCCATCATGCTTGCCTGAATCGTGACCGCTCCCTCGATGCCGCTTTCCAAAAACAGCTCCATGATCCTGTTGTACGCCTCTTCCTCCTGAAGCACCAGCAGCACGAGTTTGCGCTTGTCCCGCCGCCCCTCCTCCAGCCTGGCGGTCACCGGGACCAGGTGGTACAGAAACGCCTCCCTCATGGAGAAGGGGGTGTCGCTTCTGAGGATTTCGTGCCTCGCCTTGCCGGTTCCAAGAACCCGGGCTGCGCCAGCCAGAATCCGCAGGTGTTCCTCCGTGGCGTCTTCCGGGCCGGCGATTCCGCAGATGATGTGCACGCTTCTTCCGTCTATGGAGTGCCAGTTCAGCCCTTTCCTGCTCACAGCCAGCGCCAGGGCGAAACCCTTCATGGAGTCCATGCGGCAGTGGGGGATGGCCACTCCGTCGCCGACGCCGGTGGAGCCCAGTTTTTCCCTTTCCATAAGCCCATCCAGAAGGCTTTGTACGGAAACATTCTCCGCGGCGGAGTTCGTGGCCAGGAGTTCCGCGATTTTGCCCATGGCTTCATTCATGTTCCTGGCCTGGATTTCGGTGGTGCATCCGGAGGGAGCAAGGATTTCCTTCAGCTGCATTCGTCCTCCCTAAAGGGTCGCCCCGCGGACGATGGCGTACCTGGAGATGGGCGGCCCGGTGAGTTCGTTGACAAAAACTGATATAAGCGTAACGCTTACAATTGTCGAAGTCAGTTCTTCAAAGCCCTGAAGAAACGGAAGTGACTGCACATACAGGGCAAGTCCGATGGCCACCCCTGCCTGGGGAAACATCGCGAACCCAAGATACTTTTTCAGCAGAGGGTCGGTTCCGGAGATGTGGGCGCCAGCCCAGACGCCGTAGTACTTCCCAATACCCCTGGCAATAACCAGAACCGCCCCGATCAGCATGATGCTTCCGCTTCGGAACACCGAGAAGTTCAGTTCCGTGCCGGCGATGGCGAAAAATGCCGCGTACAGGGGCGGAGAAATCTGCTCGAGGGTGTTGACCACCTTCCAGCTTCCCCGTGGAGCGTTGGCCAGCACGGCCCCCGCCGCCATTCCCGCCAGCAGGGGGGAGAGGCCGCTGGTTGTGGCCAGCGCCGTCATCAGACAGATCAGGCCCAGGCTGATAATGTAGATTTCATTGTTTCTGTCGCTTTTGACCGTGGCGAACCGGATCGCCAGGCCCGACACAATTCCCAGGGCAATCGAGCCGAGTATCTCTCTCAGACCGTGGAGAAGTGAGGCTGCGACACTGATGCCAGAGGTGCTCAGGGCTGCCCCGGCGAACGCCGCAGTAAGGGAGAAAAGCAGAACGCAGCCGGCGTCGTCCAGGGCCACCACGCCGTAGAGGTGATCTATGAACGAACCCCTGGCCTTCAACTCCCGCACGATGGCCACCGTGGCCGCCGGAGCGGTGGCTGTGGCGATGGCGCCCAGCATGGCTGCCAGGGGGAGGTCCGCCAGGCCCGACAGGTAAAGCGCTCCGGTAACCATAACGAAGGTCAGGGCAAGCTGAGTCGCGGTGATGGTGACAACCGACTTTCCGGTGGCCCGCAGCTTCCGGATGGAGAACTCGCTGCCTATCACCAGGGCGATCAGCGCCAGGGCGATTTCAGTGATTATCCCCAGTTCGTCGTGAAGGTCGGAATGCACCATGCCCAGCATTCCCGGGCCAAGAACCATTCCCGCCACGATAAAACCCGTGATGGAGGGCAGGCGAAGCCTTGCGGCGAGCCTGCCCAGAAACCAGCTTCCCACCAGAAGGATGCCGATTCCAAAAACCGGGTGAAGGATTACCGTGTTGCGGAAAGTTTCCACCGCAGATATCGCCTGGTTAAACATGAGGGGTAATATACCCTATCGAGGCCGGAGTCTGTTCAGCCCGGAGAACAGGTTTCGCTGCCCCGTCTTACGGCGAATTTTGACAGAAGGGGCCCCACCAGCTCGTTGATGAACACCGACATAAGCACGATGTTCACCATCAGTGCCGAAAGATCACTTCCGATAACGGAAGGCGGGCTCGCCTGAATGTAGAGAATTAGACCGATGGTCACTCCGGAGTGGGGCATCATCGCCAGCCCCAGGTAGTTTCTTACCTTTTTACCGCTGCGGGAGAGGACCGCTCCGGACCATACCCCGCCGTACTTTCCCATGGCCCGGGTGAGAATGTACAAAACACCCACAAGAAGCAGCGGCCGGTCCCGGAATACTGTGAAATCCAGCTCGCTTCCGGCTATGGCGAAGAACACCGCGTAAAGCGGCGGAGAAAGCCTGTCCAGAGAGCTTATCACATTTATGCCCCTTTTCGGGGAGTTGGCCATCACCGCGCCTGCGGACATTCCCGCCAGAAGAGGCGACAACTCGAAGGTGGACGCCAGGGCGGTCATGAGGCAGATGAGCCCGAGGCTGATAATGTAAACGGAGTTGGCGCCCTCACCGGCTGTTGTGGTTCTCTTCATGGCGAAGCCGGTGGCCAGACCCAGCAGAAGGGAACCCGCCATTTCTCTTCCGAAGTGAAGCAGGGACTCGGGGACAGTGAAATCCTCAGGCGCCAGGAATCCTCCGGAGAAGGCGGTGACCATCGCGAAGAGAAAAAGGCACCCGGCGTCGTCCAGGGGAATCGCTCCGTAGAGGTGGTCGATGAACGAACCCCTGGCCTTGAGATCCCTCACGATGGTTACGGTTGCGGTTGGAGAGGTTGCGGTGGCAATTGCGCCCAGAAGGGCCGCCACATGAAAGGGGAAAACACCGGTCAGCGCCATGGCAGCGGTGACAATGACGAAGGTGGCCGACAGCTGCATCACCGTGATGGTTGCCATGGCCCTTCGGATTTTCCGCAGCCTGGCCAGGTTGAATTCGCTTCCTATCACCACCGCGATCACCGCCACGGCGATCTGGGTGATGGAGCCCATTTTCAGATACAGGTCTCCGTGGACCACCCCGGCCACCCTGGGTCCCAGAATCATTCCGGCAAGAATGAATCCGGTTACCGAAGGTATTCCCCGCTTTTCCGCCAGCCTGCCCAGGAACCAGCTTCCGGCAAGCAGAACCCCAAGGGCGAACACCGGGTGTGAACCGACGGTATCCCTGAAATCCATTAGAAACCGCATCGCGAACATTGCTGTAATATGGCCTTCGGAATGCCGCTGAATAAGTCCCCCGGTAACCCCGTCGGGGGCTTTCCGGTTATAATTGGCCCTGGTAGTATCCCGTGGAAGGAGCTTTCATGACAATAGAAGAACTCACCGCCGGGCTCCGGGAAGCCGAGCGAAGACTGCAAATGCTCAAGGAGCGTCTTTGACTATTCGGAACTGCTGAAATCGGAATCTTCCCACAACGACCGGATGGCTTCACCGGATTTCTGGGAGAACAGGCAAGGCGCCCTGGAAACCATAGCAAAACTCAGAAGAACTCATAACTGGACCGACCCCATGGGCGAGGTCGCGAAAAGGCTTTCCGACGGCATGGCCGCCCTGGAACTGCTGGAGATGGAGGCTGACCCGTCAATAGAGACCGATGCCGAAGCGGTTCTCTTATGGCTCGGGAAAACTTTGGATAATCTCGAGTTCCGTCAGATGCTGTCCGGTCCCCACGATGAAAACGACACCATCCTCACCATTCGTTCCGGCGCCGGGGGAATCGACAGCCAGGACTGGGCGGAGATGCTTCTGCGCATGTATGTGTACTGGGGTGAAAAGCAAGGTTTCGAGGTGGAAGTTCTGAGTACCGTTGAAGGTGAGGAAGCGGGGATCAGAGAGGGTATTGTCTCGATCCGCGGAGGCTACGCCTTCGGTTATCTGAACGCGGAGAGGGGCATTCACCGCCTGGTGCGCCGAAGCCCCTTCGATCAGAACCACCGCAGACACACCAGTTTCGCCAGCGTTCTTCCCCTGCCCGACCTTGAAGACTCGGTGAGGGTGGAAATCGATGAGGATGATGTTCGCACCGATGTTTTCCGGGCCAGCGGAGCCGGCGGCCAGCATGTGAACAAGACATCCAGCGCCATAAGACTCACCCACATTCCCACCGGCATCGCGGTTTCGTGCCAGAACGAACGGAGCCAGCACCGGAACAGGGAACTGGCCTGGAGGATACTCAGGGCAAGGCTTTACGAGGTGGAGCAGGAGAAGCTTCAGAAGGAACGGGAGAAGCTGGAGGGGGTCAAGCAGGATGTGTCCTGGGGAAACCAGATCAGGAGCTATGTGCTTCACCCGTATCAGATGGTGAAGGACCACAGAACCGGCATGGAGACCTCGGATGTGGAGGGTTTTCTCGCCGGGGACATTCAAGGGTTTATAGAGGCTTTTCTGAAAGAGAACGGTGGAAACTGAGATGTCGGTTCCAAAGAATCCACTCGCCGCGGGGATGATCGAGAAGCTCAACGGGCTGAAGAGCGTTAATGTGGATCCCTACCCGCCCCGCACCCCCGAAAGGCTGTCCATCGCTTCCATAAGGGACATTGATCCGTCGGAAGAGGCGGTGGTCTCCACCAGCGGCCGGATAAGGGCCCGGAGAGAACACGGCAAAACGGTCTTCATGGATGTTTCAGACCCTTCGGGAAAAGTGCAGCTCTACCTGAATCGGAAAGAGCTTTCCCCGGAACTGTGGAACATCCTGACCCACACCGATCTGGGCGACATCATATGGGTTGCCGGAAGCCTCTTTCTGACCCGGATGGGAGAGCTTACCATTCATGTTGCCGATCTCAGGATGCTGGCCAAGGCCACCCGACCTCTGCCGGTGGTAAAGGTCGACTCTTCAGGCGAAGTGCATGACGCGGTCAGCGACCCTGACCTCCTGTACCGGCACCGATGCGTGGACCTGATTCTAAACCCCGAAAGCAGGGAGCGCTTCGCGAACAGAAGCAGGATTCTCTCCGCCATGAGAACCCATCTCGACAGCCAGGGCTTCCTCGAGGTTGAAACCCCGGTTCTGCAGCAGCTTTACGGTGGAGCCAGCGCCGAACCCTTCACCACCCACTACAAGTATCTTGATCAGCAGTGCTACCTTAGAATCGCAACGGAGCTGTACCTGAAAAGGCTTCTTGTGGGGGGTATTCACAAGGTTTACGAACTGGG
>Ga0334893_1003099_pt1 | contig 11184 bp, 10 predicted proteins | sample GraSluR3_MG_5_FD_207218 | JGI IMG/M metagenome (GOLD analysis project Ga0334893, IMG submission 207218) | Sludge microbial communities from methane-producing bioreactor in Wageningen University, Netherlands - Granular Sludge_09_05-R3 | ecosystem: Engineered > Bioreactor > Anaerobic >...
AAGAGTTTTTGTTGAAAATTAAAAAGTGATTTTATAAAAACACTTAATATTGGTTTAAATAATAAAGATAATATTTGGAGGTGCCAAAAAATATGCCAGATTTATCCGACAAAACAGTTTTAAATTCGCGATTAAAAAAATCAACAGATAATCGGCTATTGGTTTTTCTGCGTAATTATCGAGGGTTTTGGGTGATTTTCCCGGTTTTATTAATACTTATATTTCTTATAGTCTATCCGTATTTTACCCTTATCTATGGTTCTTTTACCAGTGATCCGCCCAGGCAATTGTCATTCTCTTTAAATGCGCTCACTCTGGAGAAATATCAGATGATTTTTGCCAGTTCTCAATTCTGGAGTGCCCTTAGAAATACATTGGTTGCCTCCCTGGGAGGAATGGTTTTGGCTTTAGTTTTTGGAGTATGGTTAGCATGGCTAACCACCAGAACTAATGTAATGGGTAAGAAAGTTATAGGTATAGCAGCAATTGTTCCTCTTTTCTTGCCTGCATTTATCGGTGCACTTGCCTGGAGTTTTTTAGGCAGTCCCCAAATGGGAATAATTAATGTCTTTTTAAAGGAATTTGGCTTACCATTTAAGGTTAACATATATAGTATGGGTGGGATTATGTTTGTTTTTGGCCTTTATTATACTCCGTATGTATATATGTTTACCAGCGGTTCCTTAAGCAGGATGGATCCTGCCTTAGAAGAGGCTTCTGCAATATCCGGAGCAAGTAACTGGACCACTACTTTTAAAGTGACATTTCCATTAATATTACCTGCTATTACTTCTTCAGCAATATTGGTATATATATTAATGTGTGAGGTTTTCGCTGTTCCGGCTATTCTCGGACAACCGGCAAAATTATATTTTGTACCCACAGTTATTTTTAATTGGGTTAGGGGTGCACCTCCACATGATTTAAATCTTGCTTCAGCAATGGGAATATTATTGATTTTTGTTGTCACTATACTGTTATACATTCAAGGTAGAATTTTACGTAAACGTAGCTATGTTACTGTGGCGGGAAAAGGAATACGCCCAAAAGAGGTTGATTTAGGCTGGGCTCGCATACCCTGCTTTATCACTGCTTTATTATATCTATTTGTAGCGGTAGTTTTGCCTTATATTGTCCTTATCCAATCGGCATTAAGGGATTACATGTATATTCCTGATGTTGCTGCTTTCTTCTCTACTGCAGTAATGAGTATGAAAAATATTCAATCGGTTTTTAACTATTCACTTTTCTGGACTGCATTACGGAATACTATAGCTATGGCTGTTTTTGTTGGTATAGTTGGAGGAATGCTCTACCTTATTATCAGTTATATGATACATAAAACCAAATTACCTGGTAGAGGTTTACTAAATTATATTTGTATATTGCCAGTTGCGGTAGCAGGATTGGTAAAAGGTATGGCTTATCTCTGGGCATGGATATCTTTACCTATAGGAATTTACGGGACAGTATGGGTTATGATATTGGCATATATATCCCGCTTTACCCCTCAAGGATTGCGGGCGGTATCTTCTTCTATGGTTCAGATTCATCCTGAGCTTGAGGAAGCATCCAGAATTAGTGGCAGTAGTGTAGCCGGAACTATCAGGAGAATCCTGTTTCCTTTAGTAAAGCCAGGGGTTTTTTCAGCTGTTACTTTGGTAATGCTGCTTTGTGTTCGCGAACTCAGTACTTCAATTTTTCTTTATACTTCAAAATCAATAGTAATGACAGTATTGGTCTATGACCTTTGGGAAAGTGGAAGATGGGGTCCTGTAGCAGTAACAGCTTTGTGTTTATCAATAGTTTTATTAGGTTTAGTTATTCTTTCAAGGACTGTTCTAAAATCTGATCTGGGTAAAAAATAAAATCAATTAAGGGAGGTGCTATTGGCAGTAGATTAAATAGGCAATTAATTTACTTTAAAATTAAATTATAATTATAGAGGAGGTTTTGGTTATGTTAAAAAATAAAAATTTCAATAAAATGATTTTTGCATTGTTGGTTATTATGTTATTTTCACTTACGGCTTATGCTGAACAGGAAGGAAAAGTAGTAACAGAGGAAGGTGTTTTTGTAAATGATGAATTTATTATTGACAGAGCAACTTATCTTGAAGCACTTGCAGAAGGTGACTTACAGCTTTATACTGCACATAGCTTAGATCATGAAGAAACTATGATCAAGGCATTTATGAGTCATTTCCCGGCAATTAAAGTAGAGATAACCCGAGCAGGAGGGGCTACTTTGCATGAGAAAATGCTAACAGAGCAAGCTGCCGGAGTCCTAAAAGCTGATGTCGTAATTAATAGTGATACTAATTATTTACAAGAATTTTATGATAATGGTTTGTTGTTAGAACATCTTCCACCATCTGATAATCTGTATCCTGAAGAATCAAAAATAAGAGGATATTATTATCCAACAGGAGCTAGTCCGATAGTGATAGCCTATCACAGCATGATTGTAAGCGAAGAAGATGCGCCAAAGGAATGGATTGATCTGGGCGATCCAAAATGGAAAGGAAGATTAGGAGGCCAACGGCTGGGTGGTGGAGCAATGTGGTCAATGATATGTTTTTTAAGATCACAGCTTGGAGTTGAAGTTATAGAGTCCTGGGGTCCTAATGATCCTATTATGTATACCAGTGGAGGAGGCTTAGCCAATGCTTTGGTCGCAGGCGAATTCTCAGTTACCAACATGGGTTTATACTCTGGATACCCAATGAAATATGACCAGGGTGCTCCAATTGAATTGGTGTATCCTGAATCTGGATGTCCGTTATACATTCCTGCTATTGGCCTTATGACACTGGGAGAAAATACAAATGCAGCGAAACTATTCATAAACTGGTATTTAAGCGTTGAAGGTCAATACTTATTGGCAACATTAAGAGGGCAGTATTCATTGCGTGATGATGTTCCTCCGATACCTCATGTTCCACCTCTGAGTGAAATTAATTATTGGATTCCTGATCCGGAATTATTCTTAGATGAAAATTTAAGAGATACATGGATACAGGATGCAAATAGAGCATGGGGTTGGGAATGATTAAAAAGAACAGATTGTTGTTATCATATAAACAACATTTAATTTAAACCCAGACTCAGGGCGGATCAATTATTATATGATTGAATTCGCCCTGAAATTAAAGACTTATTGAAAGCTAGAAATTAAATTTGAAATAATTTGTTATATCAATTAAGGATAAATTTAAATATTTGAATAAAACACTACTAAAATAACAAGATAAGGAGCTTTGATATGAAAGAAAGCATGAAAAGAACAAGAGAATTTTTAAAGAATTTTGGATTACCATCAGGTGACAGATATGATCTTCCCACATCAGAAAAAAGGTTTCCCGATGGTGCCCAATATCGTTGGGAGGTCCCGGGCATTCAAGGTCCTAGCGCGATGCGTGCTTTATTGGAAGATTTTGATAAAAGGGGGCTTATACTTCACAGGGTCACCCAGACCAAAGGAATCATGACTCTAACTGATGAAGAAATACAGGAAATGGTAGATATGGCCAAAAAATGGCAGGTGGAATTAGTTTTAGCTGTAGGCCCCAGAGCAACTTATGATACCGGGGCAATGGTAAGAACCCCAGAAGGTGTTAGGATGGGCTATCGTTTACGGGGACAGGAACAAATTATCAGGGCAATAGAAGACATAAAAAGGGCAGCAGAGATAGGTTGCAGGTCAATACTTGTTTATGATGAAGGCCTTCTATGGATATTAAATGAATTAAGAAAAAAGGAAGAGATTCCAGTTGATATTCATTTTAAAGTTTCAGCTCATTGTGGGCATGCAAATCCCTGTGCTGCAAAATTACTGGAAAGCATTGGAGCAAACACCATTAATCTGGTCAGAGATATCCAGGTTGAAATGTACGGAGCTGTTCGTGAGGCAATTGATGTTCCTTTAGATATTCATACTGAGAATCCTGCATCATCAGGTGGTTTTATCCGTCATTATGAAATTCCGGAGATAGTTCGGGTAGCAGCACCTATGTATCTGAAAACCGGTGGTTCAGTGGCAAAGACACACAGCTGGGATACTACTGATGCAGATGCACGTAAAAGGGTAAAACAGGTAGCCTTAGTACAAAGAATCATGACTGAATATTATCCTGAAGCCATACGTTCAGAAAGAGGACCAAAAGACTTAGCCATTCCCAAATAATTGATATTAATTAAAAATATCTAAAAAGTAATATTGTATTCAGTAGTAAAAGGCAGGTGTGTTTATGGAGGAATTAAATATTGGATTTATCGGGTATGGTGAAGCTGCTTTTAATATAACTAAAGGCTTAAACAGTGAAGGAAGCAAAATCAGCATATTTGCTTATGATAAATTTGCAGACAAAGAACCATATTCAGAAGTTATCAGAAAAAGAGCATTAGAAGCAAATGTAAATATTCTGGGTGACATTAAGGAACTATTAGAAAAGGTTGATATTGTCTTTTGTGCAGTAAGTGCTGATATGGTAGTTCCTATTGCAGAAGAAATTCAGCCTTATCTAAGGATAGGGCAAATATATGCTGATATTAATGCAGCTTCTCCCATTGCCAAAAAAAAAGCTGCGGAAATTATTTCCAAATCTGGAGCCTTATATGTTGATATATCAGTAATGGCTTCTGTTTTGGTGTATGGACACAAGGTGCCACTGGTAGTGTCCGGTAAGGGAGCCAGGCAATTTGCTGACATATTAAATAAATATAATATGAGCATAAAATATTATGGGGAAGAACCGGGAAATGCTTCAGCTATAAAAATGTTCAGAAGTATCTTTATGAAGGGAATAGCAATGTTGTTATTAGAAACAATAGTTGCAAGTCATAAATATGGCATGGAAGACGATGTCTGGGATTCAATTTTGGAAACTTTGACCGGAAGTTATCCTGAAAGAATCAATCAATGGATTACCAGGACGGTGATACATTCTGAACGAAGAGAGCATGAAATGGAAGAAGTGGTATCTTTATTAAACGAATTGAAGACTGATGATATTATGTCTACAGCAACAAAAAACAAGATGAAGTGGTGTACTGATTTAGGTTTGAGGGAATATTTTAAGGGAATTCCACCAAAAGATTTCCATGAAGTATTAAATGTAATAGACAATATGAAAAAAAATAAAAAATAATATTTTTTACAATAATAGTTAAACATAATCGAAAAAATAAAAGATATTTAGAAAAAAAGAAGGTATTTAGTAGTTTATTGGTTAGTTTAACTTATTATATGTATAGTTAACTTATTTCTATTATATAGAAAGGCAAAAAAATGGCTGAAGAAGTGAGAATTAGCACTGAAAAACTTATAAAATTTTGCATGAATATCTTAATTAAAAACGATTTATCTGAAGAGGATGCTTTTACAGTTGCAGACTCATTAGTATTTGCAAATTTAAGAGGAGTAGACTCTCATGGGGTTATGAGATTTCCGGTTTATGTTGAAAGATTAAAAAAGGGAGGGTCAAAGCCTAATCCAGATATAAGGATATTAAAAGAAAGACCATCTACGGCTTTGATTGATGGTGATAGTGGATTAGGGCAAGTGGTGGCTATGTATGCTACTAAATTGGCTATTAAAAAAGCAAACCAAACAGGAGTATGTTTTGTGGGAGTAAAGGGTAGTGCTCATTTTGGAGCTGCATCATATTATACAGTTAAAATAGCACAAGAAGGATTAATTGGTTTTTCAACTTCGAATACTACTCAAAACACAGCTGCATGGGGTGGTGCTAAAAAAGTAATAGGGAATGATCCACTATCGATTGCGGTTCCCTATCAAGAGGACAAACCAATAGTTTTTGATATTTCAATGAGTCAGGCTGCCGGAGGAAAGATAAAATTGGCGGCAAAAAATAACAAAAAGGTGCCAAAAGGTTGGGGAATAGATAAGTTTGGAAAAATAACTGAAAACCCCAATGAAATTATCGATGGAGGTGCCCGATTACCTTTTGGTGAGCATAAAGGCTATGGATTATCTGTTATGCTGGAAATATTAAATGGTGTTTTAACCGGCGCTAGTATGCTTAGTCAGATCACATCCTGGTCAAAATATCCGGAAAACCAGACAGATTTAGGAAATTGCTTTGCTGCGATAGATATAAGTAGTTTTATGGATATGAAAGAATTTAAAAAAAGACTGGAATGGTTTGTGAGTGAAGTGAAATTATCACCTTTGATGGAAGGTTCCAGAGGAGTATTTATGCCAGGTGAGATTGAGGTAGATATTGAAAAAGAAAGAAGAGAAACAGGAATACCTATTTCCAAAAAAGTATGGTCAGAATTACAGGAAATTGGCAAAGAATATCAGGAAGAGATTATAACATAAAGAATTAGGAATTATTAGGACAATGTCTTTATTTGTATTATGAAAAAAATAATTATTTTAAAATAGTTTTTTGATTAAATTGTATGAAAGGGTACAAAATGATAAAAATTCAAACGCCTGTGAGTGAAGATTGTATAAAAAAACTAAAAGTTGGTGATCAAATTGAAATCAGTGGCATTATTTATACCGGTCGTGATGCTGTTTTACCAAAGTTGGCTAAATTAAGTCAGGCAGAGTTGGAAAAAGTGAAAGTTGATATCAGGGGAGGAGTTATTTTTCATACAGCAGTAAGCCCGGCGGGTATAGGCCCTACAAGCAGCAATAAATTAGAGATAGAAGGAAGTATTGGTCCATTGTCAGAAAAAGGTATGAAGATACATTTAGGCAAAGGTGCACTAAGTATTGAAACCATAGATATTCTTAAAAAAAATAATGCTATATTTACTATTACTCCACCGGTAACTGCTTTGCTGACAGCAAAAATTATATCAAAAGAAGTAGCCTTATTTCCAGAGGAAGGCATGGAAGCATTGCACAGACTGGAGGTTATAGATTTACCTGCTATTGTGGCTATTGCACACGGTAAGTCAATATTTGGAGAGAGTGGGGAGAAGTTAGATGGAAAATAAAATAATTATAGAAAAAGTAGCTCAATGTTTAGTGGAAGCCAGTACCAGATTTCGCAATGATCAAATTGAAAAATATGAAGAAGCAATAGCTAAAGAAAAAAACCCGGAAGCTAATTGGGTATTGTTAAACATATTAGAAGATGCCCGGGTAGCAGATTCGAAAAAAATACCCTTATGTGATGATACTGGTATTCCTCATGTGTTTGTTGAGTTTGGAGAAAATGTTTCCATTAATACCGAAGTTGAAAAAGCAGTGAAAGAAGGAGTCAGGGTAGGTTTGGAGAATCTTCCAGGAAGACCTATGGCAGTAAAAGGTAATGATATAGAAAGAATAGAACAGAGTGCAGGTTTATTTACTGAATCCGGAGCACTTCTTCCAGCCCCAATTATCTTTAAGTCTTACAACGGAAAAGGGCTGAAAGTCACCATTATGATGTTGGGAGGTGGACCGGAAATAAGAAGTAAAACCTTCCGGGTATTTCATAAGCATGACAGCATAAATGTAATTACCCAGGTAGCAGAATGGGCTAAAGAAGTTAGCGGACAGCTGGGCTGCACTCCTTGTGTTCCGGCTATTGGGATAGGAAGAACCCATTATGAGGCTTCTGTATTAATGTTAGAAGCTATGAAAGACGGCGATCTCAGTAAACAAAACAAATATGAAAAGTTAGTAACAGATACAGTAAATAATAGCGAAGTTGGACCTTTGGGTTTGGGTGGCAATGTGACTGCATTAGGAAGCTTTATCAAGGTCGGACAACAGCGTGCTAGTGGAGTAAGAATTGCCTGTATGAGACCAGGTTGTTGTTTTGATCCCCGAAGGGCAACTATATTAATAAATTGAGCATATAAATAAATTTGCTAAAAATTCCTATTGGTACCTTAATAAAGGGGATATGAAAAATAAAAATGCCAGAAAATATTATATCAGTTGTCCCCAAAATGTTTATTAATAAAAATAAAATCTGGCGGAAAGGAATGGGAAAAGTGTTATGAATGAAATTAGAGTTCTTTCTCCGGTTGGTATGTTAGGGTACGGTTTCCCGGAAGAATCTTTTAAAAATGGAATAGATAAAAAACCCCATGTTATAGCTGTTGATGCCGGTTCTACAGATGCCGGTCCCCATAAGTTAGGTGCAGGGGTAGGCATTGTAAGCAAAGAGGCAACAAAAAAAGATCTTACATATATGTTAAAAGCTGGGTGCAAGAATAAAATACCAGTTATTATTGGCTCAGCAGGAGGTTCTGGTGCTGAGGTTCATCTGAATTGGACCACAAGTATAATTAAAGAAATTGCCAGGGAACAGCAAATACATTTTAAAATGGCTCTAATTCATGCAGAGGTAGAAAAAGATTATTTAAAAAAGAAGTTAACTGCCGGAAAGATTAAGCCATTAGGACCTGTGCCCGAATTAACTATAAAAAATATCGAAGATGCAACGAGAATTGTTGCTGTGATGGGTACTTATTGGCAAATAAAAGCTTTAGAGATGGGTGCTGATGTCATTGTTGCCGGTCGTTCTAATGATCCTGCCATGTTTGCTGCTTTACCAATTAAAATGGGTTATGATCCTGGTTTATCTTTGCATATGGGAAAAATTTTAGAGTGTGGTGCAATGGCTTCAACTCCGGGTACAACTTCTGATTGTATGATGGGTTATTTAAGAGATGATCATTTTATAGTAGAACCGACAAATCCTAAAAGAAAAAGCATTCCAAGCACAGTTGCTGCTCACACTCTATATGAAAAATCCAGCCCTTTACATATAATCGGTCCAGAAGGAGTTGTTGATATTACCAGTTGTAGTTTTGAGAAATATACCGATAGAGCAGTAAAAGTTTCTGGTTCAAAGTTAATGGAGAGCAAAATTATTAACATAAAATTAGAAGGAGCAAGCAAAGTGGCTTTTCGAACAATTTGTATTGCCGGTGTGAGGGATCCTATTATGATTAAACAGATTGATGAATGTGAGCAGCATGTTCGAGAAAGTGTATCCAGTTATTTTGATAATATTTCCCAGGATCACTATAGAGTGATATTTCATATTTATGGGAAAAATGGTGTGATGGGCGAATTAGAACCTAGAAAAGAAATTAAGTCACATGAGCTATGTCTGCTTTTAGAAGTTGTTGCTAAAAACCAGGAATTAGCTAATACAATTTGTGCATTTGCCCGCTCTACTTTGATGCATTATTCTTATAAAGGAAGAGTAGCTACTGCAGGTAATCTGGCATTTCCATATGCACCCTCAGATATTCCAACTGGAGAAGTGTATAAATTTAATATTCATCATTTAGTGGAAATAGACAACTTTGATGAGTTGTTTCCTATAGAGATAGTAGAAGTGTGAGTTAATAAGGAGATTAACAAATGAATAAAGAAGTACCTATTACAGATTTAGTAAAAGTACTTAGAAGTAAAAATGCAGGGCCGTTTGAGTTAACATTTGACATAATTTTTAAAGACAAGGAAACATATGAAAAAGTAAAGAAAAGTAAGGTTATAACTAAAGAGTTTATTGCAAAATTATACCAAATTCCTATCATAAAAGTTCTTTATTTTGTTGAATTTGACCCAGCAAATGCTATCAAAGCTACTATTGTAAGGCCAGTTGATTCTGGAAGTATAGGGGAAACGGATGTGTATGGAGCTCAACAGCATGCTCCTTTATTAGATATAAAAATCCCAATTGAGGAATAGCATAATATTTTTTCAACAATATTAAGGAAATATACTATTTTTGAATTGATTAAATTTTCTAATAATGATTTTGTTTTATTTCACTGTTATATTGCGGAATAATAAAAGATTTTATATTGTGAAAATATTTTAGAAAAACTTCCTTTTTGCTGGTTCACATATAAGATTCAAGGTAATATATTCAAACTATGAACAATATAGATATACTTGTTAACAGCAAGATTTTATTTACAGTTTTCACACTTTTTGTAGCAACAATAGGTGGTTTTATTTTTTTTAGACTAAAAGTACCTGCCGGACCGATGCTTGGTGCAATGTTCTTTTCCATGATTATTAGTATTTTTTGTGGTAAATGTTATATACCGCCATTTATGATTGTTGCTTCAAGGGTAATAGCGGGGACTCTTATAGGTTTTAGAATTACAAAAGCAAGCCTTCAGTCATTGAAGAAAATACTATTTCCTATGATATTTTTTACTTTTTTTATGCTTATCCTTAGTATGATATCAGGTTTTATTATATACAGTATTACGGGAATCCATAAGGCAACTGCATTTTTTGGCAGTGCTCCCGGTGGATTAACAGACATGTCTCTAATTTCTTCAGAATTTGGTGCGGATATGTCAACTGTAGCACTGCTTCAAGTTGCCCGTATGATAGCCTGTAAGACTATCATACCATTTGTAGCAAAAAGAACCGAAAATAAGCAATTAATTAATGAAGACATACAATGCGTAGATAGTATTACTATGGATACCCAAGAAAACCATGAAGACAATATCCCAAACAAAATGAAAAGATTTGCTGCTACTATTTTTATTGGAATGATCGGTGGTTTACTTGGTATTGCGTTATCTATCCCTGCAGGAGCTCTAACAGGTGCTTTTATTTTTGTAGCCATTACTAATGCCTTTTTTTTAAAACTGTTTATTCCGGTAAAAATAAGGTTTGGTACCCAGGTTATGATAGGAACTGTTATAGGTTCAAGCGTTACTATGAGTGATGTATTAGGTTTTAAAAATATACTTGTTCCAGCTTTGATGGTTACCTTCTTTCTTTTAGCTATTGGTATTTTATTGGGATTTTTGCTGAATAAAATATGGAAAATAGACATGATTACAGCTCTAATCTCAACCGCTCCAGGGGGTCTTACAAGTATGGCTTTAATTGCTCCCGATTTAGGAGCAGATGTTGCATTTGTCACTTCCCTGCAATTCGTCCGACTCGTTGCAATTGTGCTTGTTTATCCAATTGCGATGAGAATTATTATATAAAATTGTTGAATTTTTATTAGAGCAGCAGCATTCTATTTTTAAAATAAAATACTGAATTGATTCATAATTAAAAAAGATTGAAATATGTAATAACTAAGAAAACTACTTAGCATTAATTCCCAGATCAGCTTTTTTATAACTCAGTTTTTACTATAAAGGAATAAATCAGAAGTATTACTCCAAAAGTAATTGCCATGTCTGCTATGTTAAGAATGCCAGTCCTTAAATTGCCTAT
>Ga0334893_1003109_pt1 | contig 11148 bp, 11 predicted proteins | sample GraSluR3_MG_5_FD_207218 | JGI IMG/M metagenome (GOLD analysis project Ga0334893, IMG submission 207218) | Sludge microbial communities from methane-producing bioreactor in Wageningen University, Netherlands - Granular Sludge_09_05-R3 | ecosystem: Engineered > Bioreactor > Anaerobic >...
AAAAGATTTTAAAAGATTTCTAATATTTCATTAGGATCATGTAACGAAACAATGGTTTTAATTGACTTTGCAAAAGATCTGAAATATATAGAACCAAAACAACACGAAGAATATATAGAACAATATCAGGTTTTAGCAAAGAGAATTTATACCATGATGGAAAAATGGAATTAAATAGAAGCGAGAAGCGCAAATAGAAGCAAGAGGGAAGAGACGAGAGGTGCGAAAAGAAGAAATCTGAAAGGATTTCAGCAAAATCCTGCATCTCGAATCCTGCATCCTGCATCTAATATAGCATCACGCATCTGACATCCAGCAACTAATCTAGTATCTCGCATCTGGTTTCTTGCCTCTAGTCGGGGTAGAGGAGCATTGTATACAGACTGAAGCAGAATCGTGAGGTTTTGTGGACCGTATACAAGAGAGAATGTTGGCATGAGTAACGAGAGATGGGTGAGAATCCCATCCGCCGAAAACCTAAGGATTCCTGAGGAAGGTTCGTCCGCTCAGGGTTAGTCGGGACCTAAGCCGAGGGCGAAAGTCGTAGGCGATGGACAACAGGTTGAGATTCCTGTACCACCGAAAGTCGTTTGAGTTATGGGGGGACATAGAAGGATAAGCTGAGCGCGCCGTTGGTAGAGCGCGTCCAAGCAGTGAGGGAGATTTTGCAGGCAAATCCGCAGAATCAATTCTAAGCTGTGATGGGGAACGAAATTTAAGTAGTGAAGCAGCTGATTTCACGCTGTCAAGAAAAGCCTCTAACGAGACCGTAGGTGCCCGTACCGTAAACCGACACAGGTAGGTGAGGAGAGAATCCTAAGGCGAGCGAGAGAACTATTGTTAAGGAACTCGGCAAAATAACCCCGTAACTTCGGGAGAAGGGGTGCCTGCGAAAGCAGGCCGCAGTGAAAAGGCCCAGGCGACTGTTTAGCAAAAACACAGGTCTCTGCTAAATCGAAAGATGAAGTATAGGGGCTGACGCCTGCCCGGTGCTGGAAGGTTAAGGGGAAGTGTTATTTTATTAAATTAAGAGAAGCACAGAACTTAAGCCCCAGTAAACGGCGGCCGTAACTATAACGGTCCTAAGGTAGCGAAATTCCTTGTCGGGTAAGTTCCGACCCGCACGAAAGGCGTAACGATCTGGGCACTGTCTCAACAATAGACTCGGTGAAATTGTAGTACCGGTAAAGATGCCGGTTACCCGCAGCAGGACGGAAAGACCCCGTGGAGCTTTACTGTAGCCTGATATTGGACTTCGACATTGCATGTACAGGATAGGTGGGAGGCAGCGAAGCCGGGACGCCAGTCTCGGTGGAGCCGACCTTGGGATACCACTCTTGTAATGTTGGAGTTCTAACCAGAGGCAGTGACCCTGTCTTGGGACAGTGTCAGGTGGGCAGTTTGACTGGGGCGGTCGCCTCCCAAAAAGTAACGGAGGCGCCCAAAGGTTCCCTCAGTGCGGTTGGAAATCGCGCGCAGAGTGTAAAGGCAAAAGGGAGCTTGATTGCGAGACATACAGGTCGAGCAAGGACGAAAGTCGGGCTTAGTGATCCGGTGGTTCCGAGTGGAAGGGCCATCGCTCAACGGATAAAAGCTACCCCGGGGATAACAGGCTTATCTCCCCCAAGAGTCCACATCGACGGGGAGGTTTGGCACCTCGATGTCGGCTCGTCTCATCCTGGGGCTGTAGTAGGTCCCAAGGGTTGGGCTGTTCGCCCATTAAAGAGGCACGCGAGCTGGGTTCAGAACGTCGTGAGACAGTTCGGTCCCTATCCGCTGTGGGCGTAGGAAATTTGAGTGGAGCTGTCCTTAGTACGAGAGGACCGGGATGGACATACCTATGGTGTATCAGTTGTCGTGCCAACGGCATCGCTGAGTAGCTATGTATGGACGGGATAAGCGCTGAAAGCATCTAAGTGCGAAGCCCCCCACAAGATTAGATTTCCTTCTGTTTTATAACAGAGAAGACCCCGGAAAGACCATCCGGTTGATAGGTCGGAGGTGTAAGTGCAGTAATGCATGCAGCTGACCGATACTAATAGGTCGAAAGCTTGACCAAAATCAAATCTTCGCAACGCTTAGCGTTGTACTGCATTGTCCGGTTTTGAAGGTACAAAATGGATTATAGATTATGGATGATAGAAAATATCTATATACTATACTCTATACTCTGCAAAGCGAAGCTTTGCAAGATCCAGTGACTATAGCGAAGGAGTTACACCTGTTCCCATCCCGAACACAGCAGTTAAGCCCTTCAGCGCTGATGGTACTTGGCGGGAGACCGCCCGGAAGAGTAAGTCGTCGCTGGTTTTGAAAAAAGATCTGAAATGGATTCATTTCAGATCTTTTTTAGTTAAATTAAAACTCCTCAAAACCTGATTTTATAGAAACTTCTAAAATACTTAAGGCAGTTGTTTCCAAAAGATGATAAACTAAAAAGTAATAAGTATATAATTCGTTTGATTCTTAAAATAGAAATATAGAGGTATTGATTTAGGGGTAAAGACTTATTGATTAAAACACTAAAACATGAAAAAAAGGATAAAATCCCTTGGGTTCGCTTTAAAAGACCGGAGGATACAAGGAAATTAATCGAAAATTATGAAGCAGCGGAAGAAGATATAGAGATAGAGATTTCGGACGCGTTAAAGATGCTTATGATGAAATTCGGGATATAGCGGATTATGTTGTATATAAGTATACTATCAAGGAGCTATTTAAGAGATAAAATTCATTTATAGAATAAGGGGAATGTTGTTTTGAAAAATGAAGTAGTCATATTGGACAGAAATAAAACAGATCAGATAGCCGAACGCTATTTTATTAAAATGTGTGGTTTTAATCAAGGACAGGACATACATAAAACAATGCTTCAGGACGGATATTCCATAAGAGATAAATTACTAAATGAATCAAGTATAAAGGCAATTATTTCTTCATTTGACAAAAGTGTTATTTCTGAAAAGACTGTTGATATAAATGGGATTAAATTTGAATGTAATGCTTTTCGGCAAATAGACAAAGAGAATATTAACAAAATATACATTTATATATTAACTGCTGGACATTTTGAACTGCCCGATGCATCTATGTTAGAATTAGTATATGCTGATGCATGGGGAACAGCATATGTGGATGCCGGCAGAGACATCTTAAGATCTATACTTAGCATGGATAATTATATCAATCAAATTGAAAGAGAAAATGATAATTTTTTATCTGATTCTTTCGGACCCGGATATTATGGTATGGATATCACTCAAGTTATGAATTTTTTTAAAGTCTTGGATTCTGGGAAGATAGGTGTTAGTGTCAGAGAAAGTGGATTAATGGAACCGGCAAAGTCAATAGCAGGTTTTTATATAGCTGTAAAAGACAAAAATCAGATTCCGGGAAAAGACTGTCAATCATGTTTGTCTAATGCTAAAGGATGTTATTACTGCAGAGCAAAAAATAAACAAAATTTTGATAGTAAATAGAAACATAGCGGAGGAATAGAATGATTGTATCATTTTTACCGGCAAATAAAACATATCAAGTTCAAAAAGAAGATATTTTATTGAATATTGCTTTGAAAGCAAACATTATGATAGATGGTAATTGCGGAGGTAAAGGCAAATGCGGAAAATGTAAAGTTCAAATCGTATCCGGAACAATACCGGAACCTGATTTTACTGAAAAATCCCTATTGACTAAAAAAGAAATAGGAGAAGGATATCGTTTGGCATGTAGGCTGTTGGTAAAAGATGATTTGACCGTTAAGGTTTTACAGACAGGAAACAGTATTTCACGCAAGACTAAACTGACTTGGATGCCCGGTTTCCTCGATGAGACAAAGCATATCGGAAAATACTATCTTGAAATAGAAGAAGCTACTTTAAAGAATCAAGAAAGCGATATTAAACGGATTAAGAGGGCTTTACCTGAAGAAGATTATTCAATAGATCCATTATTGATGGCAGAGATACCTTATGTTTTAAAAGAAAACAATTTATGCATTACCGTCACGGTGAAAGATAGTAAGATTATCTCAGTCGAAAAGGGAGATACCACAGACCATTGTTATGGCATTGCCTTTGATATCGGTACTACTACAGTTGTAGGGATGCTCTGGGATTTGAATAAAGGCAAATTGATGGGAACTTCCGCATTGACAAATTCTCAAAGCGTTTTTGGAGCAGACGTCATCTCTCGAATCCATTTCGTAGGGAACGACCCGGATAATCTAAGGTTGATGAAGACTAAAATAACAGAGTGTTTTAATGATATTATTCAGGATTTTTTATATCGATTTAATATACAACGCACACATATTTATGAAGCGACTGTGGTTGGAAATACGACTATGAGTCATCTGTTTCTTGGTGTTGAGCCTGGTTGCCTTGCCAGATCACCCTTTAGCCCGGTGTTTTGTACACATGTTGATGTAAGTGGTAAAGAAACGGAGATCAGTATTAACCCTCAGGGGAATATACATCTTTTACCCAATATAGCAAGTCATGTAGGTTCAGATACCACGGGTTTGTTATTGGCTTCGGGTATTGCAGAACTTGAAGGCATCAATTTGGCGATTGACGTTGGAACCAACGGAGAAATCATTTTAGCAGGGAAAAGCCGTATTCTCGCTTGCTCAACAGCAGCAGGACCGGCTTTTGAAGGCGCATCCGTTTATCAGGGGATGCGAGCTGCTCCGGGAGCTGTGGAAGGGGTCAGCATCAATGACGGAGAAGTGGAGCTGAAAGTGATAGAGGATAAAGAACCTACAGGCATATGCGGCTCCGGATTAATTGATGCGGTTTCAGAGTTGTTGAATAAAGGAATCATTGACTATACAGGAAAATTAATAAATAAAGAAGCAGGCTTAGAAAAAGGAATAAAACCTTCGCTTGCAGAACGGTTAAGGGCAGGCCCGAAAGGGAAAGGTTTTATTTTAGCATGGGGAAAAGGGAAGGGGGATATTCTACTGACACAGAAGGACATTCGTGAGGTACAGCTGGCAAAAGGCGCAATTTATGGAGGCATTCTTATTATGATGAAAGAATTGGGTGTCAAGATTGATGACATTGACAAAATATTTCTTGCCGGTGCCTTTGGAAACTACATTAAGAAGGAAAGTGCTCTTAGAATCGGTTTATTCCCAGAGGTATTCCCAGATAAAATCATATCAATAGGAAATGCTGCAGGTATAGGAGCAAGCATGGCGCTTCTTTCTAAGTCCGAAAGAGAGAAAGCCCGAATACAGGCACAAAAAGTGGAACATATTGAGCTTTCAGGGCATTCGGATTTTCAAGCGGAATATATAAATGCAATGAACTTTCCGAAGTTCTAATAGGAGGTTTGGGTTATGTCAGCAGGATTAACCGTGTCACAGAGGCAACGATTAGTTGAACTGGTTGCGCCGGAAGAAGTGTGAAAGTATCAAGGCAGGAGTGATTTGTGTTACTGCAGGATTGGGCGTAATCGGTTCGTTTAATATTATTTATGGCTGACGATAATGCTTTTATTGTCACCCAGGTGAAAGAGCATAAAAACTATCGGGGGTCAATTATGACAAAAGTTTCATGGTGGAAATAAGAATAAGCACTTTAAAACAAAATAAATAATCGCCCGAAACGGAACGATTATTTAATAGATATGTATCTGATTATTTAAGCTTCAACAGGTGCATCTACAGGACAAACATTAGCACAAGCCCCGCAATCTATGCATTTATCCGGATCAATTACATATTTATCATCACCTTCGGTGATTGCTTCAACCGGACATTCAGGTTCACAAGCGCCACAGCTTATACATGAATCTTCGATTACATATGTCATGTTGTGTATACCTCCTATTTCAGATTCATACTCATTATAGCAAAAGAACAAGAATTAGACAACGATATTTTTCAAAATGATAAATACTTATAAAGACGGGTTGGTGAGCTCAATGAAAGTAGTAGCTTTAATAGGAAAAAGCGGTACCGGTAAAAGTTATCAGTCTCTTATTTTGGCAAAAAATAAAAAGATCGACTTTATTATAGACGACGGTTTATTTATTTGCGGTAATAAAATATTGTCGGGAAAATCAGCTAAAAGGCAATCTACGAAGGTTGGGGCTGTTAAAACGGCATTGTTTACTGATGAAGAGCACAGAAAACAAGTATTGGATACAATCTCAAAATATAATCCATCCAGTATTCTGATTATTGGAACCTCGGACAAAATGACAGATAGAATTGCGGAACGTCTTCAACTTCCCCCTATTGAAGAAAAAATCAGAATTGAAGAAATAACTGATGAAAAAGAAAGAGAGAGTGCCCGAAAGCAGAGACATGAATTAGGCAAGCATGTAATTCCTGTTCCTACTTTTCAGCTCAAGCATGAATTTTCCGGATATTTTTTAGATCCTCTAAAGATATTTAGAAAGATAAGTTCGGGAAAACATGAAATAACAGAAAAATCTGTTGTAAGACCTACATACAGTTATCTTGGAGAATATATCATTTCGGACAGAGTTATCACCGATATTGTAACCTGCAATGCATACCACATAAAGGGGATGGCAGAAACGACCAAAGTCAGCACCATCAGCAGCGAAAAGGGAATTGTGATTGATATTGATATTACCGTTCAACTTGGTGTGAATATTATTAATATATCCCAAAAGCTTCAGAAGAAAGTAAAGGAGGAAGTAGAAATAATGACGGCATTGAATGTTATCAGTGTTCATATACATGTTAGAAATATATTCAAAATTGAAAAATAGTAGATTGGGGGAATGTTATATTTATATTACAAAACCGCGAAAATAGTGAAAATTCACGAAAAATCCTTTATGATTAATGATAAGAAATCCTGGAAAGTCGGTGATTTTTATGAAAAAGATAATTAAATATATTACACTGATTGTTATCATTACTTCATGTACGTTGATTATGTCATATGCCGACAGCTCCATTGCTTATTTTTCCCGCTATCCAAAAGATATTTCGATATATATTTCAAGACCAGAAATTAGCATGAAACTTATGCTGAATGATAATATCCTTGATACTATTAAAATGAAATTGGATGGAGAGAAAGCAGAGGCAAGGTATGATGCCGGCAGGGAAATGATTGTTTACAGACCAAACAACCCACTTTCTTCGGGACTTCATACCGTAGACCTTGAGGTTTATATCAGCGGTTGGTCGAATTTCCTGTCTCAGAGCTGGAGTTTTACCGTAAGTGAAAATGCAGTTACAAGCTTTCCGTCTGTATCGGATGAACAGAAAAAGGCATTAGAATATGTAAATGCTTTTAGGCAATCAGTGGGATTATCACCGCTGAGCATCAATTATTCATTGAATGCTGCAGCAAATGCCCATACAAATTATATGATTCTTAACTCACGGACGACACATGATGAACTGCAAGGCAATAGAGGGTATTCAGGAGGGACGCCTTTCAATCGAGCAAAATCTTATGGGTATAATGGGATAGCTATAGCAGAAAATGTTTCAAGCGGTTTTAATGATTTGACAAAAGCACTCCATGAGCTTATTTCTGCACCTTATCACAGATTGGCATGGCTAAATCCTTATGCTCAGGATTTTGGATATTTCGGAAAGAATGGGTATCACACACTTCTGTTTGGCAGTGTGATGACAATACAGGACAAAAAAATCGTAACGTACCCTTACAGCGGGCAAACAGATGTTCCCCTAAACTGGGAAAATACTGAAACACCTAATCCTCTCAGAAACAATCCGGACAGTTATGTTGGGTATCCTATAACATTATCTTATTTCAGCGAGGATAAGATTACTTCGTTGGAAATAAAAAAATTCACAATAGAAGACAGCTTAGGAAATGAGATAAAAAAGTACTCGAACAGTCCCAAGAACGATGAATATTTGACCGACAGCGTGATCATAATTCCTGAAGAACCTTTAAAAAGCAATACGAAGTATTATGTTTCTGCTACGCTGACAGCATATTTTGAAGGAGGAAAGAGTGAGGAAGTCCGGCACACTTTCAGTTTCAGGACAGAAAATAAAAAATTATATTCATATGATGATATTGAAAATCATTGGGCGGTGGATGTGATAGAGGCACTGGCTCAAAAGAAAATCTTAACAGCAAGGGATGCAAATCATTTCAGACCGGATGCACCTATCACGAGAGGGGAATTTTCCTTGTATGTATCTAAAATGTTGGGTTTAAATTTGAGAAATGTAGAAGGAATTTTTTCAGACGTTACTTCCAACACACCTAACAGTGGCTATATTGAGGCAGCAGAAAGGTTTGGGATTATTAATGGCTATGAGGACGGATCCTTTAAACCCAATAAGCTTATGACCAGACAGGAAATGGCAGCAGTAATGAAACGGGCATATGAAATCAAAACACAATCAACTACTGATACTACCGACTATAGTATCCGGTTTAAAGATAATAAAGATATCAGCAGCTGGGCATTGAGCAGCGTTAAGCTCTGCAATAAACTGGGCATAATCAATGGCAGAGGTGATGGAAGTTTCGATCCCTTTAACAGCACTACAAGAGCTGAAGCAGTTGTAATGATTGACAGACTCATAACGGTGCTTGAATAATTAAGAATGATAAAGAGTAGATAACAGATAATAGATAACAATTAAGGAGGATTTTGCTATTGGCAAAATCTTCTTTGGTGTAGGAAAGGATAGGAGAAATGAAGGGACTTGATATAAGGGAAAAAGATGGAGCGGTTATTGTTGAAGGGATTAGGGATTTTGATTTGAAGCAGACATTTGAATGCGGGCAGTGTTTTCGATGGAACAGGGAAACAGACGGGAGTTATACAGGAGTTGTTTTCGGCAGGATTCTTAATATAAAGCAGGAAAACCAACTATGGATATTTTCAAATACAACAATAGAAGATTTTTATGAGTTTTGGTTTGAATATTTTGATTTAAACCGGGATTATAATGAGATTAAGACAAAACTTTCTCAGAATGACCCAACCATCAATAAGGCGATTTGGTTTGGAGAAGGCATAAGAATTTTAAAACAGGATGAATGGGAGACCCTGATTTCCTTTATCCTGTCGCAGAATCGAAGCATTCCCATTATTAAGAAAAATATTGAAGCATTATGTTTAAAATACGGGAACTTTATTGAAAAATATAGAGGAAGGGATTACTATTCTTTTCCGTCTCCTGAAAGGCTGTCCGAAGCAAATGCCCAAGACATTGGGAGGTGCAAAGTAGGGTATAGAGCTAAATATATTGAAAAAACTGCCAAAGTTGTGAAAGAAAGTAAAGAAGAACTATACAGCTTGAACAAAAGTTCATTAGAAGAGGCACAGCAATATCTGCTGAGCTTGTTTGGGGTTGGACCAAAAGTTGCTCATTGCATCATGCTTTTTTCTATGCAAAAATATGAAAGCTTTCCGGTAGACGTTTGGATTATGAAAATTATGAAGGAGCTGTACGGATTAAATAATATACAAACTATTCAAGAATATGCTTTAAAAAGTTATAATCAATATGGCGGATTTGCTCAGCAATATCTTTTTTATTATGCAAGAGAAAAGGGAATAGGAAAGTAATAAACAGTTTATAGATTATGGAGATTAGTTTGTAGTGTTCATTCCCCAAAGAAAACCTCTTTAATCCTTTCTTTAACACAAAGCAGACTGAAATTATCTAAAGCTCTTTTATCATGAGGTATTTCGATTATATCTTCATAACTGACTCGTGCCGGAGGCTTGGTGAGGACAAGTATTTTATCAGCTATCATAAGACATTCTTCTATATCATGGGTAACACATATGATTGTTCGTTTATCGCCGTACCATAGTTCAATAAATTTCTCCATGATATGTTTTTTTGTTTTAATATCCAAACCTTTAAAAGGTTCATCCATAATTAAAATTTCCGAAGGGTAAGCAAATGCTCTTGCAATAGATGCACGTTGTCGCATACCGCCGCTTAATCGCTCAGGATAATAATGCTTAAAAGCACCAAGTCCTACTATATCCAGGTATTTCCCGATGATACCGACTCTTTCTTCAGGGGTATATTTATTTCTGAGAACGAATTCCAAATTATCCTGAATGCTTTTCCAGGGGAGAAGCCTAGAATCCTGAAAGACGTAGGAGAAAGTGAAGTTTTTAAAATCTTCAAGCATTCCTGAATCCGCCTTTTCGATTCCGCTGATTATATTAAGCAGCGTGGTCTTGCCACATCCTGACGGTCCTAAAATACATGTAATTTGATTAAGAGGTATTGAGAGAGATAGATTTTCAAAAATTATTTGGTTATTATACGCTTTTTTTAGGTCAGTGATTGTTAGATTCTGTTTCATATTTCCACCTTACTATTTTCCCCTCGACTTTTTTTATCAAGAGCTCAATAAGATAACTGATGAGTATGGTTGTAACAGTCCAAGCAAGAAGCATATCGATTTCAATATATAATTTTGATTCCCACATTCTTGTGCCTATGGCATATTTGGGCTGACTCAATATTTCGGATCCCACGGTAACCTTCCATCCAATGCTGAAGGCAGAAGCAATGCCGGCAAAAATAAAAGGTGCCGTAGAAGGAAGATAAATATTTTTTATAATTTGAAAAATACCGATACCATATATTTTTGACATTTCAATTAAATTTCTATCGATATTTTTTGTTCCCTGCAGCACATTGGTATAAATAATAGGAAAAGACACTAAAAAACCGGCAAAAATCGGAGTTTTTTCAGTTCCGAACCAGATAAGTAGCAAAAGGATAACAGACATAAAGGGGGTTGATTTTATTACGGCAAGCAGTGGATGCAAAGATTTTTCTATATAGTGATTTATGCCTGCAATCGTACCGAATATCATACCTGTAACCAGGGATAAAATAAAACCTGATAAACCTCGAAAGAGTGTAAACACCAGTGTATAAAAGGTATCCGGCGATTGAATCATTATTATCATATTGATAATAATAGATTCAGGGGATGGTAAAAGTGCTTCGTTATGATAGCTAAACGAAGCAACTTTCCATATCAAAATGATTATGATAACTGAAATCAGCGATATTTTTTTACTCTCCATAGTAGAAGTTTTCATCAGGCAATTTGCCTCCTATTGATTGTGGTGAAAACTCATTAAAGACATTCAGATAGAATTCTATTAATTGCTTAGAATCAGATG
>Ga0334893_1003119_pt1:2500-11116 | contig 11116 bp, 12 predicted proteins | sample GraSluR3_MG_5_FD_207218 | JGI IMG/M metagenome (GOLD analysis project Ga0334893, IMG submission 207218) | Sludge microbial communities from methane-producing bioreactor in Wageningen University, Netherlands - Granular Sludge_09_05-R3 | ecosystem: Engineered > Bioreactor > Anaerobic >...
ACAATACTTAAACAATACCTTGATATGGTAAAGAAGGATTATGATTATATACTTTTAGACTGTATGCCCTCTTTAGGTATGCTGACGATTAATGCCCTTGCTGCATCTGATAGTGTAATCATTCCAGTACAGGCTGATTATCTACCAGCAAAGGGATTGGAACAGCTTTTACAGACCATTGGAAAGGTACGTAGACAGATAAACCCTAAACTAAAAATTGATGGTATTTTATTGACTATGGTAGATGGGCGTACCAATTTTGCAAAGGACATTAGCACCTTAGTAAGGGAAACTTATGAAGTCAGTATTAAAGTATTTAAGGCAGATATACCTCGTTCTGTAAAAGCCGCTGAAATCAGTGCAGAGGGAAAAAGTATTTTTGCCCATGACCCAAAAGGGAAAGTTGCAGAAGGGTATGGGAATTTAACCAAGGAGGTGTTGAAAATTGAAAAGCTCCGCCAAAAACATAAAGCTGGCATCAGTAGATGATTTATTTTCCACAGAGGAAAGTAGGGCAGATGAAAACCGAGAAAAGATAATTGAAATTCCTTTAACAGAATTACATCCTTTTAAAGACCACCCATTTAAGGTAATTGACAATGAATCCATGTTTGACACAGCAGAAAGTGTCAAACAATATGGTGTTTTAGTTCCAGCCATTGCAAGACCCCGTGATGAAGGTGGCTATGAACTTGTGGCAGGACACCGAAGAAAAAGAGCCTGTGAGCTTGCAGAACTTGAAACAATGCCTGTCATAGTTCGTAACCTTGACGATGATGCCGCCATTATTATCATGGTTGACAGTAACTTGCAAAGGGAAAATATTTTACCAAGCGAAAGAGCATTTGCATTTAAGCTAAAATTGGAAGCCATTAAAAGACAGGGAGAAAGAGCAGATTTAACTTCGTCCCAACTTGGGACGAAGTTACCTCGTGCTGATGAGATAATTGCAGAACAGGCAGGCTCAAGTCGTAATCAGGTACAGCGTTATATCCGCCTTACTCATCTTATTCCAGAAATACTTTCGATGGTAGATGAAAAGAAAATAGCCTTTAATCCTGCTGTAGAACTATCCTTCCTTAAAGACAATGAACAGGCTGATTTACTTGAAGCTATGGATATGGAACAGGCAACTCCTTCACTTTCACAGGCACAGAGATTAAAGAAATTTAGTAATGAGGGGAAGTTAAGCCTTGAAGTTATGAGTGCCATAATGAGTGAGGAAAAGAAGGGGGACTTAGATAAGGTAACCCTTACTGGAGATAAGCTAAAAAGATATTTCCCAAAATCATATACACCTAAACAAATGGAGGAAACCATTATAAAACTCCTTGAAGGATGGCATAAAAAACGAACTAGGGATCAAGAAAGATAGATAAATATAAGCAGTAAAAGAGGTGATAGAGATGGCAGTTTTTAGAGTAGAAAAAACAAGGGATTATACAGTGATGTCAAACCATCATTTAAGAAATACAGACCTTTCCTTAAAAGCAAAAGGCTTATTATCCCTGATGCTTTCTTTACCAGAGAATTGGGATTATACGACTAAGGGACTTTCTATGATATGTAAGGATGGCATAGATAGTATTAACAGTGGGATAAAGGAATTGGAGACTAATGGCTATGTTGTTCGTAGACGGTTAAGGAATGAAAAAGGACAACTGACTACTATAGAATATACCATTTTTGAACAGCCCCAAACCCTTGGTACTGGAGATACTCCACCTAAAGGGGAAAATCCAATACTGGATAATCCCATCTTGGATAACCCAGAACAGGATAAACCAATATTGGAAAAACCTAAACAGGATGAGCCTACCTTGGAAAACCCCCACCAATTAAGTACTAATATATTAAATACTAATTCATTAAATACTAATTCATTAAATACGGAGGTATTAAATCCTTATCCATCAAATCCGTATCAATCAAATAAAGAGCCACAAGAAAAAAAGATGAGATACGATGAGATTGGATGTGATAGCCTAGCAGAAATAAAAGAAATGGTTTTAGAAAATATTGAATATGAGTATATCAAGAACAACCATAACCGTGAGCGTTTGGATGAAATTGTAGACCTAATGGTAGAAACACTATGTTCTACAAAAGCCACAATAAATGTTGCAGGGGATGATTACCCAGCACAACTTGTAAAAGAAAAGCTACTAAGGATAAATTGTCTGCATATTGACTATGTCTTTGAATGTCTTGATAAGACCACCACCTACATCCGTAACATCAGGCGATATTTATTAGCCACCTTGTTTAATGCACCATCAACCATAGATAGTTATTACTCAGCATTGGTAAATCATGATTTAAACAGAAACCCCTAAAGGCATTTTGTACCTGATACAAGAAGATTACAAAATGTCTTTTTCTATGTCAAAAATAGAAGGGAGGAGCTTCCTATGCAGGAAGAAGTAGAAAATAGAACAGTAGCACTTGTAATAAGTGGTACAAAGCTTACAGCAAGAAGTTTAAAGGCAGCTATTTTAAAGTATTTAGCATGGCGTAAGGATAAGAAAAACTACCCTGAAATTCCTCAAGGCAAGCAAAGTCTTAAAGACCTTGCCAAGCAAAATGCAGGAATGACTAATATTGAGATTACAGATAAAAACATTAAAAGCTTTGAAAGATCAGCAAGAAAGTACGGTGTGGATTTTGCCATTAAGAAAGATAAAAGCGTAAAACCGCCTAAATATCTTGTCTTTTTCAAAGGCAGGGATGCAGATGCCATTACTGCCGCATTTACGGATTTTACAGCTAAAATGGTAAAAAGAGCAGAAAGACCTTCCGTACTTTCACAGCTTAAAAAGTTTACAGAACTTGTGAAAAACACAGTTACAGATAGGGTGAAAAGTAAAGATAGGGAGCAAAGCCTATGAATACAAGACTAAAAAGAATGTTAATTTTAAATATCCCTTATCTATTTCTTGCCTTATTTTTTACCAAGGTATCACAGGCATGGAGACTTGCCTTTGGATATGATATGGGACAGAAGATTCTAAACCTAATGAATGGTTTTAGGCTAGCATTTGATAACCCACTTCCAAGTTTAAACCCAAAAGACTTGCTATTCGGTATAGTTATAGCGGTTATTATCCGCCTTGTAGTTTATCTAAAGGGTAAGAATGCTAAGAAATATAGAAAAGGGATAGAGTATGGCTCTGCCCGTTGGGGCAACAGGGAGGATATTCGCCCTTTTCAAGACCCCGTATTCCAAAATAATGTGATATTAACTGAAACAGAAAGGCTTATGATGTCTAACCGCCCTAAAAATCCTAAAAACGCAAGAAATAAAAATGTACTAATTGTAGGTGGTTCTGGCTCTGGTAAAACAAGATTCTGGCTAAAACCAAATCTAATGCAGTGTCATAGTTCCTATGTGGTTACTGATCCAAAGGGCAGTATTGTAGTGGAGTGCGGGAAGTTATTACACCGGAAGGGTTATAAAATTAAGATTCTTAACACCATCAATTTTAAAAAGTCTATGCACTATAATCCCTTTGCCTATATTAAAAGTGAAAAAGATATTTTAAAATTAGTTACTACACTCATTGCCAATACCAAAGGAGATGGAAAGGCAGGTGACGATTTTTGGGTCAAGGCAGAAACACTGCTCTATACAGCTCTCATTGGTTATATCTATTTTGAAGCTCCAGAGCATGAGCAAAATTTCTCCACCCTTATTGAATTTATCAATGCATCAGAGGTAAGGGAAGATGATGAGGACTTTAAAAATCCAGTTGACTTAATGTTTGATGCCTTAGAAGAAAAAGATCCTGGGCATTTTGCAGTAAGGCAGTATAAAAAATACAAATTAGCGGCAGGAAAAACTGCTAAATCTATCCTTATCTCTTGTGGTGCAAGACTAGCACCTTTTGATATTAGGGAATTAAGAGAAATTACTGCCTATGATGAAATGGAACTAGATACTTTAGGGGATAGAAAAACAGCCTTGTTTATCATCATCAGTGATACAGATGATACCTTTAATTTTTTAGTATCTATGGCATATACTCAGCTTTTTAATTTACTTTGTGATAAGGCAGATGATGTATATGGTGGAAGGCTTCCCATTCATGTAAGATGCTTAATTGATGAAGCAGCTAATATTGGGCAGATACCAAAACTTGAAAAACTTATGGCAACAATTCGTAGCCGTGAAATTTCAGCCTGCCTTGTATTACAGGCACAAAGTCAGTTAAAGGCTTTATATAAGGACAATGCGGATACCATTATCGGCAATTGCGACAGTATGATCTTCCTTGGTGGTAAGGAAAAAACCACTCTCAAGGATTTATCAGAAACCCTTGGAAAAGAAACTATTGATATGTTCAATACTTCGGACACAAGAGGTTCCCAAAGAAGCTATGGGCTTAATTATCAAAAGCTGGGAAAGGAGCTTATGAGTATGGATGAACTTGCTGTTATGGATGGAGGCAAGTGCATTTTACAGCTAAGGGGTGTTCGCCCATTTCTATCAGATAAGTATGACATTACAAAGCATCCTAATTACAAATACTTATCGGATTTTGATAAAAGAAACACCTTTAATATTGAAAAATATCTGTCCACAAAATTAAAAGTAAAATCTAGTGAGGTTTTTGATGTTTATGAAATAGACCTTGCTGATGAAAGTGAAACCGCATAGTAACGGTTATTTTATTACCCAAAAATAAAGAAATAGGAGGATTTTATTATGGCATTTTTTAACTCAGCAGTAGATGTACTACAAACACTTGTTATTGCTCTTGGTGCAGGACTTGGTATCTGGGGGGTTATTAATCTTTTAGAAGGTTATGGTAATGATAATCCAGGAGCCAAATCACAGGGTATGAAGCAACTTATGGCTGGTGGTGGCGTAGCACTGATTGGCATGACTTTAGTACCCCTGCTTTCCGGATTGTTCGGTTAGGAGGTAGAGCCTTATGCAAAGCATCATCGACAGTATTACCCAGTGGCTCACAGAGCTATTAGTTGGCGGTATAACGGATAACTTGTCGGGGATGTTCGATAATGTCAACCAAAAGGTTGGCGAAATCGCAGGTGAAGTAGGAAAGACACCGTCAGTATGGAATGGCGGTGTCTTTTCCATGATACAAAACCTCTCCGAAACAGTGATTATTCCTATTGCCGGCATTATCTTGACCTTTATCATGTGCTACGAACTGATACAAATGGTCATAGAAAAGAATAATCTGCATGACTTTGAAACCTTTATGTTCTTTAAATGGATATTTAAAACCTTTGTGGCAGTAATGATAATAACTAACACCTTTAATATCATTATGGGAATTTTTGATTTGTCCCAGCATGTTGTTTCAGGTGCAGCAGGCGTTATTATTAGCGATACCAATATAGATATAAGTTCTGCCATAGCAGATATGGAAACACGGCTTTTGGCAATGGAACTTGGACCTCTCTTTGGTTTGTGGCTACAAAGCATGTTTGTTGGATTTACTATGAATGCCCTTACTATCTGTATTTTTGTAGTCATCTATGGGCGAATGGTAGAGATATATTTAATGACATCCCTTGCACCCATTCCCTTTGCTACAATGGCAAATAGGGAGTGGGGCAGTATGGGACAAAACTATTTAAAATCCATGTTTGCCCTTGGCTTTCAAGCCTTTCTCATTATGGTATGTGTGGGGATTTATGCAGTATTAGTCCAATCCATTGCCACGGATGCTGATATTATGAGTGCAATATGGACTTGTGTAGGTTATACAGTTTTACTTTGCTTTACCCTATTTAAGACAGGCTCACTGGCAAAGAGTATTTTTAGTTCCCATTAAAATAAAAATTAAATGGAAAGGAGGATTTTATGGCATATGTACCCATACCGAAAGATTTAAGTACCGTAAAAACTAAGGTAATGTTTAACCTTACTAAAAGGCAATTGATATGTTTTTCTATTGCCCTTGTGGTGGGACTGCCTATCTTTTTTCTTATAAAAGATAGTACAGGAACCAGTACTGCCACACTCATAATGATTTTTTCTATGTTGCCATTTTTTATGTTTGCTATGTATGAAAAGCATGGGCAACCACTGGAAGTTATTTTAAAGCATTATATTGAGGTGCGTTTTATAAAACCTAAATATAGACCCTATAAAACAAAGAATTTCTATACCCTTATAATAAGGCAGAATCAGCTAGATGAGGAGGTAAGGAATATTGTTAAAAAAGCAAAGACAAAACAGTCCCAAGCTAACAAAAGAAGAAAAAAGAGCAATTAATACTGCAATAGTAAGGGCAAGGGGAAAAAATAAAAAAGAACAATCAGCGCAGGATACCATTTCCTATGAGCGTATGTATCCTGATGGGATTTGCAGGGTAACGGATAAGCTATATACCAAAACAATCCGTTTTCAGGATATAAACTATCAGCTTGCCCAAAATGAGGATAAGACAGCAATCTTTGAAAGTTGGTGTGATTTTCTAAATTACTTTGATAGCTCCATTAAGTTTCAGCTTTCCTTTCTCAATATGACGGCTAATACAAAGGATTATGAAAGTAGCATTCATATTAAATCGCAAGAAGATGATTTTGATAGTATCCGTACTGAATATACCCAGATGCTTCATAGCCAACTTGCCAAGGGAAATAATGGCTTAATGAAAAGCAAGTACCTAACCTTTGGAATTGAAGCGGACAGTATAAAAATAGCAAAACCCCGTTTAGAGCGTATTGAAAATGATCTTTGGAATGGATTTAAAAGATTAGGGGTGGTAGTAGATTCTATAGAAGGGAAGAAAAGACTAAAGCTATGCCATAATATTTTGCATATGGATGGTAATGTACCCTTTAATTTTGAATGGAAATGGCTTGCACCATCAGGCTTATCTACCAAAGACTTTATTGCTCCATCTTCCTTTGAATTTGGAGAAGGGAGAGGTTTTAAAACAGGCAATAAGTTTGGTGCCATGTCTTTCCTACAGATACTTGCACCTGAATTAAATGACCGTATATTAGCAGATTTTCTTGATATGGAGAGCAATCTTTTACTGACCATGCACATTCAATCCGTGGACCAGACAAAGGCTATAAAGACCATTAAAAGAAAGATAACCGACCTTGATAAGATGAAAATAGAGGAACAAAAGAAGGCAGTAAGGGCTGGATATGATATGGATATTATTCCTTCAGACCTTGCTACCTATGGAGCAGAAGCAAAGAAATTATTACAGGACTTACAGAGCCGTAATGAAAGAATGTTTCTTTTAACATTTCTTGTTATGAATACAGCCGATACCAAACAGGAACTTGAAAATATTGTATTTGGTGCTGCGGGTATAGCTCAAAAACATAACTGTCTGCTGGTGCGATTGGACTTTCAGCAGGAGCAAGGATTTTTATCTTCACTTCCCCTTGGACTTAATCAAGTGGAGATACAAAGAAGTTTAACTACATCTGCTACGGCAATATTTGTGCCTTTTACTACACAGGAGTTATTCCAATCCAGTGATGAAGCTTTATACTATGGATTAAATGCCCTATCTAATAATTTGATTATGGTAGACCGTAAGAAACTTAAAAACCCCAATGGCTTAATCTTAGGAACACCGGGAAGTGGTAAATCATTCTCAGCAAAAAGGGAGATTACCAATATCTTTCTTATTACCACCGATGACATTATTATATGTGATCCGGAGGCGGAGTATTATCCCCTTGTTAACCGACTAAAAGGGCAAGTAATTAAGATTTCGCCAACTTCCCCTGACTATGTAAACCCTATGGATATTAATCTGAATTACTCTGAAGATGAAAATCCTTTGTCCTTAAAATCAGACTTTATATTATCCTTATGTGAACTGATTGTGGGGGGTAAAGATGGTTTAAAACCAGTAGAAAAAAGTATTATAGATAGGTGTGTAAGGCTTATCTACACCGATTATCTGGCAGACCCAGTACCTGATAAAATGCCCATATTGGGGGATTTATATGATGCACTGGAAAGTCAAGAGGAAAAAGAGGCACAGCATATTAGAGCTGCTCTTGAAATCTATGTAACAGGCTCCCTTAATCTATTTAATCATCGTACCAATGTTGATATAACTAATCGACTTGTTTGTTTTGATATTAAGGAATTAGGGAAACAACTTAAAAAACTAGGTATGCTAGTGGTACAAGACCAAGTATGGAATAGAGTAACAGTAAACCGTGCAGAAAAGCGTTCAACAAGGTACTATATGGATGAGTTTCACTTACTATTAAAGGAGGAACAGACAGCAGCCTATAGTGTAGAGATTTGGAAAAGGTTTAGAAAATGGGGAGGTATTCCAACAGGTATTACCCAAAATGTAAAAGACCTATTATCCTCTCGTGAGGTAGAGAATATCTTTGAAAACTCTGATTTTATCTATATGCTTAACCAAGCATCAGGGGATAGACAAATCCTAGCCAAACAACTTAATATTTCACCCCATCAATTGTCCTATGTAACCCATTCAGGTGAGGGAGAAGGACTTTTGTTTTATGGAAATGTGATTCTGCCCTTTACTGATAAGTTTCCAAAGGATACAGAGTTATATGGTATTATGACTACCAAACCAAACGAAATCACTAATTTATAAATTGCTTTTATTAGCATATAAAGCCTGCTAT
>Ga0334893_1003122_pt1 | contig 11099 bp, 6 predicted proteins | sample GraSluR3_MG_5_FD_207218 | JGI IMG/M metagenome (GOLD analysis project Ga0334893, IMG submission 207218) | Sludge microbial communities from methane-producing bioreactor in Wageningen University, Netherlands - Granular Sludge_09_05-R3 | ecosystem: Engineered > Bioreactor > Anaerobic > Unclassified...
TCGGCCTGGGCAATCTGGCCCAGAGCCAGACGCTCGAAGCCCTGCTGATGCACGATTTCGCGATTACCGGCCAGTCGGGGCAGCATCTTGCCGGCCTCCCGAAGCTGACGCAGCTCGAAGTCTTCCGGTGCCAGGGATTCGGTTCCGACGGGGTGCTGGCCCTGAAGGGCATGAAGCTCTCGCGCCTGACGCTCCGCGATCTGCCCATGGTCGACGACTCGGCGATGGAGGTTTTCACCGAATTGCCGGAACTGCGGCGCCTCTATCTGCACGAGCTTTCGTCGGTCGGCGACACGGGCCTGGCGAACCTCGGGGCGCTCGAGTCGCTCGAGCTGCTCGACGTGTGGGCCGTGCCCGAAATGACCGACGCCACCGTCGAGGTGATCGCCGGGCTGCCCAACCTCCGGGAGCTGTCGCTCCGCGAGACCGGGGTGACCGACGAGGCGATCGATCGCCTGTTGGCGATGCCGAACCTCCGCGCGCTGACGCTCAAAGACAACGCCGGGATCACGGCCGCCGGGCTCGAAAAGCTGGCCGGCAAGCAGTGGTCGAAGCTCGACGTCGATTCGGCGCCGTGAACGTGCCCGAACCGACAACGGTCGAAGTCGGAAGGCCGCCGCCCGCGCGCCTGCGATGCGTCCGGGCGCGCACCTCCCGCTCCGTCCCAGACCAGGGGCGCGGTTCCAGATAGAACCTACCGGGCGGGGGCAACGGCGAGATACGGGCGAGGGCCTCTTCCGGCCAGGCGATTCCAGAATGCCCCCGGTGATTCCGGTCCCGTAATCCTGGGCGCCCCCATCTCCAGTCCAGACCCAACTCATCAAAAGGCCGTGACTTGCGCCGATTTCAACGGTATTGCCGTCAAGCCGCCACCGAGCTGCTCACCACTTGGTCAACCCATTTCCCCGCCCCCGCTAAGGACCATCTTCGCGGGAATCGCCGAATTCTGCGGTGAACGTCGTTCCAACTCCACGCCCAACTGTAACACTGAGGCACAACCGCACCCCTCGGCAGTGGGCATCTTGCCCTGCCCCGTGCCGTGCATTATCATAGAGTCTGACAATCCCCGATAGCTCAGTTGGTAGAGCAAGCGGCTGTTAACCGCTGGGTCCAAGGTTCGAGTCCTTGTCGGGGAGCCTTTCATTCGGCCGCTAACTTTCGCGGCCCACGGGTTTACACCCAACGCCGAGAGGGAAACCTCCCGGCGTTTTCTTATGCGCCAGCGCAAAACCCAACGCGGCAAAGGACTTGCGACGCCTTGCCGTGATCGGCTACCCGCTCCAGCCGGCTCTCTGGTTCGACCGGTTCGCCAAGGCCACCGCGCCCAACACCGACTTTTCGCCACGGTGGCCGAGCCCAACCGGCCAAAACTCTAGGACTCTCTGGTTCACAACCCCCTCTAGGTTAACGGGACCGTTTCCCACGGTGGCCGTACCGGACAACTCTCGAACCGCTTGCGTATGTTACCAGTATCGCTGGTAATCACATCTTCCCGCCGGGCAGCGGCCGGTCGTTGAGCGAACGTCGTTGCGGGCGCTTCCGCCGAAAGTGAGGTGGCCCGTGACTTCGATTCGTGATCCCAATCTGATGACCGCCGCTGAGCGCGACCGCGAGGTTGCTGCTCTATTCTCTCTCGCCTTCCTTCGCATGCGGGCCCGGCCCGTGCTTGGCGAATCGGCCAAGTCCGGTTCTCCAGAATCCCGAAAATCCGCGCCCGATGGCCTTGAGCTTTCCGGCAAGACGAGGCTCAGTGTGACCACGGGTTAACGGTTTCGAGACTCCCGACAGAAGGAGAACCAGATGAAGCTGAACATTGGCAAACAGGTCGCCGCGATGAAGCGGATGACCACCCGTCAACTCAAGGACCGGTACGAGGAGGTCTTCGGCGAAGCCTGCCGGTCGAACCACAAGGAGTGGCTGATCAAACGTATCGCCTGGCGTCTCCAGGCAAATGAAGAGGGAGACCTTTCGGAGCGCGCCCGCCAGCGGGCAATGGAGCTGGCCAACGACGCCGATCTGCGGATGAAAGCCCCACCGCAGAAGAAGGCTGCTCCGGCACCCGCCGCCGGGAAGGTGACCGGGACGATTCCGGCGCCGCACGATGACCGGATTCCGATGCCGGGCACGATCATCACCCGCGAGTACAAGGGACGCACCCTGCAGGTCACCGTGCTGCCGAATGGATTCGAACACGACGGCGAGGTCTATCCGTCCCTCAGCGCCGTGGCCAAGGCGATCACCGGCTCGCACACCAGCGGTTTTCTGTTCTTCCGCCTCAACGGGAAAGGGGGCCGCAAATGAGCAGCCGCACCAATCGCAACCAGCCACCCACCATCCGCTGCGCGATCTACACGCGGAAATCGACCGACGAAGGGCTCGACCAGGAGTTCAACTCCCTGGACGCCCAGCGGGAATCCGGCGAAGCGTACATCGCCAGCATGAAGCACGAAGGATGGGTCTGCCTGCCGACCCGCTACGACGACGGCGGGTTTACCGGTGGTAACATGGACCGCCCGGCGGTTCAACGCCTGATGCAGGACATCGAGGCCGGCAGGGTCGATTGCGTGGTCGTCTACAAGGTCGACCGGCTCAGCCGGTCGCTGCTGGACTTCGCCCGCATGATGGAGACGTTCGAGAAGCACCAAGTCTCGTTCGTTTCCGTCACCCAGCAGTTCAACACGACCAGCTCGATGGGCCGGTTGACACTCAATATCCTCCTGTCGTTTGCCCAGTTCGAGCGGGAGATCATCAGCGAGCGGACCCGCGACAAGATGGCCGCCGCCCGGCGCAAGGGGAAGTACGTCGGCGGGGCACCGATCCTCGGATACGACATCGATCGCGACCGTTCGTGCTTGGAGGTCAACGAGCAAGAGGCGGCACGAGTCCGCCAGATATTCGAGCTGTATCTCGAACAACAGTCCCTGGTCTCGACGATCGCTGAACTCGACCGCCGTGGGTGGGCAACCAAGAGCTGGACCACCAAGAAGGGAAAACGGCGTGGAGGCCGGCCGTTCAACAAGAACAACCTCTACGGCCTACTGATGAACGCGACGTACATCGGCAAGATCTGCTACAAGGACGAGGTCTACGAGGGCCAGCACCAGGCAATCGTTGACCCGGAAATCTTTGAGCGGGTCCAACGACTACTGCATCTCAACCATCGGACGGGCGGCGCCCGCGTTCGCAACACGTTTGGGGCACTGCTGAAAGGACTCCTCCATTGCGCTTCCTGCCGATGCAGCATGACGCACTCGCACACGACGAAGAACGGCTCGAAGCGATACCGGTATTACGTGTGCGTCAACGCTCAAAAGCGGGGCTGGCACAACTGCCCGTCCCGCTCGATTCCTGCCGCCGAGATCGAGGGGTTCGTGGTCGACCAGATTCGGGCCGTGGCCCGGGACCCGAAAATCGTCGCCGCGACGCTGGTCGAGGCGTCGAATCAGATTCACGAATCGCTCGACCGGATGGAGGCGGAACGGCGCGACATCAAACGAGACCTCGCGCGGGCGAATGCCGAGATGCGGGCGCTGGCACTGGAGGCCATCGGTGACGCCGACGGCAGCCGCGCCTGCCGCCAACTGGCGGACGCCCAGGAGCGAATCCGGCTGGGTGAGGTCCGGCTTACGGAGATTCGCGAGGAGACCATTCGACTCCGGGCGGAAGCCATCTGCGAAGACGAAGTCGTCGCAGCGCTCGGCGACTTCGACGCGATGTGGGGAGCGCTTTCCCTGCGTGAGCAGGCCCGCGTCGTGCAACTGCTGATCGAACGGGTTGAGTACGACGGCGACGGCGGGACGGTCTCGGTGACGTTCCGCCCAAGCGGTATCAAGGCCTTGGCAGAGGACGTCCCAGCATGAGTGGTTTCACGATTCAGTCGAAGGTCCACTTCCGCCGCGGCCGGCGCAGCAAGAGGGAACTCTGTGCGAGCGAAGGGCGGGAGTCGCCCCCCGCGGGCGCCGTGCCCCGCGTGGCCCGGCTGATGGCCTTAGCGATCCGGTTCGACCAGCTCATCCGCGACGGCGTCGTGGCCGACCAGGCGGAACTGGCCCGCCTCGGTCACGTCACCCGCGCTCGGGTAACCCAGATCATGAACTTGCTCAACTTGGCTCCAGACATCCAAGAGGCAATTCTGTCCTTACCCCCGGTCGATCGCGGCCAGGACCCCGTGACCGAGCGGGACCTGCGGCCGATCGCGGCCGTTCCCGACTGGCGGAAGCAGAGAAATCTATGGTCGCAACTGCTTCGCCTGCAATGACTTGGCGATAGTCCGTCTCGTCTTTCTGGGCGACGTACTTGTACAAAACTCACCCATGGGTTAACATATCGGGCGTCAACTGTTTAGTAAACTAAGACGACGCCGTTTCGAGTGCCGGGCCCGATGCCTTCTTCCGATCCAATTCGGATTGGCCAGACCCTGACGGGTTCGCTCTTCAACGAGCCCATGCGGGTCGAAACCGTCGCCCCAAGCGGCGACGGAGCTTGGGTGGTGGGGCTGGTCGGCACGCAGACGGAACGGTTCCGGCGGGTGACGCTTACCGAGGCGAACCTCGAGTCACTCACCGTTCTGGATAGCGTCTCCTCCTACGACGGCGACGGCAGCCTGCTTCGGCTCGGCATCCAGGCGTACTCCCTGGGCATTGCCTACGAGTTCGACCCGTACTTCGGGTTGTCGATCTCCAAGGTCGATCCCCTGCCGCACCAGCTCGAGGCGGTTTACGACTACCTGCTCAAGCTCTCGCGCGTTCGGTTCTTGCTGGCCGACGACGCCGGCGCCGGCAAGACGGTTATGGCCGGCCTTTTGATCCGCGAGCTGAAGCTCCGCGGCCTGACCGTTCGCATCCTAATCGTTGCCCCGGCCAACCTCGCCTTCCAGTGGCAGCGGGAACTCCGAGAGAAATTCGACGAGAAGTTCATCGTGCTGAAGGGCTCGGACATCCGCGACCAGTTCGGCGTCAACCAGTGGCTCGAACAGAAACAGGTCGTAACCTCCTTGGACCTGGCCAAACGGGACGACATCCTGCCCGGCCTTCGGCAGGTCCACTGGGACCTCGTCATTGTCGACGAGGCCCACCGCATGTCGTGGACGCCACCGGCCCGCAAGACGGCCCGGTACGCCCTGGGCGAGTTGCTGCGCGACTCGAGCGACCACATTCTGCTTCTGACCGCTACGCCGCACAAAGGCGATCCGGTCAATTTCAGCCTGTTCCTCGGGCTTCTGGATCCGGACGCCTATGCCGACGTGCGTTCGATCCGCGAGGCCATGAATCGCCGCCGAGCGCCGTTCTACCTGCGGCGCACCAAAGAGGCGATGGTCTACTTTCCCGAGCGGGTCAACGGCGAGTGGGTTGCAAAGAGAATCTTCACCAAGCGCATCCCGCACTCGGTCGAGTTCCAGATCGACGGGCCCGAGTTCGAGCTGTACAGGACGGTCACGCGGTTCGTAAAGCGCCAAAGCACCCGGGCGGCCGCGGCGGGCGACGATCCGCGGGCTCGCGCGGTGGGCTTCTTGATGGCCCTCTACCAGCGGCGGCTGGCCTCGAGCACCCACGCGGTCCGCTGCTCGCTGGAGAACCGGGCCAACCGGCTCGAACTCGGCCTGAAGAAGGCCCAGGAGTTGGCCCGCACGGCCCCGCCAACTCTGCCTGACCCCGAAGAGCTCGACGAGATGGACGACGAAGACCGCGAGCGGCTCGAAATGCTTCTCGAAGCCGTTTCGTTGGCACAGGACGCCGACGAGGTCCGCCGGGAGATCAACGAACTGCGGGAATTGGCCGAACAGGCCGTCGCCGTCGAACAGTCGGGCGCCGAAATCAAGCTCGCCATGTTGGAGCAGGTGCTGCGCAAGGAGGGGTTCTTCGACCGCCCCGATCAGCGGCTGCTCCTGTTCACCGAATTCCGCGACACCCTCGACTACCTGGTCGAAAACCTCACCGAATGGGGCTTTCGCTGCGGCTCGATCCACGGCGGGATGCGACCCGGATCCCGTGATGAACCGGGGACGCGTCTTCACACAGAGCAGCAGTTCCGCGAAGGGCCGATCCAGGTGCTCGTCGCCACCGAAGCCGCCGGCGAAGGCATCAACCTTCAGTGCTGCAACATCCTGTTCAACTACGACATCCCCTGGAACCCCAACCGGCTCGAACAGCGGATGGGCCGCATCCACCGTTACGGCCAGCGCAAGGACTGCTTGATCTTCAACTTCGTGGCCACGAACACGATCGAGGGCCGCGTCCTGCACCGGCTGCTCCAGAAGCTCCAGGAAATTCGCAATGCCCTGGACGACGACGCCGTGTTCAACGTCGTGGGCGAGATCCTGCCGGCGGCCCACGTCGAGCGGGTGCTGCGCGACTACTACGCCGGCAAGCTGGGCGACGCCGACCTCGAAGAGCGTTTGCTGCACAACGTGGACGAGGGGCGATTCCGGATGATCTGCCACAACGCCCTGGAGGGGCTGGCCGCCAAGAAGCTCAACCTCGAAATGCTGATCGAACGGCGGGCCCGCGCGCAGGAGCGTCGCGTCGTGCCCGAAACCATCGCCCGATTCCTGGCCGAGACGGCCGGCTACGCCAACTATTCCCTCAAACCGGTCCCACGTCTCCCACACAGCTTCGATCCCGGCAAGACGCCGACCGTGTTGCGGCGGCACGAGCACGCTCCCGACTGGAGGCTGCCGGCGCTGGCCGCGAAGTACCCGCGGCTCTCGACCGACCGCGACACGGCCGAGGAGCACCATCTGGAATGGGTCACGCCCGGCCACCCGCTGTTCGAGGCGGTGCGCCGGCATACCTTCCACTTGTCCCAAGAAGAGCTGAACAAGGGAGCCTGCTTCTATTCGTTGGCCTACGACGTGCCCGCGCGAATCGACTTCTATCGCGCCCGGGTAGTCGATGGCTTGGGCCACGTCGTTCACGAACGGCTCTTCGCGGTCGAAATGGTGGACGGACGGGCTCCGCGCCTTCGGGAGCCCGCCTTGTTGGGCGATCTGATTCCCACGGAGGCACCGGAGACTCTGCCGCCGGTGGCCGCGTTGCCCGAGGCCACCTCCTGGCTTCAGCAAAACGCGCTCATGCCGTTCCTGGAGGAGGTCCGCGTGGAGCGGCTGGGGGAAGTCGAGCGGGTTGCCGAACACGTCGAGCTGTCCCTGACGGAGATCCTGCAGCGCGCGGATGAAGAGATCGGCCGGGCGGCGGCCGAGGTCGAGCGCAAGGCCCAGGGTGCCGAGGGCCGGCTGGCCCGGGCCGAGTCGCGACACGGGGAGATGTTGGCTCGGCGCGAACGGCGGCGTCAGGAACTCCAACAGCAACGGTCGCTCACGCTTCAGGCCGTCGAGCGCTTGGCCAGCGTGTTGGTTCTGCCTCACCCGGACCGCGAGACGCCCGAAGTCCGGCGCTTGCGGCCCAACCTCGAGACCGAGGCCGTGGCCATGCGGGTTGCGATGCAGTACGAGCGGTCGCAAGGTCGCGAGGTCTACGATGTCCACGAGAAAAACCTGGGCTACGACCTCACCAGCCTCGATCTTCGTTCCGGCGAGTTGCGTCTGATCGAGGTCAAGGGGATCGGCGAGGCCGAAGGGAGCATTATGCTCACGCCCAACGAGCTTCGCGTCGCCCAGGACCGGCGCGACTGCTATTGGTTGTACGTGGTCACAAATTGCAGCACGGCACCGCAGCTTCGAGAGCCGATCGGGGACCCCGCCCGGTTCCAATGGAACGAGGTCACCCGGGTACATCATTATTGGCTTGACTCGGACACGTTGGCGCGGGGGTAAGCCAGAAAGATACGGAACTAGCAGACTGAAGGTCCGGTTCTATGATCCCAAAGGAATGTAAACGGCTAATCGAGGTCGATTTCCCGTTCCCGGCGGTCTCACGGCACGCCGTTAGGGAAAAGGCTGGCCCGCCAGGTTATCCGTCCCGCCTCCACATTTGGTGGGCCCACCGCCCGCTTGCCGCATGTCGCGCGGTGCTGATGGGACTTCTGCTTCCCGACCCCTGCCACCGGCTCTGCCCGGACGCATTCAAGCCACAGGCAAGGTCTGCTCTGTCCAAGGTTCGAGGTACAATCGGGCCGTCGGACCAAGAGCTGCAGCACGCTCTCCTGCAATTCATCGGCGATTTCTCGAGCTGGCATCTGTCGAGTGACGCGACGTACCTCGACGTGGCTCGGCGCCTCATTCAGATTGGCAACGAGAGCGATTCGATTCTTGTCGCCGATCCATTTGCCGGGCGCGGTTCGATTCCGCTTGAGGCTCTACGCCTAGGGTGCGACGCCTTTGGCAGCGACTTGAATCCGGTTGCTTGCTTCATCCTTCGAATTCTGCTTGAGGCCATCCCACGCCGAGGCCCCGAGCTGGCAGAGCAAGTTGACGTACTCGGGAAACAGATCCAGGATCAGGCTGAGGGGGCGTTGTCTCATTTCTATCCGCCGTTCCCCGACGGAGAACAGCCGGTGGCCTATCTTTGGTCGCGCACTGTTCGATGTGAATCGCCTGACTGCGGTACTGAAATCCCGATTTTTAAGTCCCCTTGGCTGGCAAAGCGCGGTGCAAGCCGCGCTCGATATTTCAGGGAATCCACTGACGGTCCGTGTGTCGCGCTCCTTGTGGAGACATCTCCCCGCGGCGGGCCCATTCAGTTCCGAATCGCCACGGGATACGGAAGTGAGGATGCCAGAACGGGATATGTACAACTCAAGGCCACCAAAGCACCAGGGAACAATGCCAATGTGGTGTGTCCCGCCTGTGGCGCGGTGCTCCCTGGTAACCGGTCAAATCCGCGGGTGCCGATTCAGCTTGCCAATCAAAGGGGGGGCGCAGATGTCCAGTTTGACGGAAAGGGAAAGCGTATTGGTGGAGCAAGGCTGTTGGCGATCGTCACGCGGAAGCCGGGTGAGCGGGGCCAGCGTTTCCGTCTGCCGACGGTCAGCGACTATGAGCCGTTGTGGCAAGCCAAGAAGGAATTGGAGAAGTGGATTGGACGTGAATCCGCGGATAGTCTGTCGCCGGTGCCGTATGAAGAGACGCCAAGAGGCGGCGGCTCCGGAGCTGGGCGTGCTTTCTCGGTTCAGCGATATGGCATGATGCAATATGCAGACCTCTTCAACTCGCGTCAGCTATTCGCTTTGGTATCACTTGTCAAAGCTATTCGCGATCGCGTTGCCTCCTCTCGCGACCTGCTTGCACTTCTCGCAGCAGCGTTTACGCGCGTCGCGATGAGCAACATGTCGTGCACGCGGTGGAACGCTATTGGTGAAAAGATGCAGCATACTTTCGGCCGACAAGCACTTCCCATCGTTTGGGACTACGCAGAAATCGTCCCCACAGCGGATGCGCCTGGCAACTGGAAGAGTGGCTACCAGTTGGTTATCGAGGTAATTGACCGTTGGCGGGAAGGTTCACCGATCGGACAGGTCGAGCTTGCGGACGCGTGTGGCTTGCCTTTGCCTCGTGAGAGCGTCGATGTCTGGTTCACAGATCCTCCATACTACGACGCTGTTCCCTATTCCGATCTAGCGGACTTCTTTTTCGTCTGGTTGAAACGCCTGATGGCCGGTGATCCACTGATGCGTGACCCATTCGACCCGAACAATCCCCTGACGCCAAAGACTCGCGAGATTGTGCAAGACGAAACTCGCGAGTTCGAAGGGAGTCCCAAGGATTCTCGCTTCTTCGAAGAGTTGATGGGGCGGGCATTTGGCGAGGGCCGCCAAGCACTGAAGGAGAACGGGATTGGGTGTGTGGTTTTCGCGCACAAGACCACAGAAGGCTGGGAAGCCCTCCTATCGGGGATGATCCAGGGAGGTTGGACGATCACTGCCTCATGGCCGATCGCCACCGAAATGACGACGCGACTCAGGGCACGCGAATCGGCCGCTTTGGCGACGAGTGTTCACTTGGTGTGTCGACCCCGACGAACCGACGCCCCCATCGGAGATTGGGCCGAAGTGCTGCGTGAATTGCCTTCCCGAGTCGCAGATTGGATGGAGCGGCTTGAGGGTGAAGGTGTTCGTGGCGCGGACCTCGTCTTCGCCTGCATCGGACCGGCACTAGAGATCTTCAGCCGCTACAGCCGAGTGGAAACAGCAGAGGGAAGTGAGGTCCCATTACCCCAATGTCTCGATAAGGTGTGGGAGGTGGTTGGCCGAACCGCGCTGGAGCAAGTACTGGGCACGGCGGAAGCACGAGCCCGAAATAGTGCGGCCGGGGCCCTGGAGGAAGATGCCCGGCTGACGGCCCTTTTCCTCTGGACGCTCCAGGCGACGGAAGTTTCGGGAAATGGGGAAGGCAACGGTGACGCGTCAGACGAAGCAGCAGAAGACGATGACGAAATCGAAGGGCCCCGCTCGCGTAGTAAGGGCTTCAGCCTGATCTTTGACGTCGTGCGGCGGTTTGCGCAGCCGTTGGGGATCCACCTGCCTGAATGGGAGGGCCGAGTAATCAACACGGAGAAAGGCGTCGTCCGGCTCATCCCGGTGCTGCAACGTGGCCAGCAGCTCTTCGGCAAGGAAGGTGCGCAGGCTGTGGCAGACCGGATCGAGAGAGTCAGAACCGGACCGGTCCAGCTCAGTCTTTTCCCCGAGAGCGAAGAAGCCGCCATACCCACGGTTCGCGGCCGACGACGACGTGGTCGATCGAATGTGTCCGACGAATCGCTCCAAACGCAACGGGGCGCAACGACGCTGGATCGCGTCCACGCGGCGATGCTTCTCCAGGCCTCGGGCCGGGCTCACGCGCTGCGGGCCCTCTTGAAATCCGAGATCGTCCGCGGCTCGGACTTCATACGCCTGGCCAACGCGCTTTCGGCCCTGTACCCAAAAGGCAGCGACGAGAAACGCCTGCTCGACGCCATGCTGCTGGCGGTGCCGAGGTAGCCCATGGCAACGGATCGAACAATCTGGCAACTATCCGGCGGTCCGGCGTCACGGTCGTATGCGGACGTGTTCGTTCGCCACGCCATCGGACTGCTTGGGCCGGGCGATCCGGGCCGCTGGCATGCGGAACGCAGCGACGAGGACTTTGACGGCAGCTTCGTGCGGCGTTTCGCGTGCGAGATGAAGGTTGGCGACGTGGTGCTACTGCGGACGGGGCTGTCGAAGAT
>Ga0334893_1003131_pt1 | contig 11081 bp, 7 predicted proteins | sample GraSluR3_MG_5_FD_207218 | JGI IMG/M metagenome (GOLD analysis project Ga0334893, IMG submission 207218) | Sludge microbial communities from methane-producing bioreactor in Wageningen University, Netherlands - Granular Sludge_09_05-R3 | ecosystem: Engineered > Bioreactor > Anaerobic > Unclassified...
TGTCAGTTCACTAAAATGCGCTTCAATGCTCGCTGTCGGTGATTGCTCCAATGTACTTCTCCTTTTCTTGTACATTGATTTTCTCATATTTCTAATGCGATTGCCCTGACGCGAACCCCTTGACAAACCAAATCTGATTTTATATAATGTCCTTATTGTATATCAATTGTATACAAAAGGGATACAATTATGACGGTAGCTAATGACATTTACAAGATTCTTAAATCAGAGATCATTGATGGTACTTTGTCGCAGGATACACCGCTGAGAGAAATTGAACTCGCAAAACGATTCGGCTGTAGTCGAACACCAATCCGAGAAGCACTTCAGTGGCTATCAAGTGAAAACCTAGTTAGATCAATACCAAACACTGCCACATTTGTATCAGGTCTGAGTTGGGAAACCGCAAGAGAAATTTTCTCAATTCGGCAAGTCTTGGAAGCATATGCCGCAGGATTGGCAGCTATTTTTATGTCTTACGAAAATAAATCAAAATTGGAAGATTTGTATCATGAAATGGAAAAGTGTGTGGAAAGTCAGGACACTGATGAGTATGGACGATTGGATGAAATATTCCATGAGATTATTAATGACAGTTGTGACAACCAACAATTAATTCAGATAATTTCCTCCCTAAACGATAAAGCTAAACTTTCCAAACTGCGCCAGGATTTATATGGTACAGGAAGAATGGACGAATCGCTTCGTGACCATCGCAGAATTATTGATTCAATAAAGAATAATAAACCCAAGCAGGCAAACCAAGAACTATTAACCCATGGTCAAAATATTTTCGGTGAGGTAACACAAGCTCATATACTGGAAATTTATACGGAAAATGAGGATTAATGATTAAGACAATACAAAAACTAATGAGGAGCAAAAAATTTATCATCGCGGCTGTGCATTTATTACCATTACCAGGCAGCCCTAATTATGATCGCCAAGGCGGCATGGCTGCAATAATCAAGAGAGCCAAAAGAGATACCAAAATATTGGCTGAGAGCGGAGCCAATTCGTTGCTGTTCACTAATGAGGCAGATATGCCTTATGAACCAGGGATGGCCCTGGAGGCAGTAACAGCTTTTTCTGTTGTTGTTCAGGAGGTGATGGGGGATTATGAAATGCCATTTGGAATCAATGCACTTATCGATGCATATGCTGGTCTTTGTATTGCCCACGCAACTGGTGCTGATTTTATTCGTGGTCTGTTTTCTGGAGTCTATGTAACAGATGTCAGCCTGGTAGAAGCTCAAGGTCATAAATTATTTCGCCTAAGAGCAAATTTAGGGGTTAGCAAGCCTTACTTCTTCCATAATTTGAACTCAATTATGGGCACAAGATTATTCTCATCCTCCGCATTGGATGAGGTCCGGACTGCTTTTGGTCATATAAGTGTAGACGGATTTACATTGCCCGCAATTGATTTAGAGACTTTTTCTAAAATACGTGAAGTTGCCCCGAATTTACCTTTTGTAGTTGGATCCGGGACAAACTTTGAGAACTTGCATTCATTATTAAGCGTATGTGATGGTGCTATTGTCGCATCATGCCTGCATGTGGATGGAAAACTATTAAATCCTGTGGATCCTGAACGAGTGTCAAAGTATATGAAATTGTTCAATCAAATTTGATTGGGTGATTCACACCCTATCTAGAAGAAATAAGACTCTTAATAATGTAATGAAGATGGTAAAAAACAAACAATGAAAAGTTTAATCGGAGTTGATGTTGGTACTCAAAGTGTAAGAGCATGTGTCTATAACTTGAATGGCGTTCTGTTAGCAAAAGAAGTTATAAAAATCAACAGCACCAAATTTCCAAAGGCCACATACGCTGAGCAGGACCCATTGGAGTGGTGGGACACATCTTTGATTGCATTGAGAAATGTAGTTAATAATCCTAAAGTAGATCCAAAGTATGTTGTTGGTCTATCATATGCTTGCACTTCCTGTACAGCAGTTTTTTTAGATAAGGATGATGTTCCGGTTCGTCCAGCGATATTATGGATGGATCGCCGGGCAGTTGGCGAGGCACAATTGATTCAAGCAACAAACAGTCCATCCCTTGTTGATGGAGGCGGCAAGGTATCTCCTGAGTGGATGCTGCCAAAAATATTGTGGGTTAAGAATCACGAACCTTTAGTTTATGAAAATTCAGTCCATATCGTTGAACAAATAGACTTTTTTACGAGAAAGCTAACTGGTGAATGGACTTTGGGCTATAACCATCTCGTTGCAAAATGGAATTATTCGAAAAAACTTGGCGGTTGGCCAGACAATTTTCTTGCTTCGATCGGTCTCGAAGATGTGAAAGAAAAATGGCCAACCAGAATTTTACCTTTAGGCAAGAAAGCGGGATCCTTGTCAAAAGAGGTGGCAGAAGAAGTTGGTTTGAGTGAGAGTGTTATTGTCGTACAGGGAGGTATGGATTCCACTGCGGGCATGTTAGGGTTAGGTGCTTTTAATGTGGGTGAAATTGGAATCAGCCATGGTACTTCCACAGTACTACAATGCCAATCAGATAAGTTTATTGAAGGTATTCAAGCCAGACCCGATGCCTTGGTTGATGAGATGTATTTGATTGGTGGAGGAGAAGCTTCAACGGGATCGGTTGCACAATGGTTTGTAAATCAGCTTTCCCGAGATTCAAAAATTCCTTATGAGAATTATTATGATTATGTTGATAAAAAAGTTAAAGACATCCCGGCGGGAAGTAATGGACTATTAGTTTTAGAGCATTTTCAAGGTTCACGCATTTTTCACGATCCAAATACCCGGGGGATGATTTCAGGGCTGACACTTTGGCATAGTTCAGAACATATAATGCGGGCGATATATGAGGGTATTTCTTACGGGATTAGAAAATTTTTGGGAAAATTACAGGATTCCGGTTATGAGATAACCCGAGTATCTGTTGGAGGAGGTTTGGGGGTGAGTCAAGTATGCAATCAAATCCTTGCAGATGTGTGTGGTCATATGATACATCGTGTAAATGACAATCAGCATACTGCTCTTGGTGCAGCGATTATTGCGGGTGTGGGATCCGGAGAATTTTTTGGCTTTGATATTGGCGTAGCTAAAATGGTTCGTTTTGAAAGTGTGGTAGTGCCTAATATGAGTAATAAGAAAATTTATGATTTTTATTTTAATAATTACTGCCGGTCCTATGATGCGATAAAAAACATAATGCATGATGTAGTTAAATTTGAAAACGAGAAGGAAAATTTAACTGATGAACAAGACTTTTAACTAAGTTTGCATTAAGGGATGATCAATGAACACAAAAAAACTTATGGACGAAACTATTGTTATTAATGGCATGGCGGGATTGACCTATGCCTTCGACGCCTTTCTTCGAAGTAAACAGACTGCTGCCGTGCTTACATTGGCTGCGCATAATGAAGATTGGTCCAGAGCAATGGATATTGCAAAGAATTATTACGCAGCTATTGCTGGCTCACCCGAAAAATTATTATTGGTTGAATCCACTGAAGATATTCTTCGCGCATACAAGGAGAATAAACTGGGTTTAATCTTCGGATTTCAAACATCAACCCCGGTAGGAGATGATTGGACAAATCTCTGGCTTTTATACAAGTTAGGCTTACGGGTTATGCAACTGACTTATATGAACCGCACAAAATGTGGTGATGGCTGTTTTGAAGAACCAGATCAAGGATTGACATATTTTGGTAAGCGCATGATCACTGTCATGAATCAAATGGGGGTTTTGCTTGATCTTTCACATTGCGGATGGAAAACAGCTGAAGATGCGCTTACATATACGGACAAACCAGTAGCATGTTCTCATACTAATCCTTTTTCGCTTTGTCCAACACCTCGGAATTTTCCTGATAAACTTCTCAAAGGTGTTGCTGCGTCTGGAGGTGTAATCGGAATTAATGCGCACCCAATGATTTGTACGACACGTAAAGATAATACGAGACCCACTTTGAATGACTATTTGGATTGTATGGAGCATACGCTTGACCTGGTTGGCATAGACCATGTCGGCATTGGAACGGATCTCTTCCATGGGTTCTCATTTTGGGAAGAAGCCCGCTGGCATACAGGTGGTTATATGCTTGAAGGTGATTGGAAAACCACAATTGGTCTTGAGACTGAAGATGATGTTCCCAATATCGCTGCTGGTATGGCGGAAAGAGGTTTTGACAAAGAGGATATCAAAAAGGTGATGGGGCTGAATTTTCTTAGGCTATTTGAGGAGGTGTGGAAAAACAAAGTATTTTAATCAGAGCAGATTTTGTTTGAAGATCAATTTTGATCAGTTGCGTTGTTAGATTAGACCTCTAAGGAGAAAAAATGAAGAGCAAAGGAGTATTTCTAATTTTGAGTGTCCTCGTACTCATGAGTTCAGTACTAAGCTCATGTGGCCCAGTGAATGATGCTCAACCCCTGGTTGATTCTGGAGAGGAACCAGAAGTCGTTTCTGAAGAACCTTTGGACGATCCTGTTGTTGTCAATGATGATGAAGTTGTGACGATAAGATTTCAGGATTGGCGTCTGGCCGAAGAACCTGCTGCAACAGCATTAGGGATAATTATTGCAGAATTTGAGGCGGCTTATCCCAATATTCATGTTCAACTCGAGCCAGTATCCCAATCTGACCGAGTTGAGAAATTCAACAACCAGTTCAGAGCAGGTGATCCGCCCGATGTTGTTCGCTTTAATGTTACAGAACTGCCTACAGAAATCAGCATGGGTGCTTTCGAGCCTTTGAACCAATATCTCGAGGCAGAAGGTGGCGTTGATGAGTTCTTTTCAGATTTTTCGGCAGCTTTAGTTGGTCCGGCAACCATGGATGGAATTGTTTATGCGATTCCTCATGAGGGCGATTCATTTCTTCTTTATGTTAATAAAGGACGATGGGAAGCCGTTGGGTTGGATCCTGTTAATAATCCCCCTCAAACGTTTGAAGAACTACGGGAAGCCAATTTATTGCTGACTGATGCCGAGAACAATCAATATGCTTTTGGTATGTGGCCGGTGAATATGTGGATGCAGAGTTGGTACCATGCATTTGGAGCTCGTTATTTCAACGATGATTATACCGAAACGTATATCGACTCACCTGAAGGCATTGAAGCCTTTAAATTCTATATTGAAATGTACACCAAAGATAATGTTGTGCCCCCGGGTGCCACTGAGGTCGGTTATGGTGATCAGGTGGCGATTATGGCGCAAGGTCAGGTGGCTTACATTCAGGGACCGTATGCAACATGGGGAGGTATCCTTGAAGCAAATCCTGATTTGACCGATGAATTAATTTCAATTCCTTTCCCCGGAACAGGCGCAACGGCCGGCAGAGGAACACATTTTTCGATTGGTGCCGGTTCTGCACACCCAGCTGAAGCCTGGGAATTGATCAAATGGTTGACCAGTGCTGAGCAAATGTACAGCTTCTTTGTGAATGGCTCGATGTTGCCAACCAGGTATTCTGCTCTCGAAATGATTGATCTGGAGCAGTACCCGGGTGCAAAAGCGATGGTTGAGCAAGCAATTCCAAAAACTGCTGATACGTATCCTGCATTTCCTGAATGGGGTCAGTGCAGCCAGATATTCAACGATGCGATCATTGCTGCATTACTGGGGCAGGGTGAGCCAGAGGATATCATCAGAGAAGCAGCTGATGAAATTCGTGTGATATTAGCAGATCGCCAATAAACTAGTAGACCAGCTTCCTGCCCCATTTAATTATATCTGATATATGATGGGGCAGGAAAGTTCCTGGGTTCATGAATATGGGTATCTGTAAATTAACAGGTTTCAAACAACAGTCCTGGAAAAAATGATTCAATATGAAGAAATCTAGTTTTACCAGAAAAAAATCTAGTCAATTAAACAAAGAAAGTCTGGGTTGGGTTTTTATTGCACCTTCACTTATTTTGTTTATGATAGCACTTGGATACCCAATCTTTTATGCCATTCGGTTGAGTTTTTTCCATGTTTCCCTTGACTTTAGTCAGACATTTGTGGGCTTTGACAACTTTCTGAAAGCATTTAGCGATAAATGGTTTTGGAACACGATTGAAAAGACTTTTACTTACACATTTAGTAGTGTGTTTATTACGGTATTACTTGGCTTGCTTATTTCTTTGGCTCTAAATAACGATTGGCTGAAAGTTAAATCGATTTTTCATATGATATTTTTAGTTCCATGGACATTATCGTTTGTGGTCACAGGATCAATTTGGCGTTGGATTATGAACGCTTCTTACGGTATTTTGAATTCAATTTTGCGCAGTATCAATTTGATCGAAGAAAATATTTCGTTCTTTGGAGATCCATCATTGGCAATGCCATCTGTTATTTTTGTCAATGTATGGCGAAGTGTGCCATTTGCTATGGTGATGCTTTATGCAGGTTTACAATTAGTGCCAGACGACCAGCTAGAAGCATCAAAGGTGGATGGCGCTAACTCAATTCAAGAGTTTTGGTATATTGTTTTACCAAATATCCGCGGAGTTTTAGCTGTAACGACGGTATTGCTAACCATCTGGACATTTATCCAATTTGATCTGACACAAATTCTAACTTTAGGAGGTGGGCCAAATCATGCGACCGAATTAATGTCCAATTATATTTACACGGTTTCCTTTAAGTTCTATGACTTCGGTTATGGTTCGGCAATCGCTGTTCTAATGTTGGGAATCATATTGTTTATGACAATCATTTATGTTAGGTTTTTGGAACAAGAGATTTAATATCTAAAGAGTTTATAAGAAAAGTTATGAAAAGAAAAAAAGTGCTCAGATTTTTTCCCCGATTACTAATAGTTTTGTTTTTGGCATTGGTATTGATTATTAACCTTGGGCCATTGGTTTGGGTTGCTGTAACATCGTTCAAGACAATACCAGAGGCTTATCGTTGGCCCCCGACCTTCTGGCCTGAGGAATTCACACTTGAAGCCTATAGCAACGTTTGGAATTACAAAAATTTTTCAAGAATTTTTCTAAATTCTGTAATTGTTTCGTTTTTGTCAACTTTTTTTTCTGCAATTTTGGCAAGTCTGGCTGCTTATGGTTTTTCAAGGTTTAAGTTTCGTGGTAATAAGCCCATTTTGTTCTTATTCCTTTTTACACAAATGGTGCCAGGAATCCTTCTACTATTGCCTTACTTCATAATGATGAGCAGCTTACGATTGATCAATTCATACACAGCCCTGATTATTTCGTTTACATCATTTTCCTTACCCTTTTGTACCTGGATGTTAAAAGGCTTTGTTGATTCTATTCCAAAAGAACTGGATGAGGCAGCAATAATCGATGGATGCAATAGAGTACAGATTCTCATGAGAGTTATCTTTCCTTTGATCCTTCCAGGGTTGGCTGCAACAATCCTGTTTGGTTTTTTAGTGGCCTGGAACCACTATTTGTTTGCAATGGGGTTGACAACTTCTTCAGACATGTTTACATTACCTGTTGGTATTGCTGGCTTAACCGGAGAGTTTCGTGTTGCATGGAATGAGTTAATGGCAGGCTCACTCATAGCTTCTTTACCGGCTTTACTACTCTACTTGTTGCTGCAGAAGTGGTTCGTACGCGGGTTAACTGCAGGCGCAGTTAAAGGATAGACAGTCAAGCTGATAATCCATAAATTACCTTCTTCCTCATGCCTTTTCCTGCGTCTATGGATTAAAAGTGATTTATGCTAGAATTATGCCATGAGCGAAAAAGACAATAATGAAGCCCGTGAGGATGCAGAAAACGCAGTTGAACCCTCCCGTCCTTCAAAAAATGATGATACCCGAGAGAACAAAGTGACACCATCCGGTTTGGATCCTTCCGGCGAGGAAGGGTCTCGCGCGGGTCAGTCGGATCACCCTCAGGATGAGAACGGCTGGGTCAATGAGGCGGATGTGTATCCGGATCCGGATGAAGGCGGGCAGGACCCTGCAGAAGAGGAAACCGGCGATCTGGAAGCCACGGCGGGATGGTGGGGAGAAATTCCCTTCACACCGATAGAGTCAGCGGATGATGAAGAGACTCAACCCATCCGACCGCTCTTGTCATCTGACGAAGAAACACGAGTTACGCCACTGAAAGACCAGGCTGATCCGAACGCTGAGACACGGATCACGGTGACCGGGACTGACACTCAGCAACCTTCTGATGATATGCCCACAATTCCCCCACCCAATGCTCCCCAGGGGTGGACGCCGACCAAACCCAACCTGCCCAAATCCGTCAGCGAAGTTGATGGACAGGCAACTCGCGTGACCCCATCGGCATACAGTGCGTCACAGCGGACAACGGAAAAAAGCACACGTGCGGAGACCTCTGCCGCACGTCCTGAACAGCAAAAAGGCCGACGGCCTTCTGAGCTGACCCGTCCGGAAAAGCCCATGGAAAAGAAAAGGCGACAGGGATGTCTCGTGCGCGTGGCACTGGTCTTGGGATTCCTGATTGTGCTTGCGGTTCTGATTCTGGGTTCAATCGGGATCTATCAGTATTTCCGAATCAGGTCAACGCTGCCCGATGTTTCCGATTTGCGTGAACGCGCTGCCCAATTTGAAACCACGCGAATTCTTGATCGGGACGGAAATGTCCTTTACGAAATTCTGGATCCCAACGCTGGCCGGCGGACCTATGTCTCCCTGGAGGATATATCTCCTTACTTAATTGCCGCAACACTTGCCACGGAGGACAAGGACTACTATACGCATCCTGGCTTTGATATGTGGGCGATGATGCGGGCCCTGTATCAAAATTACACCGCGGGCGAAATCGAATCCGGTGCTTCAACGATCACCCAGCAGCTTGCGCGGGCATTGCTCCTTGATCCTTCTGAACGCTATGAGCAGTCGTATGAGCGTAAGGCGCGCGAGATTGTTCTGGCATATGAGATCACCCGCCAATATTCCAAAGAAGAAATCCTTGAGCTCTATCTGAATGAGAATTATTACGGGAATTTGGCCTATGGGGTTCAGGCAGCATCCGAGACCTATTTCAGGACTTCGGCGGATGCCCTTAATCTCTGGCAATCGTCCTTCCTGGCGGGACTTCCGCAGGCGCCAGCGGTCTATGATATTTATAATAACAGGGATGCGACGCTTTATCGCCAGCGAACGGTTCTGGTGTTGATGTATGAATTGAGCCTTGAACGGAACTGCATTGAAGTTGGCCTGGGCAGACCTCCCGTTTGTGTCTCTTATGAGGAGGCCACGCAAGCCGGGATTGATCTGGAGGCGTACGAATTCCCGGATCCCACCATCAACATGACGTATCCCCACTGGGTGGTCTATGTCAGGACCCTGCTGGAGGAGCAATTCGATCCGCAAACGATTTACCGCAGTGGTTTCACAGTCCACACAACCCTGGACCCTGACCTGCAGGACACAGCCGAAAGGATTGTCTCCCAACAGGTTGCCGCACTGGAAGGCCATAACGCAACCAATGGCGCTCTGGTGGCGATGGACCCGAATACGGGTGAGATCCTGGCGATGGTCGGTTCTGAAGATTTCTATAACGAGGCCATTGACGGCCAGGTGAACATGGCGCTCTCAAAAACCCGGCAGCCGGGTTCGGCCATCAAGCCGCTGACCTATGTCGCCGCATTTGAGAAAGGCTGGACGCCCTCCACGCTGATCTGGGATGTTCCCTCGGAATTTCCACCCTCCGGTGATCCCTTCGATACAAATCCCCCCTATATCCCTGTCAATTATGACGGTAAATTCCATGGTCCGGTTACGGTGCGGTCTGCCCTGGCAAACTCGTATAATATCCCGGCTGTCAAAGCCCTTGAGTTCGTTGGGATTAATGATGATCCGGATACACCGGGCAGAGAAGGATTGATCGCTTTTGCTGAGCGTTTGGGGATCACCAGCCTGACCCGACAGGATTACGGCCTGTCCCTGACCCTGGGCGGCGGGGAGGTCAGCCTGATGGAATTGACAGGTGCATTTGCGACCTTCGCAAACGAAGGCCGTAAAATGCCGATGGTTGCCATCTCGAAGATTGTTGACCATTCAGGAAATCTGATCTATGAATATGAGACGCCTCCAGGCGAGCAGGTCGTCAGAGTTGAACACGCTTACCTGATTTCTTCGATCCTGGCGGATAAAACCGCCCGGGTACCCATGTTCGGCACCAATCCGGTGATCAACCTTGATTTCACAGCCGCTGTGAAGACGGGCACCACCAATGACTTTAGGGACAACTGGACGATGGGTTACACGCCCGATCTTGCGGTCGGCGTTTGGGTTGGGAATGCCGATTATACACCCATGGTCAATACCACCGGGCTGACAGGAGCCGGGCCGATTTGGGCGCAGTTCATGACCGAGGCAATCCAGCAACTCACCGGTGGCACCCCTTCATCCTTTGTACGGCCGCCGGGTATTCTCGATCGTGTGATCTGCGAAGTTTCAGGGACTGAGCCATCAGAATGGTGCCCTCGCCAGACGAGTGAAATTTTTGCTGCAGACCAGCTGCCCGCGCCAAAATCGGAAGATCTTTGGAAAAAGATCACTATTGATACCTGGACAGGGCTGGGCGCCTCAGAGGCCTGTAAGGAATATACTGAGGAGGTGTTCGCGGTTAATGTGGATGATCCCTGGGCACAGAAATGGTTAAAGGAAAATTCCAATGGACGGGCCTGGGCTGAAAGCATGGATTTCTCTGACCCCATCTCCTTCGTGCCGGAAAGAGAATGTCGAGGGGCCGATCCCCGTCCGGTGATCGGCTTTGCGGGTATTGGTGATGGCGATACGATTTCTGCCAGCCCATTGGAGATCCGCGGCTCTGTTTACGCAACCGAAAATTTTGAGTCTTACCGCATTGAATGGGGACGCGGATCGGATCCAGTTTCCTGGAAGGTCCTCGTTGATAACGTCAAAACCCAGCAGAAATCCCCCGATGTCCTGTATGAATGGGATCTGGATGATGTCGAACCCGGGATGATCACATTGAAGATTTATATGGAAAGCACCGAAGATACCTACGCGGAGCGGACCATCGTTTTGAATATTCAGATCCCGACAGCCACCCCGACGTTAACGCCCACATCGACTGAGACAATGGTCCCAACCATCACGCCTACCGAGACAATGACCCCCAC
>Ga0334893_1003135_pt1 | contig 11074 bp, 8 predicted proteins | sample GraSluR3_MG_5_FD_207218 | JGI IMG/M metagenome (GOLD analysis project Ga0334893, IMG submission 207218) | Sludge microbial communities from methane-producing bioreactor in Wageningen University, Netherlands - Granular Sludge_09_05-R3 | ecosystem: Engineered > Bioreactor > Anaerobic > Unclassified...
GCCCTTAGCTCAGCTGGATAGAGTCGCTGACTTCGAATCAGTTGGTCGGGGGTTCGAATCCCTCAGGGCGCACCATAAACCCAGATATATCAATGCTTTGCGGCGTTGGTATATCTTTTTTTATGGACATTTTTTATGGTATTACCAAATTCCTACCGGATTTCTACAAATTTTTTGCAGGAGAACTTCGCACAGATAGCTAATATTATTTAAGCTGATATTAATAATAATGGAAGTAAATGGAACTGACTGTGTCTGACATCTACGCTTGTCTGGCTGCTGTAGCTGTGCACATGACAACTGTAATCATTCTCAGACAGACCGGCTTTCCACCTGGTCGCAGGCTAAAGGTAAGTTTTTAGATAAATTCGTAAAGGGGATGAGCAGATGAAGCATACATACATTTTTGAAGAAGGAAACTGGAAAGCTGCAGGACTTTATTATGATCATGAGGGTAATGAAATTGGTGTTTATGGAGAAACCACAATCAACCATTTGCAGGATGAATGGGTCTTGGATGGATTTATGGAATTGAAAATAGAAAACCCTGTTAGGATATTTAATAAATATTCAATAATACCAATGTCAGATAAAAAGGATCATACAAAATGGACATCGGAAAATCCGGCATTAGGGAAACTGATCGGAAAATTCATGATTATAGGGGATACCATTTTGTCTTCTTATATCTCTGAAAACGGTATATATTCCGGTACCGAAAGCTTGTTTGGAATCAATGAAAACAAGTATTTAAACAGGGGTTTCGCTTTCAATGGGGAAAACAAGCTTTCATCGTGGGAGGTTACATTAGAACGGTTTTAAGTATCATTAATCCTCATACTGCAGCTTTTTCAAGTTCAGGCAAAGGATAATAACCGCCAGCCAGCAATTTTAAAAAATACTGCCAGATTAGCTCTTGAATGATACACAAGTCAGGACTAATCTGGCAGTATAATAATAAGTTAATATAAAATGTTGGTTTATTGTAAGGTTAATCGTTCTCCACTTCAAAGGATATTGTCTGCATGTGTTTATCAGAATCGGGATAGCTGACGGTGAATTCGTATGAACCCGCCTGTACCCCTTCAGTGGCCTCTACAGTGATTGTCGCCGTGCCGGAGCTTACAGGACTTGCAGTTATGCCAAGGCCTGCGGGTTCACCTACAAGCGCAACCAATAGGTTTGCCTCATCAGGCAGGTTGGAGGTGACCTGGAAGGTGATAGTACCTTGCTGATCCTCAGACAGGGTACCGGTTTGTTCATCGATTGCAATGGCGATGATCACTATATTGCCTTCCCCGTCTATAAACCATGAGGCATGGTCGCGGCCGCCTTCTCCATCAAAGGTTTTTCCAGTGAATAACCCTTCAGGGCCCTCCATGTCCTTATTGGCATAGTTGCCCGACAAACTGCCTCCCCATTTGTATCCGAGTATCCTGTTAAAGGTTGAGGGGCTTACGGCTTCGCTTATTAAAGCAGAGTTTAATGCATAGCTGTTATTAATACTGCTATACGATCCTTGATAACCAACCAAGCCGCCTACAAAACCATTTCCTGTAACGTTTCCAATGGCGTAACTGTCATTGATAGTGCTATCTTTAGTGTCATCTCCATTATGCGAACCAACCAAACCGCCTACGTTTGAGGTTCCTGTAACATCCCCGGAGGCATAACAGTCAACAACGGTTCCGAGTAAGGCTTCACCGATAAGGCCGCCTACATTCTGCTTGCCGGTTACCGGGGAAGAAGAAAAGCTATCGGTAATCGGGCCTCCGGATGTTCTTCCTATCAACCCTCCGACATTGTCGTTCCCTGAAGCGGAAACAGTTCCTGACGCATAGCACCGTTCTATTTTACCACCTTCGTGTTGGCCGACAAGGCCGCCTATCATACCGGAGCTTCCTGTACCGTTAACATTACCGGTAGCAAAACTATCGGAAATGCTGGAAAAATTATGTGTTATTCCGACTAGGCCGCCAACGCAAAAAGCACCACTTACAGTTGCATCCGACTGGCTTTCTGTTACACTTGCGGTCAGACCTGTCATGTGACCAATTAACCCGCCAACCTCTTCTGTTCCTGCCACCGTACCCGAAACCGAACAATTAATCACCTCGCCTTGACTAAGGCCTACCAAAATCCCGGTAAACTTGTTGGTACTGGTAATATCAGCGCCTTCAATACTTACATTTTTTATAATTGCACCAGGGCGTACATCTCCAAACAGTCCAGTGTTAGTATAAGTTGTATTAATCATCATATTGGATATGGTCTTCCCGGCTCCGTCGTAGGAACCCTGAAATCCCGAAGGATTGTCTAGAGGGGTCCAGCCTGTGCCTGTGTTCCATGGGTCTTCGTCCAAGTCAATGTCTTCTACTTGAATAAAGTGCATATTCATATGCCCCCTTACGTTATCCAACTGCTGGGCTGTTGCTACCCTGTACGGCCTTTCAGTTGTTCCAAGCCCCCCTTGAAAATCAGCGCTGCCAGATATCAGTACTGTTACCGTCCATTCCTTTGTTGTGCCATCTTCTGCAGTAACTACATAAGTTACAGGTGAATCAAAGTTATTGACTGTTGTAACACTTTCCTGATCAGCTTCACCCACCTTTATTGACCGGATATTTGCTGATGTGGTAAATTCCGCCGTTAAGCTTGTTACATCGGTTTCGTGTACCACCTCAATCTCAATTGTGCCTGCATTACTGTCTATTATTGCCTCATATGCTTCCTCATCAAAGCTAAAGGTTAGTATTTCGGCTTCATCGCTAAGGTCAGGGATGTCTGCATAAGGTATATTTTCGTCACCCTGCCACCTAAAATATGGATAACTTTCTCCCGGTTTGATATCCCATGAATAAACGAAGTCCCAGTCTGTGTATATGGTAACACTGTTCACCGATTTAATCATTTGAGCCGTTTGGTATCCTGTGCCTGCTGCGGATGCGGTCTGTTCGGACATTTGGGTATCCCAGTAACAGTTTTCCACCGACCCGCTATTACATTCTCCTACCAGGCCTCCAATTTCACTTGCCTCACCGGTACCGGTTACCTTTCCAGTACTGTAACTGTTTGTAATGCCGGTTGCGTTACGTCCAACCAGTCCGCCTACTTTGAACGGGCCTGTCACAGATGCAGTGCTGTAACAGTTTTCAATTTCTCCCCAACTATAACCGATTAACCCGCCGGTTCCGCCGTTACTGGTTGCTGTACCGCTAACGCTGCCTGAGCTAAAGCTTTCTCTTACTGTGCTGTTGTTACTGCCGACCAGTCCTCCAACCCAGTATGTGCCTGATACTGTTGCCCGGGAGGAGCTCTTTTCTATTATCCCGTTGTTATTGGCCCCCGCCAGTCCTCCCGTGGAGCTCCCGGCATTCACCGTAACGTTTTCCTCAACGTGGCAGTTGCTTATAAATCCGGTTTCCAGGTCATATGATTCTGTTTCCTCGGAATAGTGCGGTAAGTTGGATCCTGCCAGGCCACCCACCTGTGCTGTTCCTTCAACAATGATACTGTTTAATACTATATCCTGCAAAACCCCACGATTTTCGCCAACCAGGCCCCCTGTAGCATAGTCCTGGCCCGTTACAGTTCCTTCAACCTGCGAATCGGAAATTATACCTTTGGAGTTGTATCCCGCCAGTCCACCCACAGACCTGCTACCCTTGACATCCACATTTACCAAGTTAATATTCTTAACCTCTGCATCTTCCATATACCCAAACAGCCCTATATTATCGGAAGAATTGTTTATAAAAAGGTTACTAATATCCATACCATTACCGTCATATGTTCCGTTAAAAGCAGAATCGCTGTTACCGATTGGTTCCCAGCCTTCGCCTTCATTCCAGGGTGCCACATCCAAATCTATATCAGCAACCTGAATATACCGCTTATCAAGCCCGCCTTTACTTTCTGCACTATATCCTGTATCTCCGCCAAAGGTGTGTTCATCAGCCACACCTCTTACAGCATCCAAGTCTTCCGGGGTGGCCACCGGAATCCAGCCCTCAGCAATTAGGACGGCAATAGAATCCGATGATGGCGGCTGACTTGATGAACCGCCTGACCTCCTTGACGGTGTTGGCTGCATATTCTCCGGAAGATTGACCTCGTATTCCGAATCCTTTGCACCATCTCCTACAGCTTCAACTATCCGTCCTTCATTCATGACATATGTTGACGTGTTAACCGTCATCTTTTCAATCACAGTATCTTTGGATGTGCTTATTGCCACATCTTCCGCCTGCTTATCTATCTTAATTTCCTTGATGGCAGTTTCTCCCTGGACTGTCAGGGTAATGCCTCCGGTTTTTACATCTATTCGGTCAAAGGTTCCTTCAAGGATTATTTCGGTGTCTTCAGTTTCCTCTGCCACCACCACCGAGGCGCCTTTGTCATGGACCATTACTATACGCAGCTTGCCGCCTGTTTTTTGTATGATTATGTTTTTATAATCCCCGCCGTTTATATAGATGCTGTCCGGGCCGCCGCCGCGGATGTAGGTGTCCCCTTCCACCGTTACGTTATTAAGGGTAACTTCCCCGTCGCCTACTTCTTCGGTTATAGTCAGGTCGCCGTCAATTATAACATTTTGTAAGGCTATACCGTCTGCCCTTATCTCTACGTTCCCGTCAAAGCTCTGTGTTCCCTCCTCCGGGCCGTACACGCCCGCCTTGTCAATTATCCAGTTATCATGATTTAGCGCCCTGTCCAGCACTGCCAAGGCCTCCGCCCTGGTTATCGGGTTTAACGGTCTGAAGCTGCCGTCGGGATATCCACCCATATACCCTGCCTGTGCTGCCGCACCAACTTCTCCCATGCTCCAGTCTGCAATGTCTTCAAAATCGCTGAAACCGTCGGCATAACCGGGGTTTACAGCAAGACCTTTGATTTTTGATATAATAACAGCCGCTTCCTGTCTGGATATCGGGTTATCGGGTTTCATGGTCCCATCAGGATAACCGCCTATGTAGCCTGCAGCCTTGGCTCTTTTTACCTCTCCTGCAAACCAGTCACTCTCCGAGACATCGCTGTAGTCAATGGTTTCTTCTTCGGCGAACCCGAAGGCTCTGTTTGTTAAGGCCATAAATTCCGTCCTGGTAATGGAGTTATCCGGCCTGAAGGTCCCATCCGGATAGCCTGCGGCTAATCCCTTTTCCATCCATTCATAAATAATTTCCCCCGCCCAGTGGCCAGCCACATCGTCTGCCTGGAATGCCAGTGCACCCGTAGACGCATTTATAAGCAGCATTAAAACCAGGGCAATGCTCAGCATACTTTTTATTGATTTATTTTTCATATTAACCTCCTTTATTTCCAATTACTTCTTTATCCCATCAAATCCCCAACCAAAGCAGTACTATTATTGTCAGCAGGATAGCCGAGACAACAAACAAGAAAATCTTCATGGTCTCACGGTCCATAAGCAAAACACCACCTTGTTGATACTGGCAGATTATCGCTTGTCCCCCCTTTCTACACCATGCATAATAAACCGGATATGGAAACATCATATTTTAAATACACAAAAAAAACATCCCACTTTTAGGGGGATATTGGTGAAGATAGCTTATTTCCAGTTCTATTGATTCGGTTTTTCCTTCCTGGCGGCCAGGTGCAGCAGTTCTTTTTTCCTGGTAACACCAAATTTGCCACAGATGTTCCTAAGATGGGTTTTTACCGTATGCTCACTTATGAAAAGCTGCCGGGCCATGTCTTTGTTTGTCATACCCTGCAGGGTAAGGACAACAACCTGGTTTTCTCTCTCGGTCAGAGACTTACCCGGCTGCAGGTATTGCATCAATATGTCATAGGGGCTTTTTTCAGGCAGCCCTTCCCGCGGGCTTTCATTTTCGCCTACCAGGGCAAAATTTTTGTCAATAGACCTGTTTAACCAGGGTATGACAATAACCGCCAGGAAAATGCTGGTGGCAGAAAGCAGTGCAGTGACAAGGTATTGGGTCTCACCGGTATTAAGCAGCCCCATTGCAATAATATCACCGCACAGGATGCTGGCTGTATTGGCAGCTATGGCTGCACCAAAAATCTGAAAGGGTGCCCCGAATATGAAGGCCAGACTGCCCAGGGTGGTCCAAACGAAAATATCAAGGAATGCGAAGGATGATTCCATAAGGCCGATGGTCATCATATATCCGGAAGTGTGCTGGCTTAACAGGGCAAAAGAAATAAATGCCAGCCCTAAAAAGGATACCCCCAGGTAGACCAAAAGAGGTCTGTTGATTGCTTTGCTGTATCGGCGTACAGCCACCAGCACCAAAATATAAATGATAAATGGGTAATAAACACCGAAGGGGGTATCAAAACTCAAAGTGGGCAGCATAATACGATACATGAAGCCGCCATTTAAATATATACTGAAAATAAACAGGGAAAAAATAATCAACAAAGGTTTTGGCAGCGTTAACCGGACAAAGGGGCTTAACATATTCTGCTTGAAGCCGGCGGATAATCTCAACAGGATAACCAGGGCAGCGGCCAGGGGTATACCCGTGGCGGCAAGGACTAACCTGCCAGGCAATACTGTAAGCAGGTAGTTGTAGGACAGCAGTATAAGATTGCCTATAATCATGACGGCTGCCATTATTTGAATACGTTCAACCGTTTGTCCCGACAGGGAAAAAATACAGCTCCATCCCAGGACAAAAAAGGATGAACTAATCCCCATTACAGCCATGCCCAAGGGCCATATCCAGTCTAAAGGCAGCAGCATTACCGAGTTTACCAGGAGAGTTACAGCAAGGCCTCCCAGCATTAGATGATACCACCGCCCGGCATTCTTCAGAAAAAAACACGCGAAAAGGAAGGTCAGAGCATGGGAACTGACAAAAATCATTACCAACGGAAATCCTTTAAAGCTCTCCGGCGGAGCCGCTGCAAACAGCACCGGACCGTAAAAGGGGAAAGACAATAACCATCCAAACAATAAGGAATTCGACCATATAATTAAATTATTAATTTTCCGGTTAGACATAGGCGTCACGCTTTCTTTTTAGGCACCGGCCTTTTTATTTCACCATCTGCGAAAAAGCTCCCGGGTACAGTTTAAGTATACATAATTATATATTAAATTTTCATGGGAATTCAACCTATTGTATCTTTTTCATCTGAACAGCCTTTTTTCTGTATCCTCTGTGCGGTGGGGGTAAGCGACAGGCCGCCCCTGCCGGTGCAGCGCAGCTCGGAGGGCAGCATAAGGCCCACCTTGTACATGGCGTCTATTGTTTCATCCAGCGGGATTACCTTGTCGAACCCTGCCAGTGCCAGTTCCGCCATCGCCAGGGCATTGCTGCCGGCCATTATGTTCTTTCCGAGGCAGGGTACTTCCACCCGGCTTGCCACCGGGTCGCAGGTTAAGCCGAAGACGTTCTGCAGCGCCATGGAAGCTGCATCCAGCGCCTGCTCCGCAGTGCCGCCCAAAAGCTGTACCACACCCGCCGCCGCCATACCCGACGCGGCGCCGCACTCCGCCTGGCATCCGCCCACTTCTCCCGAAAAGGTGCTGTGCTCGGCAATCAGTACGCCGACCATACCCGCCGCCAGCATTGCTTCAGTGACTTTACCGCCGGGCAAGTCAAGCGCCGCTGCGGCGCCTATCAGTGTGCCCGGTACCGTGCCGCAGGAGCCGGCGGTGGGAGCGGCAACGATTGTTTTCATCGAGCTTTTGGCTTCCATCATGAGGGTGATATGCCTGATTACCTCGTGCAGTACACTGCCGCCTGTCATGACAGGTGCCGAAAGCATGTGCGCCTGCCGTCCAAGTATCCGGCCGGGGTATTCCTTTTTCTCGGCAGCGGAATCCCTGATGGTTTTTTTAATAATGTTCACTATATCGGCCATTCTGCCTGGAACCGCCGCCTCGCTCAGACCGCTTCGCCTCGATTCGTAGCGGACTGCAATATCCGCCAACGAAAATTTTTCTTCTTTTGCAATGGCCAGTATTTCCCGGGCGGTATTGAAAAGGCCGGCATACTCCGTTTTGGACCTTACGGGCAGTACCGGTGTAAGGACTATTACATCCCGGACGGGAAAATTGTCTTTGATATCGCGAAGGAGGCCGGAAGGCATGACATCCTGGCCCCGACAGTCGATGAGGTATTCAATAGCATCGTTATGACCAACAAGCAGTGCATCATGGCAGCCGCTGCGGGCGTCTATGTAATCGCGGCATGCGGCAGCAGCATCCGCACTGCAGCTCCCGAAAAGCAGCACCGTTTCACAGAAACCGCCGTCTATTGAAACCGGGATGCCCTGAAGCCGCCGCAGTTCTATCATGCCGCCGCCGCAGGATATAAGCTCCGCCTTTATTTGGCGGTTTGAGGCGTCAACCGCTGTAACCCTGTAGATATTGGGATGATCCGCTTTATATTCACTTATACGAAATTCTATTTCAATACCGGCTTTCTCCGCTGCAGCCAGCGCATTGACTATGCGCGGGTCGTCGGTGTCGTATCCCAGAATACCGCCGGCAAGGCCAATATCCGTTCCCTGGCTGCGAAAAGTATCTGCCAGCGACTGCCCGGCGGCAAATTCAAAGGTTACCTTCCGCGGGTTTCCGCCTGCCATCTGCCTTATCAGCCTTCCGATGCGTACCGATGCCGCAGTGTGCGAACTGGACGGCCCTATCATAACCGGGCCGATTACATCATTGAAAATGCTTGCCGGCTGTTTCAAAAGTACCACCCCTTAATTATTTGCATTTAATTTAAGTATATATTCTGCTTTTTTATGCGGTATTCCTGCACGCGTACCCGGATGCAGTCTCTGCAGCTTTTTTTATTATCTTTTATTTGGGGAGGTTTTCGTATGAACTGTGAAAAATGCATGGCAGTTATCAGGGAGGATGACAGGGTAATGTCGCCTTCGTCCAGGATGCCCTATTTCCCGCTGGTTATAAAGAGGGCGTACGGCGCAGCGGTGGAGGATATTGACGGCAACCGGTTCATCGACCTCCTATCCAGTGCCGGTGCGCTTAATACCGGGCACTGTCATCCCAGGGTCGTAAGGGCGATAGAGGAACAGGTTAAAAGCTTCATACATTACACACCGGTCTAACACCTACCATGAGCCCCTTGTAAAGCTGGCAAAAATGCTGACAAAAATAACCCCCGGGGATTTCAAGAAAAGAGTGGCCTTCGGCCTGTCCGGCTCGGATGCCAACGACGGCATGATTAAGCTGGCAAGGTGTTATACCGGCAGAAGCAAGATAATCTCTTTCATACAGTTTGAGATTGCGCTAAAATACTATATGCCGGCGGAAGAGATTGCGGCGGTGATAATGGAGCCCATCGCCGGTGATGCGGGACTGGTGGTGCCGCCGCAGCGCTACATGAAAAGGCTGTATGAGATTTGCAAAGCCAACGACATACTGTTTGTCAGCGAAGAGGTGCAGCAGGGGTTCGGCAGGACCGGGAAATGGTTTGGCATTGACCTGGTTAAGGACAGGGATACAAACGAAAGGGACGGGGTGGCGGCGGCAAAAATCTGTTACAGGTGCTGGGAGAAGGGGGTTATATTAACCTTTTTTGCCAACAATGTACTGCGTGTTCAGCCGCCTCTTGTGATAACAAAGGATGATATGGACAGAGCCATTGATATAATTGATGAATCCATTCAGGACTATCTTTCGGGGGATATTTCCGATGAAGTGCTGGGTATAGCGAAGGGTTGGTAATTAAGCTGCGAAAGCCAGTCATCGGGTGCGAACGGTTATTATATTGAAAGGGAGTGAATATAAATGAATTTGATTCAGTCCAATGTGTTCAAAAAATATTTTCTGCCGGGAATCATACTGCAATCGGTTGTAATTGCCGGTGGATACGGTACCGGCCGTGAGCTTGTGGAATTTTTTCTGAACTACGGGCCTCTGGGCGGACTGCTGGGGACAGTGGTGTCCATGGTTGTATGGGCTGTAGTGTGTGCTGCAACCTTTGAATTCGCCAGGGTTTTCAAGGTGTTTGACTACAGGACCCTGTTCCAGAAACTGCTGGGCAGGGGATGGGTATTGTTTGAAATCTGCTACCTGATTCTGATGGCAATAGTTCTTGGGGTCATAGCAGCTGCTGCTGGCAGCATACTGAACGAGATATTTGGCATACATTTCTATTTCGGGGTTGTGGGCCTTTTGATAGGCGTGGGGCTGCTGGTGTTCAACGGCTCCAGGGCAATAGCCAAATTTCTGTCCTACTGGTCGTTCGTGCTTTACGGGGTTTACGCATTGTTCCTGATAATACTGTTTACCAGGTTTGGCGGCGTAATATCGGCCAACCTGGCCGCAGGAGAGATAAAGAGCGGTTTTGCACTGAACGGGTTCAAGTATGCATGGTACAATCTGGGCTGCGTGCCGGCGCTTCTGTTCAGCCTGACCACCCTTGAAAGCAGAAAGGAATCGGTAATATCCGGCATAATGGCCGCGGTTATTACAATAGCCCCTGCGGTACTGCTGCTGCTCGGTCTTATTTCATACTATCCGGAGGTCACGGCTGCAACGGTTCCCACAAACTTTATGCTGACCCAGATAGGTTCAAAGGCGCTGCTGATGATATTCCAGATAACGCTGTTCGGCACGCTGATTGAAACCGGGGCAGGGTTCATAAATGCCGTTGTCGGACGAATTGAATCGGTGTATAAGGAAAGGGGCAAAGCACTGCCCAAGTCGGTTAACCTGGGAACCACGCTGGGGCTTCTGATAATGGGCGTTATTATTGCGCAGTTCGGGCTGGTTGGCCTTATAGCGAAAGGCTATGGGACCATCACATGGGGCTTCTTCCTGTTTTATACGCTACCCATTGTTACGATAGGCCTTTGTATAATTTGCTATTGAAAAAGCAAAAACTATATGTTATTATATCTTTCGTGACCAAAACAACCGGATATGCGGGAGTGGCGGAATTGGCAGACGCGCTAGACTTAGGATCTAGTGGTAATTACCGTGGGGGTTCAAGTCCCTTCTCCCGCACCAGATAAAGCCCCGGAGCATTGACTGCTCCGGGGCTTTAAATTTGCAAAAAAATGTAAATAAAAATTCATTGACATGTAATATTTATACTGATAT
>Ga0334893_1003136_pt1 | contig 11074 bp, 10 predicted proteins | sample GraSluR3_MG_5_FD_207218 | JGI IMG/M metagenome (GOLD analysis project Ga0334893, IMG submission 207218) | Sludge microbial communities from methane-producing bioreactor in Wageningen University, Netherlands - Granular Sludge_09_05-R3 | ecosystem: Engineered > Bioreactor > Anaerobic >...
GTCGTCTTCCCCTCCACGGCGATACCGTACAGCGGGCCGCCGTAGTACCGAGTTCCTACCTTCACGGGTGGGCCACTGCGGTGGCCGACGATCGCCCACGATCGGGGCGCGAAGGCGGTAACCTCGTCTCCATCCCGAAGCGCGGCGATACGGGACTCGCCGTCCGGCGTGCGCACGAGCGTGTCGGGCGGCTGACAAATCTCGAACGCGCCCATGAAGTCCTTGCGGGTCAGCACCGGGTGCTGCTTGTCCCACACGATGCCCTGCGAGAAGTACAGATCGTGCTTCTTGAGCATGGGCGGGTAGTTCCCGAGGTTGGCATAGCCACCCCAGCAGTAGAAGGCGCGGCCAGGTTCGAGCACGCGCGCGATGTTGCCGAACCAGGCGTCCAGGAGCCGGTCGAACTCCTCCTCGCTGACAAAGTCGTTCTCCAGGGGCCTGTCCTTGGCCCGCATCTTCCTGTGGGTGCCCGTGGCCTTCTCGGGGTGCCGCTCGACGTCGAATCGTTGATGGTGCTTCGTCCCCTGGAAGGAGCTCAGCCCGGCCGCGATGGCATTGTTGCTGCGTGGTTCCACGCGAACTCCGTACGGCGGATCCGTGTTGCAGAGTTGGATCGTCGCGCGGTCGAGCAGCCGGTCCACGTCCTCGGCGCTGGCCGAGTCGCCGCACATCAACCGATGGTTGCCCAGCACCCAGATGTCCCCGCGCCGGGTGATCGGCTCGTCGGGCGGCTCGGGCACCTGGTCGGGATCGGTCAGGCCCTGCTGAACCCCCGCGTCAAGCAGCTTGGCCAGTTCCTTGTCATCGAAGGCCAGGATGTCGAGATCGTACCCGGCCTGCTGGAGAGCGGCCAACTCGATCGGCAGGATCTCGAAGTCCCAGGTCGCCAGCTCGCCCGTCTTGTTGTCGGCCAACCGGTACGCGCGGATCTGCTCGGCCGACAGGTCCTTGGCCACGTGGACGGGGACCTTCGCCAGCCCCAGCTTCAATGCCGCCTTGTAGCGGGTGTGGCCGCACACGATCACGCCCTCCGTGTCGATCACGATCGGCTGGCGGAACCCGAACTCCCGCAGACTGGTGGCCACCGCATCCACGGCGGAGTCGTTCTTCCGCGGGTTGTGCTCATACGGCCGGATCGAATCGATGGCCCGAATCTCGATGTCAAACTGGGTCGTCTGCATACGAAAGCACCTCCGTCTGGTTGGATCTCCTGAAACGTCACGCTTGCAAGCAACTCTCTCTCATAGCGCGCCGGGTTCCCGTGCCCCCAGGAGGCGGGGTTTTCGGGAAGTACCTATTGCCCAATCGCCCCAGACCACCCACTTTCAGCCCTTCGTGCCAATATGGCAGTCTGCCGCCCGGTGGCATTCATCCAGCGTCGTGCTCCCGCGCGGCCGCGGTACCTTCGCACGCTTCTTTGCACCGCAAGTGCTCAAGGGTCGGTTCGAACTTGCCACACCAGTCGTTGGCAAACACGACCGGCCACTGCACGAACGAGTCCACCGCCAATTGGGCGACGCTCCCGACCCAGCATGCCGGGGCACCTCGACGGCAATAGCCTTTGTGGATCGCTCGCCCGTCGCCATCCGTCTTGATGTAGGCCTCCCGCAGCATCCACGGTTGGCCGCAGGAGCACCACGCAGTCGACGTTCGGGGCGTCGAACCCCGTGGTGAGCACGTTGACGTTCACGAGGTACTTCAGCGGCGGGTGCGCATCGCCGAACAGGTTGGCCGCGATCCGCTCCCCCTTGAATCGCGCAATGAGGCGGTCCCGATCGGGCGCCGGCGTGGCGCCGGTCACCAGGCCGCACTCGGCCCCGCTCAGCCGCTGGAGCGTCGTCTTCACGTGCTCCGCGTGCGCGACCGAGGCCGCGAAGATGAGCACGGCCCGCCGATCGCGCGTCATCGCGAGGATTTCACGGCACGCCGCGTCGACCAGCTCTTCGGTGTCCATCAACTGCTCGACTTCGTTTCCGATGAACTCACCGGCGCGGACGTGCAGCCCCGACGTATCGACCTTCCGGCGCCCCGCCTTCGTCCGCAGCGGACACAGGAAGCCCTGGGCGATCAGCTCCTTGACGCCCACCTCGTAGCAGATGTCGTTCAGGAGGTTGTCGGGCCCGCAGAGCATCCCGGACTTCAGCCGGTACGGCGTGGCCGTCAGACCGATCAATCGCACGTTCGGATTGACGATCTTGGCGTCGGCCAAGAAGGTCCGATACGTCCCCTCGCCGTCGGGGGGCAAGAGATGGCATTCGTCGACGATGATCAGGTCGAAGCGATCGAGCTCGCAGGCCCGTCGATAGACGCTCTGGATTCCGGCAACGATCACCGGGTGATCCGTGTCGCGCCGCTTGAGCCCGGCCGAGTAGACGCCCACGTCGAGGTCCGGCGCCATCCGGCGCAGCGTGCCGGCCGTCTGCTCCAGGAGTTCCTTCACATGGGCCAGGACAAGCACCCGGCCGCCCCATCGGGTCACCGCATCACGACAGATCGTGGCCAGCACGGGCGTCTTGCCGCTATTGTGGTGAACCACGAAGTGGCCATCGACGTACAGGTGATCACCGTCCAGCAGGAATCCGTAATAGGCACCACGGCCGTGGGGCTTGACTCGGAACCCCTCCCTCAAGACGGACTTCTTCTGTCTGCGGGGTGGAGACTGTTTGCGAGGAAGGCGGCACGGTATGTCTTGGCTATTCCCTGAGATGCAGACACGAAAGAACCAGCCGCCAGCCCCGGTCTGGCAACTGCAATACTTCTCCGTGCAGTGCGCGGCAAAACCGAGACTGCGGGCCAGCACAACAAGGTCTGATGCGAGCTCCTTCGATTTCGTGATGTAGTCGAAGTCGGTTCGGTGCAAATGGCCATCAGAATCCATCAGGCCCGCCAGAAGCTGGAGTCGTTGCCCCCGATCAGCCGTCAGGTACACATACGGAATGAACTTGTGTGCGGAGTCGCATCCCATCAGCCCCAAGGCGGCAAGAGAATTGAGGACGTAGTTGTACTTGCCTGCGGAACGTCGAAGGGTGTATGTCGGGCAACGGCCGCCACGGTCGTCAGCAACAATGTCACAGGAAAGCACGTCGGCATAGTCATGCCAGGCGTCTGCAATCTCGCGATCCGCTGTTGTCAGTTCGACGTTTATCCTCAAGGAGCCGTCCCCGAGTAGCAGCCCAAGGATGTACGGCGGTATCGGCAAGTCTCGCGGAAGGGAGTATTCGACCGCCACACGGTAGAGCTTCCGAAGATGTTTCCAGTATTCAGACTTGCCGAGATACTCTCGCACTGAGATATTGTCGATCTCTCCGCCTTGCTTGCTGCTCGGAAACTGCTTCCCCTCCGTTGTGCAAACCAAGGACAAGACATGATCGCCATTGACAATAAACGGCTCGCCCTTTCGGGGAATGATCTGAAAGAGATCATCTTCGCCGCGACAAAGGGCCTTTACGTTCCGAGGCCGGGAATCCGGGCCCATGACTTGGTCACCAACGCGGACATCTTCGACCGGCTTGAGCGTTCCGTCGAACATGAGGATGGGATGGCCCGCCGCGTGGCACCCCGTGGGAAGTACCACGCACGGGTTGTCGTCGCGCTCGCGAAGGTGCCGGTAGACGGCGTCGATGGACTCTTGCTGATAGGGTCGCAACTGCATGGGCTACGCATTTTCCGCCAGCGTCAAGTAGATCTGCACGGCAAGCTTCGGGAGATCGTCCAGCCGGACGATGGCCACCCAGGGTTTGTGATTCTGGCGATGGGCAACGACGGGCACCTTTGCGCCGGCGTCGTCGATCGCCTGCTGGAGCGCCTCGTACAATCGGAGCCGCTCGCTCCGTTTGCACTCGATGTGGACGTCGGGGATGTCGGCCGCTACGTCGGGCGAGCCGGGCCCGCCGTGGTACTGGCAACCACGGCGGGCCTCGACGCCCAGCAGCCGGGAGAGCTCGCGAGCCAACTCCCGTTCGCCCGACGCCCCCTTGTCACGCGACTTGCGCCCCATAGGGCTCCCTCCACTCGATCGACCCGCGCCCGTGCTGCATCTCCTGACGCAAGCGTTCGATGAGATCATCCAGGGGATTGCGGCAGGCGACGGCCTGCCCGAGAGGGTCGCGATCGTCGTGGATCACGACGCACACGGCTACTGCGATGGTCACTCGCACAGCTACCTACCTCCTATCTCGCCCACGGGGGCGTCTGGTCATGGACGGGGGCCTGCTGGGGCTGGCCGACGGCCGACTCGCGCTTGGCGTAGCCCTTCACTTCGTTGGTCACCTCGCCGGTGTCCTGGCGTTTCTTGCACTTGACCGCGATGACCAGCGGCAGGTTGTGCAGCTCACGGGCGAGAATCGCGGCGACTTCGCCGAGTCGTTGGTGGGCGGTCATTTGGCCGGGGTCGTCGACGGGGCGCATGGGCTTCTCCTGAGAGTGGGGGGCCCACAACGACCTTCGCCTGGCGACCGGCAACGCTGTCTGGCGGGAACCGAGATCGGAGCGCGGGCAACGACCGCCCCCTATTGATTACATACCCGGCCGAAGTTCGGATTGTCCGCTTTGGGGTCCGAAAGGGACCATGGTGAGCCCCGCCGTCGACAGAAGAGAACCGTGCGGGCGAGCACCATGCCCGCCCTTTCTGTTATTTCCGACAGAGGGCCGGATTCGTAAGAATGGCCGGCAGCTTTTCGCGAGTAGCCGGCGGGAATTGCCGCAACTGGTTGCCGTAAAAGGGTTTGCTACAGATCGCCATGTACTGGTTGTCTCGCGGCCCTGAGACTGCCAGAATAGGGGCGTCAGGATCGTTCTATGCGGACCGCGGCCATGACCACAGCCAACCGCCACCGCCGATCGCCGCTGGGCCTGTTTCCTGAACGTCCCACGCCCCGGCTCGATCATCGCGTGGTGGAGATCTTTTGGGTGGGGCACGACGCTCGAAGCACCGCAAAGGCTTACGTGCATTGGATCGGGCGGTATATCCGTTTTCACTCAGCCCGTCCGCGCCTCCGTGCCCTGCTGCCCCGGGCGACACCACAACCGCGCGCCCTGGGCTCGCTTCGGGAGCCCGGCACCCCCTTTCAGTCGCCCAAAACTGCTTCTCGCACCTCGGCTCGTCTGATAGAATCTCCAAGTAGCAGGCCGCATGCCGCACCAAGCTCCGCGGCGAAGTTCAACGGCGTTTTATCGGTCATCGCTGCGCGACGACACGATAAAACGCTTCACGTTCGGCGGATAGCCTTGGCAGAAGGAGCGGTCCCGATGAGCGACATTGAAAAAGCTCGGCATCTCTTCGAAGAGGCGGGATTGGCCTTCCCGGCGATACCCGACCGGGTTGCGGCGGGGTTGAAGGAGCAGGGCAATTGGCTTTTCTCCACGCGCGATCTGAAGATGTCGCCGTACAACCTCGAGCATTATGTCCATGAGAGTGACGAACCAGGGGAGTACGCCATCCTCAGCCATTCTGGACACGGGGTGAACTCCTATGCGATACAGTATTACCTTGTGTCTGGCCCCTTGCGCATGTTCCTGCACTTAGGCTGGGGTGGCGTGTACATGGATGCCGATGCGGCGGCTTCCAAGATCCGGGAGTGCTTTTCGTTGGCGGACGAGATCGTGCGAGCGGCGATGGCGGCGGGCAAGCTCGCAGGCGGCGAGCGGCTCACGATAGTGGGTTCGGATTTCTACGGCAGCTATTGGTCCGCCGCTGGGCAAAGCAAGCAGAAGGAAAGAAGGCGCTTCAAAGGTCCGGCGGAGGTGCTGGCTGAAGTCCTTCACTGGCTGAGAATTCCCCCGCCGAACCAGCCGTTGCAGCAGACGGGGCCGGCATGACGGCTTTCCAAGGGATGAAGGCCAGCAAGCCGGCCCCGCTGCTGACCTTCTTCGTTACGCCTCGAGGAGATCGGTCATGGGCTGGACATCGACTCTGGAGGATATCGTCGACCGGTTCAATGAAGCGTCAGCCGGCCACACGTCGTGTCGCCAAGGCAGGCTAAAGACTTGCCCTGAATGCGGACTTCGTGTGCGGCGTCTGGAGCGACACAGACGCCGCGCTCACCACTTAACTTTTACGTCGCCGCAAGACGTCCGCGAGATCACGCAGACACCAGCCCCTCGAACGGCCCTAGTGCGCTGCGATCGATGTGAGTGTTCGGTGCGAGCCGACCGATTGGATACACATAGGCAAAAGGTTCACCGTGAATTCGCCCCTCCGCGGACAACAGGAGACTCATCGATGTCAACCCCAACGCTTTGGGTCTACAAATGCAACATCAACGAGGACGCTTGCGGGGACTGGAAAGAATTCTTCGAGGGGGATCGCAAAGGGACCGGCGAATGGGGGGGAACTTGGTGTATCAAGAATCCCTACAGCAGGCAGATCCTTCGCGAGGAGATGGAGAAAGGAGACTTGGTGCTGGCGTGGCAGACTGACCAACAGCAAGCCGTGGGGCTATGCCGTGTCGTCGCCCTGCTCGATGGCCCCGATGACGGCCAGGACATCGACACCGCCATTTATCTTGAAACCGTGATGCGATTTCCAATCCCGATCAAACTGCTCGCGTTCAAAAAGCAGTACCCGGAATTAATCAACGGAAACGCGTTCAAGCAGGGCAAGCTCGGAACACTCTTTGACACAAAGCCCGATGAGGCAAGGGTGATTCTTCAACTTTGTGGGGTTCCGAAAGACCTAGCGTAACTATCGATTACAACCGAGCGGCGGATTGAGTCTGTCCCGAAGTCAAGCCGCTTTGCCCGCCGCCGGTTGATTCGTGTCGTTCGCCATCAAAGACGGCGGTTGTGTCGGGGATGCTGGCAGGTGCGCGGTCGGAGGAATCGATCCCATGACGACGAGTATCGCAACCGTGGCATCGAGTGCCCTGAAGCACTTTGCGCAGGTTCTCCACCCTAAAGCTATCCGCATTTTCACGCCCTTCACAAACCCGGTCCCACTCGCGTCGTGCAAGGTGAGTGCCGACCTCAAGCGCTTTCTTGTCGCCTACGAGCCCAAGATTGCAAGCACCGGCCTCTTCCCACATCAGGCGGACTTTCTCAATGCCTACGGAGAAGGCGGCAGCGAGAACTTCATCATCACGACGGCAACCGGATCGGGCAAGAGCCTCTGCTTCTGGTCGTGGGTCTTCGACCGACTCAACCAGCACGCCAGCGCGACGGCGATTCTCTGCTTCCCCACGCAGGCCCTGATGTGGGGGCAGGCTGAGCGCCTGGCTCGCCTGTCTGACCAGAAACGGCTTGCCAAGCCCGACGGCGAAACCGCATATGGGGGCAGCGTTAAGTACGGAAAACAGGCAATCGGCTGGACCATCTGGCACGGCACAGGTTGGAGGCGGACACGCGACCGCGTGATGGCCGCCCACGAGAAGTCCGAAGCCTTCAAATCGGCCCGCATCCGCATCGCCACGCTGGACAAGGCCCACTGGAGTCTTCTCCAGAGTAACGAGAACAAGAAGTTTGCGAAACGACTGACATGCTTCGTCCTTGATGAAGCCCACAGCTACGATGGAGTGTTCGGGGCGAATGTCCATTACTTTTTGAAGCGCGTGTACGTGGCCTGCGAGATTCTTGGGCAGCGGCGGCCCGGCTTGTTTCTCGCCTCAGCGACCCTCAGCTCCGCCCGCAAGTTTGCCGCCACTCTCCTGTCATTGGAGCACGAGGCTGACATTGTGCACGTCGAAGATTCAACGAAGCAGAAGATCGACGTTGTTTCCACGGCGGACGCTGCCAAGCACCTGAGCAAGCCTCCTTCCGATGGCCTGCTCCGCATGGTCCTGCTCTTGAACGGACAGGACGAGAGCGCCGCGCTTGTACCGTTCATGGGCGACGATAAGCAGATGGGGACGGAAGTGAACGCGATTTACTTCTCGCAGAGCAAATATCTCAGTAAGCGTCTAAAGATGGATCTGGAAGCCAATCGGAGAAAGCGCACCTACGTCATCTACGACGCGGACCTCCCCCCGAAGCAACGCCGGGACATGGAGCGGAGGTTGAATGCCTCCGCGGTGCGCGGCACCACGGTGCTTGCCACGAGCGCCTTGGAACTCGGGGTGGACATTGAAGGGCTGGACGTGTGCTTCATCGACCAGATTCCCCCGAGCCGCGCCGATTTGCTTCAACGCATTGGCCGCGTCGGTCGGCGAGAGAAACGGCCCGGACTTGTGCTGCTTGGCCTCTCCGCCGAACCGCACGATCAGCACATTCTGGAAGACCCTTGCGCGGCCTTCCGGTTGGATCGGAGCAGGGCACTCCCGATCCCGCTTCATTTAGATATGCTACGCTGGCGCCATGCCTTGGCAGCGTTCCGGGAATGGACCGGAGACCTGAAGTACCGCGCCATCGAATGGTCTGACTTCAATAAGGCTTTGGAACAGCATTTTGCGTTCGGCTGTGCGCCTAAATACCAGGACCTGAAGAAACAATTTGAGGAGAGCTACGGTTCTCTTGTTGACATGGCCGACGAGGCATGGGTACACAAGGGCTTTCGTGCTAGTGTCGGCCAGGAAAAAATCCCCCTTATGGAGGGGGAGCGGGAGGTCGCGAGGATCGAGGATGTCGCCATCTTCCGCGACGCACACCCCGAAGCCGTCTTCCTGGGCCACGATTCGGTCCGGTATCGCGTCGTGGACTATCAAGGGGAATGGAAGGTGGCTCGCTGGGAGCATCCCGACAGCGACGCGGTTCTGGGAAAGTGGCTGCGCTGCATCAAGGCGGTAACGGTCGAACGCGAGCCCAAGTGGGTTACCACCCGTGGCAGCTGGGACGAATGCTTTAAGCAATACGAAATCAAGCGGTTCACTGACGGCAACGGCTATCCCAAGAAAGGCTGTCTTGAGTTTGGCGTCTGGGACTACGTGCGCAAGTGGCAGGGATACACCGAGATCGACCTGAGGACCAAGCAGAAGCGAAAGGTAACGCTTCCTGAGGTCACGCAGCGTTTCAACTTGGCTCTGGAGCGTGGCGACCGTTTTCCGTTTCTCCACAACCTGTCATATCGCACGCAAGGTTGGCAATGGGATTTCGGAACTGTAGCCCTGCCGCGTTCGGATGTCGAGCTTCAGCGCTCGCTCGGGAACCTGGTGAGTGCCGTCCTTGAGCATTTTTTGGCTGAGGCTGTTGAGTCCCGTGTCGCCGACATGGGTGTTCAACTCGACTTGCCGAGCCATGAGCTTCTGGTTCTGGACTCCACGCCCGGCGGGAACGGCCTGTCTGAGGCGTTGCTGAGCGAGGGACGCCTTGGCACGGCGCTCGAGAATCTCCTGCGTGCCCTTTCCAAGTTCAAGGGGAAAGGTGCTGCAAAGCGGTTTGAGAAGTATGTCCTGGCCCTGTGCCATGAGAAGCCCGGCCATTCTGCCGAGGAGGTCATGCATGTCGTCCGAGAGCTTCACGTGCGTTGGGCCGGGTAAAGTGCTGGCTTACGTTCGCGGGGATGTCCGTACTGCGAAGGAGTCGTTCTTTCTTATCGGACCCTGGTTGGACGATTACGTGGCCGAGCAGCTCTTGCTGGTCGCCCCGCGAAACTTGAGCGCCCGGGTTCTCGTTCGTTCGCAGCGGCACGTCGAGACGGAGGTTTGGCAACGGATCGTGGCGGCGCTTTCGGCGTTTGCGGCTCATTGGTCACGCTTTGAGGCACGGGCACTCGACCGACTGCACGCGAAGTGCTTGTTGCTCGACGAGCGGGTCGCTTATGTGGGCAGCGCGAACTGGTATCGGTACAGCGTGGAGGAAAGCGTTGAAATCGTGATCCGTGGGCCTGTAGCCGCAATCGCTGGATTGCAGCAGGACTGCGAAGCGTTGTGGGAGCAGGCACAGCTTCTTGAGATTCCAACGCCAGCGGCCGCCTCGCCGGTTGTTCCCGCAAGAGGCATCACGCGCGAAGTGCTGGACCCTCTTGCCGCTCAGGTGTTGAAAGACAATCCGAAGGCATTCGTGCTCGGCAAGAAGAAACGCAGCGGCTCGTAGGTGGGGGAATTGATGGCGAACAACAGCATGCAGCGGCCGTCCAGCCCCGCCCTGAACAGCGATGACCCTCACGCCCTCCACTTGCGGTGGAAAGGCAGCCCAGTCAGGGGGTGCGATTGCTATTCCGCCCATCGAGGGGTTTTCTGCGGGCTCCGACGCCGACGGGGTTGTTAACCCGGATCGGGGAACTTGAGCAGAGAGCGCGAGAGTTCGGCACCCGAATTCCGGGGTCCGACCGCAACCTTCAAGGTCCTTTTGGACCGTGACATGACCGTATCCTCGGCGGTGGCGATCCAAACCGAGACGACGAATCGCATCAGGTCGGCCAGATAATCGGCATCCGTCCGGCCGTGGACGAAGCTCTCAACAGCGCGTGCCGCGGCGAGCATGTCCCACAGATAGCAGTTGTCATCCCGCTGGGCCGTCATAGATGACCTTCCTTGTTTTCAAGATCGTATGACGGCGAAATGGGTTCCGCAATCCTTCCTTCTCCACGAGATCAACGGGGCGTCCGACGAGCGCGGCCAGTTCGTCGCGCATGGCGATCAGGTCCCAGAGGCTCCACGGGGCATCGTCGGCAAAGGAAACCAGGACGTCGATGTCGCTCTCGGGACCGAAGTCGTCCCGGAGGACCGACCCGAAGAGCGACAATTCCCGTACCCTCCACTTGTGGCAGAACAATTCGAGGCTGGCGGTCGGTATTTCGACGTTTGGCGACGACATTTCGCTCGGGTTGCTTCCGGGGTCCGAGAGCAACCGGGTTGTTAACCCGGAGGCTGTTGTGAATCAGAGACTCCGAGAGTTTCGCGCGAAAATTCCGGGGTGCGAGAGCAACCCTTGAGGTTCCTTTCGGACCCCGATTTGGTTCTCTCGAAACCGAGAGCGCCTGGGGCCCGGTTCAAAATGGCGAGAATCCCCGCAAACAGGGCGGAAAAATGAAAACGCCCGACGGCCGGAGGCCCACCGTCGGGCGTTAACCAAGTGGGCTGCCTTGGTTCGCTACAAAACGCAAGAACTCCCCGTTCACAACTCTCTTCGTAACGACTCGCGCGCGAGCGCATTTCGTAAGTGGTTTAATGGAAAGTGGTTGCGAAAGTTCGAGTCCGGTACGGTC
>Ga0334893_1003140_pt1 | contig 11062 bp, 10 predicted proteins | sample GraSluR3_MG_5_FD_207218 | JGI IMG/M metagenome (GOLD analysis project Ga0334893, IMG submission 207218) | Sludge microbial communities from methane-producing bioreactor in Wageningen University, Netherlands - Granular Sludge_09_05-R3 | ecosystem: Engineered > Bioreactor > Anaerobic >...
ATTCAGCAATACGGTCTATATCATCTAGTCGTGATTGAACTTCAAGTACTATTGCTCTTCTTTCAACGCTGGAGTTAGTGTCGTTAGCAGCCTGTACAGTGAGTTCTCTTATCCTTTGCAGGTTTTCTCCTATAACAGAGAGGGCTCCTTCAGCGATCTGTAAGATGTTGACCCCGTCCTGTGCGTTAGCAACTGCCTTCTGGTTGCCTCTGATCTGTGTTTTTAATGTTTCAGAGATGTTTAAGCCTGCGGCATCATCTGCGGCCCGGTTGATTCTGAGGCCTGATGATAGTTTTTCAAAGGATGACTGAACGGCACGTGAATTGTTAAGTAAATTTCTCTGTGCAACGAGTGATGGTACGTTTGTGTTAAGTATTAATCCCATGTTTAACTCCTTATATTTCTTTAAATTAAGTAAATTATAGTTTTATCGTTCTCTAAAACAGTTTTTATGTCTGTTATTACATTGTTTTGACTCCTTTGTGTCTTAATTTAAAATGATATGTGATTATTGCCGGGTTAATTTGGCTTCTGTTACCTTCTTTAATAGCGTATTAAAGCTTTTTAAATCTTAATTAATAAGTTTTTTGCTGAAAAATAGGTTCTTTTTAATACTAATTTCAATTAAATCATTTCTATTGGAACTCCTTTATTCTTTTATAATAGTGTTATACGTAATCATAATTTTGTTTAATGCTTTACTGGGTGGATTATGCTGTTTGTTTAGTTTTTTATCTCTTTAGTAAAAGGCTTTTAGTGTTAACTCTGTTTGTTTATTATTGCAATAGCTGTAGTGCAAGGGTTGGTGCCTGGTTAGCCTGAGACAGTACATTTAATGAGCTTTGTTGCAGTATTTGATTTCGTATCAGTATGGCACTTTCTGATGCTATATCCAGGTTTCTAATTCGTGATTCAGTTGTTTGCAGGTTTTCTATAGCAATAGATATACTCTCTATGGTACTTTGTAGCCGGTTTTGCATAGCCCCTACCTGTGATCTTCGGGAGGATACATTGCTTATAGCACTGTCAACCAGGTCAAGAAAGTTTCTTGCAGATGTGTTGCTTTCATAAATACCTCCAACTCCGGCAGATATTGTAATGACAGTGGATGTGATACCTAATGCTGAGCTTCTTGAGTTGGAAAGAACGTTTGCAATATCCAGAGTGTTTTCTAAAATGCCAGAGTTGGCGCCGATTTGCAGCAGATAGGTTGTCTGGCTACCATCAAGGAGGTTGATATTACTCCCCCGTGTGGTGTTTGCAATACGATCTATATCATCGAGTCGTGATTGAACTTCGAGCACGATGGCCCTTCTTTCAACGCTGGAGTTAGTATCGTTGGCGGCCTGAATGGTTAATTCTCTTATTCGCTGGAGGTTTTCGCCAATAACTGATAGTGAACCTTCAGCTATTTGTAGTATGTTGACCCCATCCTGGGCATTGTCTACAGCTTTTTTGCTACCCCTTATCTGGGTTCTCAAGGTTTCAGAGATGCTCAGGCCAGCTGCGTCATCAGCTGCACGGTTGATGCGATAACCTGATGCCAGTCTTTCAAATGATTTTTGAACATTGAGAGTGTTACTTGTGAGATTTCTTTGTGAAATCAGAGAAGCTGTATTTGTATTTATGACTAATGCCATAGGTTTCTCCTTTTTTCCTTAACAAGGGAGGGTTAAAATTATTGACAGAGTTGACGGGATATTTCTTCCTGTGCTGTATAGTAGATCTGGTCAATGAAATCGTTTCGATCGACAATGTTATTGGCTGCGTTATCCAGGTTCAGGAGTTTTACTTCATAACCGACAAGTTCTTTGTAAGTGCTTTGAAAGCTATCTATTATAATGTCAAGTCGATGGCGTAGTTCTTTTAGCCTCCTGTCATCAGTATTTATCTGCCCCTTTGTGCCTGAAAGAGCTTGAATCAGTGATGTTAGCTCTACAGTATTAACACTGGTTGTGTTCCTGTTTTTAGCGTTCAGGTATGTTAGTTTTTTATCTTGTTGCTTATTTAGCATATTTATCTGCTCCTTTTGCATTTTGGGTAATTTTAGTTTTTTCTTTTTGGGTTAAGTGATGAGTCAAGTTTTACGATAAGGTAAATTATAGGGTGGGTAGGAGAGTATGGGTTTTTAAAAGGGTTTTCTAAAAAGGTCATTTAATAAGGGTATTTAAATAGTTACAGGTATATAGAGATGTTATTATTTATCTAATAGGCTTTTAGCTGTTATAAGATCTTAAATTGTTGGTGGTGATTTGTTATTCATTAGTATCCTTTCAGGTGAGATTTTTGTATTTTGTATCTGGCAAAATTGATTTCTGATCTGGCAAAATGGGTTTTATACAGGTGGCGATTTGTTTCGCATTATTCTCCTTTCGTTGTAATGTTGCTTGAAAAGTGTGTGGTGATCGGGTAAAAAGAATTGTTGATTGTGATTATTTTGTGAAGTTAACTATTTTGTTTATAGTGGTATTGATATAATTTTGTATGTTGTGCTTTTGGCCTCCTTTCTGTTAACTGTTATTTTGGTGTTAGCTGGTTTGTGTGTTGGGTCTCCTTTCTGTTAACTGTTATTGTGGTGTTAGCTGGTTTGTGTTGAGTCTCCTTTCTTTTAGCTTATTGTTATTAGAGCTGGTTGTGGGATGTTAGATGAGCAGGGTAAAAAGGGTAAGGTAAATGAAGGGGTAAATTTTGAGTTATATTTAAATGGTATGTGTGAGCTTTACTTTGCATTTGGCAAAATTGGTTTCTGATCTGGCAAAATATGTATTTTGATATTTAAGATGGTTCAGTTCTTTTAGCTATTTCAGTTAGTTAAGCTATTTAAAGTGTTCAATGTGTTTGATGTTAGTTAGAGTTAAGGTGTTATAAGGTTTTACTGGAGTAGTTTTAAGGCTAAAGTAGGTGCCTGATTGGCCTGGGCCATGACGCTGACCGATGATTGTTGTAATATTTGTTGTTTGGTCAGGTTGGCACTTTCTGAAGCTATATCAAGGTTTCGTATTCGAGATTCTGTTGTGAGCAGGTTCTCTACTGATATACTGAGGTTTTCTACGGTTGATTCAAGACGGTTTTGGAGTGCTCCCAGCCTGGATCTACGTGTTGAGACCTGACTGATAGCAAAATCGATAATGTCAAGGAAGGTGCGGCAATTTGTGCCGTCGCTGTATACACCTCCTGAAGAGGCCGTAATGTTGAGTGTGTTTGATATACCCAGTGCTGTGGTTCGAGAGTTGCTGAATACTGTGCTTATATCTAGAGCGTTAGTGTTGACATCCGAGTTAGCACCGATTTGTAGATAGAAGCTGGTCATATCTCCGTTTAGCAGGTAGACGTTACTGCCCCGTGTTGTTTCTGCAATACGGTCAATATCTTCAAGACGCTGGAAGACTTCTTCTGCAATGGCCCGCCTTTCAATTGAAGCGTTGGTGTCGTTGGCGGCCTGAATGGTTAATTCTCTTATCCTCTGAAGGTTTTCGCTGATAGTGGTGAAGGCACCCTCTCCAATTTGCAGTATATTAATGCCGTCCTGTGTGTTGGCAATAGATTGATCGGTACCTCTTATCTGTGTTCTCAAGGTTTCTGATATGCTCAGGCCCGCAGCGTCGTCAGCTGCCCTGTTGATGCGATAGCCTGATGCAAGTCGTTCAAATGATTTGTTTAAATTGCGTGTGTTAACTGTTAAGTTTCGCTGTGAAATTAGTGATGGAACGTTTGTGTTAATAACTAGACTCATAATTTAACCCCTTTTTTGTTACTTACCCTTTATAAAAATTACCCTTTAATTTATTGAAGTAGTTTTAAAGCAAGTGTCGGAGCCTGGTTGGCCTGCGACAATACGCTAACCGATGCCTGTTGCAGTATTTGTTGTTTGGTTAAATCGGCACTTTCTGAGGCTATATCGAGGTTTCGTATTCGAGATTCTGTTGTGAGCAGGTTCTCTACTGATATACTGAGGTTTTCTACGGTTGATTCAAGACGGTTTTGGAGTGCCCCCAGCCTGGATCTACGAGTTGAGACCTGACTGATAGCATAGTCAATAATGTCAAGGAACCCTCTACAATTTGTGCCGTCACTGTATACACCTCCTGAAGAGGCTGTAATATTGAGTGTATTTGATATACCCAGTGCTGTAGTTCGAGAGTTGCTGAATACTGTGCTTATATCTAGAGCGTTAGTGTTGACATCCGAGTTAGCACCGATTTGTAGATAGAAGTTGGTCATATCTCCGTTCAGCAGGAAGACGTTACTGCCCCGTGTAGTTTCTGCAATACGGTTGATATCTTCAAGTCGCTGGAAAACCTCTTCTGCAATGGCTCGTCTTTCAACGGATGCGTTGGTATCGTTTGCTGCCTGAATGGTTAATTCTCTTATTCTCTGGAGGTTTTCGCTGATGGTTGTGAACGCACCCTCGCCGATTTGTAGTATATTAATGCCATCCTGGGTGTTTGCAATAGATTGTTTGGTACCTCTGATTTGTGTTCTCAAGGTTTCTGATATGCTCAGTCCTGCGGCGTCATCAGCTGCCCTGTTGATACGGTAGCCTGATGCCAGTCGTTCAAATGACTTGTTTAAATTGCGTGTGTTGACGGTTAAATTTCTTTGAGCAATTAGTGATGGAACGTTGGTATTAATTATTAAACCCATAACTATCTCCTTTTAGTACTGTATTCAATTTTCAATCCGTGAAAAAGTATTCTGTATAAAGCTATTCAGGTTTTATCAGTGGGCTTTATCCCCTTTTAAGGGGGTTCTAATTTGAATGGATTTTTCCAGTTCCACTTCGTCAGAATGAATCAGAGGTAATTGAAAGTTCTTTTGTCTGAATATACCTGTAATTCGTTGAATTAAAGATTTGATAAATGCTTCGGTATGGCCAGATATATTCTTGGAATAGATGTAATTGTTTGTTTGATAATCTGTGTATTTATTTATCGGGGTATTATATTCTGTTGAAAGGGTGAACCCTGTAACTATCTGGTTAATAGTCCTTTTCAGGCTGGAGTTGCTTCGTTTTATTCTGGTGGTGTTCTTTTCTAGTATAATTTTTTCCATATGCATTTCTCCTTAGCTAATAAGTTCAGTTATGTTTGAGTCGTTCAACTGTAATTCCATTTTGATGCCACTATTAGCAGCATTGAGTATTAGCTCACGGGTTAGTTTTACTGTTTTAGTGGCAATCTCAATGTTTCTAATCCGGCTGTAAGAAGACTCAACATTTTCCAGGGTTACACTGAGGTTTTTAATATTTGCAATAAGCCGGTCTTTGACCCTGTCAATGCCGTTTCTGGCATTATTTACAGATTCAATAGTTTTGTTGATTTCTGATATAACTTTTTCGATTTCTTTATTTGAGTTGATATCGTGCTTTATTTCTTCCATCTGGCTGATGGATGTTGTGATATGGTTGATATTTTTGAATTCTTCTAGTGCACTTTTATAGTGTGCGTCGTTTTTATTGATTATTTGCGAGAAATCGGTTTCTAAATCTTTTATTCTGTCGAGGTTTTTAAGCTTATGGTCAAGTTCATCTGATATTTGATAGTCTTCTAGCTGGTTGATTGAGCTTAGTGTTTTTTCCCTCATATCGTTCAGGTTGCCTGAAATTTCATTGAGCGTTTCACCAGCTATGTTTAGTATATTGATCTTACTCTGTGTCATAGTCATGGAGTCTTGAAGATCGATCAGATGCTTCTTGATGCTTTTTATATCCTCGTTGACAGTTTCTTCGATATTCTCTTTATCTTTGTTAAATCTTTTGTTATCAACTTTTTGATGTTGATGATTCATTTGTTTCCATTTTTGAGAGTTACTCAGTCCGTTGATATTGAACAGGGATTCCATTTTCTAACTCCTTTTATGTTGTATAACTATATCCTTATAGTTATTGAGTTTTTTGATCATTGGAAGCTTTTTTAGATTGTCGATTTTGATGTAATTGTGGTTGTGTTTTTTATTATGCGACTTTGATTTTATTGGTTTTAATGCGCTGGAAATTTTTTGCAATAAGTTTTTCTACGGCTCTTAAGTGTTCTTCTTTGTTTATGAGTGTAGCTTTAACTGTTAAGTCATTGTTATATCTATTATTGGCAGCATTTATAACCATAATTAACTCCTTTCAATCAGTGTTTACAGCTTAATTTTTAGTGCGGGATAAGTTTTATTTGAGTAGTTGCATTGCTAATGCTGGTGTCTGGTTAGCTTGAGCCAGAATGGCTGTTGAAGCTTGTTGCAGAATTTGATTTTTGGTTAGTATTGCGGTTTCTGAAGCAATGTCAACGTTTCTTATCCGTGATTCAGATGCTCTCAGGTTTTCTATGGTTACAGATAAACTCTGTATTGTTGATTCAAGTCTGTTTTGGTAAGCACCCAGGGCTGACCTTCTTCCGAAAACGTTTGTTATGGCAGAGTCGATTTCATCGAGGAATTGCCTACAGGCGGTTCCATCTGCGTATGCTCCACCGGCAGATATAGTTATTCCGGTTGAGAAGCCGAGAGCTGATGCGGTTGATCTCTGGAATACTGTACCGATATTGATTGTATTGCTGGTTTCATCACCATTAGCGCCTACTTGAAGTCTGAATTGGCTTGAGGATCCATCGAGAATGAATACGTTGTTGCCTTTGGTTGTATTTGCAATACGATCAATGTCGTCTAATCTGGCCTGTACTTCAAATGCGATGGCTTCTCTTTCAGTTGATGAGTTGGTATCGTTGGCGGCCTGTACGGTTAATTCTCTGATACGCTGTAAGTTTTCCCCTATAACGGAGAGAGCACTTTCAGCGATTTGTAGAATGTTTACACCATCCTGGGCGTTGCCGACTGCCTTTTCAGTACCTCTGATCTGGCCTCTTAAGTTTTCTGATATGCTTAAGCCTGCGGCGTCGTCTGCGGCTCTATTAATCTTGTAACCTGATGCTAAGCGTTCGAGAGATTTATTTAAGTCGTTTGTGTTTTGTCTTAAATTCCTTTGTGCAATTAGTGAAGGAATATTGGTATTAATGATTAATCCCATCTTCGATCTCCTTATCGTTCTTTTTAAATAATCTACATCCTTGTAGTTATTGAATTTTTGGGTGTTCTATTCCGGTCCCGCTTTCATAGTGGGATTTATAGCGGTATGGAATTGTAAAACTTTTGTCGTGTGAGTTGTTGTGCTTATAATTTGTTAAGTAAGTCCAGTGCTATTGCAGGCATTTGATTGGCCTGGGCCATCACGTTAACAGAAGCCTGTTGCAGTATCTGGTTTTTAGTCATTTCAGCTGTTGCTTCAGCTATGTCGACGTTTCGTATTCGTGATTCAGCGGAGAGAATATTCTCTCTAGAGATATCCAGGTTCATTACAGTGCTTTCAAGTCGACTCTGGAATGCTCCTATGGTAGATCTTTGTTCTATGACCTTTTCTATAGCCTGGTCAAGAGGGCTTAAAAATTGTCTTGCGCCAGTTCCATCGGCGAATGCGGCACTCAGGGCAGCAGTATTAGCGTCATTAGTGAGGAAAGTAAGTAGGTTATCCTGTAGAGCTGGAGAGATATCAAGGGTATTGGTGGCATTATCGCTGTTGGGTCCAATCCTCAGTACATATTGTGATACAGAACCATCAAGCAGTTTGATGTTGTTGAAGTTAGTGGCATTCCGGATGCGTTGCACATCCTCAATTCTGGACTGGACTTCGAGCTTTATAGCGTTTCTTTCAGAGGTGGAGTTGGTATCGTTAGCAGCCTGTACAGAGAGTTCTCTTATTCGCTGGAGGTTTTCAATAACCACCGCCAGCGCACTTTCAGCAATTTGTAGAAGGTTGATACCGTCCTGGGCGTTGTCAGAAGCCTGTTCAATACCTCTAATCTGGGTTTTTAACTTTTCAGAAATACTTAAACCAGCAGCGTTGTCAGAAGATCGGTTGATTTTCATCCCGGAAGCCAGGCGTTCAGTGGCTTTATTCAGGTTGTTAGTATTCTTGTTTAAGTTATATTGCGCAATTAATGACGCAATATTGGTATTGATTGTTAAGCCCATCCTGGTTCTCCTTAACTCTGGTTTTACTTCCCTGTAAAACAGATGAGTTACAATTAAATATGTAGTAGGTTTTTATTGCCGCATTAACCCGGGGCACAGCTATGTCAGTATTTTATAGCTAGTACTCTGTATTGTTCATATGTATTTCAGGATAGTCCCTGGTTAATATGCTTTAAGCTTTTTTGTTATAGGCATTTCACAAATCGTGAATATGCTCTATAAAGTAATGATTGGTTAAAATAAGAATTCAAGTAGAAAACTTTTTATTCCTGATGAATTTCCCCATAGTGTGTGTCTCCTTAGCTTTTAAATTTGATGTTTTCCCGTATCATTGACAGTTAAGATAGTTAGTTAGTTTGACTTTTGGTCTTTTTTATCCTTCTTTTTCAGGTATCGGCATTTCTTTTGAAAACTTTAATATTTTTTTACATTTTTTTTTGAGATTTTTTGTGGGAGGTGGAAACCGTTTGTTTATTTAGTTTTCTTACCCACGCTAATATTATCGGCAGGTTGTTTACAAACTTTAATTTTTCTTCATAAAACTTTATTTATACCCTAAAATGCTTGTTAAGAGAAGGTTTCGCTTGTCAAGTCATCTATTTGGTGTATATCCTTCCTGTTCATGTTATAAACGAATTTAACCCGTTTTTAAATTGTTTGAAATGTTTCCGCCACGTTTGTTTATAGTTATAAGGCTTAGTAAATATATAAATATAACGATGATTGCCAGAAATCTGATTCCGGTTGCCATGGATATGTATTCAAGGGCTCCTCCAATCATTGCTCCGAAGAGGTTTGAGCCCAGGGCAGTGTTCGGTTTTTTAACTATTGAAAATGAGTTAGCAAAAATAATAGCAGCAAAGAATACTGGCATACAGGCTATAATAGCGTTTACACTGCCTCTTGCTAGCATGCTGGCATCTGCAAGTATATTAGCAGGTACCATATAGTCTATGATGATTGTTATAAATAGCAATCCATAGGCCCAGATGCTGTTAATTTTAGGAAATTTATAGATAAGAAGGTTGGCCAGCAATATTAAAAACAGTATCATAGCTATTACGACAGAGTTAACTACCCATGTTGATCCAAAAACAAGTGATAATTTGGCGATGGCTTTGACTTGTAGCATCATAAACGCTACGCCCAGGAAAAACATATGTGTATCAAATCCGCTTTCGGTTTTGCCTATCAGGTAGAAGATGACTATGCCTGACAGTGAGATTAGTAATAACAGCGGCAGGATATAATGTATTGGTATGCCTGGTTTTTCAAGAAACAGAAATGGCCAGTTATCTGTAGTAAGTGCAATATCTGTTTTCTGATTTTTCATATCCTTGATTTTGATGTATTCAGGGTAATAGTCTTTTAGAAGTTCTTTATTTATAGAGCCTGTCAGAAAAGTATATTCGACAAAGTTGTTGTATTTGGTGCTGAGAATGACGGGTTCTTCTCCTGAGACTTCTTTAATGGTTTTATATATACGCTGGCAGAGCCAGTCTGTTGTTGCAAAGAAGGTAACAGCGAATACACCATCTTCTTTTAATAAGCTATAGGCTTCTTTAAGAGACTCAGTGGTATAAACGTAGTTATCTATGCGAATAGAGGAAAATGATGAGAGTACCATATGGCTATCGAGGGTTCCGAATATGACAAAATCGTATTTTTTCTTTGTTTTCTTGAAGAAAGCCCGGGCATCTTCTACGTAAGTTTTTACTTTTGGTGAGTTATAAGGATCTTGCGGGTGGTATTTTTTGCCCAGATGGAGAATTGCCGGGTCTATTTCTACTGCATCAACATGTCTGGCATCATGTATTAAAGCGCTGGCTGCATCATTGCCCATACCTGCCCCTACTATTAAGACGTCTTCAGGCTTTTTATTTGCCAGGTCATAGATGAAATTATAGTGGCTGACTTTGTATATAAGTTTTTCAGGGTCCATATTAAGCCCGTGCTGGAATATATCGTTGTTTATTAGCAGGTTATACTTTATGAAGTCGCCGTCAGTATTTTTTATCAGGTGTATTTTGTAGTAGGGAGACCAGGTAATGTTGTGTTTGACAAAGAAAACGCTATGTGCAGTAACAACTATAGCGAGTATGGTGACGGGTATACCTATACGTGGGTAGAAATAAATAAGTCCGATAGCTGCAATAATAAGCCATACCCAGGGAGGTAGCCAGAGTGCAGATAGAGCAGTAAAGAAAAGTACACCTATAAGGCTGCCTGCAATGTTTATTGTATAAGCTACAATAGGTTTAAACTGATTTAGAAGCCGGCCCAGTTTTAATCCAAGGGTAAAGAAGGCATCAACAGATAGGAAAAATATTGTGATAATTATTATAATAGCAAAAATGATCATTGGTGCTGAAGTAGTACCGATGTTCATTGGTGACTTATCACCGAAAAAAGAGCCCAGTAAATAATATTGTCTGGGGTCAGTAAAGATGATGTAGGTCAGTCCAAGTGGTCCGGCGAAGCCAGTAAGTAAAAACAGTAGAAAGAATGAATATGATTGTTTGCGTTCAATTTTTTCTGCCAGGGCACAGCCGAGCCCTAGCCCCATAAAGCATGAGATAAGGACAATGTTTTGAAAGTAAGCAAAAATGCGTATTTCTGAAGATATCCAGCGAATAAGTAAAAGTTCGATATAAAGAGCCAGAACGCTAATGAAGAAGAGTTCCAGTGTTTTACGGTTGGTGAAAAAATCTTTCCAGCCTGACATGAGGGCTCCTGTAAAGAAGGGGTATTTTTGAATTATTTATATAACATTATATATTAAACAATAATTCTTCAGGGGGTTTTTGCTGTAATCAGTAATCAGAGTATTATTTAAGGTGTTTATCATATAAAAATGACTAATGCATAACTATAATAATAGATTTTTTGTTTTCGATTTTCAAAAATTTCAAGCCCATACATATATATTGGCTTGAGTGTATTGATTAAAGGATGCGGGCTGCATTCTAGATGTGGTCTTTTTCTTTAAGGTATTCTCTTACTGTATTGAGCGATGCCTGAACTATACGGGTGACCCTGGATGATGAAA
>Ga0334893_1003146_pt1 | contig 11019 bp, 14 predicted proteins | sample GraSluR3_MG_5_FD_207218 | JGI IMG/M metagenome (GOLD analysis project Ga0334893, IMG submission 207218) | Sludge microbial communities from methane-producing bioreactor in Wageningen University, Netherlands - Granular Sludge_09_05-R3 | ecosystem: Engineered > Bioreactor > Anaerobic >...
CGCGGACATCGTTGGCTATTTTCCAGATTTGAGATTGTAATTCTGCGCGTTGTGCTGCACTTGACATTTGAATACCTCCATTTAAATTAATTTAATAGCTAGAAAAACTGCAAGGTTTTTTCTTACTTATTATTTGTCTCAAATTTAGAACGCATCATATTTGCTGGTTCTAAATTCCGTTAGCTAATTTATGTGTATTCAATATCTCTCCTCCTCAATTACGCTAAAACTTCATTATTATTCTATATTTTTTTATTATATCAAAGTACTTGTCCAAAAAGCAGTACACTTGTGAATAATTTTATCATATTAATAACAAAAAAACTCCCAGAAGACTTTTTATTGTCTTCTGGAAGTTCATCATTTTCATATTGTATTTTTCTAACTTTCTTCTCATGCATATTTCCACTTCTTCTTTTTCTTTAAACACTCTTTAAAACCTTTAAATTGAATATCAAAACAACATCTTGCCTGGGTTAGAAGAATATCTACAGCATTATAGCTACTCATTACATCTATTTCTAAACCACTAACGAAGAATAGTCTGGTTATTTTTTTATCAACAATTTCTACTCCTTCTAATTTCATTAAATTAATATATCCATAACTACCTTCATCTTTATATGCTGACGATCTTACTTTTACAGGAACTAATACAACTCCAGGATGTACTGGTAAAGGAATGCCATAATTCTTACTTAATATTTGAGAAGCATTTAATTTCCATGCTGGCATATCAAATGACATAATTTTAGCAACATTCTTTATATAAGTACTGCATCGAATTAGTTCAACCCACTCTAAACCGGTTTCAAGAGAAATTTTAGTAAAATTACCACCATTTTCATCTCTTTCTGGCATAATTGCTTCGATTCCTGATATGTTTTCTAGTGTTACTACTTTTTGCATATTTGTTTCATCTCCTTTTTTTATTGTGATGGTGCTATGTATTTGGGCGAAAATATCTCCCCACTCTATATGCTTCTTAATAGAAATAAAAAATCCTTAATTATTTTAAAAAAATTATAAGAAAAGGAATCTTTTCAGATTCCTTTTCTGGTTTTATTAATTATTCTGCTTCATAAATTGCTGAAACTTGTCTGCTAATAACTCTTGCTCCGCTTACTGCGGCTAAATCACCAGCATTACTGTTAAATACATTCTTAGTTATAATATTCTCCATAACCCCTTTTACTTCTACTTCTGTAAGATCTTCCCTTGGGTCATCCAGGGTGAAGGTAACTTTCTTACCCCCTGCATTAATAAATATTAATTCTAGTACTTTGGTTTCCATTCTAATTTCCTCCTTTTAAATTTTTTAGTTGCTGTTTGTTACTACGCTGCTTCGATGGTCATTAAGTCATCTCTGTAAATATCTTCTACAGGGTTTACCTGAAGACCGGCAATGGCTGCTGCAACTTCATAAAAATCTTCATTTGTTGCATCTGATTTCACTTTTGAATATGTTTTCTTTGTGATAATCGGGTTGCCATCTTCCTTAGTTCCTGTTTGAAAAGCAAGAACCATTTTTGTATCCATTGGATTAACTATTACTGGCATTTGCGTCACCTCCTCTCTATGCCCTGATAATACAGGGATATAGAAAAAAGATTAAATGACGTATTGGTGAGAAAAGTTGGGTGAATTTGATAGTTTTAAGGGTAATTCGAAGGGAATTGAGAAGAAATTGAAAAGATATTAGGGGAAATAAGAAGGTTCTCCGGGAAAAATCCCGGAGAACCTAATGTTTCCTATTTGATTTTTAAAAATGTTTAGAAACCTATACTCCAATACATTTATTTGAAGCCATTATTAATAACCTTAATCTTACAACTAGAGTTAATTAATTCTTTTTCATAATTTAATTGAAGATTTATCCAAAATCGAGCATCAATTCCTAAAGCATATTCAAGTTTTTTTGCAAAAGAAACGGATATCGGTTTTTTACCTTCAATTATAGCAATAATATGTGACTCTTCTACACTTGTTCTTAATGCTAATTCTCCTTGACTCATTTCTTTATCTTCAAGGATTTCTTTTAATGTCTCTCCTGGATGTATAATAAGATCATGGGATAAGCCAATCAATTTTTCTGACATGATAATCCTTCACCCCTTTGTTTCTTCATTTTTTTCACTTAATTTTGTTCATATTATTTTAATTCAAAGCAGATCTTTTCTTTAATCCGCTTTCCTCTTTTTTCAATCTTTTCATTGACACTATTAAAAAAATCTTCAAATTCTTTTTCATTTGTAGGAATAGGTGTTATAAAAGTATGATTTTGCCAAAACATAATAGGCCGTCCAAAACCATAATCCGTTTTATAAACAAAATCTTGTAAAAAGTTTTGTTCAATAAAATTTCCCCAAGTTTTAAAAATATTAAGCCACTCTTTACACTCCCTTGTGGATTCGTAAAGGAGTTTAGATTTAACAAATAATTTATTTAAATATTTATCATCTGTCTCATTAAGAAAGAGAATCCTTAAATCATTATGTAAATACCAAGAATAAATACATATCATCGTCAAATCCCAATAATCCCATTCTGCATTTTCACCACTTCTTCCAACATTAAAATATTTAGGAACGGGAATTATATTTCCACATGAGTTGGATATACTCAGAAAATTTAGTACATTATCTTTTAAAACAAGGTTTCCTTCATTAAATTCTGAAATAATAAAGTTTTTCCATTGTTCAATGTTGCTTCTCCCCTTTCTTTTCTTTTCAGGAACACTCCCGTCTTTATTTAAAATATTAGAGTGAGAAACTTGAATATATTTTTTTAATGATATCCATGCGCTGGTCATTGTATCGCCACGATAAATTTTATTATTTAATATTATTTCATATTTATAATATTTACTATTCTGACCAACTTGTTGCTGAATTTTTGAATCTCTAAGGTAATCCCAAGCATTTTTATAGATATTCATTGCTAATTCAGAAACATCACAATCAATAACTAAATTGGAAGCATAAGCTTTATAAATCATCATTTTTTCTAGTTCATTTAATTCTGTTTTAGATTCTTTCTTTAAAAAGAATTCTATAAATTCATCTTTTAAATCATATGTTGCCAAATCTATCTCTCTAAATTTTTCAGAAATTATTTTTTCCATAATATCTGCAGCCTCCATAATTCGCTTATAAAAATCATTAATAAAAATACTTACACTTTCAGAATAATTAATGTTTAAAATTTTCTATTGAATCTTTATGAATTCTTTTGATATTATCATCCGCATGAATGAAGGCTAAAAGTTTATTATAATATCTATAAAGTTCTTCTACAGATACTTTTTTCTCTGATTCTTTTATTTCTTTTTCAATCTCATTATATAAGTAATAATGTTTAACTATTTTAATGTCTTCTGAACTTATGTTAACATTTTCCAAATTACAATCATTTCCAAAAACAATATATGATTTAAATATATCCGGATCTTCTATTTTCAATAATGATTTTATTGCTTTTATGTGCCCATTATTCTGTAGTATTGGATTGTAAAATTTATATTTTTTTCTTGTCCGAAAAGACTGTGCCCAATATCTGTCATTTTCATCCCCAGAAATATTTCCTTTATAATTTTTTGATTCAATAACATATATTCCTGTACGTGATAATAATACTAAATCGACTTCAGTAAAGGTTCCATCTTCTTTAGGTATATATAGGTTGGATAATATTTTTATGTGTGCATTAATCTTTTCTAATGAATGAAAAATTTCGAATTCACCATAATTTCCTTTATTATGTAATGTTTCTTTAAAATTATTACCACTGACCTCTTTATATTTTGATTTTTTAAATACTTTGTAGTTAGAAATATAACGATATGCATAGAACAACAAAATAATAATGATGGAAAAAATCACTTCCATAAATAATCCTCACTTTATTTGTTAATAGAAAAAATTCCTAATAAACTATAGTTCCCTTTTCTTTTATCCAAGACATTTCTGTACCTTTATGCTAAATTGTGGTATCATTATTAGCATAGATGTACAGGAGGTGCATTACTGTGACTAATAATAAAAATAATATACAAAAAATTATAAAATCAAATAAAGGAATAATAACTTCTACTCAGGTAACTGAGGCGGGTATACCAAGACGTTGCTTAACTAATATGGTAGAATCCGGAAAAATTTACAAGGTTGACAGAGGAATATATGCCCTTAATGAAGCCTGGGAAGATGAATTGTATTTTCTCCAGTACCGCTTTTCAAAGGGTATCTTTTCACATGAGACAGCCTTGTATCTTCACGGCATGACTGACCGCACTCCCATCAGTTACACGATGACTTTCCCTTTTGGTTATAACACTGGTAACGTCAAGAAACAAGGCATCATAGCTAAGATATCTACAATAGAAACTTATGAGTTAGGTATTATTACCCTGCCTTCTCCTGCTGGGAATCAAATTAAAGCTTATGATATTGAACGTTCCCTTTGCGACATTGTTAAAGTTCGTCATAAAGCCGATATTCAGGTAATCAATCAAGCTATGAAAACTTATGCCACTTCAAAAGAAAAAGATATCGCAAAACTCATAAAATATGCCGATAAACTTCGTGTAAAATCCAAAGTCCTAAAATATATGGAGATACTCTTATGATTACCAAAAATCCTATGCATGTTCTGGCATCCACTTAATCCCACTAACCAGCCTCTCTACTTCCGCAAAAATTTCTTCTCTGGTAACTGAGGCATCTGTAAGTATATTTATAACAATTTTATCATCCTTAATTATATATCTTTGTAAATCATTTATTGCCAACACTATTTCAAAGGAATGACCTTCTTCTATCTGGACAGCTTTAGAAAAACCACCTATAATCCGCTTATATAAATAATCTGCAAAATCTGAAGATACACATTCGTATATATCTAGATGAAAATAATCTTCCTTTGCATATTCTAAGTATTCTACGGCTTGGGGAACTAGGATGCTTCCCCTTTCACTATAGCGGAAATAAGCCTCTTGAGATTCATTTGAAATACCAAAGTCGGCTAATGTAATTAAGGGATTATCTTTTGGGGCAGTTTCAGGAGTCAGCATATCCAGATCCTGACTGGTATTAAAGGAAAATGCGAACATATTAAAGGAAAATACCACAATCCCCATTAGAATACCTTTATGTATCCTCTTCAGCTCAGATTTTTCTATTAACCAGGAGCCTGTAAATAATAATGTTGCTAATATGTAGAAGGAAATTCCTAAACTGCCGCTTATAATTGCGGAACCGAAGAAAAGAACACAAAAAATAATTAATGGAATATCTTTAAGCCAGATTTTTCTTTTGGCCTGTGCTACTGTTTGATGTATGAATTCTGTGCCTTCCTGAATTGATTTTTCAAGGCGTCTCATAAATAGAAACTTGTTAATTTCGCCAATAAAAAGCGGTGCTAATACCAAGGGTGGCAGTAAAGCATTTAACACCAGCATAAAATTGTTAAAAAATACTTCATAATATCCAAAATAAAAAGGATAGAAGGTTACAGAACCTACAAAAAGCTGGTACAACAGCATCCAGGCAATTAGTGGAAATGTTAGCAGAACAATAAGCATCGGACTAGTTGCATTGCTTTTTAATAATTTGCTTTCAAGTTCCTTATTTGTTAAGGGAGCCTGGGTTGGTTGAAGTTCTGTATCATTATGGAAGAGTATTAGCTGTCCCTTCTGGGCTGCGAAAGCATATCCTGCTTCTCTTTTGCTTAGTAGCAATTCCCTGAATTTAGGGTGACTAGGATAGTCAGGATAGGAATTTTCAGTAAAAAAATCCGCATAATACTTTATTTCTTTAGGCTCTATTCTTTCCATAACTGCAGTATATTGATGCATCTTTTTAAGACGCCATCCTTGCAGAGCCTGATCTTCCAATATTGTAATCATTGCCTGATAATCTCTCGGTACATAAGAAAACCAAATTCTTTTTGTATCCTTTGAAAGCATAATTTACTCCCTTTGTTTTGACCTTAATATCATTTTACCTGTAAGGTAGGCAAATTAGAAGAAAATATAACAAAATTTGCACAAAAATAATATTTTTTGCATGAAAAAGCATCGGCTAACTAAGCCGATGCTAAAAAGGGGGATGAACATATATCAATGTTGAACTATTTTTTCGGTTTCCGATTCTTTTATTTTAATCGATGGGACAAACAACCTTTCTCTGTAATGATTCGATAAAAGGTATTTTTATCTTTATTTTATAAAGATCTGAAAGTAAAGATTCCGTAATAATTTTTTTAGATTCTCCAAACTTAAAGTTCCCATTATAATCAATTATTGCACTATATTTATCAAGCATTATTGCATGTTCGGGTTGATGTGTTGTCATAATTATTGCATACCCTTCTTCAGATAAGGATTTTACTAAATTTATGGTTTTGTATTGATAACCATAATCAAGATAAGAAGTAGGCTCATCTAAAATAATTATTTTTGGTTCTTGAACAAGAACTTTTGCAATTGTTGCCTTTTGACGTTCTCCGCCACTTATTTCTGTATATGGTTTCCAAGCTAAATGACTTATTTCCATCTTTTCCATTGCTTTATCAACAAAAAAATAGTCTTCTTTAGAAGGTTTCGAAAAAATCCCGATTTTTGATGCTCTTCCCATAACTATATACTCTCTTACCATATAGCCATATGTAGGCAAATGTATTTGAGGAACGTATCCAATATATTTTGAAATTTCCCTAATGCTCATCTTAGAAATATTTTCCCCATTAATAATGACCTTCCCAGATTTTGCCTGGAGCAAATTAACAAGGCAATTTAACATTGTTGACTTTCCTGCTCCGTTTGGACCAAGAATAGTCAAAACATCTCCAGCTGAAAGAGAAAAACTTGCTTTATTAAAAATAATTTTATCCGCTTCATAATAAAATGATAGATTTTCAACGTCAATAAGCATACTATAGCCTCACTCTTTGTCTTGCTAATAACCAAAAATAAAATGGAGCTCCAATTAAACCAGTTAATATAGTTAAAGGTAACTCAGCAGGAGTTAATATCCGCGCTAATGTATCTACAACAATTAAAAATATAGCCCCAAGCATAATAGCTACAGGAAAGACTTTGGTATTATCCGGACCAACAAGTAATCTTGCTAAATGTGGAATTATAAGCCCTAACCAACCTATTGTTCCACTTACGCTTACTGCAGAAGCAGTAAGCAAAGTAGCACAAAATATAATTATTATTCTTAAAAAACTTACATTAACACCCAAAAGCTTGGCTTCTTTATCTCCCAAGGTCAAGATATTTACTCTCCATCTAATTGCTAACAATATTAACGATGTAAATACAATTATAGGTGAAATGCCATATATATCTGACATGTGAATTTTTGCAAGACTGCCCATTTGCCAATATACAATTGCTGCTAATTGATCTTCTGGGTCAGCAAGGAATTTTATTACTCCAATAATTGAACTCATCAAACCACTTACAATTATTCCAGATAATACTAATACCATCATTGTGTTATTTTTTAATAGTCTAGGTATTGTAGTGGCAAGAATTACTGCTAAAACTCCTCCTAAAAAAGCACCAAATTGTATCGTCATTTTTCCCCCACCAAGAATAATTACAAGAGCTGCACCAACTGTTGCACCAGAAGAAACTCCTAACAAATCGGGAGAAACAAGAGGATTTTTAAAAACAGCTTGATAGCCTGCTCCAGATATAGCAAAAGCACTTCCAATAAGAATTGCTCCCAAAAGTCTTGGAAAACGCAAATTATATATTACACCCTCTGCTGTATCATCCCAGGTTTTTTCTATTGGTAAGATATTGGAAAACAATATTTTTATTGTGTCCGAAAAAGATATAAAATACCTACCTGTACTGAGAGCAAAAATAATTACCAAAAAAAATAGAAACAAAATAGCTATAAATAATTTTTTATATGAAAAAACATTTTTTTTAAAACCCAACACAAACAATTCCTTTTAAATTTATTATTTATTTAATATTTGATTTAATTCTTGATCTGACAAATTATATGAAAAAAAGTTTTTATAGAAATCTTTAATTTCTGTTTCTAAAACATAGTCATTATAAACATTTGGATGTTGTAGTTGCCCCATCCACTTTAAAAACAGAGGTGTTTCTGAATTTGGAGCATCCCATCTGTAAATCCCCATTGGAGTTTTATAAACTCTTTTATTCTTAACTGCATTTACCTGACTCCAATCCTGCCCAGGAATTTTATTAGCATACAAATCTTCTGGCATAAAATCATCAAAATGGCTAAGATAAATTATTTCAGGATCCCATGTGATAATTTGTTCCATTGATACTTCTGTCCATGCTCCACTAACTTTCTTCGCAACGTTCACTCCACCGGTTAATTCAATCATTTGTCCATTAAAACTTTCTCCAGCAGAAGCTTTTAACTCTTTATCTCTCAAATACAAAACCTTAGGTTTATCTTGATCGTTAACTAATTCTATTTTTTTCTTAAAATACTCTTCAACATTGATATTATATTGAATTAAATTTTCTGCATTTTTCTCTTTCCCTAATAAACTACCAATAATTCTCATATTTTTGCGCATTTCATTTATGTCGGAATTTGCTCCATTTGTAAGAGAAATCGCCGGGATTCCCATTTGCTCTAATTTTTTCAAATCATCTCCCTGATTACTCCATAAAACTACCACATCTGGTTTCATCTTAACAATTTCCTCAATGTTAAGAGCAAAATTTTGCGCTATATATTCATCTGATACATCCGATAAATCTGGAGCTAAAATTTTTAGCATTGATTTACTGTAAGCGTTTTTAGCCGAAGGATGAATTGCAATCAATTTCTCTGCTGAACCATCTATCGCGTATATTACAGAAGTATATGGGATGGGAGTTACAACAATAGTTTCAATTTCTATTGGAACTTTAACTTCTCTTTCTAAAATATCAATCACCGTTTTAAAATTATCATTTTTCTCCTTTTCAGAATTTTGAGTGTTTACACATCCTGTTAACATTACAAATATACATAATATTAATAATAACAATCTACTAAATCTTTTCATTTTCGATAACAACTCCTGTTCTTTTTAATTCTTTTTTAAAATAATTAAATCCTTCTATGCCAATATAATCGTAATTAATATCTGCATACTCTCTTCCACTTAAACCCAAAAAAGGCAATAGAATAAAGAACTTATCATAAACTTGATGGAACACCTCCTTTATTAAGGGATCCGCAATGATTACATCTGCTAAATTTAAATTATTAGTTACTTGTTTCTCATCAATAGTAAATTTTATTTGATCATATTCTTCATCAGTAAATTTTGCTATTAGTTCTCTTTTTTTAAATAGGCACATTAAAGAGATTTGACTTATTCCAAACTCCAAGAATAAATATTTTTTTAAATTTAATATAAAAAATGGTTCACCTATAATTAATATTTTTTTTCTATTATCAATAATAATTTCTTCCCTATTTTTGTGTTGTTGAGTTATTTTATATGTAATTCCACAATAGTCTTCAATAATCTTATATAAATCAAAAACTCCCTTTGTTAATAAGGGTAATATTTTTTCATAAGGAACCTGAAATTCTTTTTCTAACTGTTCCGCCAATGATATTCCCTCTTCTGATAAAACTAAAGATATTTTTGCATCTTTTGACAATTTATTATCGACATTTTTAATATTATTTTTCCCATCAAGACATAATTCGATCTCTTTATGTTTTAACAATTCTAATATTTTCTCTAAAAATTTCTCGTGCCCATTAACTATGGAATTATATCCAATAATATTTACTTTGATTTTATTATTATCATCATTTTGAGATTTGCAAATATACGGATACATTTTTTTATATGCTTCTGATAATATTTTAGAATATGACTTGAAGGCACTTGTATTGAAATAAAGTACCGGTTTATTCATTATTCTTTCAATTTTTTTTGATATATCCATAAGATTTGTTCCAATTATATTTGTTATAGAGGTTCCCAGAATAACAAAAAAATCTGAATCCATGTCAATATTTTCTAAAGCATTTTTGGTAATGAAATTTTCAATTCCAATTGTTATATGTGCATCATTTAATTTTGTTGTATATTGTTTTGTATTTTCAAAATTACGGTACTCGTCAACTTCTCTCGTTGGATGGTTGCACCCTCCAGGCGAAAGTAAAATAAGAGTAACTGATCTATCAAAAAATAAAAGATGCAATGCTGAGTAATCACTAATTAACGGCGGAAGGTATTTATCATAAACATTCATCAAATTCTTTTAAAATCTCCTTTATCTTTTTTCTTGGCAATTCTTTTCTTTTTGCAAGCGGTCCTCTGTTAAAAATTTTCACTTTCAATCTACATCTTTTATAAATATCATAAATTACTTTATCAAAATTCATCCCTGTAATAATTTCTGAGCAAGAAGTATAAATAATTAATCCTTTCATCTCTGGCTTATCTTCTTTAATTTTTATAATATAATCTGATACTTTTTTTTGATAATCACCCGAAATAACATCTAATTCATTAATAGCATATGCAAAGAATTTGTTTAATAAATTTGCTCTCATAGCTCTAAAAAATAAAACTCTAATACACCCCGGAGGTCCAATAGCAATAACGTAAATATTCGGTTTACTTAAGGCTAAAGCAATCAATTCATCAAAACTATTTTTTTTTACAGTTTTTTCTATTATCATTGTAATTCTCCAGACATCCTCTCTAAGTATTCTAAAGACATTTCATCAATCTCATTTTCCGTTAATGGGTTTGGAATTACTTTCCCACTACTATTTAGAATTTTATTAGATAACTCTAAAAATACTTGTGCAATATCAGAATTTGGAAATTTTTCTAATACAGTTTTATGTTCTAATTCACTTAAAATAAGCTTCTTAGAAAATGGTATTTGAGTTATCAACGGAACTTTGACTTTCTCTGAAAATTTCTCCATTAGACTAAATTCAGCATTATTTTGTCTTTGGTTGTATATTATTCCTCCCAAAAAGGGATCTCTATTAC
>Ga0334893_1003154_pt1 | contig 10999 bp, 8 predicted proteins | sample GraSluR3_MG_5_FD_207218 | JGI IMG/M metagenome (GOLD analysis project Ga0334893, IMG submission 207218) | Sludge microbial communities from methane-producing bioreactor in Wageningen University, Netherlands - Granular Sludge_09_05-R3 | ecosystem: Engineered > Bioreactor > Anaerobic > Unclassified...
ATCTTAAACCTGTTTTTCCCCTGAAAATCCTAGGTTCTGTTTGGGCTGTCCTCCTTTAGCTCATCTGGATTATTTATTTAAAAATCTCTTCTTGACATATTACCAGATTGCTTTTTTTGCCAAATACCCAATATTGATACAAATAAACAAGATGCTGGTGTTCGATTTTAAGTAAAGTGGTAACGGATAGGAGCATATGGTACTAGCTAATGCTTTGTCAAATATATCTGCCCCAATTAAAAAAACCTCGGCTAGGTCTCAATTGAGAACAGCCGAGGTTTTTAACAGATTTATTTCTAATATTCTGGTGGCAGCGCCATCATCTCTTCATAGTTATACACAGGACCATCAACGGACATGTAGTGGCCTCCAACTTTATAGTGGCCGCATTTTCCAGGACCGCACCGAATTATTCTTAAGATGGATTATCACTACTATTTGATGACTCATGATTAGCTTAACAAACCTTATATTTTAAGTTGATGACGTTTAGTATTGTATTGGAAATACGCAACTTAATCTAAGCTATCAATCAATTAGCTGGTCACTAGATCCAAATAGACCATAAAAGAATAATTTTCCTAAATCAATTTGTATCTTCTTATTCAAGTTTGACATCAGAGCTTGATTGATTGCACGAATGTAAATCAATATGGATTCAGAAGAAATATCTTTGTCAAGAGAGCCCTCAAGTTTACCTTGATCGATTAACTTCATAAATAGAGGGATGGTTTTGGTTTCCCCATACTCATCTAGAAACTGCTTTATAAGTGGATCGTTTACAAATTCTACCTGACTAAAGATTTCATTGAAGTTATTACCCGCTTCACTTGAAATAGAGCGCATCTTAGTAATTTTTTCCTTAAAGGAAAGTTCGCTTTTGACTAATGATTCCAAGTCTCTCATGGTATCATCCATCAACTTAAAGTAAACTTGTCTTGCCAAATTCTCTTTGCTTCCGAAATAGTTGTATATACTCACCTGAGATACATTTGCACTTTTTGAGATTTCTGAAATGCTAACATCCTTTATGCCCTTTCTTGAAAAAAGCTGAAGTGCAGCATTTAAAATATCTCTCATTTTGTTTGATTTTCTTATTTCAAATCCATTCATTTATTTCACGTATAATCCAATTAACCTCTTTAATAGGGGGTGTTGGATTATTTCTCCTTTCTCCCAAATTATTTGGGTATTATCTATTACTCCGTTATTATAATGATAAAGCACTGTGGATTTGTTTCTATTTTGCTACAGCTTTGACTGTTTTGAGGTGACTCAGACCACAGCTTTTCGTCTTCACTGGTAATTGGTTAGTTAACGCTTTGACGTTTGTATTTACGTGATTCCATGGCCGGAAACCTTGTGGAAAACAACAGTGCTAAATATTATTGAAGGAGGTATTTCTAATGTTCTATGTCGGAATCGACATCTCTAAGTTCAAACACGACTGTTTCATTGTTACTGAAGCAGGCGAGGTTGTTTGTGATTCTTTTCCCATCAAGAGCGATTCTGATGGGTTTACAGAACTCTTGTCTGTTCTAGATTCTCTTGATCCTAAAGAGAATGTAAGAATAGGGTTTGAATCTACTGGTCACTATGCTTTAAACCTGAAGTTATTCCTCGAAAAAGCCCACTACAGCTTCATGGAATTTAACCCTGTTCTTCTCTCAAAGTTTAACAAGTCTCAGTCTTTAAGGCGTACCAAAACGGATGCAATTGATTCCATATCCATTGCCCGCTGGCTTATGACGGTTGATTACAAACCCTATCCAATAGGATTTTATCATACCTACGCGCTTAAGTCATTAACTCGTCTTCGTGACTCTCTTGTTAAACAGCGAAGCTTTTACATGGTTAAGATTACAAATGTCCTTGATCATGTCTTTCCTGAGTTTAAGCCATTTTTCAATAATCGGTTTAGCAAGACTGCTATCTACCTTTTAGAGAATTATGGTTCTGCCAAAAGTATTGCTAAGATGAATACTAGGTCCTATGATGCTTTGCGCAGTATCTCCAGAGGAAAATTCTCTATGCAAAAATTCCTAAAGCTCAAAGAATTGGCCAAGAATACAGTTGGCTGTGATCATGAACTTTTCACTTGCCAATTGAACAGTCTGCTGTCTTTGTATAAGCAATTAGCAAATGAGATTGCATCTCTTGAGAGGCAAATTGAATCTTTAATCGCTGAAATTGATCCCAAAACTTTATCAATACCTGGTATTGGTCCTCTGTCAACAGCTGTTATATATGCTGAATATGGTGATTTCTCAAAATTTAATTCCCCTGCTCAGATGCTTTCGTTTGCAGGGCTTGAACCAGGTTATTATCAATCAGGGACGTCGGAACATGGTGGCGGTATGGTTAAAAGAGGTTCTTCCCATCTTCGCTACACCTTGATGAATCTTTGCATTCCATTGATTCAATACAACATAACATTTGCGGAGTACTACCACAAGAAGCGTAATGAAGGTAAATCACACCGTGTGTCATGTTCTCACCTTGTTAAGGAGTTGATTCGAGTCATCTTTACTCTTGAAAAGAATGGAATTGATTTTGATCCAACAAAACTTCGCTGATTGTGTAGTGGCAATCAGTAACACTAAAGTCTGATTGCTTTTTGAAGTGATCTATCAAAAGGCTTGTTTCGTATGCCCATTTTTGTTTCAGTATTTTTTCAATAAAAATCATTGACTTTTAATAGTTAGTCACCTCACTATTAGTGTAGCAATATTTATGAAATATATCAAGAGAATATTTCATAAATATATTGACAGTACAATCCTAATAATATAATATGAAATATATAGAAAGAATATTTCATAACTCTGGCATGAGGAGGATTTGTATGAGTTCATATGTGCTTAATTTCAATGAGATTGATAGAACACATCTTATGGTTGTTGGAGGGAAAGGATTTAATTTGGGGGTGCTATCCAAAATTGATGGGATAATGGTCCCCGAAGGCTTTTGTGTCACAACAGGAGCGTACAGGAAAGCAGTGGAAAATATTGATGGTTTTAAAATACTGCTAGATCAATTATCGTCACTAAAAGCAAGAGACAGAGCTAAAATCAAGGAAATTAGCAGTAAGCTTCGCACAGCTATTGAAGAAAAGGAAATCAATAAAGAGATTGAGATGGAAATCATCAATAGTATATCCAAACTAGGTCAAGAGCATGCCTATGCTGTTCGTTCAAGTGCCACAGCTGAGGACCTGCCGTTTACTTCTTTCGCAGGCCAGCAAGACACTTACTTGAATGTGGTAGGTAGTGATTCAATCATAGAACATGTTAGGAAGTGTTGGGCATCACTATTTACAGAACGTGCCGTAATCTACAGAATACAGAATGGATTTGATCACCGCAAAGTATATCTATCAGTGGTGGTTCAACGAATGATTTTTCCTGAAGCTTCTGGCATCCTATTTACTGCTGACCCTGTCACATTCAACCGTAAAGTCATTTCCATAGATGCTAGCTTTGGACTTGGAGAAGCCATAGTGTCAGGTTTAGTTAATGCAGACAATTATAAAGTTCGAAATGGAAGCATTGTTGATAAGAAGATTTCCACAAAAAAAACAGCAATTTATCCTCAATGCAATGAAGGGACAGAAGTATGTGAAATAGAAATGGATAAACAGAATGATCAGACACTTACAGATGAACAGATCTTACAGCTTGAAAAAATTGGAAGACAAATTGAGACAAGCTTTACCAAACCTCAAGATATCGAATGGTGCTTGTATAAGGAGAAATTCTATATAGTTCAAAGTAGGCCCATCACTACTTTATATCCTCTACCGAAAGCTGAAGATAATAAAAACCGTGTATATGTATCCTTAGGTCATTTGCAGATGATGACTGACGACATAAAGCCATTGGGGATGTCGTTTTGTCAAATGCTATCTTTCTGGTTTGGGCAGAATCTTAAGTCGGCTGGCGGGAGACTTTTTATAGACGGGACATACGACCTATCATCACCTATTGGGAGAAGAGTGTTAATGTCCAGTACAGGTAATGCGGACATATTGATGAAGAATGCTCTTGTTAACCTGATGAAGAGGAAAGATTTCGTTAAAGGGCTCCCAAAAGGAAAAGGTACAATAAGCTCAGGAACAGGAGCACTGACATGGATTGTACCAGCGATTAAAGTGTACAGAAAAAATGATTCTGACACCATAAAAAATATAATTGCCTACAATGAAAAGCTCATAGACGATATGGAGAAGCAAATCAGAACATTATCAGGAGAAAAGTTGTTTGAATTCATTTCACAAGATACTAAGGAAATAAAAGGTGTACTGACTGGTCCTGAAAATATGAAGATGATGGTGGTTGGGGGGTATGTCACCAACTGGATAAATAAGAAAATGGAGAAATGGCTGGGAGAAAAGGGTGTTGCTGATATTCTTTCCAAGTCTGTAGAAAACAATATCACAACTGAAATGGGATTTGCACTTTTGGATGTAGCTGGTATTGTTGGGAAATATCCAGGAGTAGTCGAATACTTGAGGAATGCATCAGATGAGACTTTTTTTGAGGACTTAAGAAAAAAGGAAGGTGGAGAATTTGTTGCTGCAGCCCTGGAGGAGTTTCTGGTAAAGTATGGCATGCGTTGTCCTGGGGAGATAGATATAACGAAGCCTCGTTGGAGTGAGAAACCAACTGCACTGGTTCCAATGATTCTAAGTAGTATTAAGAGTGTTGAACAAATCTCAAGTACTGAAAAGTTCGACCAGGGACGTAGGGAAGCTTTGAATATGGAAGAAGAGCTATTAACTAGACTAAAACAATTGCCTGGTGGAAAGGGCAAGGCGAAAAAGACAAGAAAGATGATTAGGGTATTAAGAAATGTGATTGGATTCAGGGAATATCCTAAATATTCCTTTATTAAGCGGTTTCAGATCTATAAAAACGCACTTATGAAAGAAGCTGACGCATTGCTGGAAAAAGGTCTAATAAAGAAGACTGAGGATGTTTATTATCTTTCTTTTCATGAATTTTGGGAGGTTGTAAAGACTCAAAATCTTGATTATACAATTGTTGAAGAAAGAAAAAGAGACTATGATTTATATGAGAATCTGACGCCTCCTAGGGTAATGACTTCAGAGGGAGAAGTGATTTCAGGACAGTATAATACCAACAATATACCTGAAGGAGCTTTGGTTGGAGTGCCGGTTTCATCGGGAATCGTTGAAGGAACAGCTAGGGTTGTGATGAAGCTGGAGGATGCAAACATTGAAGAGGGAGATATACTAGTGACATCATTCACGGACCCTAGCTGGACTCCGCTGTTTGTATCAATCGAGGGATTGGTGACAGAGGTAGGGGGATTAATGACCCATGGGGCTGTTGTGACCCGCGAGTATGGCATAGCGGGAGTGGTAGGTGTTGAAAATGCAACTATGTTAATAAAGGATGGGCAACGAATTAGAGTTAATGGTACGGAAGGTTATGTGGAAATATTAGAATAGAGATGAGTTTATATTCTATTGAATCAATATCGATGACTATCCTAAAGGGAGGGTGTGCTGCCTCTTGAACAGTGAGAATAGCAATGGGAATGAACGTGAAAATAGGAAAGGTCCTGTAAATATCAACTTTATTCTATTCCTATTCGGGAGAGTAGTATCCGACACTGGAACCAGTATCCAGATGATGATTATGCCCCTATATATTATTGACGCGGGTGGAACGGCTGCAACCGTGGGAGTTTTCTCCTTCCTATCCTTAATGCCTGCACTACTTGTATATCCTTTTGCAGGAGTAATTGGAGACCGCAGGAATAGAAAGATAATTATGGTTGTAACAGATTTCGTTAATGCAGGAGCTATTTTAGGATTGGCACTGCTATCTAATTGGGGTGTAATGAGACTATCATTCCTATTAATTGTACAGGTGGTTATTTCATTAATGAACGGATTGTTTGAACCTGCCACAAGGGGTATGCTACCTCAATTGGTAAAAAAAGAGGAGTTGACCCGCCATAATTCCATAGTTGCATCCACAAGGAGTGCTTCTATACTTCTGGGGCCAGTCATAGGGGCCCTATTGTACGCAAGTTTTGGAGTGACACTGGTATTCGTTGCAAATGGAGTTTCATTTATGATATCCGGAATTAGTGAGATGATAATTCGGTATACCCATATTAAGCAGGAAGCGCCAGATGGTCCAAAGGGAATGCTTAATGACTTGTTTGAAGGTGTAAGATTTGTTTTACAAAACAAACTTATACGTAAGTTGAGCTTCTTTCTTTTAGTAAGCTATTTTGTCATACAACCAATTTTCAGTGTGATTTTGCCATTGTTTTTTAAGAAAAGCTTATCATTTTCAGATGCGCACTATGGATATCTGCAGACAATCATCATACTGGGTGCATTAATTGGGAGTGTCATGGTTGGGTATCTTTTTGGGAAAGAAGTAAGGATGTCCAAGCCTCTGGTTATGGGAAGCAGCATTCTATTGAGCTCTATGTTTATTTTCTCGATCTTGCTTTTTCCAAAAAGCTTGTATATATTTGGGAATGATTCGACCATCTATTTCATTTTACTGGCATCTATTCTATGTATGTTCAGCGCTGGAAGTATGTTCATATCAATCCCTGTTCAGTCCTTTATTCAACAAGCAACTCCAAATGAATATATGTCCAGGGTCTTTTCATTGGTCAATATGATATCTCGCGGTGGAATACCATTTGGTGCATTGATGTATGGAACGATTCTAGAAAGAGCTGAAATGCACTGGACAATGTTGATTACCACAGTATTGATGATCTTTGCAATGACAATGTTACTGATTTCTCTATCGAGGTCATATAGCGATAGATAGGGTATGTCCAGTATCCAACCAAGAATAGATTCACCATTGTTTAGAATGGAAATCTCTTATTTTGTATTATTGTAAGAAGTAAGTATTATAAAGTTAGATGTAAAAATCTTTATAAACTAAAAACCTCGACCAGGTCTCAATTGAGAACAGCCGAGGTTTTTAACAGATTTATTTCTAATATTCTGGTGGCAGCGCCATCATCTCTTCATAGTTGAACACAGGACCATCAACGCACATGTAGTGGCCTCCAACTTTAGAGTAACAGCATTTTCCTGCACCATAGAGCATAAGAGTCCTAAGTATTTTTAGAATGTTAAATATGCAGATTATATTTAAGGCCTGAAATATGGTTATGAGCAAGTAATCTCTGAATAAAAGCTATAAAAGTCTTGAAAGGGAAATTCTCTCTGATAGCTTTGGAATACTCAAGCTTTATACTGCCTTCAAGGTTTCTTGTTATTAAAATCAATAGTAAATCAAAAACACGGGACTCAGATTAAGAGTTCCGTGTTTACCATTTTAGCCAATAATAATTAAGTGTTTATATAAATGCTGGTTGGATAATAATCTAGCCGAGCAATCTAACCAGAAGTTCCTGCAAGTTGGAGACATGCATTTTCTGGTAGATGTGAGATATGTGCTTATGAGTAGTAGATTGGGAAATATGAAGAGACTTGCTAATCATAGTCGGCGAAACTCCTTGGCATAGAAGATTTACAACCTCTATCTCCCTCTCAGTCAATTCCGTAGTATCCCAGGAGATTTGATCAATACCCTTCTGAACTGTCTGCTGATGGAAATAATTCTTATGAAGATTGTTTAGCAACGGAATTAACAAAGACAAAGTTAGTAATTCGTTATCTGTAAATTTTTCGTCGTTAGTTTTATCAAGGGCAAATACGGTTCTAGGCATACCATTAAGATCATATAGGCAAAACCCAAGGGAGTATTTCAGACCACGGGGACGAACATAGTCAGGAACAAATTCAGTAGAAGCTTCCTTTTCCCATTCTATTACATTTATTGTAGGTTTGTTTGGATTCTCTCTAGGATTTTTACTAATGGAGTATCGTGCATTTTCAATCTTTGAATAGTATTCGAGGTACATGGTGCTCCAATGTTTGTCAATATTCATGAGATATTGATTTTGTACCCTTCTATTTCCATCGAGAAAGTAAATGAGTGACTGATCAAAATTGCATAGCTCTTTAAGGTTATTCATAACAGAGATTGAAAATGACTTTGGGTCGCTCTCATTTCCGCAGGAGATGGCAAAGTCATAAATTTTTTGCCAAGGAATATTTGGATTAGTATTCATCTTCATTACCTCCAAATTCCACATTAAAAGACTAAATGTCTGAAACCATTTCTATAGGGTAGATTCGAATCTAGCATGTATTGTTAGTGTTAATCAAACGTATCTATTTATTATATCAACATACAAGTAGTTTGACAATTCTAAAAACTGATTATATTTAATACTCATGTCTGCCTATTATAAGCAAATATTGTTTCTGATATCATTTGAAGTGAGATAGTAGCAAGAAAAAACTGGAAAGATACCAAAGGGATTATTAACAAATGATGAAAGGAGAAAAGAAAATGGAAAAAGAAGAAATGAACAGAATGTACAGTCCTTTCCCCAAGATGTCTATGGCAAAAAAGGGACGTAAGACGATTCACTACCTACAGAAGCTGAAGGAAGAGGGAACACATATTGTACAGCACTGCCCGAGTATGCTGGGGCCAATGTTTACAATGGCTGCTGAAATGGCGGGCATTGATATTTGTCGTCTACCTCCATCCAATGGAAGAATAGGACCTGATGAGGCGTTGAAACGTTCAATGGAATGGATTGGAGAAAATCGCAGCGTTGCTCCACGCATCCATATCAACTACGTAACTGATACAATTGCCTTCACTTCCAAGGAAGAAGCATTAGCAAACTTTTCCAGATTCCATATTGCGGGTGCTGACTCCGTTTTACCTATGGGAATCAACAACGAGACGCTTGAATATGTAGCAAATAATCATGTAATCGTTTATGGACATGTAGGAGCTATTTCAGGTTGGCAAACCATGGGCACACATGGCGGATATAAACTGCTGGGTAAAACTGCAGAGGATGCAATGAAAATTTTCAGACAAGCCTATGAATATCAGGAAAGTGGTATGAAGGCCATGTCTATTGAATTAACGCCGACCGAGGTAAGCAACGCTATAGCGAAGAAACTCCGCGTACCAGTGATAAACATAGCAGCCGGGGGTGCTTGTGACGGAAGTGAAATGGTTGATGCTGACCTATTTGGACTGATGGCTAAGCCTGCCACCCACGCCAAGACATATTCTTACTTCTTGAAATTTGCCGCTGAAACCTATGGAGCCTGGGCAAATGATGTCAGAACAGGAGGATATCCAGAAGATAAACATGGATTCCATATGGAAGAAAAAGAATTGGACAAGTTTTTGAATGAATTGGAACAAAAATATTAATTGTAATTGTAAATTGGGGGGGTAGTTAATATGAATATTGATGCCCAAGACATTTATTCAATGGCTCAAAAGAGCACTGCTGGACTAAGCAGTTTGACAGAGGTTTTTTATGAAGATGTGGTCGGGAAAATAGCTATCGTAACTGGAGGTGCAACAGGACTCGGTTATAATGTAGTAAACCGTTTGGTAGAGGCTGGTGCCAAAGTTGTTATTGCATCCAGGAAAGATAGTATTGGTAAAAAAGCTGAAGCTGAACTCCAATCAAAAAACTATGACGTAAAATGGTTTCAAACAGATGTAAGTAAGGTTGAGGACTGCTATTCAGTTGTAGATTATACAGTCAAACAATATGGTTGTGTAGATATTGTCGTAGCTAATGCCGCAATTTGGTCAATGTATTCCTTTTTGGATATGCCTGAGGAAGCTTTTGATGCTGTTATAAACACCGACCTAAAAGGTGAATATTTTATAGCTCAAGCCGCTGCACGTATCATGGTAGAACAAAAGAGAAAAGGAAAGATAGTGTTTATTTCCTCCGTGGCTCATAAGGGTTCAGATGCTGCAAAGTTAGGAATGATGACTCACTACAATGCAGCAAAAGGAGCAATAGTAAGTATGACAAAAGGGATAGCTAAAGAGTTGCGTCAATATGGGATTAGTGTAAATTGCATTGCTCCTGGTGGAATGCTCACGGCTGGCGCATTGACTAACAGTACAGAGGCAAGCAGCTTTTATGGTCAAGAACTACTGGATGAGCGATCAAAATATGGGCGAGAGACACCCATGGTTACAAATCCAGATGAAGTAGCCCTTGTAGTATTTGCAATGTGCACAAAAATGTCTGATTTCATTGTTGGAGAAACAATTGATGTGGATGGAGGCTCATTGTTAAGCTTTCAGGCTAAACCTTGGAGCTATAACATAGAAGGATGCATACCTGGTCCAAAAAAAGAATAATATCCCAAGAACAATCCCCCTTAAGCATTTGACTCTAGGGGGATTGTTTATTAAGAGATTATAGTTAGGTTACTAGGGAGCGGTAGGGTGATTAATATTGCTTTTTAAAGCTTTATTTGTTATTCTTACCGCTGCACTCTTATCTAGAAGGCAGAGCTAGTAGCTCTGCCTTAAAACATGTTCAAAACCGATAGATTAAATATCTCAAGAGTTTAATTTGGTCCACAATTCTAATATTCTGGTGGCAGCGCCATCATCTCTTCATAGTTGAACACAGGACCATCAACACACATGTAGTGGCCTCCAACTTTACAGTGGCCGCATTTTCCTGCACCGCACCGCATATGGGTCTCAAGTGTAACAAGTATGTTTGTTGGCTTCATGCCAAGATCCATCAGGTCTCTTGCAAGCTTCTTGATCCTTTCTGGAGATGCACATAATAGTGCGGTAGTGTTCGACCAGTCAAGGTCAAGGTCCGGAAGTAGATCATTTACATAGCCACTATATGCATCCACCTTATCAGTTGGGTCCTTCAATGCATATTTTACCGTCAGGTTCGGTACCTTGGCCCACTCTATCATTTCTTCCTTGTAAAGGAGCTTCTCATATCTGAGGGCACTGGCCATTACAAAGACCTGCTTGAAATCCTCGTGGTTGACCATAACAGGTTCAATTACAGTTCTTAGAGGTGCCATGGCAACTCCAGATCCAATGAATATAAG
>Ga0334893_1003158_pt1 | contig 10982 bp, 9 predicted proteins | sample GraSluR3_MG_5_FD_207218 | JGI IMG/M metagenome (GOLD analysis project Ga0334893, IMG submission 207218) | Sludge microbial communities from methane-producing bioreactor in Wageningen University, Netherlands - Granular Sludge_09_05-R3 | ecosystem: Engineered > Bioreactor > Anaerobic > Unclassified...
CTTTTTGATATCTTGAAGCACCACCTGTGGCGATTGTAATAGTGGTAGCAGAGGCGTAAGTAAATGTTTCTGTTATTGCAGTCCAACCTGTATCGTGCATTGCCTTTATACTCTGTTGTGTAGCTAAGGAAGTAGCAGAGTTAGAAGCCATGTCATCTTCGTCTAGGGTAGTTGTAACTCCATCTGTTGAGTCTCCCCCTATTGAAAGGGCATCTACTAAATTGTTTATATGAGATTCTGAAATAGGAAAGGCTACCGTTACCCCGTAAGCGTGTGATTTAGCACTAAATCCCTCAGCTCCCCTTGTTACTCCTTCTAACTTCTTTGTTCCTGAGTTTATAGAGGTATAAGTTACCCACTCGGCATTATCCGTATCAACTGGACTTGAGTAGGAAATACAACATATACCTGGTTCTGCAGTATCAATCCCTGTAACAGATTGAAGTTCAATGTCTGTCGTCTGTGAGTCATCAATTCCTCCTGCTGTTGCAAGAGTTGTAGAAACGTATTGGTTAGCTTTGAATAGATTTGCCATATTTAGTATGTGTATGCCAACCGGTCTGCCCACTTCTTATCAAAGTCGGCTGAACCGTCAGCGTAAGTAATTTTTGTGCCGGTTGTTGTATCTATTTTTTTAATCCTCCAAATATTCTCATTAGTTTTGCTCGCCTCACCCACCTTGCAGTAGCCGATGTAGGTATTTGTTGCCGATGCCTCGTCTATTAGCATGTCATAGGCCTGAGTATCAGCTGTCGTCTTAACTCTGTTACTTTCATCAAACTTATCGTATTCTCTCTGATTTATATCTATGTCCATTAGTAGTATATTGGATAATTCTTTTTCTTTTTTCTTTGATCCTCAAAAGATGGCTGGACTCTTGCAGCGGTCTCTACGCCCTTATAAACTGGTTTTGGGACAGACTGAACAGCTTTCATTGCTGGTCTCACAGCCTGGGTTATTCTAGGCATCTTAGGGGCTTGGGTAGAGGCTTTTTCTAATAAATTTGCCCCCGTTCTAGCTGTCCTTGAAATTGCCTTAGCACCAGCTGGAGATTGTACAACTTGGTTTGCAAAATATCCCCCAACAGCTCCGGGTATCCCAGCAACACTCCCTCCACCAGCTGCACCGATAATGCTTTTAAGTGGGAACTGTTGGTTGCCTGCTCTAGCAGTTTGTGCTTTTTGAGTTAAGTTTTTTAAGTTAATTAGTGAGGACATTTCGTGTCCTAGTTTTTGAGACTCCCCACCAGTTTGTTTTCCCACGTAGTCTCTTATTAAACCGGCGGTTTTCTTTAATCCTCTAACCTTAGCACTTTCAGCAGCCCCTAAATTCCACGCTGATTGTGGGATATCGGCTTGCGCCCTACTAGCAGTCTGGTAAACATCCCCCAAAGAAGTCTGCAAGGGGGTTGACCTAGCGCCATCAACATTTTGTCCTATTTTTTCTATAAATCTTTGTTTTCTGTCAGATAAAACCCGTTGTGCAATCCTTGCGCTATCACTTTCCATAGCTTCACTGCTTAGCTTAGCGATCTCATCATCAAATAACTTAACAATATCCCTAACATCAACACTTGCCTGAGATTTTTTAGCAACTGCTTTTAATTTATTATCAACCATTTTAATTGCAGCCTGCACGTCATCTGGATCTCTTGACCATAGGTTATACCTATCAAATAATTCTTCTGGAGTCATACCAGCTTTTTTGATCTGATCTAAGAAACTTTCCATCTTTTTATTTCTACCCAGTCCTTTTGTAACTGTGTCCTCTGAGTATTGTCGCAAACTATCAGCTCCTTTAGATAATAAACCCTTACTTTTAGCAGCGTCTTGTTTAGCATCTATACCCTTAAATAAATCATCCCCGACATCTGCTAATTTTGCTTTTTTGTTAAATAACCCCAAAGCCTTGCCACCCTTAGACAGTAAAGATAAGGAACTTGGAGTTAAAAGTTCAGCTCCAAAACCAACCGCCATCCCAGGCAACTCGCCCTCGCCCATTCCAGGAACTCCAAACATATCTAGGGTTCTTGGTACTTCCTCAAAAACAGATGATTTGTCTCTAATTCCCTTCGCAAGTCCTTGTATAGGGTTGTCATAGTAATCAGACCCAATCGCCCCTTTTAGCGCCCCTCCAAGGGCGTAGGAGGGCAAGTTAAGTAGGTTCATAGCACCCCTATAAGCTCCCTTTAATCCTGTCTCACCATCAGTTAACCAAGATTGTTTAGCTGGTTGTAGATTGTTCTGTTGCATAAATGACTGAATCTGTTGGTCGGTCATTCCTGCTCTTTTGGCTGCTGGGATGTCAAATTGTTTCATCTTATGAACTGGTTTGGATTAACTTGTGTTGCACCCGTTTGCATCGCGCCCTGTCTTTGTAGAATATTCTTGGCTTGCTCAAGGGTTCTTCTTAACTGTTCATCACTGATTCGGTACGTGCCTCTCTTATCAGGATTTAGAGCTAAAACAGCGTTTCTCATAATCTCTCTTTCACCCTCAGAGATTTGTCCCTGACCCTTCATCATTTCAGCCGCAGCCATCTCTAATTGAGACTGAATCTGTTGTAATTTAGCCTTGGTGTCGGCCACAGCCATTCTGTTGATTAAAGGAACGCCCTGAAGCCTTAAGTTACCGGTTAAAGCCTTGGTTCTTCCTTGGTTTAGGACATCATCAATTAAAGCTACTGTGTCTCCTCGTCTAGCCATCACCTCACCAGATTGACCTCCACCCAGCATTTCTTCGTATTGATCGTAGTTATCCATATAGAATCTGTAATCATTTTCATTCTGAGGCACTCCGGTCTGCATAAATTCAGGGCTTAATTGAGTCTTAGCCATTTCCTGCTGAGCCATTTCATATTGATACTGGATATCTTGTAAGTTTTCTTGAATTGCCAATACTCCATCCTGATAATCTGTGGCCAGTTGAGATATAGCGTTTCTCTTTTCAATATCATTCATGTTCATATCAGACTCAATCTGCATAACCGCCTCATTAAGTGAGGATTCCATCTGATTGATTTGTTGTCTGGCTTGCAGGGTATAGTCTTGCAACGCTCTTTCTATTTCGTGGAAGTTTTGTTGTTTTTGTTTTAATCCTTCCTGGGTAAATCTATTGAAATCACTCTCAATATTTTCTTGAGCCTGTCCGTGTGAACCGAATCCGTATGAATCAGATGTATTCAAATTGGCAAACTGACCGGCGGTTCTAGCTTCTGATTCTCGTCTAGTCATCGCAGCTTGTCTCTGTGCAGTTCCCCAGTCGTCCTCTGCCCTGTCTCGTGCCATAGCAGCATCGCCCTCAGCTAACCCGATGCCTTCTTCTACTCCAGCTTTAGCTTGAGCAAACTGCTGCTGTAATCTTGGGATGTAGTCTTGTAAATATCTTTGTCTTTCCCCATAAGCCTCGTTAAGATACTTTTCACCCTGTTGTTTGCGTTGATCTAGTAAAGATTGTCTGTCCTGGCCAAGTTGTTGATAGCGACCCATGGGATCAAATTGAGGCTTTGGTAATTCTGGCTGAGGAGGTGGTTTGGGTTGCATAACCCTTTCCTTAGCCTGAGTTGATCTATCGTCAAACCTCTGTTGCATATTCTTGCCAGTTAATGAATCAACTGCCGGAGTAAGGCTTTGCGGAGCTTTATAGTTTGGCCGCCCAGATACTAAATTCTGATTGTTCATCAATCTATCACTCAACATTCTGGTTGAGGGAGTAGTTTGTCTGTTATTAAAAGAACTAACCTGTCTCTGAGGAGCTGGTCTAGGTGTAGGAGTTGCCGCAGCACCAGTTCTTACCTTAACACCCCCCACATCGGTTTCGTCGTCTTTTTTCTTCTTAAATAGATTAAATAACATATTACCTTTGCATTAGTAATCTGACCCAGTCAGATGTTGATTTATATACTGATGGATTTCTCATATCAGCCTGTGCTTGTTGTCGGGCTGTGACAGGAGGTCTGGTCCAGGATGATAGTTTCTGAGGTGAAGTTGCTCTTTGAGCAAACTGTTGCGCCCGTTGTTGAGTTGGTGTCTGAGAACTTACACTAGGTGATGATGTTCTTTCACTTATTTGTTGAGAACTACTTCTACCAGAACTTTGAGATTGTCTAGCCTGTGCCGCTGGACTCAACCTAATAACCCTAGAGGTTTGTTTTGGTGTAGAAGCACCCCTTGAACTTGGGATTGAGAATATACTCTGTGAAGCGGATGGAATTGGAATCTTGCCACCTGGAGTTGCTGACCTATAAACATCAGCCAAAGGTTTACTTACATCCTTAGCCTTCTTAGCAACCTCAGTTCCTGCTTTTCTGAATAAATCTACAGCACCACTCTTGAAAATTGTTGGTAGATCATACCCTGGAGTTCTCTCGCCCTTTTGCCCCTCTGTTCTTTGGGTCGTTGGCATTTGGAACTTGTCATAGCTAAAATCAGACTTTAGAACATCTGGTGTCTGGCTTATTTGATCTTGCCAGTATTTATTCTCCCAATATTCTTTAACGGGAATCTTGTACTCAACTAAATAGTCCCCTTCTTCTCTTACCTCAGTTCTATAAGGCTCATCAAAGCCTTCCTTGACGTTAGAGCCCAGATAATCCTTATACTTACCCGTAGCCTCTTGACCCATTGATGTTTGACCAAAAACATTGGCTATTCGGTTGGGGTCTTGATAGAACTCTTTGCTAAATAAATCTGTGCCTAAAGCACCGCCTTTTTTCTCCTCAGCACTATCAACTAGATATTTTGAAAACTCATCAGCCCCACCAAACTTAAAGAAGGCATCTCTAATATCTGTTGGTGCGGTTTTAGCTGTTCCTTCAAATAGTGAAGTTCCCCTAACATCACCAACTTGTTTTTGACCCTTGTCAATTTCCATTGGTTCTTTTCTAAATAAGTTTGAAACAGCATCTACTCCTTTTTCTTTTAGACTTTCAATTCCCTCACCAGCTTGACCGATAAATCCTTGAGCCTTTTCCGCCAAATCTTGACCTATGTCTCTAATGTTTTGTCTAATCCCCGGTACTTGCTCTGGTGCTTGTCCCCCAATTTGTGAAGCTAAGGCCTGACCAGTTCGTTTAGTTGAACCACCGGCAAGCGTTTCAGAAAAAGCTCCCTCTGGCACACCTAATGTATCCCCAATTCTCTCAGTTACATTTCCAGCCAGTTGTCTTAATTTTCCTAGAAAATCTCTTTCCTCGTATGGGGTTTTTGGTTGTTGTGATAAAGCACTAATCCTTGCTTGTTTAGCAACTTCTGGATCTCCAGACTCTAAATACTCACTTGCTCCCCACTCTGACCCCAAGCCTGACTTTTGAGCTACGTCAGCCACCCCACTTGCCAACTGTTGTCGTTGTGGACTCATTGGTTGGAATGCTTGTCCTACTTGTTCGATTCCTTGTTGAATGTTCTGTCCTAAATCTTGCATTGGTTGCTCAATTTGTTGGATCTGTTCCTGTTGACCCATATCCTCTTGCATATACTGCTGAATCATATCAGGAGATGGGCTTGCTTCAATTCCTTCATTTATTAAATCTTGGGCTGCTCTTGCGAAAGCTCTTTCTTCTGGAGTCCAGTTTTCTTGATTGATTTTAAGTGCGTCGCCAACTTGATTCCAGTCAACATATTCTTCAGCCTTTAAGAAAAAGTTATTAGGACTATCTATCATGCCCTCTGGGTTGTAATACTCAACGTCTAAATGTTCCCCTGTTGAGAGACCAGTATTACCAGGAGTTCCAATAAAGTCAAATGGTCTGATTGTCGTACCTGGTTGGGCGTTTATTACCTCGTTTAAGTGTGAAAGTCTTAACTTAGAACCATCGGGGAGTTCTAGTAAGATTGAATTACCATAAGGACTTCCTGAGTCAGCATTTATTACCTGAACAACCTTAGTGTCAAATGGGAAAGCAAAAGTAAATCCTTCGTCTAAATCTCTGGTTCTGTAGTCTGTTCCTTGATGTCTACCACTTCTGTAAAATTTTGGATTGTAATTTCCATAATCCTGAGTTACTGTTTGTTGTCTACCAAAAAGTAAATTAGATAAGCCACTTGTTCCCTGATAAGCATTCCCAATTCTAGTATTAGGATTGAAAATAGTACCGTCAGTTAACATCACCGAACCATCACTAAATTCTTTCAAAACTCTTGGGATATCTGCTTCTGTTGCCTGTTTTATACTTCCATCGTTATATCTAACACTCCCATCTGACATTAAAAGTCCGCCATCCTGTGTTCTAGTAACAGGATATGAAATCATCTGTTCTACATATTGGGCTAATTCTTCGTGTGAATTTGGTTCTGCTTGTATTGTTGTTCTGTCTGGAGTTGAACGAGGATTCTGATATTGTGAATAATCCATCTCTGGCATTTGAAAATCATAGCCTTGAACCTGACCCAAATTGGGTGCTTCAAAGGGTATTGATGTCTGCTGATATTGAGAAAAACGAACGGGGTCGGAGTATCTATCTTGTCCTAGCCCAGATGGATCAGCTACTCTATCAGAACTTACAATAAAAGCCCTAGGATCAACGTCATATCCTTCATATAGCCCCCCACCCCTATCCTTCTTTGCTAGTTCCTCTAGCATTTCAAGATAAGATTGTAGTTCGTCTGGTCGTCTTTCAAAGACTTTTCTTTTTCTTGCCATATATTTATTGTACTAAACAAGCTAGATAAAAGTTTAACTTGGATAGCGCCTGTAATTATCTGATAATCGTTTTGAGTTAATTAAATAAGTATGAACTAAAGCCATAAACTTAAAGTAGGCTCTTTTTTGGGTGCTTCTAAAGTAATATTTGATACTTCTACCTCTAAACACCCCATAAATTTCAATTGGAACATCACTTGCTCCCTCGGTTACAGTTACGGTTGAGGGTGCGTCTCCAATTAAAGTCTCACCAACGATAATTGCACCAAACCCCCCACCCGATCTATTCTGCTGGGTAACACTAAACTCCGCATCAACCTCAGCCCCGTCTATGTAAATAAAACCCTGAATATTTGTTGACACTGATAAATCCTTAAATTGGAAAGTTGGATTGTGGTATCGCTTTTCTTTATTAAACTGGCCTTGATTAAACGCCTTTGTTGCCCACCTAACATCAATTGCTGTATCATTATCTACCCTAGAGTCCTGGAACATCTCAACTAAATAACCCGTCTCCTCGTCACCATAGTAAAGTGCCTCATCACCACTTGAGTCAATCCATGTCACAAAACAATTAGGGGTAATTCCTTCCCAATAAACCCACGCCCCAAAGCGTGTGTCCAAAACCCACACTCGGTCATTGATCGTACTTCCGTCTTTGGCAACAGCACACATATATAAATTATCAAAATATGTAGCGCAACTATTACCGAGTGATTCAAAACTAACATTTCTTAAATATGGCTCAACCTTGATAGAAAGTTCGTTAGTACGAAGGACCGTTGCGACATAATTCTCCTGGTTTCCCAGAGAAAAGAAAGCTAAACGACCATCTTTCTTAACAGGAAAGATAATATCATTTTCTACGTGCTTGGTAGCTCTATGCGAACACGAACCAAAACCCTTAACTACTTCCTCTAGCTGTTGAAAGCCATCAGAGGTAAATGAAAACTTATAAATAGCGTTCCCCTTGTGAACGATTACCCCCCCTTGGAAACCTATAATAGCAGTTATATCAGCCCCATCGTTTTTGAACACATCCACCCCACCAGCTCCATAGGTAGGAGTTGAAAAATCACCTATCTTAGTACCCGTGCTTGAGAAGGACAATCTTGATGGATGGTCCTTAATTCCAGCGGTGAATATCCTTGAAATGGCTAAAATAGGCATTGAGGCAATAATACCCTCGGTTGAATTAGCCTCTGGGGGCAGAATTGAAAGTGAAGGAGAGTCAGCCCCCTTGTCGTCATACGAATTAGTATAAACTGTGGCCATGTAGGTTTCACCCAACCCCGTGGCAAACCTTCCATAAACATTGTAACCAACCGCACTTGCCACAGCATCCCAAGACAAGGCGTTGTAGTTTGTTGCGTTCAAAGTAGCATTGCCAGTAGTCGTATTAACAGAGGCACAAGCTAATGTTTCCCCAGTGTCGTTAAAAGCACTCACTCTGTAGGAATAAGTCTTTGAGCCAGTCGTCCCTGTCGGAGTAACTCCAAGTCCTACGGGAGTAGTTAAAGCAGCGTATTCAGTAATTGTTGAACCATCGTAATAAGTCAAGTTATCAGTTCCGTTGAATATAAAAACCTTGTCATCAGCCTGTACAAAGTTCATCCTTGAATCAGCGTCATAAGTCGTTGTGCCTATACCAGTAGGTGTACCAGATACATACTTTTGCAATTTATCATTTGAACCTTTGGCAAACCTCAAAAGTTCCCTTGTTCCATCACTTTTGTAATAGGCAAATGCCCCCATGACGCGATCACCTGAGGTAGTACCATAGTTTTTTGTGCCAGGTCTGGGGGCGATGCCATCAACCTCTAAAATAACATTTTTAGCCTCGGTTAATTCGCTATCTTTGATAGAGTTTTCATCCTGAAACAAGTTAAGACCGCCAGTAAAACCGACGATCATTTCGTCTTTGCGTTTGGGATTTTTTGTTTCTCCTAATCTCATTACCACATTGAATCGGACAGTGGTGTGCGGACTAGATTTCTTCTGAAGTTCTCTTTGTTCAATTCCTCTATGATGCTGTTGTACTCCTCCACGCCATCGCTAGCGTCGCCTCTTTCTCCGTCTAGCTGACCCAGCCGGCCATATACATAAGCACTCAAAGCATCCTTGTACCTAGAGGGGATGTCAACTTCATCTGTTAAAGAAGTAAAGTCTGCATCTGCCCAATAAAAATATTTAATAATTAAGTTGTTCTCCGTTGCTGTAATCGTGCCAGTTGGTGACGATGTACCAGTTGCTACTGTGTAGACGAATGAGTCATCATCCACTAAAGTAATCCGTTTTGACCCGTTACACTCGCTTACAGATGCCCCCGCAATCTGCACGTAGTCATTGTTTGAGAATCCGTGATCTGTTGCTGCAACTGTGGCGGTAGTGCCAGATACTGTAATTGAGGTTACGCTTACCGCAGTCGGCGCGCTCCCTGGTGTTGGCAACAAGTGAAGCTCATCGTTGAAAATGTAAAAATACTTATTGTTGATGTAATTGGTAGAGAAGGGGAAGTGCATTGGGGGGTAACGAGTAACATTAAAGGCTGTGTCCTCTGATTGGGGGACTCGAAGCAGCCCGTCTGTTCTAACCTCTAAAAACTCCCTGTAGTCGGTGGGTAGGGAATAAATCTCCTCATCTTCATCTGTTTGTGTGGCATACTCCGTTACATGAAACCAATATTTGTTCTCACGCATTAAGTCTCTAAAGGCTTGAGAAACAAAACTAATTCTTCTGGTTTGTTCATTACCAGAAGGGACCCCGTTTTCACCCCTTCGGTACGATACATCTAGTAAAATATCGTTTACGGTTACTGACATATTATTTCTTTAGAATACTATCGGCAAACTCTTGCCTAATTTTTTGTCTATAGTTCTTTTCTCTTTCAGTAACAGCCAGTTCTCTTTCCATTACCTCTGACTCTTTTAGTTTAGCCTGGTCTAGTCTTTCACTCACCTCTTTGTTTAACTTCTCAGCTGCCTCAGTTTTTCTAGTGGCCTCTGCTAAAGTCTCGGTCATGTCTTCATCAGACCTAATCTTTTTTAGGCCTTTGGCAACCTCTGACTCACGTTTTTCGACTGCTTTCTCTCTAATATCTAGGTCAGCTTTTTTAGACTTTGATTTATTATTTCTTTCCTTAATTTCTGCCTCTTTATCAGCTAGATCAGACAGTTTTTCTTCATATTTTTGTTTTAATGCGTCAACCTCTGCCTCAAGTTGAGTTGCAAAATCTTGTATTTTAGACATACTTTTCACTTAAATTAGTAACTAATCTCATTATAAATTGAGGAAAGTGCAAAAGTTTACAATCTGGAGCGGATTAAGGTGGCACTTATGCCATCAGTGTGGGGTAAATAAATCAAGGCTATATTGTGATCTGTTAGCCATTGGGGTGTAAAATCCATTTGTTTACAGTAGTCTTTTGAGAGCCAGTCCTGGCCGATAAGTATCACGTCTGGCTTAACCTGTAAAATTGAGGGCTTAGAGTCTGAGCCACCCGTGTTAGGAACCACCTCATCTATAAAAGGACATTTCCCCAAGATCTCCACACGCTGTGAATAACTAAATTCGGGCGGTTTCCCCTTATATTTTGTTATAAACTCATCGGTATTAAGAGAAACAGCTAAATAATCACAAAACTGCTTGCAGAGTCTGAAAAAGTTATAGTGACCAAAATGAGGTATAGCAAAAGATCCTCCTGTATATCCTATAACATGTTTCTGTTCCATATGCTCTTATATTTAATTAGATATTCATTCTCAATAACCATAACCTTATGCCCCCATCTTTCAATGAACTTATCAGTCTTGCCTAGATTGTCAAATAATTTAATGGGCATCTCAAAGTTTGAGTAATCATCACCTATTTGCATCTCATACTCTACTGAGGATAATTTTGTCTGGGTGGGTTTAAGTGCCATTCTTTCCAAAATACTTCGCTTATACTTTCCCATGTAGCAGCCAAACATCCTGGGAGAGTTACAAATTGAAACTGATTTATCAAAGTCCTCAAAGCATACCTTGAATAGATCGTTGTTCTTAATCTCAACTGTATCCTGTAAGAAAATGAACTCGTCTACATCAGTGTTAAGTAGAGTCCAGTATATCTTACCCATCTCATACCCATCACAATCAACTACTAGAACAGGATAGTCGGTTTTAATACTAGATAAACAGTTTTCTAATTGATCTTTTCTATCTGGGCGTGTACCTATAACGATGGCTTTTTTAATATTAAATATCTTCATATCCGATTGCGATAGCTCCACAAAATAATTTATTATCTATAAAATCCTGAAAGTATCTAAGGTGATTTTCTCTTACATGATGATTTAATCGTAAA
>Ga0334893_1003160_pt1 | contig 10970 bp, 9 predicted proteins | sample GraSluR3_MG_5_FD_207218 | JGI IMG/M metagenome (GOLD analysis project Ga0334893, IMG submission 207218) | Sludge microbial communities from methane-producing bioreactor in Wageningen University, Netherlands - Granular Sludge_09_05-R3 | ecosystem: Engineered > Bioreactor > Anaerobic > Unclassified...
TAGCCTGCGGTAAAGCATTGATGCTTTTGCTCAACCATTGTAGATACCAATCTTCTGTTTCACCCTCGACCGAGAAGTAGAAAGGTTTTGATAGTTTCATCTTCATCTACTCCTCCTTATTCTTGTCCAGAAGGCTACGTATAACCGGCGCAAGATCGATGCTTTTTATTGCCCCGTATCGATCGACAAAATAGTTCTTCATGTAGTCTTCACTCTTCCGTACTCCGTTCGCTCCTGCAGTACCGAAATCAGATAAGGAATAGTGCGTGCTGCAATGCGTCTCATCATCACGATCCACGAACTTAATCTCGTCCCTTCTGAACAGATTGGAATTGAGGAAGATCGGATTGTGCGTATTGAACACCAACTGGGCTTTGTGGGTGTTCAGCTCATCGTTGTGAAACAGCGTGATGATATTCATCAATGCCATCGGGTGAATGGAGGCATCGAACTCATCAACAACCAAGACCCCACCTTTACGCAAGGTTTGCAAGACAAGAGGGAACAGGTTGATGAAACGGATCGTTCCGAAAGATTCGAACAGTTCTATTGGAATGGCGGCAGACTTTTCGTCCCCCTTGAATATGGAGCAAAGCTGTGCTTGATCATGCTCTCCATCCAAGACATATCCCAAGGCGTTCGAATTGACTCCAAAGAGGGCTGCTGCATCATTCAGCGTCTTCTCGATGAATACCGATTGTTTCTTCGGTTCGGAGAACTTGCGGACCAACTGCATCGAATCCGACCGATAGATGACAATGAAGCTTTTGTCCATCCACTGGACAATCATCGAGGCTAGTTTTGCGCTGAACATGGTCTTGAATCCGTTGGCAAGAAACAACTCCTCGTTATGGAGGCTACTTTGGGCCAAGGCCGCCGCACCTTTTGCATTCTGCTCATACGCAGGAACCAAGTAGGATCGGACAACCTCCATATCTCCGACCTGAAGAGTTGCATCACCACGGGAAAAGAGGATGGCATCATTGACACGAAGAGTCTCCATGAGCACCTTCCGCTCATGATCCCGCTCCAGAAATCGCCCCAGATCAAGGGAAATCGCATAGTTGAAGAGGAGCCCATCATCTACGAACGTAATGGAAAAATCCACTGGTTCGGCAGCACTGAGTGTATTGTTTGGAATCAACTCAAGTGCATTGGAGGCGGCATTGGGATAATCCTTCACCTCAACATTTCGAATATGACCACGGAGCACGATTTGCTTGAATGTCTCCATCGCCCCGATGATGTTGGTCTTTCCCGAGGCATTCGGTCCATAGATGACCGCCGAGCTCAAAGCTTTATGAACACTACGCCCGATCTTCTCCGAAAGAATGCTGTAGTCCAGCCCCTTCTGCTTAGGGGCGACTTTCATGGAGAATACACATTCATCCTTGAAGGATTTATAGTTCTTCATCTTGAATTCCAACAACATGGAAATACCTCCGTTTTGCAAGAATATTGCAAAATCATATTCAATATATACTGCTAAGTGAGAAGATTGTCAAACAGAATTAATAATTTTGCAGGTATTTAACAAAATTAAAATTATAAACCACAGGCTTTCAAGGATAGCACTCACCCATTCGCCACCTGGCGATACTTCATTACCATTTCGATGCCCTCCGGCTTGATGATCACCCTCCAATAACTTTTTGGAATAGTAAAACCGATAAGACGTTTTTTCCTAAGCGTATACAAGAAGACGGAATCCATCAATGAGACAGCAAGGCAGACCGAGATCTCAACCACGAAGGTAAGGAAGATCCTCATCACCGAGGGATTGTGGTCAAGTAAACGGTCCGAGCAGATCCGTGAATTGGCTGATCAAGGGAAGTCATCAAAGGAGATAGCGGCAATGCTGGGGATCAACGTGGCGATGGTCCAGAACTATCAGCCTTACGGGAAAGGACTGTATGATGAGCCGGAGGCAACAGACACAGCAATCCGAAGCAGGAAGTACCGTGAGCGAAACCGTGCGTATGCAGAGAAACGTCAATCCCGCACACAACACACGGTAGATGGCTTGGAAACGATACAGGCAGCTGCAGCGTCTGGTGAGAAAAATCCCCCTTTTGCAATGCAACTCCATCTGGAACTGCGTGACAGCCAACTTGATTCCATGCCCGGTGATGATGCAAAAATCCTTGCCAAATATGGGGAGGTAAGAAAGTCAATTTCCCGGGATGTCATCGTCCCCTCTTCGCTGGCCCTGCATCAGCTGCATTATTTGATCAACATGGCATTTGGCTGGACAAACAGTCACCTCCACGATTTCCAGCTACCGGATCCAATGTTCCAGACGCTGACAAGGGGTAAGTTGTTGGAAATCGCTCCAGTGTTCGGGTATTATCTGCAGTTCCCGAATACCACGTTCGACGACGCTTTCTGGGATGACGACTACGATGAGACCAAGAGCCCTAGAACCTGGATGCGTTCAAAGTATCTTAAGCAGTACAGGTATGGGGGGTACAGTGAGTATTGGATAGAAAACCAGGCAGAGATACTGGATGTGGCAGATCATCTGCCCATATTGAATGTACATCCTTTCCGTTGGAAAGAGAAAGTGAAGCCCAGGAAGGTCAGGTTCGAGGATGCAACGTTGCAGGACCTTATGGATTCAGTGATCCTGGACGGGGGGATGCCTCATGGGCTGAAGGAAAGCCTCAGGCTTTGTGATGTTCTTTCATTGCAGGGTGAGGACATCGATGCTGCGAAGGCTGCAGCCTTGGCAACCAACAGGAGTTCTGTTTCTTTGTACAGGTACTATCGCGATATCGTGGTTTCAGGAGCAGAATCCAGACAGAAAGAAAAAGCCCATGACAGTGCTGCATTCTCTCATGCTTTCAAGCAGATGAAGAATCTGCAGAAAAAGACTGAACCGAGTGGAATCATGCCGATTACTGCAGAACTCCTGTACAGCTATGACTATGGTGATGGCTGGGAGGTGGACATCTCATTGGTCCAGGAGTTCAAGAAACACAACCAGAGGATAGATGATGAGATTGCATCCAAGGTCATTGTCGATCGCAAACCGGTTTGCATCGCAAAGGATGGTCTGAATGTGCTTGACGACTGTGGGAATGTTCATGGATATATCGATATGCTCCGTACCATCCATGAAGGAGAGAGAGACGAGGCAAGAGAGATGAGAGTCTGGGCACGAAGCCAGGGCTGGACGGGCAGGAATGCGAGTCCGAAGCAAATGGTTTAGGGATATTTGGTCAGTCAAGTATGCCTCCTGCATCAAAGAGAATCTTCTTGATGCAGGGAGACAGAGGATCCTTTGTGTTCTGGAAGCAGGTATAGGAGATGAAGCAGCCTCCCCTGCCTGGGTGGGGAAACCAGGGTGTGCAATGGGTAAGATGATTTTTTATTGTTATTAATATTGTTATTAAATGGGCCAAGAAAACATCTCCGAAGAGATGTGGAAAATGTGACAGTTCGTCCCGGTACCGATGATAACGAAAAAAGGGATGTACCCCCCCCGTTGCGCAACTTGGGGACCAGCATGTACAGGGTCCCCAACCGGGTGTTGAACGTACGGGTGCGATACCCGCTGCGGTATGCAGTCCTTGCCTCTTCATGTGCACCCTTGGGTGCATTGCATCTGTCCTCGATCTCCAGCTCCATGAGCCGTGCCGTCATCCACTCGAGCATGGCCAGCATCGGGTCCTCTGCACTATGGAACTCCAGTAGTTTCATTTCAAAAAACGTGGTATCCTTGGTATTGGTCATTGGGTCAGCACCTCCTGTTCGTCTGCTAACTAACAGTATGGGGCACCCAGTGACCTTTTTCAAAGTGAGCATCAAACCAAATACGTCATATCCAATGTATGCAGCCATCCCCTAGCATAGCGCTTGGAGGACAAGACATGGGAAGAGGCAAGGGATACCCACAAGAGATTAAGGATGAGATAATAGCCAGGTACAGGCAATCGGGAATGAACCAGAGCCGGTTCTGTGAGCAGAGCGAAGTGCCAATCTCTGATTCGACACTCAGTGAATGGTTGAGAAGAGCTGGCTACGACAGGTATGGGATACCTATTGCAATAAAGCAAGAACAGATCCAGCCAGCGCTGAACATGGTCTGTTACAACGTAGGTGTGGATGCAAGGCCAATAAGCCATGAGGGGAACTCTCAGCAACCCACCCTCTCCCAGATGGTAACATTTCACCAAGAGGTGCATGATATTTGCATTGAGCTGTATCGCTTGGTTTGCTCCAAGGAGAGCATCACCCTTCTCAGGCGCATCAAGGAGGTGTTGTGATGGCTCTGCCGTTTGACACAAGCCTTGAGGGAAAGAAAATTTTCTTGCGCATCGGACCCACCGATTTCAGGCGCGGGGTACGCGGCATGGTCTCACTGGTGGTGGGAGCGATGAACATGAGGATGGATGAGCAATCGATGTTCGTGTTTTGCTCCACCAGCAAAAAGCAGATACGCATCGTCTACTGCGAGGGGGCCGGGTGCTGGATGCTGGCCCGTTCCATACGCTACGGTTGCTACAGCTGGCCGATGGACGGTGATGCTGCGGCACAGATGACGGAGGAGGACCTGAGGAACCTGCTGTCAGATCCGGTACCCCTTGGGCATCTGAAGGCACGCGGTCTTGTGACCAGGATGGACCTGCATATCTGATAAAAAAGTATGGATATTTTTATATTGTGGAAAGGATTGGATGATCCTACAATGGCCTTCCAAGCCTTGTTTTCTGCATTTTGGTGTTTTTGATACGACGGGGTCACCTGCACAGCATGGAGCCCCAACAGTCTGCTCCTGGATGGGTTTTTTAGAGGCTGCGAGACACTTAAAATATTGCTGTAAAATGACTTATATTGACCTATCCTGCATTCTTGTGATACAGTCTCCCCATGACCAATGAAGAGGAAATCACCCGGCTGAGGATGCGTGTCACCGAGCTGGAGAAGCAGAACAAGAAGAACCAGAGGCAGATCGCTTCACTGACGCAGAAGAACTCCGATCTTGAGGAGGATGTGCAGGTGCTCTCCAGGGCGGTGCGAGCGGGTGAGGAGAAGCTGAGACTCAGCCTCTTCCTCAGGTTCGGCAGCTCCAGCGAGAAATACCGCAAGCTCTTTAACATACCCGTCGAGCTCCTTTCCAAGGAAGAGGAAGGATCCCTCAGCGAGGAGGAGAGGAAGGTCCTCGACCAAGCCAAGGCATTGGTCGAGCAACAAACCGCCAAGGCAGATGCCGTTTCTCAGAAGAAGGGGAGCAGAGACAGGAACCCTGAAAGCCGCAAACGAGGCAACGGCTGCGGGCGGCAGAGTTTCGACCCCTCATATCCCAGGGAGGTTGAGCATTTCCACCTCCCCGATCATTGCCCCCATTGTGGAACCGGCATCAACAATCTCAACAGTCCCGACACCCATGAGTACATTGAGCTGATTAAGGACAGCCTGCGCATCGTCAGGCAGATGAAGGACAAGGGCTACTGTTCCAACTGCGGCCAAAGCTATGACGCAGACGGAGCCAGAAAGCGCAACATCATCACCGCATCGGCCCCCGAGCGCTTCATCCCAGGCGGCCTTGCCGGCAACAATCTCATAGCCACCTCACTGGTGGACAAGTTCTTCTATGGGCTGTCGGTGACCAGGATATCCAAGCGGTTCAGGAACCTGGGTGTAGAGCTGAGCGAGCAGAATTTCGCCAACTGGCACCTGCGTGCCGGTTCGGAGCTCAAACCGGTGGCACAGGCGATCAGGGACTTCATCCTCACCCAGCCTGCAGTAAACGCAGATGAATCGACTTTGCAAGTCCTTGCAGAACAAGGACGTAGCGACAATCTGAAATCCTGGATGTGGGTCCTGTGCAGTGCGACACCCCACAAACCGGCCGCTTATTTCCAGTATGACGTATCACGCTCCAGTGATGTGTTGAAGGGCATGGTGGGTGACTACAACGGATATCTGCAGGCCGACGCCTACTCCGGCTACCAGGCCGGCAGACAGGATTACCAATTCACCCTTGCACTCTGTGCTGCCCATCTACGCCGAAAATACATCGACGCCCAGAAGGCCGGCTCCTACAAGGAGGATTCACCCGGGTTCATCACCCTTGACAGGATCCTCACCACCATCGGCAGGATCTACAGCATCGACAAGACTTATCGCCGTCGGTGGCTGGAAGAAAAAAGCATCAGCGAACAGCGGTTCATCACCCTGCGAAGACAGGAGTCGATGCCTCTGTTCGAGAAGCTCTCCAAGTGGGTCAGAGGCCGTTACAACCTCCATAACGATGACAAGCTCATCATGGAGGGCCTGGATTACTATCTCAACAACGAGATGCTGTTCAGGTCCTACCTTGACTGCGCCAACCTGAACCCAGACAATTCGAGGGTCGAAAGAATTATACGCGCTTTCAGTACAATAAGGATGAACTCCCTGTTCGCAGGATGCCCCGACGGGGCACACACCTTTGCAACCCTCCAGTCCATCATCCAGACAGCCAACCTGTGGGACCTGGACCTCTATGGGTATGTATCCTACCTGCTCGGCGAGATGGCAAGGATACGCAGTCTGAGTGCCGGGTCGGTCGATTACAGCCAGTACCTGCCCTGGAACCTCAGTCCAAGGCTTCGTGAGGAAATGGCTGTCCATTCCATCTCAATCAAGAAGAAAAAGCAAATCTAGGTCTTCTCCATCTCTTCTTCAATGACTCTTCCAAGCCCCTGTCAGCTCAACAGGGGGCGATTGAGTGCCTCATCACCTCAAACACAACCATACTGGAAGCCTTGGTTGTGTTGCTAGGACGTATTTGGTTTGATGCTCACTTTTCAAATCCTTAAGGAAATTGCGAACTTAACCGTACTCTACCTCATTGCTTTTGGTAGATGACAACACCCACACGCTCGATGTGTTCACGTAATGCAAGATTATCAATCTGCTGCCATGATGAGATGTCAAATGAGTAAGGAAGCAGGAGATCGTCGATTTCCTCCTCAACCTTCCCTACCAGGGAATCGGTAATGAGGTCTCCCTTGATGGTGAGGTCAATGTCCGATCCATCATGATAGGTCCCCTTTGCCCTGGAACCATACAGCACTACTGAATCAATGTTCTCATATGCTTGGAATATTGTAGAGAGTTGCTGGAATATTTCAGGTTTCAGCCCGAAAGCAACTGAATCAGGTCTTGATTTCATGGGCAAGACCTTCAAAGGTTTTCCTGAGCTTCATAAATGCATGGATATAAGAGTCGGTTACGCGACCGACAATTGCAGTGGCGACTTCGAGGTTGTAGGTATGACTGCTATGGTTGCGGTCACGGATCATTTCCATCCAGGTTTCCCCATCTTGTATCAAGCCAACAGCAAATGCTGCACGGACGGTATCCTTTGATCCATAGAGTTGCTGGGTGCCTTGGTCCTTGAGGTAATCACGAAGCACATTCCAACTCAATTCATGGGTATACTCAAATGACTGTATCATTCCTTGTTGCTCTAATGCACTGAGGGGTCGTTGCTTTGCCAATGCTACAGCCGCTTCCAACTGGGAGAGAGCCCGAGAGTAGTTTGAGAGACGCTGGACCCAACGGATATCGTTATTCATTTCCATGCTTCTTGACGCTCCTATATGCAAGTATGGCATGAAAAGGAGATTCTCTCAATTCCCATATTCTCCGGCATCAATCATTGGCGGTAGTCTTATTCCAAGGGGTGGGAATGCAGGGGCAAAGAGCAATGGGATTGTTTATAATGTTATTGTTATAAATATTGATATCCAGCATCAAAAAAAAATCACGTTTTCCATCAGCTGTCACGGGCCCATAGTAAACAGAATGCATGTTATTGACAGAGTGGTCTGCGCTTGTTTCAGTTGACCCTTTTTTTCCAAAAAAGCCTAATAAAACAAGACAATCGACATGACAATGTCGAAAAGTCTCTTAATCTATCAGCATTTTTAACCATGCTGCGAAATTTCATGATCCTAAATGTATCTCCTTTATAAGCTCCTCGCTCAGCACGATAAAATATCGGAAAACCAGTATCGATAATTATTGCTACGGAGACTACAATTAGCATTGGTGATATTAATACTAACAAGACGACAGCTAATAACATGTCACCTATACGTTTTATGATTTTATTATATAAAGAATTATATCTATTACTTTTATCCATACATACTTGTGCATCTAGAGTTCTCGTTAACAAAAGAACTCATCACTCCCACCCTATGTTCATAAGTTCCCCACCACCTATTTCAGCTATGCGCCTAAATATTGGTGCGGCTAACCTCTTCCTTGCCCTAACTCAACCTGTTTCAACTCATCCAACCCAATATCCCAAAACCCCTCGATTCCTGCATATTTATGCAGCTTTCGAGCCCTCAGACCTTATTCCCGCATATTCATCACTCATGCTATTCTTCAAAACGACTAACCGTCCGCGTCTTAGCACGTAAAACGCTATATATGGAGCCTTTTCGTTAAATTGTATTATTTGTTACGCTATATATAGTGGTCGTCAGGTTATTAAAAACGACGCAGGAGCCCAAGAAAATGGGCGGATGGGTAATTATAGGGGATATATTCGACAAAGAAAAGTTGCTCCGCGCCGGTTTTTGCATCGGGATCAGAGCGGCGCTCAGCGCCGTAATTGTTATACTGTTGTTGAAAGTTCATGCCGGGCAGAGCTGTCCGGCTGTGGTCATTGTTGAGAAAAATAGTTTGTGTATCGCAGCATGACGATGCCATCATCATGCGGTCCTGTTCTTCAATATCTCGATTGTCTCCTGCACGGTCCGTTCGGTTGGCAAATCCAAGCCGACTGTCCAACCATACGGAATGGCACGCCTCATGGCCCCTATGTCAGGATCACCAAACCTTCGGATTTGCTTCTTGCGCTGGGCTTGGTAGAATTCCTCACCGAACCCATCGGACCATTCCATCGGGAGGATGGTGAAATAGTTTTTCCGGATCACAGCCATTCCCTTGAGGTACAGCCACCCCTCGGCAGGCTCTATGCCTTTCTGGATCATACGCTGCACACATTCTGGATCATATTTCCTATCACCCAGATCGGAGACATGCAACTCGCCTGTAGTCTTCTCGGTCAGTTCGTCATAGTAGATTGCCCTGCTTCTGGAGAGCTTCTTCACCGATGTGGCCATGGGACCGTTTCCCAATTCGAAATCCGACAGATCAGGCACATAGCCTTGCTCGGGAAGATACCCTTCCCTCACGATATCTCGGGCCTGTTGTTCATCGATGGTATCGGTATCGATGTTGCGGATGCTGCCGGCTTTCGCCGGAACAATCGCCATCGATTCATCCAGGAAGAACACCAACACATCCTCATCACCGATGGTCTGGACCGATCCAAGGACCCGATACTTGAAATTGGCATTCCACCCCATGTTCTCATAGAGTGCGCCCGAGATGCCTTTGCAGGTGCAACGGCGCATGCAGGGATTACCGTTCTGCTCGCCAATCCACCTGATGGTACGATCGGACTCCTTTCTGCTCTTTCTTACAACCAGCAGACGCTCTACCGGGTTGTAGGCAAGCTCCACGAATTGGGCCGCTTGTGTTCCGAATTCCAGTTGTTGGCTGCACATCCGATTGAAATAGAGACCCTTGCTATCAGCGGTGAAGCTGATCTTGTCGCGGACATTGAAGAAATGGGGACGAACCACCTCGCAGCCACTCAGGTCATAACCACCGAACTGCCGTTTGTCCACCTCATCATCTTGGCCTTCACGCATCGACTCAACCAGACTCCTGTAGCTTTCGACCACTTCCTCCTTACCCTCTTCCACCTGTGTGCCAGCATCTTCGGGGAATTGGTCATAATCATCGGAGTCGATCGCATAGGCATGCTGGAACTCAGGGGTCTGCACCTGGTCGGTATCATCGTCATGGTTTCTCGAAGCGAGACGCTTTTCGAATGCATCGAGCTCAGCCTCAGATATTCCGTTCGCCCTGAGGGCGGCGCGATTGTAATCCTCAGCGGTGAATCCTCGCCAATTCGGCACGGCGGTAACAAAGCCGCCCAGGGGACCACGTTCATAGATGCCCAGCTCGGGAAGACCGAACTTCCACCCTCCCCGGTTGGCTTCCAGTATCCTCTGCACCAGATGGAAATCCTCGCGGGCAACGATAGCCGGATGCTGGTCCTTCGCATAATACTGGGGAAGATGGTTCTCATTCTTCTTGGGCTTGTGATCAAGATAGTTCGGGGTGTAGGTCTTCTGGGCAAGCACGTCTCCGCATCTGCGTTCATTGCGCAGGATGTTGCTCACCGAATTGGCGGTCCACTTCACCACCCCTTCCTTGATGCGTCCGTCCTTGTACTTGTGGGTATGCGTCTTGCGCCCCAGCATGACCAATACATCAGCGATGGTGGAAGGATGGATGCCTGCGAGGAACATCATGAATATCAGCTGGACGGTCTGAGCCTCCTCCTCATTGATTGCAATCTCGTTGACCCCGACACTGTCATACCCAAGCAGATCGGGCTTGGTGAACTGTCCGGAGCCGAATCGCTGCTGGTACGAGGAATTCATGGCCTCGGACTTCTTGTGGCTCTCCTCCTGGGCGACCAGGGAAAGTACCTGCAACGTGAAGTCCACATTCTTGTCCAAGGTGAACATGTTCTCAGTTTCAAAAAGGATGCCGATGGGATGAGGGAGTGAGCGAAGCTCATAGATGATGTTCATGCAGTCCATGAGGTTCCTAGCCAGTCGGGAGAGGTTCTTCACCACGATGATGTCGAACTTGCCCGCCCTGGCATCCTCAAGCAGCGTCAGCAACCCCACGCGCTTTTCCATACTCGTAGCGGTGATACCCTCATCGGAATAGAGCCCGACCAGCTTCCAGTCGGGTTTCTTCCTGACAAACCTCAGGTAATAGTTCTTCTGCAACTCGAATGAAGAGGTCTGGGATATACCATCGGTCGATACGCGGCAATAGACCACCACACGCTTACGCATCTTGGGATTGAATGGATC
>Ga0334893_1003168_pt1 | contig 10943 bp, 10 predicted proteins | sample GraSluR3_MG_5_FD_207218 | JGI IMG/M metagenome (GOLD analysis project Ga0334893, IMG submission 207218) | Sludge microbial communities from methane-producing bioreactor in Wageningen University, Netherlands - Granular Sludge_09_05-R3 | ecosystem: Engineered > Bioreactor > Anaerobic >...
AAGAAATAAAAGAGGCATGCTCTATAGCACAAGCAGATGGCTTTATTGAGAGCTTTCCAGATAAATATGAAACCTATATAGAGCAAGGTGGAACCAATGTATCTGGTGGACAAAAGCAAAGAATTTGCATAGCAAGAGCCTTGCTTTCAAATCCTAAAGTGCTTATTCTAGATGATTCAACAAGTGCAGTAGACACAAAGACTGATTCGCATATCAGAAAAGAGCTATTAAGCAGTATGCCAAATACAACTAAAATCATCATAGGACAAAGAATATCTTCTATTTCTGAAGCAGATAAAATACTAGTGATGGATGATGGAAAAATAGTTGACTATGGAACTCACGAGGAGCTTATTAAAAGCAGTAGTATTTATAGAGAAGTGTATGAGTCACAGTCAAAGGGGGTGCTAGGAAGTGAAGCGTAATACGATAAAAAGATTACTATCATATATGAAGCATTATAAATTTTCACTTTCTGTAGTGTTTATATGCATCATTCTTAGCTCACTAATTGGTGCTGTTTCTTCACTTTTCATTCAAGTACTGATAGATGATTATATCTATCCCCTGCTAGTAGAAGCTGTGCCAAATTTTTCTGGCTTGTTTAGAATTCTGATGATTATGGCTAGTATTTATGGAGTTGGTGTGCTCGCTAACTTGATATACAACAGGACGATGGTAAAAATAGCTCAAGGAGTATTGAAGAAAATACGAGACGAGCTGTTTTCTCACATGCAGAGTCTTCCAATTTCGTACTTTGATACTCATGCTCATGGAGATATAATGAGCCATTATACTAATGACATAGATACTCTAAGACAGATGTTAACACAAAGTATTCCTCATGCTTTTTCATCCTTGATTACTATAGCAGCAGTTTTTGGTGCAATGATGTATTTAAGTATAGGGCTTTCATTGTTTGTACTTGCTTTCGTATTTATAATACTGAAGCTAGTGAAGAAAATAGCGAAAAGCAGTGGCAAGTATTTCATGAAGCAACAGCAGTCGATAGGAAGCATCAACGGATATATTGAAGAAATGATTAAAGGACAAAAAGTAGTTAAGGTATTTTGTCACGAAGATAAGATTAAGAAAGATTTTGATATAAAAAATGAAGAATTATGTGAGAATTCAACTTCTGCTCACAAGTATGCGAATATTTTGATGCCTATTATGAATAATCTTGGATATATTTTATATGTATTAATTGCACTTGTAGGAGGCACAATGGCAGTGCTAGGATTTAGCAATTTAAGTCTTACAGGATTAAAGCCTCTGACCCTTGGTATGATTGCATCGTTTTTACAGCTTTCTAGAAGTTTTATCAATCCTATAGCTCAGATATCACAGCAGATGAATTCAGTTGTAATGGCATTAGCAGGAGCAAAAAGAGTTTTTGATTTAATGGATGAAAAAAGCGAAGTAGACGATGGCTATGTGACTCTGATAAACGTAAAAGAAGACGAAGCTGAGCTAATAGAAACATCTGATAGAACTCAGAGATGGGCATGGAAACATCCTCATAGCGATGGAAGCATCACTTACACAGAGCTGAAGGGAGAAGTTCATTTTTATAATGTAGATTTTGGGTATACACAAGATAAGATGGTACTTCATGATATAACTATGTATGCAAAGCAAGGTCAAAAGCTTGCACTCGTAGGAGCTACAGGAGCAGGAAAAACAACTATTACAAATCTTATTAACAGATTTTATGACATTGCTGATGGAAAGATACGCTATGATGGAATTAATATCAACAAAATCAAAAAAGCTGACTTAAGAAGATCGCTTGGAATAGTGCTTCAAGATGTAAATTTATTTACAGGAAGTGTTATGGAAAACATAAGATATGGAAGGCTAGATGCTACTGATGAGGAATGTATCAAGGCAGCAAAGCTTGCAAATGCAGACAGTTTCATAAGAATGCTTCCAAATGGTTACGATACTGTGCTTTCAGGAGATGGAAATGATTTATCCCAAGGACAAAGGCAGCTTATATCTATTGCAAGAGCTGCAGTTGCCAACCCACAAGTTATGATACTAGATGAAGCAACCTCTTCTATAGATACACGTACAGAGTCAATAGTCCAGCAAGGAATGGATTCTTTGATGCATGGAAGGACAGTGTTTGTTATTGCTCATAGGCTTTCAACTATTCAAAATTCAAATGTCATTATGGTTATGGAGGATGGTAGAATAATAGAAAGAGGCTCCCATGAAGAACTGATAGAGCAAGCAGGTAAATATTATCAGCTTTATACAGGAGCATATGAGTTAGAATAAAAAAATTAGAAAAAGAAAGGATGATTTGATGCATTTAAGCGGACAGACACCGTTATTTAGAGCTAAGAATTTAGAAAAGTATTTGGGGATAGAAAGTATTTATCTTAAACTAGAAGGAGCCAATCCAACAGGACATAAGAATGACAGAATAGCAGAGGCGCTTTGCAAGTATGCTAAAACCAAGGGTTATGAAAAACTGTTAATACACGGCTCAGAGAGGTACTACAAATCTATAATATATTTTGCTGACTACTTAGAACTAGAGTGTTATGGCCAGGTTATAAAATCAGATTTAAATATCAGTAAGAAAAAGCAATTCCAAAATATAAACTGGATTGATATAAAAATCAAAAAAAATGAAGATGAGGTAACTCAGATTGAAAATTATGCTAAGGAAAATGGAATGTTTTTACTTAGCGAGTGGGAGAAAAAACCATTTATCAGAAGCCTTGCTATCCAAAGCATAATGGAGGAGATATCTCAAAAATTAAAAAGCCCTACATCAGTATGGTCTCAGGCAAAAGGTGGATACACTGTCATGAGTCTATATCATCAGATAATGAGAAGTTGGATAGATGAAGATATCGATACAATGCCAGAGCTTCACTGTGGGGTCAGTAAGCTAGTAGTTGATAAAATGTCAGATACGCTTCAAAATCAGCCTAAATTTAAAGAAATATTAGAAGGCATGCAAAGTATAATGGCAAATACTGAGACTATAATTCACAGTATAGAAGAAGAAAAACTTACTGAAGCTGTTAAGCTAATCAAAAAATTAGAAAACGTTACGATATCAAAGAATGAAGCCTATTCACTAGCAGCCTTTTTAGCTAGTGAGCATAAAGAAGGCACACATGTAATCTTATTAAATGATGGAAGAAGTGATATAGAAATAAAAGAAATATCAAAGCTACCAGATATTGATATGGATGAGATTGTAAAATGTACGAGAGAACTGCTTCAGCCCTATCATGATAGCTACGAAGAAACCATTGATGCAGTGAAAAAAGCTGTAAAATTAGGCTACATATTTACTGCAAAAAGAAATAATAAGATTGAGGGAATATGCATAATAGTGCATATGGGATTTGAAGATTTTATCCCGACTTATCACCTTGCTTATATTGGAGTAAAAAGCGGTAATGCTGGCAGAGGTGTTGCTACCTCTCTCATAAATGAAGCTGTAGATAAAACTGGTGGGAAAATGTCTCTTCATGTAGACATACCAAACAAAAGAGCAAAAAAACTTTATGAAAAAATGGGATTTGTTCATTGTTATGATAGAATGCTGTACAAGGGTTAAAAGGGAAATATTAACTATTAAAATTGTTGATAAACTCTATTAACTATATCTATTTGACTTTACTTATCTTCTTGTGAGAAAATCAAATTGTTGCGATTACAATAAAAGGAGAGATAAGTAATGAAAAAAAGAATAGTAGCTTTAATGTTTGCATCAGTTATTTCGTTATCTATTTTAGGAGGATGTGCTAGTCAAACAACACCAGAGACTACAGAGCCAGCTCCTGCTACAGAAGAAGCAGCTCAGACAGAAACAGCCCCAGTAGAAGAAGCTGAAAAACAATATATTACTCCTGAGCAAGTTAAAGATGGAATGTCTTCAACTGAAGATTATGTTTTACTTGACCTTAGAAAAGTAGCAGATTATGAAGTAGGCCATATCAATGGAGCGGTAAGCTCGGATTTAGATTCTACTATCGCTAATAATGACGATGAAACATCTATTAGTAATATTAAAGCGGCACTTACAGATGCTACAGGTTCGGAAGATGGAGCAGACAAAAAACTTGTATTACTTTGCTATTCAGGTAAAAAATATGCTGAAGCAGGGCACCGTTTATTAAATGAGATAGGCGTTGACAATTCAAGAGTATTCATACTTGAAGGTGGATACAAAGCTTGGACAGCAGCAGGAGAAGAATACGAGAATCTAATAGTAGCTCAGTAAATATTTGAAAAATATATATTCGGATTAATTATAAAAAATGTTGAAGTAAAGTTGCTTCAGCATTTTTTTATAGAGAAAGGAGAAATAAATGAGAGCAAGTCACGAATTTCCTCCGGTATTTGATGAAAACTCAGAAATTTTGATTTTAGGAAGTTTTCCATCTGTTAAATCAAGACAAGAAAGCTTTTTTTACGCAAATCCTCAAAATAGATTTTGGAAGCTGATGGCACAGTTGCTAAATGAATCTACTCCAAAGGATACTAAGGATAAAATTGTCATGCTAAAAAAACACAAAATTGCTCTATGGGATGTTATTGAATCCTGTGATATTGTTGGTTCAAGTGACAGCTCAATTTCAAATGTAGTTCCAGTAGATATATCACAGATACTTAGCAGGGCAAACATTATAAAGGTATATGCCAATGGTGGAAAGGCTTTTGAGCTTTATAATAAATATCTTTACCCTAAAACAAAACTAGATATAACTAAGCTTCCTTCAACTAGCCCAGCAAATGCTGGATATTCCTTCGAGAAGCTTTTATCAGAGTGGAAGAAAATATTAGAATAATAAAATAGAATACAGTATAAATTCATAAAATCAAAAGCCTCTAGACACAAAATCTAGAGGCTTTTCGTGATAATAGTTAGTTAATTTTAGTATCCTGAGTCTTTATTCACTCTATTGACAACAGTTTTAGCAAGGTTGTTGGCAAGTATACCAAATATTAGTCCTAAAATAGAGTTTAGAGCTATCATAGAATTTGGTATTTCTAAAAATACTCCTCCTATTAAATATTTTGAAACAAGAATTGCAATCAGACCAGTATAGCCAGAGAAAAATGCACTGCTCCAAAATATTCTTTTGCTCTCAGATTTTAAATAAAATGAACTGATATAGGCTAAGAAGGTTGTAATTAATATTGCCAAGCCCATATACATATTGATAACACTCATAACTAATCCAAAAACAGTCCCTATTTTAGGAAGAATATATTTTCCTTTGAGCTTGTGCTGGACTACATAAAATATAGTAGACACAAAAGGTGCTACGAAGATATATTTTATTCCAGGCAGAGGAAATACAGCAGCAATCATATAAATAGCCATACCACCTCCTATAATTATAGCAATGCTTAGTCCGATAATTGTGATTTCGCTGTTTTTTGTTTGATTCATGAGGTCATCCCAATCTATTAGTTTTTATATTTTATATAGTACTATAATAACCATGGATCTTCTTCAGGTTCAATATATTTATGGTAATTTGTATCAATTTCTTTTCCAGAATCAACTGGAGAAGTTGGAGTGTCAAGTTCAGGATGTTTATTATTGGCGAGCATATTATTTTCCTTTGAATTTCTTTTTGGAAGTTCCAAATCGACAGATGCTATATCAATTCCTAGAGCATTTGCTACTCCTTTTCCATAATCAGGGTCAGCCATATAGCAATTGTAAATATGTCTATGTTTGATTTGTAAAGTAGAATCTCCCATATTTCTAGCAGTATTTTCAAATAACACTTCTTGCTGTTTTGGTGTCATTGCTCTAAACAACTGACCTGGTTGAGTATAGTAATCATCGTCATCCTCTCTAAAATCATAGCGATAAATATCGCCACCCTTTTGGATAGGCTCTTCGTGCTGAGGACTCTCTTTCCAATTACCATAACTATTTGGTTCATAATGCAGTTCACTTCCTAGATTTCCATCTACCCTCATTTGTCCATCCCGATGAAAGCTATGATAATGCTCTACACCTTTAGCCATATTAACAGGTATCTGATGATGGTTTACTCCTAATCTATATCTATGAGCATCGCCATAGGCAAACAAGCGACCTTGAAGCATTCTATCTGGGGAGTAGCTTATTCCAGGTACTACATTGGCAGGGGTAAAAGCAGCTTGCTCGACATCAGAAAAATAATTCTGAGGGTTTCTATTTAATTCAAACTCGCCTACAGGTATTAACGGATAATCTTTTTTGTACCACATTTTTGTTAAATCAAAAGGATTGTTTTTCATTTTATTAGCTTCATCTTCACTCATAAGCTGAACATACATTTTCCATTTAGGATACATACCTTTTTCAATGGCAGTATATAAATCTCTTTGATGACTTTCTCTATCCATTCCTACGACATTTTGAGCTTCTTGGTCAGTGAGGTTTTGGATGCCTTGCTCTGACCTGAAATGAAACTTAACCCAAGTTCTCACGTTGTCTGCATTTATAAAACTATAGGCATGACTACTAAATCCATGCATATGCCTATATGAGGATGGAATACCTCTATCTCCCATAATGATTGTAACTTGAAGTAATGCTTCTGGAAGAGAAGTCCAAAAATCCCAGTTTGTATTAGGGCTTCTCATGTTAGTTCGAGGGTCCCTTTTAACAGCATGGTTCAAATCAATGAACTTTAGTGGGTCTCTAAAGAAAAATACTGGAGTATTGTTACCTACCATGTCCCAGTTACCTTCTTCAGTATAAAACTTAAGAGCAAAGCCCCTTATATCTCTTTCTGCATCTGCTGCACCTCTTTCACCAGCAACTGTCGAAAACCTAGCAAACATCTCAGTCTTTTTCCCAATTTCAGAGAAAATCTTAGCTTTTGTGTATTTTGTTATATCATGGGTCACAGTAAAAGTTCCGAAAGCTCCCGAACCTTTTGCATGCATACGTCTTTCAGGTATTACTTCTCTATGAAAATGCGCAAGTTTTTCTAAAAGCCAAACATCTTCTAGTACAGCAGGGCCTCTTTGGCCACTTGTTTTTGTGTCCTGATTGTTAGATACTGGTGCACCAGCAGCCGTAGTTATTTTAGGATTTTTTCCTATTGTATTATTCCTGCTAGGTAAATCTTTTCCAAGACCATTTTTATCCATTGGATTTTTAGACATGTTTTTTACTCCTTTCATACAAAAAAATAAATAAACATTCTTTGAATTAATACCCTAAGAGTTTTAAATATACGCAATAAAAAAACCTAGAAATCTAAAGATTTTTAGTAAATAAATTCTTTAGTATTCTAGGTTATTTTAATTTATATATTAAGCGTTTAATTCATTTAAAAGCTTCTCTAAATCTAAGCCGTGAATATCAGCTGCCATTGATAGAGGCTCGCTTTGCGCTGATGGGCATCCTAAGCATCCCATACCATTTGCCATTAATATCTCTGCTGCCTTAGGGTTGTCTTTAATAATATCTGCTATAATCATTTCTTTAGTTATCATTTTACATTCCTCCATTATTAATATATTTTTTAATTTAATATGTTATCAAATTTATTTGTATACACTTGCTTACTTAACGGTTGATTTGATAGTAAGTTACACCAGATTCTACTACTCTGCCATATTTCAAATTGCCAAGAGTTTCGAAGAAAGCTCTATTAAAAGCATCTCTCATTTGGTGATGGTCTTTAGCATCTCCATTTACTTGCTCCCAGTATGCTTTGTGAAGGCATCTATCGCTTTTCCACTGAAGCATATCTTGTTCGTTTAAAGTAATCGCTCCAGCTTGATCACAAGGCATTCCTTCTAAAATTTGATTGTGAAGTAGCTTGTGTGCAGAATCAAGATTACCATCCCACATTTCATTTTCATTAAGCTGAATTGCTATAGTATTTGCATAGTTTTCGTATACTGAGCTAGCAATTTCAACCACTTTGTCGCCATGAAGAGCTTTTAACTCAGTCATTTTTCCTGCAAATCTAGTTTCAGCCATTTGAATTCTTTTTTGAAGCCATCCATGGATGTTTTGAGTGTCGATAGCTCCCTCTAACTGCTCGTCTGGATTAGCAGGACCATATTCCTCGTCCCAGTGCTTAATACTACCAAGGTCAATACCTGATTCTAATAATCTTGCTTCAACTGATGTCTCTATTCTTTCCTGTAATAAAATTTTTGAATGTAACCAGTGATGTATAGGTCCTAAAAATCTACTCATTTTGTCCTCCAATTTTCTTTTTCTCATATATTTGTTTTACATCTTCGATAAATTTGTCTAATCCTATTCTGTCTATTGTATTACCTAGCTTTTCGCCCATAGGTGCAATCTCGCAGTAGTAATCATATACAGCTTCAACCATCATATATGCTTCATCAGCAGTTAGATTCTCTGCGATTCTATCAGAAAGTCTAGGGTGATAACCTGCGCTTCCTCCAACTATAACAATGAACCCTTCTTCATTAGCAAGAACTCCGATGTCTTTTGCATGAACACTAGTACAAGCATTAAGACATCCAACTACTCCAATTTTTGTTCTGTTTGGAGCAGGTGCTCCATAAAATCTTCTTTCTAATCTTAGACCTAAGGCTAAAGAATTTTGACGACTTCTTTTGCAAATTTCTCCTGGACAAATTTCTACATTTTTAACTGAATATTGACTTTTTACTGCTGGCTCAAGTCCTAAATCCTCATATGCTTTTGCAACATCATCTTCCTTTAATCCTATTAGCATTATTCTTTGACCAGAGGTTAGCTTGATAGAGCATTTGTATTTTCTTGCAACTTCAGCAAACTTTTCTAAGTTTTTTGCACTTACAAAACCGCCAGGGATACGGGGAGTAATACTATAAAGTCTTTTTCCATTTTTTATTTTTTGTAAATTTCCATATGCTACTTGTGGCATCGTAGTTCCTCCTTTAAATTACATTCATTTTCAGATTTATTAATATTATATCTGAAATTAGGTACAATTATTTTTTATGATTGATGCCCTAAATCTTATGTTCTAATCATACCCGATTATTTCACTAGGGTATGTAACATATGTTACAAAAAATAAAAAAACTATATCTTTTTGGTATAGTTTTTAAAAATATAATTTTATTATACTATTATTAACTAATATGTTCAAAAGTTTTCCGATATGAATTAAACTATATATTATTAGGATAATCTTAAGTGAAAAGGGCTGATTGGATGAATTTATTTAGGTCACCTATATTTTTGATTAGTTTTTGTATGATGTTAGGTTCATTTCTTGGAAATATTAGTTTTAGAAAATTTAAGCTAGGAAGCTCAATGTCTTTATTTATAGGACTTTTTATTAGTTTTTTTATAAATAAGTATCAACTAGGAGAAATAGATATACCTAATGAGTTGTTTAACTTAGTTTTGATTGGATTTATAGCCTCAGTTGGCCTTAAGGCTTCAAAAAATATAAAAAATATAATTTCAAGTCATGGAATTAAATTTATTATACTTTCATTATTTATAACTGCTACAGGAGCAAGTTGTACATATTTATTTATTAAGCTATATCCTCAGTTAGCATTTTCTATTATAGGTGCATATGAAGGAGGACTTACTAGTTCGCCTGGACTTGCTACAGCTTTAGAAGTTAGCCAAACTAAACTAAGTGACGCATCTATAGGTCTGGGCTATTCTATAGCTTATGTCCCGGGGATAATTGTTGTTATGCTTTATTCGTCTTGGATAGGTAAAAGACATATAAATACTTTTAAAAGCAAATTAAAAACTATAGATTCAACAATAAAATACCCTTTTAATATTTGGAAATTTTTATTTGTTATTACGATAGGGCTTATAGTTGGAAATATTAAAATCAAGATTTCCAGTTTTATAGTTTTATCTTTGGGGATAACGGGTGGAGTATTAATAAGTTCGCTTTTTTTAGGAAGCTATTTTAAAACTCTTCAGTTTGAAAACACATCTTTAGATGTAGTAAGAGATATCTCTTTAAATGGATTTTTGGCTATTGTTGGTCTGGATTACGGATATACTGCTATTAATGCGGTCATGGATTCAGGGGCAATACTTCTTATGATTGGCTTATTTATAGCTATAGTAAGTGTTTTGGCAGGGCATATTATAGGTTATTACATTTTGAAAATTGAGCCTGTTTACTTAGTTGGGGGTATTTGTGGAGGGATGACTAGTACACCAGGGTTAGCCTGCGCAGTAGAAGCATTTGAATCTGAAGATGTGACTCTAGGCTACGGGGCTGCTTATCCCTTTGCTCTTGTTGGGATGATACTTTGGACGAATATTCTTATTTCGCTTAGCTCATAAGAGCAAAGTTTATGTAAATATTTTTTGAAATAAATAAAAAAAATTATATAAATTTATTTGAATCTTACAAAAAAATGATATAGTAATAATTAAAGAGGAGGCTAGATAACATGTGTCAAGAAATTAAAATGAGAATTCAAAAGCTAAGAGAATTAATGAAAGAAAGAGGAATAGATGCATATATTATTCCTTCTGCTGACAATCACCAAAGTGAGTATGTTGGAGAATATTTCAAAGCTCGTGAATATATGACAGGGTTTACTGGTTCTGCTGGAACAGCTATTGTCATGATGGATGAGGCTGGACTTTGGACTGATGGAAGATATTTTCTTCAAGCAGAAAATCAATTAAAAGATACTGGGATTGAGTTATATAGAATAGGAAATCCTGGAGTACCAAGTATAGAAAAATTCCTAATAGATAAGATGCCTGAATCAGGTATTTTGGGCTTTGATGGAAGACTTATTGCTATGAAGGAAGGCAGCAATTTTGAGCAAAAGCTAGCTGGAAAAAAAGTTAGTATCAAGTATGATGAAGATTTAGTAGATTTAATTTGGGAAAATAGACCAGAGCTATCTAAAGAAAAAGTATTTTATTTAGAAGAAAAGTATTCAGGGGAGAGTACTACTTCAAAGCTTAAAAGAGTAAGAGA
>Ga0334893_1003170_pt1 | contig 10937 bp, 5 predicted proteins | sample GraSluR3_MG_5_FD_207218 | JGI IMG/M metagenome (GOLD analysis project Ga0334893, IMG submission 207218) | Sludge microbial communities from methane-producing bioreactor in Wageningen University, Netherlands - Granular Sludge_09_05-R3 | ecosystem: Engineered > Bioreactor > Anaerobic > Unclassified...
GGTTCCTCAGGTTCAGCCGTCAAACGTTCAAAATTCAAGTCTGTGCCGTAATGGCGGATATGGTTGGTGCGCACAAACCAGGCGTCTTCAGCATCCATCACAGCCAGCTTGCCGTTATGCTGCAAGGAGGGATGGCAAAGGCCCATATCGTCTGTGACGGGGTGGAGGGCGCAGGTGCGCGGCTGTTCATGCAGCCGCTTTTCCCCGGTGACAAGGTTTTCTCCGTAGAGCATCCGCCCATCGTCTTCCCGGTGGGGATATTCGAGCATCTCGCTTTTTCCTGACCCGCTGGCCCCTTCGTGCATGAAAGTGACCTCATTGTCATACGGCGTCACCACCCGGACAGTGGAGCAATGCGCGGTCACCCAGCCCTCCTGCTCCCCCTGGTTCAAGAGGATGCTGTAAGCGGCTTTTTTTGCGCTCGGCCCGGGATAAAGGCAATAGGAGAAGACTTCATGCATGTCCGGCTTCCGGTAATGCACAACCACCTGTTTACCATCCAGGTCGGTATAACGGAAGGTCGGCGCAACATAGATTACCGATGCAGGTTGGAAATCATCCTCAATATCCTCATAGGCTGTGATCCCCTGCAACAGCGCCAGCCCGAATCCGAAGAAGCCCGCATTGGCCGGGGCGACAACGAGCGCGTCCTTGCCCAGCCCTTTTTTGCCGGTCACATAGGCATAGAGTACCAGCGGGTTTTCCGCCAGCCAGTCAAAGGTGCGCTGGCGCAAATCGGTAAAGGGATAACCGTAGACCTCTTCAAAGCGTTTATGATCGGTCGGCTCATCATCCCCGATCAGCATAGCGTCTGGATCTCGCCGGCGCATATAAGGCAGCGGGTAATTGACAGCGATCCCATTCCGCACCCTGACCACCGTTGCATCGATAATTCTGCTCAATCCCGGTATTTCATAAGAAACTTCGAAAGTCTTATTGCCGGGTGTTCCGCATGCTAAATCCAATAACTCCTGGGAACTGCCGACGACCTGCACATCCAGGTTGCGTTTCAGGATCGTTTCAAGTTCCTTGGGAGGATGAAGGCGTTTCCAATCTCTACTTTGCATATTTTCCTTTTCTCTTGAATGTTCATGACCTTGTCGGCCAGCAAATTAAATTGATTATATTGCAGATGAAAAATTGTGGTTGTTTTTAACTCACATGATTTCTCAGAATACGTTCATCGCTTTGAAATCAACGGGATTGCCGGTTTTTGAATATTGAGTCCAGGCGTGAACATCTTTTCAATCAGCCCGGTTGTCAGCGAACGCGGGCGCTCAATGGAGAGTCCCAAAGCCCGCGCCCAGACGGCATGCGCCGTCAGGCCGAGCAGGCGGCTTGCCCCAAACAAAACGGTGCAGAACTCAACCTGCGTCATTCCATAATGGTATTGCAGGGTACCGCTGATGGCATCCACATTCGGCCAGGGATTCTTGACCTTACCCAATTCGGTCAACACATCGGGGATGACTTCGTAAACACGGCGCACAAGGGCGAAAACTGGATCATCAGGGAGGAATCGTTCCGCGAACCGATACTGAGCGGTGAACCGGGTGTCCGTCCTGCGGAGCACCCCGTGGCCAAAACCAGGGATCACCTGCCCATGATTGAGCGTATCCAGGGCAAAAGCGCGTAATTCCTCCTGAGAGGGCAGTCCGCCATAGCGCGCCTGCAAAGCGAGCAGCCATCGGAGGGTCTCCTGGCTGGCGAGTCCATGCAGCGGCCCCGCCAGGGCATTTAACCCGGCCGACGCGGATAAATACAGGTCCGAGAGGGTCGAGCTGACCAGGTGCGAGGTGTGCGCGCAGGCGTTTCCATTTTCCTGATCGGAATGCAAAGCCATAAACAATCGACAGAGTTCCTTGTATTCCGGGTCGTTCCCCTTACCGATCATGTGGGCAAAATTAGCGCTCCAATCCAGAGCCGGATCGGGTGTTGCCTCCGCGCCGTTGCGATACTTCAAATTGTAGATCGTGGCCGCCAGCGTCGGGAGGTTGGCGGTCAGCATCAGCGCATCCTCCAGCATATACCGCCAGTATTCTGAACGAGATACGCCATCGTGGTAGGCCCGAGCGGCTTTTGATAAGGGCTGCATCGATAAAACGGCCTGGGAAAGCAGGGTCATGGGATGGGTGTCCATCGGCATCGCCCGCAACATATCCACCACATAACCGGGCAGCCCCTGCCGTTCCCGCCATAAGTCCTCCACTGCCAGCGCGTCTTCAAGGGTGGGAAATTCATTAACCAGCAGGAGGTAATATAAACCACCGGTCAGTGGAAACAGCGATCCTTCCGGTCTAGGCAGCTTTTCAAGCAGTTCATCCACGGTATACCCACGGATCAGCAACCCCAGATCGGGGTCGACATGGGAGATTTCGGTGACAAGCGCAAACACACCACGCATGCCGCCATAGGCATTCGCCACGGTAATCTCCCCGATGGTTTCAGAGCCATACTTCTCAATGATTGCCCCGATCCGCTCCTTCCAGGCAGGGATTTGGGCTGCTATCCGGTCTTCAAATTTTGGATTTTTTATGGATCTTGATTTGGAGAATTTCTCCCGTATGCTGTTTTTGTTGATCATAACGCCTCGTCTTCATGATGGATTCGTTTTTTGGGGTTCAATACGCGACTCTGGCGGCTATTATTGCCGCCCTGACTGAACGCCGTGCTTATTTTGCGAGGGGTTATAACCCAGTAAGCGGGAAATCTGGAGCGCGGTTCGGGTGCAGGACTTGGTGAACCTGTCAAGATTATCAGGTCCAAAACGTTGCGTCGGCCCGGAAACCGTCAATGCAGAAACCACCTGCCCGCGCTGATTGAAGATTGGGGCGGCAACGCCTGACGCGTCAATGGTCCACTCCCCATGGCTGATGGCATATCCCTGCTCCCTGATGAGTTTTGCCTGTCGCCGCAGTTCATCAGGATCGGTGATGGTATAAGGCGTGAACACCTTGCGGGTTTCAGCTGCCAGTACTTCTTCTCGTTTTTCCTCAGGCAGATAGGCAAGAAACAGCTTGCCCGCCGAACCCGCATGGATCGGCAGGTACCGCCCAACCCTGGCCACAATTCGGACATTCTGATCGCTCTCCAAACGCGCCACGCACACCCGTTCTGCGCCTTCCAATATGTACAGACTGATGGTTTCGCCCGTGAGCCGTTGCAGGTCGTAGATAAAGGGCTGGGCAATCTGGCGGACATCCAGTGTCGCCGTATAGACCTCTGCCCAGGCCAGCACCTTTCCAGCCAGCGAGTAATGTCGGGTTTCGGGATCCTGAATCAACAATCCCAGTTCTTTGAGATCCGCCAGGATCCGTCCGGTGGTACTGGTTGAAAACCCGGTCAGCCGCGCCGCTTCCCGGACCCCAAGATAGGGTTCATCTATCGTGAAGCAATCCAGTATGGCAATCGCCCGGCTTAGTGTGCTGGAGGGTTTGGTCATTGATTTCCTGTTGTCCTGTATTTCGGGACACTGTCTTATTTTGGTGTGTTAGCATGATTATATATAGGAAAGGCAAAGAATGTCAATTAAGATTTGTTTAAGAAATGATTAACCCTATATATAGTTCTGGGTCTCTCGTTTTTACCAGTCGAATAAAACAAGAAAGACAACTTGATGACAACAAAAACATTTTCCATCCCCGCCGATGGTGAAAAGATCGCCCTCAGAGATGGCATGCTCTTCGTCCCGCCAAATCCAATCATCCCTTTCATCGAAGGCGACGGGATCGGGCCTGAGATCTGGGCCGCGACCCGGCCGGTATTGGATACCGCTGTCAGTCTGGCATATCAAAGTAACCGCCGTCTATATTGGATGGAAGTCCCGGTCGGCGAGAAAGCCCGTGCCGTGACCGGATCCCTGCTCCCCCAGGAAAGCATTGCAGCCTTTGCAGAATATCGGGTGGGGATCAAGGGTCCGCTCGCCACGCCGGTGGGCGGCGGATTCCGGTCCCTCAATGTCGCCCTGCGGCGCGAGCTTGACCTCTATGCCTGTATCCGCCCTGTGCGCTGGATTCCCGGTGTACCTTCTCCTGTATGCCATCCTGAGAAAGTTGACATGGTCATCTTCAGAGAAAACACTGAAGATATCTACGCGGGCATCGAGTTCGCAGCCGGCACAGAAGAAAACCAGCGTTTTCAAAGCTGGCTGGGGGAGATCACCCCGGAAGCATTTTCCAGAATCCGATTTCCTGCCAGTGCGGGCTTCAGCATCAAACCCATCTCCCGCGAGGGAAGCGAGAGACTGGTTCGGGCGGCAGTTCGATATGCGTTGGATCAGGGCCGTAAAACAGTCACCCTGGTACATAAGGGGAACATCATGAAATCCACCGAAGGCGCTTTTGCTGAATGGGGGTACGCCCTGATCGACCGGGAGTTCAGCGATCAGACCTACACCCACAGGCAGTACCTTGAGACGCAGCAAACCTCAGGAAAGACAGCCGCCGAAGAACAACGTCTTTTAGCCCTTAATACTGGAAAAGTCTGGGTCAATGACGTGATCACCGATGCCGCTTTTGAACAAACCCTCACGCGGCCTGAAACATTTGACGTGATAGCGACCATGAACCTCACCGGCGATTATCTCTCCGATGCGCTGACAGCACAGGTGGGCGGCCTGGGGATTGCGCCGGGCGCGAACCTGAACGCGGAGAGCCAGACCGCCATCTTTGAAGCTACCCATGGCACCGCCCCATCCATTGCAGGTCAGAATATTGCCAACCCCTGTTCGCTGATCCTGTCAGGCGCCCTGATGCTCCGCTACATACGCTGGAACCTGGCAGCGGATCTCATCGAACGCGGGATCAAGGCCGCAGTGGGTGCGGGTAGTGTCACCTTTGATTTCCAACGTCTCCTGCCAGGTTCAAAAGCCCTCTCAACATCCGACTTCGCCAATGCCATCATTCAGAAGATCGCAATCCTGAATGAAGACCCACGCACAAAGGATAATTGACCCAATGAACCTAAACCCCTCCCCTCCTGTTGAGATCAATTTACCGGAATTTACAGGTGAACGATTATCACAACTCCCTTTTTCTTTGCGGATTTTACTTGAAAATGCCCTCCGCCACAGCCAGACCGACAAGGATTCTGCCGAAGCGGTGGATGCCATCCTGAACTGGCAGCCCCAGGAATCCCAACGCCCTGCCATACCTTTCTATCCAGCCCGGGTGCTCCTGCAGGACCTGACAGGTGTCCCGCTGGTGGTTGATCTGGCTGCAATGCGCAGTGCCTGCGCTCGCTTGGGGCACGATCCAACTGAGATCACGCCAAAAATCCCCGTGGATCTGGTCATCGACCATTCCGCCCAGGTGGACTTCACCGGGACGCCGGATGCCTTTGACCAGAATATCCGCAGGGAGTATCAGCGGAACGCGGAACGCTATCAATTCCTACGCTGGGCGCAGGATGCTTTCGATAATTTCCGGGTGGTCCCGCCCGGCAAGGGAATCGTCCACCAGATCAACCTGGAGACCCTTGCCACTGTCGTCACCAGCAGGATCGAAAACGGACACGAGGTCATCTTTCCCGATACCCTGGTCGGCACGGACTCTCATACACCGATGATCAACGGGCTGGGGGTGTTGGGCTGGGGCGTCGGGGGCATTGAAGCCATTGCCGCCATGCTTGGCAAGCCTCTGGAGGTCCCCTTGCCGGATGTGATCGGGCTGGAACTGGTGGGTACCCTCCCTCAGGGTGCAACGCCGACCGACCTGACCCTGACCATTGTCGAGCGAATGCGGCAAGAGGGGGTTGTGGGGAAATTCATCGAGTGTTTTGGCAGCGGCGTGGCCGCCCTCCCCATCCCCGACCGCGCCATGATCGCCAACATGTCCCCGGAATCAGGCGCGACGATCACCTTCTTCCCGGTGGATGCGCTTACGCTTGACTACCTGAGATTGACCGGCCGCACCCCGGAACAGGTCTACCGGGTCGAGCGTTATTGCAGAGCGCAGGGACTTTTTTATGAGCCCGGGTCACCCCCGCCCCAATTCAGCCGCAGCATAAAAATTGACCTCTCCGAAATCAAACCCAGCCTGGCCGGCCCATTCCTGCCGAATGACCATATCACCGTCCCAGACATTAAATCCGGTTTTAGAGATAGATTACAGCAGGATCGCCCAAAGAAGGGTTTCGCTGTATCCAAAGATCAATTGGACCTTAAAGTTGAGGTCAGGATAGAAAACAAGACCATAACCCTTCGCCATGGCGCACTGTTGATCGCCGCGATCACCTCCTGCACCAACACCGCCAATCCTGAGGTCATGCTGAGTGCGGGCCTGCTGGCTCGGAAGGCGGTCGAGCGCGGTCTGAGCGTGAATCCCACCGTGAAGTGTTCGCTCATGCCGGGATCGCGGGTGGTGACAGCCTATTTACGCCAAGCCGGTTTACTGACGCCGCTTGCCCAATTGGGATTTGACCTGGTTGGATATGGCTGCGGGAGCTGCATTGGCAATTCCGGACCGCTGGCAACTGAGATCGTGGAAGCCATCCAGGGAACCGGGCTGGTAACTGCCAGTATCTCATCCGCCAACCGGAACTTTGAAGGCCGCATCCACCCCCTCTCGCGAGCCAACTATCTGGCCTCCCCGCCTTTGGTCGTGGCCTATGCCCTGGCCGGCACAGTTGATATTGACCTGGACGCCGAACCGCTTGGTGTGGACCAGTCCGGGCAGCCGGTCTACCTTTCAGACCTGTGGCCCATACCCGAAGAAGTCGAGGGTTTGATGAAGAACATCCAGACTCAGCTTTTCCATGAGGTATATGATGACCTTTTTGAAGGAGATGAAAACTGGCAAAAGATCAGTTCAGGTGAGGTTGATACACTCTACGCCTGGGACGAGTCATCCACTTATATTACAGAGCCGCCCTACTTCAACAATCTCGATTCACGCAATTCAATAATGCATCTGCAAGACATCCATGGGGCACGGGTACTCGCTTTTTTTGGCGATTCGATTACAACCGACCATATTTCGCCAGCCGGTCCCATCCCTGTGGAAAGCCCTGCCGGTAAATATCTACTCAGTCTGGGAATCGCCCAAAAAGATTTCAACACCTACGGCACCCGGCGCGGCAATGATAAGGTACTTATCCGGGGAACGTTTTCCAATATTCGCTTGAAGAACAAGCTGGTACCGGAACTGGAAGGCGGCTGGACACGATTGCAGCCCGAGGGCGAGCGTATGACAATCTTCGAAGCTGCTCAAACCTATCAAAAGCGCCAGCTTCCTCTGGTCATCATCGCCGGGAAGGAATACGGCACCGGCTCCAGCCGGGACTGGGCTGCCAAGGGTCCTTTGCTGTTGGGTGTTCGGGCGGTCATCGCCGAATCTTTCGAACGCATCCATCGGTCAAATCTGGTCGGCATGGGTATCCTGCCGCTGGAATTTATACCCGGTGAAAACGCACAAACATTGGGGTTGACCGGTGAAGAGGAATACGATCTGATCGGGTTACAGAGCCTGATACCTCACGGCCTTTGTCAGGTCAGGGTCCGTCCCAAGGATCATGATCCATTTACATTCGAGGCCCTGGTCAGGATTGATACCGATGCTGAACTCCAAACGTACCGGTCAGGCGGGATCATGAACGAAGCGCTCCTCGATCAAATCCTGGCTAATAGACCTGATTAACATGGTACAAAAAACAGCGAGGACCGGGTCCTCGCTGTTTTGATTCCAGAATCGGGTTATTGTCTAACCTAAATCACTTTGCAGTTTATCAATGCCCGTCTCGATCCGCCGCAGGGTCTCTTCCCGGCCAAAGACCTCGGCCAGTGCCGTCGCGCCCCCAGGCGTGGTTGGGACGCCCGAAAGCGCAGTCCGGATCGGCCACATGACGGTCCCAACTTTCAGGTCTTTCTCTTTTGCAAAAGTTTTCAGCAACAGATAGAGATTATCGTTCTCCCATGTTTTAAGGTCTTTCAGGAGCGGGCTGACATCCTGCAAAACTTTCAGGCTGATCTCAGGGTTGCATTTGGATTTCTCGTGTTCATACATCTCAATATCATAATCCGGCACCTGAACGAAAAAAGAAACCATCTCAGGGATATCGGTCAGCTTTTCAGTACGGACCTGTAAGAGTTCGCTGATCTTGCGGGTGTTATAGCCGGCAAGATTGGCGGGGTAATAAACGGCGGCCAGTTCATGAAACTCCTCAGGTGAGAGCGCTCGGATATGCTCGCCGTTCAACCAGCGTAATTTATCAAACGAGAAAGCCGCGCTGGATTTATTGATCCGATTAATGCTGAAGGTTTTCTCCAGTTCGGCCAGGGTGAAGAATTCCCGGTCATCCCCAGGACTCCAACCCAAGAGGGCGATGTAATTGACAATCGCCTCCGGAAGGTATCCCATCTCCACCAGATCCTCAAAGGAAGGATCACCCAAACGCTTGCTGAACTTGCTCCCGTCTTCTTTGATGATCAACGGGAGGTGGGCATATTCAGGGATTGGCCAGCCAAAGCTTTGGTAAAGCAGGTTGTACTTCGGCGTTGATGACAGATATTCCTGACCCCGCATCACATGGGTGATCCCCATCAGATGGTCATCCACAACATTGGCAAAATTATAGGTGGGAAAGCCGTCCGATTTGAGCAGGACCTGATCGTCAAGCTGTGAATTCTCAATCGTGATCTCACCATAGACAAGGTCCACAAAGGAAGAGCTTCCCTCATCCGGGATTCGCTGACGAACCACAAATGGCTCACCTGCCTCCATTTTAACAGCGATCTCTTCTGCTGTGAGATTTCGGCAGGGGTCACGCCGGACCGGGCCATTCTCTTCAAGCGGCTGGTCCTCCTTCCGGCAAAAACATCGGAATGCGCCGTCCGAATCCAGAAGCTTCTGAGCGTACGCATAATAAATCTCCAACCGCTGAGATTGGATATACGGCCCATACCCGCCGTCCTTATCCGGACCTTCGTCATAGTCCAGGCCGGCCAGTGCAAGGCCTTTATAGATTGCATCCAGAGCTTCGGGGATATTGCGCTCCTGATCGGTGTCTTCAATCCGCAGAATGAAAACACCGCCTTCCCTGCGCGCGGTCAGGTAAGCATAGAGCGCAGTACGCAGGTTGCCAATATGCATGTATCCTGTGGGGCTGGGTGCAAACCGGGTTCGTACCATAGAAGTCATTCGCCTTTCAATAAGAGAGTTATGCAAACATCCTACCATAGAATCCATCGGGAGGGACAGGTGACCACCAGCCGAAGTACATCCGCCGCCGTATCCTAAAACCATTGCATGCCTCCGCTCACTCTTTGAGTGTGTCCGGAACGACATAAACCCTCACAGTTCCCTGTTCAAAGGCGGTTTCGAGATTTTCCTCGAACTTAACCGGGTTCAAAGCATAGGTGCTCATTTCCAGCGATCCGACAAAAACATAGCGGATGTCATATCTGCGAAGAATGGCCAGGGCAGTCTCCCAATCCGCGGATTCATACAGGGTGCGGACATCCTGTTCCCGGCTCCCGACCTCATCATATCCACCGCGCCATTGGCCCTGATGCCCGGGCCAGCCCAGCACAGCCGGCTGCCCTGAGAGCGTTGCGACTCTGGCATAGCCGGAATACTGCCCGCCGACCGCCTCAGCGACCGCACCTGTTTCAGCCTGAGTAAGCCAATCGATGGCGGCGGCCTCATCAGGTTGATACGCCTCATAGTAAGCGCCCGCGTCCAAATTGGATCCGGTCTCGGGGCTAAAGTTATTGGTCTTGTTCGGGAACGCCAGAAGAGGATAAACCAGGCCCAGCAGAATGAACACCACCACCACAACCCGCGTTATCCAGGCACCCCGTTTCAACAGAACAACGGATGCAAACGCGGCAGCCAGCGACCATAACATCCAGGCCTGATAATAGAACTTGAAGATCGTGTTCATCCGGGTGCCAAAATGGTCCCTGAGGTAAACAAACTCAGGCGCGAGGACCATGATCCCACCCAGGACAACCATCAACAGAACAAAAGGTGCCGGCTCAAGGGCATCTCCTCCGGCCTCATTCTTCCGGAGAAGGCCCAGTAAATACCCAAGCCCGCCGACCAGAACAAGCACCAGGGTGAGCAAGCCTCCGCCAAACACGAAACGGTGCAACAGAGATGAGACCAGCAACCCCCCATAGGTCTGTTCTCCCTGCGAGGCCAGGATGCCCTGACCAAAATCCGTCCGCGCGATGAGAAAACCCAGACCAACGGCGAGCAGACCTAAGATCAGGATCAGCGCCATGACCAGACCGCTCCCCCAACCCCAGGCCGCACTGGCTCGCCTGCGCCGGAGCCAGCCAAAGAACAAAAAGATCGGGACCAGCAATGTCCCAAACATTAGCCAGAGATACACCCCCCGGGTCGGATAAAACAGGTTCGGCAGGATTCCGCCCGCCTGAGATTGGAAGCTGAGAAGAAAAGGTAAATAAAGAAGCAGCGCAAGGACACCAAGAGGCAGGGCCAGCTTTAAGACCTCCCAAAGCCGTTCACACGCCCATCCTTTTTTCCGGATTTGCCTAAGGCCAAACGCACCGACCAGCAGCATGAAGTACACCGGCAGGTCCCAGGTGTTGAGGAAAGTGATCCCCCCCATCACAACCGCTCCTGTCAAAAACAGATCGATTCGATAAGGGATGTGGATCCCCAGGAACACATGATCCCCATCCAGCGCACCGCGATAGACGTTCAACGCCAGGCCGATCAGGAGCATCACAAAGGGCATCACTAGCACGTGCGGGTGCAGGTCCCCCAGAAGGAAAGAAAATGCCGGGAATTCGTCAATCGGGGAAAGCCCACTGACAACCCCAAGAAGATCGATATCCTGAATAACCCGCGATGCCTGCCACCACCACCAAAACCGCTGCGGGATCAGGGTTGCAGGCCCGGAAGGCGGCCGCATCAGACTCTCAATATTGATCCATGCCCAGAACTGCGAGGCACCGGACGCATCCCACCCCA
>Ga0334893_1003173_pt1 | contig 10919 bp, 13 predicted proteins | sample GraSluR3_MG_5_FD_207218 | JGI IMG/M metagenome (GOLD analysis project Ga0334893, IMG submission 207218) | Sludge microbial communities from methane-producing bioreactor in Wageningen University, Netherlands - Granular Sludge_09_05-R3 | ecosystem: Engineered > Bioreactor > Anaerobic >...
TGGATGCCATTTCTTCTCTCCAAACCAAGATCCGCACTGGGCACAGAGAATTCGTCCTGAAAGCATTCTCCTGCGGTTCCGTCTGCCAGGCATTCCATCGCGCCGTTTCATCTCGGTCTGGACTAGAGCAAACATTTCTTTGGATACGATCGGTTCATGATGGTCTTCCACATAGTACTGTGGTACCTCACCTTCGTTCACCTTCTGCTTATGGGTGAGGAAATCTACGGTGAAGCTTTTTTGCAACAAAGCATCCCCGATATATTTCTCATTCTGTAGGATGCTCTTGATACAGGAAGAAACCCATTGTTTTCCACGTCCGGGTGAGGGGATGTTTTTCTCGGTGAGAATTTCGGCGATCCCATTCGGACTCTTTCCCTGAAGAAACAGAGCGTAGATGAGTCTTACCAGTTCGGCTTGTTCCTCATTCACGACCATGTTTCCATCAGGCCCTTTGTCATATCCAAGGAAGTTGCTGTAGGGAACTGAAACCTTGCCATCCTTAGCTTGCTTTCGCTTGCCCCATGTGGTGTTTTCGGAGATCGACCGGCTTTCTTCCTGTGCGATTGAGCTCATGATGGTTATCAATAATTCACCTTTACCGTCGAAGGTCCAAATGTTTTCCTTCTCGAAGTAGCATTCGACATTCTTCTCCTTGAGCATGCGAATGGTGGTCAGACTGTCAACGGTATTTCTGGCAAACCGGCTGACCGATTTGGTGACGATAAGATCGATCTCTCCCATCAGGGCGTCGTTTATCATCCGCTTGAAGCCTTCCCTACGATTGGTGCTGGTCCCACTCACGCCTTCATCGGTATAGACCTTGATGAATTCCCAATCAGGACGACTCTTGATGAATTCGGTATAGTACTCGATCTGGGCTTCATAACTGGTGAACTGCTCATCACTGTCCGTCGAAACCCGGGCATAGCCGGCGACCCTTCTTTTCGTTGAATGGGGGTTGTTGCGATTGTTTGTTATGATTTTCTTTGCTGGAATTATCCTTACCTTTGCCATGCATGCGCTCCGTTGTCATTGGTTTTTCTTCTTCTATCGATTGCTGCCTTATAGGCTTTTTCCCTGGAAGGCCAGAACCGGTTGATCTGCCGTCCATCACGAAAATGGAAGGTATATGAGCCCTCTCCATCACCGGAGATGTGATCCACCTCCTTGTAAAAGGCTTGCTCATCAAACTCGTCGAGCCCCAACATGAAATTGGACAGAATCTTCAACTGTTCCTCATTGATACCGATGCTCCTGCATCCTTTGATTCCATCTCTTCGGTTGGATTTGCATCTCCAATTCGCATTGGTTGGTGTCTTGTAGGTCCTGATATAGTTGTTTCCGCATTTCTCGCAGATGATTTTACCGGTGAAACAACGCCGACTCACCTTGGGCATGTTGTACACCCCGAGTTCTCTTCGACGGTCGATCTCCCTCGAGACGGCTTCGAATATTTCCCGCTTGATGATCGGTGGGTGCGTATCCTCGACATAGTACATGGGATGCTCCCCGCGATTCTTCTTCCGGGGCTGGGACATGAAATCCACGCAATACGTTTTCTGGAGCAAGGTATCACCGATATAACGCTCATTGTGTAGAATGGTATGGATAGCCACATCATTGAAAGGTTTCCCAAAGTGTAGGATGGAACGATTGTTCAGTTCGTCTGCAATACGTTTCATCGACTTTCCCTTCAGATAATCCCTGAATATCTTTCTCACTACCTTTGCGGTCATCGGTTCAATGACGAGCTCCTTGCCGGTCCACCGGTATCCATAGACGCGGTGATGCAGGCTGATTCCCTTCTCGTAACGCTTTCTGACTCCCCACCTGAGGTTTTCAGAAGTACTTCTGCTTTCCTCTTGAGCAAATGATGCCAAGACGGTCAGAAGGAATTCTCCTGTACTCGAGATTGTTTCAATATTTTCTTTCTCGAACCTGACATCGATGTTGAGTTCCTTCAACCGCCTTACAGTCTCAAGCAAGTCGACCGTGTTTCTGGCAAATCGCGATATCGATTTCGTCAGCACAATATCAATCATGCCTTGCTCGCATTTGGTGATGAGTTCTTGGAATTGCGTTCTGCCAGATATCTGTGTTCCAGAGACGCCATCATCAATGTAGATCCCCTGGTATTCCCATTCAGGATTAGCTTGAATCAGTCTCTTGTAATGATCGACCTGGGATTCAAGCGAATGCTCTTGTCGTTCATGTACCGTAGAGACCCGTGCATAGGCTGCAACTCGCTTTTTTCGTTTTATGGTTGCCGGTTGCTTTGGTTTTTGTATCAGCTTAACTGTTTTCACTGGTTCCTCCTTGGTCTATACATCCCTACGAATTGAAATTAAATCAAGTCATATCAGGGAGATAGATTGCCAATTATTGGCTGGTATCTAACAATGAGTTTTCCTTGGACAGTCTTGAATTCCTCGTCAGTCAACAGACCCTGAGCAAACAGATTCTTGATGAGCAAAAGAGCCATCTGGTAATCGGCCTCTGCCTTGAACTGCTCTTTTGTCATTTGCTTACTTCCTTCTTGAACCTTGTTTTGATATAGCACTCGTGACTGCAGTAACTACGTTTGGCATTCCCATATGCCGAGAATGATTTGCCGCAGCAAACGCAGGTGAATTGGTAGAAGGCCTTACGCTTCACCTGATCCTGATGGGCATTCCACCAGTCCATGCGACAACCATCCGAGCAGTACTGTTTCTTCCTTTTGCCGGGGGTATGCTCCAAATGTTTACCACAGGTCTTGCAATAATCTTTTCCCAGATCCTGAGGCACATGGCTGGGAGATCTCCTACCCCTGAGATTGTGGGTTCTGCAGAAGGAACGGACGCAATCCTTGGATAACCCGAGCCTTGATGCGATGGTGGTGTATCCCAGACCATCATTTCTCATTTCAGTGATTTGTGTAGTTTCTTTTTCAGTCATTGTGTTCTCCTGCTTGATACCGGAGAACCGTACCCCTGAAGTTTTATGAAGACCCTGAATGGCAAGTGAACAAGAGAATTGTCGTCAATCTTCTGCTCCAATCCTTCTGGCATACTCTGATGAACTACATTGGAGTAATCTGCAGAAATCATTGGGTTTTGAAATTAGAGGTTGGGAGCTGAATCAGCGATAATGAAGAGGATTCGTGAAATTGAAAGATGCTCAACAACACTAACTCTGTATGGTAATTGCTGGGAGTAATTATAAAGCTTGGCCGGATAAAACCGGCCAAGCATGATTCCAAGAATATTATTCCTGGATAGTTTCAACAAAATCCCTGGCAACTGATTTAAGGTTTGTTTCCTTAATCGAAGTTCGGGACCACTGCTACTTTTCCCCCTTGGAAAAACGAGCTGTGATATAGCAAGAATGGCTGCAGTAGACTCTTTTTGCATTTCCGTATGAGCTGAAGGCCTTACCACATTCGACGCATGTGAACGAATAGTACGCTTTTCGCTTCACCTTGTCCTGATGCGCATTCCACCAATCCATACGACAAGCATCCGAGCAGTACTGTTTCTTTCTCTTTCCAGGAGTGTGCTGCAAGTATCTCCCACAAGTTCGGCAAGTGTTGCTACCGGCTTCCTTATCCACATGAGAGGAGGATCTCCTTCCCGTAAGTCCGTGAGTCCTGCAATAAGATTTTACGCATTCCTTTGGAAGCCCTATTTGGTTTGCAATCGTAGAATATCCCAAGCCACTTTCTCTCATGTTCGTAATCTGCGTTGATTGTTGATCAGTCATTACCTTCTCCTCGTTTAATTTGTTGGTCTATACATTCCTGCAAGTGGGATGTAAGTCAACTTGATAAAACGTTATAAAGAGAAAAGTTTGGTAATTCTCCACAGGTGGAAGATACTGCAATAGCTATGATGAATGGACGTTTTCTCTATTCTTCAACTCATTGAGTTTCATGAACACAGGAGAGTGTTTTGCTTCAATTTCTTTAAAAAAGTTTTCCCTTGGCTTTTTCTGTGTGGTTCACTTAGAATGACAATGGAGGCCGGTACTTGTTAAACGAAGGATATGGCATGCACAAAATGATAAGAATCATGTCTCTGATGGTTCTTCTACTTCTGTGCATGCTCACGCTGGGAGCTTCTGTTGAATCCGTTCAGGATGGCTATGTGGAGGTTCATTTCATCGATGTAGGGCAGGGAGATGCGATTCTTATACGATCGGCCAATCATGCTGTTCTCATCGATGGGGGAAATCGCAATACCACCGTTCTGGATTATCTTTCATCACTTGGTGTTCAGAAACTTGATCTCGTGGTTGGTACCCATGCCCACGCTGACCATATCGGAGGCTTGATCCCAGTTTTGGAGCAGCTTCCTGTACATGAGGTGATGGATCCTGCAGTGGTGCACACCTCAAAAACCTTTGAGGATTACCTCAGCGTGATCGATAGGAAAAACATCCGCTTTACCGTAGCTGATACGGGATTGAAGAGATCATACGGGGATATGCTCCTGCACGTACTCCATCCAACGCAACCTGCGGCAACAGACCTGAACAATTCCTCAATCGTAATTCGTCTCATCTATCACAAAATCAGCTTTCTTTTCACCGGAGATGCAGAGCAAGTATCGGAAAGAGCGATTTTGGAACGATCTGGTCAAAACCTTGCAAGTACCATCTTGAAAGTCGGCCATCATGGGAGTTCCACCAGCACGAGCGCAGAATTTCTTTCTCAGGTGAGACCAGAAGTGGCAATAATTTCAGTGGGAGAAGGGAACACCTATGGCCATCCTCATGATCTTGTGATTGCACGATTGGCAGCACAGCATGTGGATTTGTACCGTACAGATATGCATGGTCATATAATTATTCGTACTGATGGGAATGCCTTTATGATCGAGTCACAAAAAGCAGTTGAGGTTACCTTTCCATTATATCGTATTGGAATCAATAGTGCTGATGCGTCACAGCTGAAGAAAATCGTTCATATCGATGAGGTCAGGGCGCGATCGTTGATTTCACTGCGTCCGTTTTCTTCCTTGGAGGATTTGGCAAGAATACCCGGCATAGGGCCCAGCAGGGTCAGAGATATCATACAACAAGGCCTAGCTTATGTTGATGAGGAGGAGGACTGAACATGCGTGCTGTGATAGATCGATTCGAAGAGACATATGCGGTGGTGTTGGTGGGGCCACAAGAGGTTGAGCTGCACATAACAAAAGAAGAATTGCCTCCTGAGAGTAAGGAGGGATCGGTACTCTCGATGGGGTTTTCATTGGACATTCAAGGGGAAGTCCAGCAGAGAAAAAAGGTGAGCAGTCTATTGGAAAAATTGAAACGTAAGCACCTAGAAACGTGATGCGTCAATCGGTAGTCGATGACAGGATTCGACGGTTTTGCAACCCCTCCCACATTTCGCGATACCAGTGACTATCTGGAGTATAAACACCACTTCTTGAAGTTCATCCAGTCAAGAAATAGAAGGATTGCCGATTATGCTAAAAAAAGTGATAGATAAGGTCAGATCTACCGGCGGTAAAGGGATTGTTAAGGAAATGAGATTATTACGGAATTTGAAAAAGTTAAATCATTAGGTCAGAGGGGGAATATGAATATATGAAGAAGATATTGATTATTACTGTTGTAGTTTTTTATTTGGCTGGATGGAGCCTTTTTGCAGGCGGAGTGAATGAAAACACGACGTATGCGAGGACAATCCTTGAGAGAAGGGATTCCGTTTCGACCTATTTCCAACAAGTTGTACAGCCGTTCACCCTGAAAAACGGACCGTTGCAACTTACAGCAGTGCCTTTGCTGAGCGAGACATATGTGCTGTGCGAGTATCCTGACATGAAGAACAAGCGGTACAGCACCCCGCAGATGGCAAGCAGGCTTGAGTTACAGACGAAAGCCTTGGACCGCCAGCAAGAGATGAGTGGGATTTTTCTGGTTTTTCTCAGGTATGAGGGGAATGATGAATTACTCAGCTCGAGTTCATTCACTATCGATCCAAGATTCTTTGAGTACATGTTCCTCGACAATGACAAGGGAGATTTCCTGCGTGTCGGTAATCATCCTGTCGTGCGTGCGAAGAAAGTGGATGCATACAACGAGGTCCTGGAGTTCTGGGTAACCTTCGGAGAAAACGAAAAGGAGCGGAGAGAATTCTTTCAGGGTTCTGAAACCGTATACATCTCAGTCACTGATTTCGGATTTGAAGGGCAGGTCATAAGTTATAAGCTGCCAATATCAGGAATGTTCCAAGAAATGCCTACCGAGCCGAATGAGGTTTTGTCATCAATACGTTCAGGCCTGAGGGTTGCCTTCAATGGGGCTGACACACCTGACTTGACTGGACAAACTTTTGGTTCCGTCATCAGAGAGCCTGCGAAACCCTCCAGAAAAGGCTATTCCTTTGAAGGGTGGTATAATGATGCACAATATGATCAGGCATGGGATTTTAAAAAGGATGTCCTGCTTGATGATATGACGCTTTATGCAAAGTGGATGGTGAATGATTACTCCGTAACTCTTGATTCCCAAGGAGGTTCTGGAGGAACAAAGAGTATAACTGTGGGTTATGGGGCCTCTATGCCATCTGCAAGCGCACCGACTCGGAGTGGATATATATTTGATGGATATTATGATGATATGGACGGGAGAGGGATTGCGTATTATTCCGATACGATGGAAAGTCTGAAAACATGGGATAAGTCGGAACCTGTGAAATTATATGCGAAATGGAGGGACTATTTTGTCGTTGGTGATATTGGTCCATCTGGAGGCTTGATCTTCTACGACAAGGGTAGTTATAGCGAAGGGTGGCGGTATCTTGAGGCTGCCGCTGCAAGCTATGAATACAGTGAGAAGGTGTGGGGCGGAAATGATATAAGTGTGGCAGGAACTGGTACAGCGATTGGAACTGGTAAAAGTAATACTGAGAAGATAGTGGCAAAGTTTGGCACCTCTGAGCGGAATGAGAAGAAAGCTGACTATGCAGCGAAGGTGTGCTTTGACATGGTGATGACCAAGGACGGGGTGGTATATGATGACTGGTTCCTGCCGAGCAAGGATGAACTAGATCTGATGTACGAGAATCTACATCGAAAAGATCTTGGTGGTTTTTCTGCCGATATTTACTGGAGTTCCTCGGAATACCTTGCCAGTAGCTCGTATTTACAAAACTTCTACTATGGAGATCAGGCCTATGGCAACCGAGACTACGGTTCTGGAGTACGGCCAGTACGAGCTTTTTGATAAGCTATTCAAGAATTCATCCTTTCAACCATTTACACGGGTGCAGGGATCGAGGAGCCCCTGATGGATGGATATGGCTTTGAACTGCTTGGTAAAATACATTTTCCCAAAGTCAGGAACAGTTCATTCTAGTAGAGCAGTTTATAGCTTTCGGCTGTATTGTTCTGTATGACAGCTCATCTGCGTTTAGGATAAGAGGTAGCCCAAATTCGATATGAATGCTTGGTGCTACTCGTTTTCTCTACCCTAAGAAGAGTCGTTTTATGAAAACTTACTCATCATTTTCAAACCAAGCATCGTCAGGATTATAGTCAGGACTATCCGCTCTATTTCCCTCGTTGTCAAACATATATGCTAATTTTTCATTCTCCCACCATTTGCGCTTCAGATATTTGAAGCAATCCTCACAGAAAAATCCTGCTTTTTCATTTTCTGGTAGTTCCTCCTCCTCCCTGAATCTTATGTCCCCATAATTATTGCCACAGCGTTGACATCTCTCTCTCTCTCTCATACAGTTCTCCTTAAAAATAGAGGTAGCCCAAAGCAAACTAAGAAGTTAAGTATAGCTTTGAGCTGATTCGTTCAAATGCTATAATTCATAAAGTGCTTTGTCAATAAAATATATGCTCTACTGAAAAACCCTCTACTGAAAAAGCTCGGACTTATCTTGATGAACAGTTCTTCCTCGTTCATCACGGTCAACAATATGAAACAGCGGCTTACGGGGGAGTGGAAACATCGTCGGTGGCAGGTGGCATGGACGCGGACTGTCAATCGATGTGTAGTTCTGAATCAATGGTATCAGTACCGTTATCCGATCCTCTGATAATCTTCAACTCCACCATTTTTTGGAAGCTTCACTTACTAGTTTAAACATTCTATAATACCTGCCACAATGAGCACATGTGAACGAATATTATGTTTACCGGTAAGTGCAACTATGCGTTCTGGGGTCCAGACCAATTTGATCCTTATCGGGATTTGCATCGTTATCCCTCGGTTGAACAATAAAAGAATTTCTGAAATGACTCATTCTACATGATTCCATGCCTGTTCCCTTTCTCCTTTGCTTCAACAGCCCAGTCGATCGGTTCCAGCCCCTCAAGCCGGTTGTACTCGTCCCAGTACATTCTGGCCCATTTGACCAGCAACTTGGTTATCTCACAGATGTAGGTCGTCCGTTTGAACTCGCCGAACTCCGAATAGCAACCACCGATACAGTACGAGCAGGCGCTTTCCACCTCGCATTTCCTGCACTTTTCGTCGAGTGAGCAATTGGCGCGATAGGCACCTTCGCGCACTCTCAGAAAGTTCTCCTTGTGTATGAATCCCTCCTTGGCGGTCCCTACGATGAAATCGGCCTTGTCGATTTGGGTATGCGGCAGCCATCTGATGCACGGGTAGATCCTGCCGTCCACTGAGAGCGCCGGCATGGCTCCGCTTCCACAATGACCGGTACAGTCCCAGTCAGGTCCTGTGGACAGATGCGCGTAACCGAACTGCTCCTTGCTGAGCATGCTCCAAAACAGATCATCACGATGCTCAAGCACATAGGCGGTGCACTTTTCCATCTGACGGTCCAACTCATCATAATCAGCCTGGGCACACCCCGTATCTTCCATGATGAAGTTCTGGTTGATATACCGCAATCCAAGCTCCTCATGCAAATACACCAGCGAGTCATAGAGATGAGGGATGTTCTGGCGGTTTGCAGTGGACTTTGTTTGCATCGACTGGATCGGGAAGGTCTTCTGGTACCACGGCCAATGGCGGATGATGCTCTGCATCGAACCGGACCCATCGGGGAACACCCGGTTCGCATCATGGATAATGGGACAGCCGTCCAATGATATGCCCACCAGTAGAAGCTCCTTGTATTTCTCGCAGAACCTCCTGGCTTGCTCGGAGAAGAGGGTGCCATTGGTGGAGATCGAGAAATGGAGCTTGCCCCGCCAGTTCTTGGCATTGGGGGTGTCGGTGGTCATCACCTTGGCCAGTGTGTAGGAACAGATCTCATCCAGGAACGGAACATCCATGAAGCTGTCGCCGCCGATGAAATCGACGACGAGCCCCTTTTGATAGGCCTTGCGGAACACCGGATCGGGATCATCAAGCAGCCCTGCAGGATCGGGGTCGGTGAGGATGTGGTCGATGAATGTCTTCGCACCCTCCATCGAAAGCGTCTTTCTTCTCTTGTGAACCTCATAGCAGTAGGTGCACCTGAGGTTGCAGTCTTCGGTGGTGTTCAGCGTCACGTTGAACAACCCTGGTTCTCTAAAGGGGATGAGCATATCAGCCTCCAATGCGTGATGAGTTCGAGCAGCCGCTCGAGCAGGAATTTTTGCATCCACCTGAACAGTTCACATTGCAACTGGCGTTGCAGTTGGTACTGCAGGAGGTACAGCCCGAGCAGGCACTTTGGCAATTGCCGGTGCATCCACCACAGCCGCGACATCCTCCGCATCCGCTGCATCCATGGCACGAAACACACCACAAACCCCCTTTGCAGCTGTAACAGTTGCCCGAACATCCACTGCAGCCGGTGCAACCGCTGCATCCGGTACATGAGCCGGTACAGCCGCCTGTGCAGTTGTGGCAGCCGTTGTAGCACGTCGAGGTGCACGTGTTGCTGCAGTTGGCGCATCCGCGCAGATCATTGATGTCCTGTTTGTACTGGTCGATCTGGCTCAGCAGACTCGAGCTGATCAGACTCCCCGTTGCAACCGAGGAGATGGGGTAGGTGGTGTACAGAAGCGCGCGGGTATTACCCTGCAGCGCATCCTTCATGCTGTTCATGTCCGAAGCCTTCATGGATAGGCCTATGGCAAAGCCAGCAGGCGGGGAGAACACATAATAGTTGTCGTAGCGCTGGTAACCGTTGACGCGGAAGGCCTCCTGGATCGCCTCGAAGCGGCTTCTGATATCATTATAGGTTCCCATCACGGCTCCTCATGGGCGAAGCACTCGCCGTTGATCACCAGAAGCTCGCCCTCCGGGTAATTGTAATGGCTACGGACGCGGCGTTCCCAGGTGGCATACAGGAACCTGCCTTCTGCCATCTCGTCGAAGACCGCCTTGAAGTAGGCGTAGATATCCCTGTCCTGCTCGAATCGGTAGGATGCGTACACATCTGCCTTCAGGGCGGTCTGTGCGGTATTGATCTTGTCGATCGCCAGTTGCATGTCGGCGATCTCGCTGTCGTCCAAGATAAAGGGCAGCTTGGTCAGCTGCCGTTCACATTCATTGCATTGCATGGTTGTTCCTCCTAGTTCCACACAGCCCCCCACACCTTGTTGGGGGTGCCTTGTGCATTCACATTTCCCGTCACATTACCGGTGACATTACCGCTCACATTCCCACTCACGCTCCCTTGCAGATTCCCATGGAACGTGTTCGCATGGACATTCGCATACGGATTCGAGGACACGCCGATATCAAATTGGCTGGCTTGTTGGGGATACAGGGCCTTGGTATACGCTCCCTTCGCCTCGGCGATCACCGTGAAGGAGATCGAAAGGGCAGAGAACAGGTCGTTGCTGCGGATGCGAGAGGTAACTCCCCCGGCACCGGTTATCGTCAAACTGGTTCCCGACCAGCTTACGATCGCAGGACTCGCTACAGGACCTTCGATACTGTTGTAGATGCGGCTCCAGGCAATGGCGATGCTTTGGAACATGTCGAAGGCCCCGGCAGCCACCTGG
>Ga0334893_1003180_pt1 | contig 10894 bp, 4 predicted proteins | sample GraSluR3_MG_5_FD_207218 | JGI IMG/M metagenome (GOLD analysis project Ga0334893, IMG submission 207218) | Sludge microbial communities from methane-producing bioreactor in Wageningen University, Netherlands - Granular Sludge_09_05-R3 | ecosystem: Engineered > Bioreactor > Anaerobic > Unclassified...
GAGAGGTTGTAGCCGTACAGTCGTTTGCATCTTTAACGGTGAAAGTGTAGTCACCGGCAGCCAGGCCGCTGAAAACATTTGAAGCCTGGAAATTTGTCCCGTCGATGCTGTATTGCAGGGTACCTGTTCCGCCGCTGGCAGTAACAGTAATCTGTCCGTCAGTACCGCCGTTGCAGCTAACATTGTTGTCCACGGCAGCGGAAGCAGAAATTGCAGTTGGTTCTGAAACGGTAATACTCCCCGTTATCGGATCACATTCCCCTGTTTCATAAACACTCCAGCTATATGTTCCGGCAGAAATTCCTGTAAAAATACCTGTACTGTTGGAATATGTATCCAAATTATAAGTTAATGGCAGATTTCCTCCAACTGCTGTAATTTCAACTGTGGCAGTTCCACCATTACAATCAATCTCACTGGTAACATTTGCATTTGCAGACTCCAGTGAACAGCATTCTATTACCGAAACAACAATCTCTGCCCGGTTTGGGCTGATGCACTGTGCTGAAAGCCCTTCGGCTACCCAGTAGCTTGTGGTGCTTTCTGTTGTTGTGGAAGGTGTAGGCGCAGTGGTTGTGGCTACTCCTCCGGTTTCCGTGGTATAATAGAACAGAATATAGGAAGGATCTGAAGGTGTTGCCGTTAAGGGAGCGGCCTGGTCTCCAATACAATACTCCACAGGTTCGGTATCGGGAGTGGATTCAATCACATCTACCGTAATTGTAAACGCCCAGTAGCAATCGGTAATTCCCGGAGGTACTGCATAGTAGGTTGAAGTTCCCTCTGTATTCGGGAACCCTGTGGAATTGGTATATTCTGTTGAATTATCGTCGGGTGGATATTCGTCGTAAAAACGTGATCCTGCCGGGAAGAATCCATAAACATCTGTAAACGGAATGGTTGTTCCTTCCACATTACAATAATATAAAGCACGTGTTGAATAATCCCCGTCATCACAATTATCATTGACATAATCTGCTGCATCAATTAAAAGTGACAATGGGTCGTAAATGGGTTCTCCTTCGCAAACTCCATCCATTTCGTGTCCCTGAATGAACCTGACGTCAGAGAAAGGGGTTCTTGATTCTACGCCTACACCACTAATGGAACCATCGATGGTAACATGTGGTTGGCAGTTGGGATTGGCCAAAATGAAGCAATCTTCGGTTACCTTCAGTTTAAAGGTTAAATCGGCTAGCAGGGTGGTGGGAGGATTTATAAGCGGAAGATCTCCAATTTCCCAGATAATTGCGCCGGTTGCACCTGCACTGGCATCATAGTAGGGTTGCCCGCCTGAAAGCCCTTGATAATAAGTTCCGCTTGTGCTAACAAAGTCAGCAGTATAAGGAATAGGAATAGTAATTACCGCGTCTTCAATAGCCTCGGTTCCAATGTTCCTGATTTCAAGGTCGTATGTAATCTCTTGTCCCGGTAAAATATCGGGAATATTTCCGGGTGTGATTGGTACACCGTCAACGTATGTCACCAGGTTCAGTCCTTCCGGTTCCGGAATATAAGCATCCACTGCCATAGCAATGCAGAAAATAATATAGGTATCTTGTGTTGAACCATACCGGAAAGAGGTTTCGGTTTGGTTGTTGGTTATTACTGAATTGTTTTCGTTGGGAACATCGAACATGGCAATGTCGAGACCTGTATTGTTAAGGATCTCCGGATTGCGATCATTTCCCCCTGTAAAAACAGAGCTGTTGAAAAAATTGGTAGTGCTGTTTCCTCCATGTGAAAGTCTAACCCAATTATTATCTGAATGGTCGCGGATATCAAAATAATCTCCTGATATTGAGCGGTCTCCCTCGCCAGCCATCAGCCCCAATTTCATATTTACAGCACCGTTTTGAACTGTGTTAAAACCAGACACTTCAAGGGTGTGATTTATCGTTGTGCTTCCCTGAACATAAGCATGTCCGTCGAAAATGGTTACATCACGCCATTTCATTTTCGAGTTTTCATACACTACTATCATTCCCCAGCCACCGTAGTATCCGGTTCCGCCCCCGGAGCCTTCTCTCAGGGCAATGTCGGCTACAAAGTATTCTCCCAGTCCGTATTGGCGAACATAATCAGTAACTTCAGCATAAGCAGAGTACATGTAACCGTCGCTGTTTGTGGGATAATAAATATTTTGCGTAAAACTGGCATCGTTGGCACTAACAGTTGTGTAGCCAGGTGCATCTTCATGCTTTAGATGTACGACGCTTTTGTCTAAAGTTTTGGTTAGCGGTACCAGAGGATAATATTGACCTGTTGTATTTGTATAGGCGCGCACATCTCCAGCTTGCGAATTACTGCCATTCCTGTAAAACCTGTTAACTGAAAGTGTCACACCTCCAGTTTCTGAAAAAATTACGTACGGAGTTGACAAGTAGGCATTATCAGCATTAATAGAGGATGTGGGTACAGTCGAGGCCGGTCCTCCATTGACTGAAACGGTAAGTGTTTGATTGCCCGAGTTATGGGAATATACAAACTCAACTGTATTCCCATTTCCATCTGTTGGTGAAAAAGAGTAGGTGATAATTCGATTATTAAAACTTCCTCCTCTCGTTACGTTCATAACGTAATTTGTATATGTAATTGAATTGCCATCTGCAACGGTTTGGTCGTTATTGACTGATATTGGCGTATTACCCGGAACATCTTTGGTAACTTCAAAGGTATTCGGGCTCGTTCCGTCGTGTGCCCTGCCGGTCCAGTACAAACCGGCATATATTATGTTTGAACATTCCGGCTGCATATCCGGGTTTTCCAACGGAAAGTTCAGTGTTGCCGACGAAGAGTTCAAGGTATTGGTATCTCCGTCAATATCCACATAAACCATTGTGCTGCTGTTGTTTCCATTATCGGTATAATTCTGCAGCGTCATGTTGGTGTTTCCAATCATTTGGAAATCACCTTTAATATTATAAATGGTTTTAGACGGTGTATATTGCGAAGTTCGTTGGGTAAAATCTACCCGTACCTGTGTGCTGGCCGAAAAAGGCAGCACAAACAGCAACATCAGGATAGCTCCTGTAATTTCGTTTCTGTTTTTTCTAATTGAAGAGTAAAGCTTATTCATAATCGTGGAGTTTAAACTGTTTGCTAATTGGGAATAGAAAGTTTATAACATACCGTAACCAAATTATCTGAAAGGCCCGGTATAAGGTTTTCCACCAGGGCAGGAATACAATTCTCGGAATTATTGCCGCAGGTGTCATACATAAATGTAATTATAATAAAAGAAAGGTTTTCAAATCCCTGCATTTTCTCCAGGTTTAGCCTGTTTTGAAGTTCAGCCTGGTTTGAAATGTTGATTTTCAGTAATTCGATGCTGCCAAAAACCGGGTTTTCATTGTACATTACAGAGAAATCACCGGGTGCAACATTGGCAATAACCACAGGGCCATTCCCAAAGGATTTAATGCTTCCGTTTTCAATGTACACAGAGGCGTGAACGCCTGTTGTCAGATTGTTTAGTCGTTGTGCATCAGCAGATTGAACGGCTATTTTTTCCTCCAGCCTTTCAATGGTTTGTGCCGAAGATTGAAGTGCAGTGGTCATAAAAAACAATACGGTGAACAAAACCCAGTATTGTGGGTGTTTGCTTACTTTCAGGTAACTTTTCATATTCTTTTGTATTAATTGTTTAACACTTTATACATTGTATTTATATTGCAATTGCTTCCTGATTTAAGTAAAACAGGAAACACCGTTATATCATGCAGAGTGGATTGATGAAAGTCCGGGTGAGAAGAAACTAGAAAGCGCCCATACTTTTTTTATCTTCCCGGAGAATTCAAAAACCCTCGCTTTTGCGCCATACAAGTTATGGCGAAATTTCATAAAATCCAACTTTTTTTTCGGTGCTGTTGCGTCCATACAACTCATTTTTATTTGTTCAATCCATTTTTCTGTAATTCACTGGCATCTTCAATGAATGTGCCTTTTGATTTAAATTATTGTTTTACAATGTTTTATGTGTTTAGTGTTTTTTTGTAAATTGTTTCAAAATGGGACAAGGTTTTTCAAAGTGGTAAAATAAGGATTTACAAGTCTTTTTTACTTTTTAAAAGGATTTTAAACAAGAGTAAAATTGTTCTGGATTGCCGGTGCAATTTTGACCTCATTGGGTTTAGGATTTGATCTTTTCTGCTTAATTTAGGCGTTCTGGAAAAAATTAACATGTATAAAATGAAGAATCTGTTCGTTTTCTTTTTTGCAGGGTTGCTCTATTCATGTTCCGCTCCACCACCTCCTGAGGCTGTTCATCCGTTGCCTTCAGAACGCCAGTTGGCTTGGCACGAACTGGAGTATTATGCCTTTGTGCATTTCAATATGAACACATTTACCAATATGGAATGGGGTTTTGGCGACGAGAGTCCGGAGTTGTTTAATCCAACTGAACTGGACTGCCGGCAGTGGGCCCGGGTTTGTAAAGATGCCGGAATGAAAGGCATCATCCTCACGGCCAAACACCACGATGGTTTTTGCCTGTGGCCTTCGGAATACACCGAACACTCGGTGAAAAATTCACCCTGGAAAAACGGCAAAGGCGATGTGGTGCAGGAACTGGCAGATGCCTGCCGGGAATACGGTTTGAAATTCGGGGTGTATCTCTCTCCGTGGGACAGGAACCATCCCGATTACGGAAAACCTGAATACCTGTCCTATTTCAGGAACCAACTGCGCGAGTTGCTGACCAATTATGGTGAAGTATTTGAGGTTTGGTTCGACGGTGCAAATGGTGGCACCGGATGGTACGGTGGAGCTAACGAGGAACGCCGCATCGACCGCGAAACCTATTACGACTGGGAGAATACATATAAAATAGTTCGGGAACTTCAGCCCATGGCTTGCCTGTTCAGCGATGCAGGCCCCGATGTACGCTGGGTGGGGAATGAAGAAGGCTGGGCCAACACCACCAACTGGGCGCCTTTGCGTCGCGACGAGTTTTACCCGGGGTCGCCCAACTACACCGAACTGCGCTCGGGCCACGAGGACGGTACCCACTGGGTGCCTGCCGAGGCAGATGTGTCCATTCGTCCGGGCTGGTATTATCATCCTTCCGAAGATCATAAGGTGAAAACTTTGCCGCATCTACTCGATATTTATTATAACTCGATCGGAAGAAATGCTTCTTTTCTGCTCAATTTTCCGGTGGATACCCGGGGGTTGATTCATGAAAAGGATGTGGAACAGGTGATGAAACTGGCCGAAGCCATCAAAGCTGATTTTGCAAACGACCTGGCACGGGGGAAACGGGTAACGGCCACCAACATCAGGGGAAATTCCAGAAAATACAAAGCCGGAAATGTTACTGATGGAGATACCGACACTTACTGGGCTACCGACGATAATATAATAGAATCGTCTCTCGAAATCAATTTTAAACAGCCCACCGAAATGAACCGGTTTCTGGTTCAGGAAGATATTCGGTTGGGCCAGCGTGTAAAAAAATTCAAACTCGAAGCTTTGGTTGACGATAACTGGCAACTAATCGCCAATGAAACTACAATTGGACGAAAGCGGATTTTACGTTTCCCTAATGTTACTGCCACAAAACTCCGGCTTACTATTGAAGATGCAAAAGCTTCACCGGTAATTTCTAATATTGAGGTTTACCATGCACCGAAAGTTTTGGTGGAACCGGAAGTTCGCAGGGATAAAAGTGGGTTGGTTTCGATGAAAGCTTTTGATGAAGGCCTGAATATTTACTATACACTCGATGGCTCGGAACCTTCTGTAAATTCATCGCTTTACGAAGAAGAGTTTATTTGGAAAGAAAAAGGTTCTGTAAAAGCAATGGTAGTCGATCCAAATTCAGGGGAAACCAGTTCGACTACTATAATGGAGTTTGATGTTGTGAAAGAAAACTGGAAAGTTGCCGGAGACTTTGCTTTAATCAAAGAAACTGAAAACATTTTCGACGGGAATGAAAATACAGCCTGGAATATCGACCATAAACCGCCGGTGGATATTGTAATCGATTTGGGAGAAAAGCTGAATTTAACCGGATTTAACTATTTACCCGATCAGGGCCGATGGAATCCGGGCATTATTTTCAATTACGAATTTTATGTGAGTGAAGATGGAAAAAACTGGGGAAATCCAGTTTCCGAGGGAGAATTTTCAAACATTAAAAACAGTCCTGTTTGGCAGGAAAAGAAATTTGAGCCCATTGCCGGACGATTTATTAAATTGAGGGCTCTTTCAGCAGCCGAAGAAAACGGGCGGGTAGGAATTGCTGAATTTGGCATTTTTACAGAATAAGGTGGAGCGATTTCCCGCAAAGCGATGCCTGTGGCGCGAATCGCTCATTTGTTTAAAATATATTCCTTTTTTCAAATGATTTTAAAATCAATTTAAAATGAAACAACTACTGCTTTTTTTAATGTTGGCGGCCATTCTTAGTCAACCCGCCTTTTCCCAGCAAAAAATCTGGGACGAAACCGAAGAAGAAAAAACCGAACGGCTTCAATGGTGGACCGACGCCCGGTTTGGAATGTTTATCCACTGGGGATTGTACGCCCAGGCTGCCCGCCACGAGTGGGTGAAAAAACGTGAGCGGATTTCGGACGAAGACTACCAGAAGTATTTCGAGCTGTTTAATCCCGATTTGTTCAACCCAGCTGAATGGGCCAAAAAGGCAAAAGCTGCCGGAATGAAGTATGCCGTGATTACCAGCAAGCACCACGAAGGCTTTTGTATGTTCGAGTCGGATTATACCGATTATAATATAATGAATACCCCTTACGGAAAGGATATTATTAAAGAATGGGTAGAAGCTTTCCGGGCCGAAGGGCTTGGAATTGGTTTCTACTATTCGCTTATCGACTGGCATCACCCGCATTATACAATCGACCGGGTTCATCCCCAAAGCGCCAATACGCAGGAAGAATATGATAAACTGAACGAAGGCCGCGATATGGCTGTTTACCGCGAATACTTGAAAAATCAAGTAAGAGAAATCCTGACCAAATACGGAAAAATAGACATTCTCTGGCTTGACTATTCCTTTCCCGGCGAGTTTGGTAAAGGCCGCGACGACTGGGGTTCGGTGGAACTGATGAAAATGGTGAGGGAGCTTCAGCCTGAAATTATTGTAAACGACCGTGCCGATTTGAAGGACTACCGGGGAGGATGGGATTTCACCACACCGGAACAGTTTAAAGTGCAAAGCTGGCCTGAAATTGACGGCAAAAAAATCCCCTGGGAAACCTGCCAGACCTTTTCCGGCTCGTGGGGCTATTACCGCGACGAGCACACCTGGAAAGACAATAAACAACTTTTGGTGCTGCTTATCGAGTCGGTAAGCAAAGGCGGTAACCTGCTATTAAATGTAGGCCCAACTGCCCGCGGAACATTTGACTACCGCGCCGATAAAGCTTTGGCCGGAATGGGAGAGTGGATGGAAGTTAACAGCCGCTCTATTTATGGCTGTACGCAGGCACCGGAAGAGTTTGAAGTACCGGACCATTCTATATTAACTTACAATCCGGAAACCAGTCGTCTCTATATTCATTTACTCGATTATCCCATAACCAATTTCAGATTGCCCGGATATAAAGGAAAGGTAAAATATGCCCAGTTCCTGCATGATGCTTCTGAAATAAATATAACTGCTCCCTATGGGCATCATATGCAGGGAAGTATAGATACAGAAAATGACCTGAATCTGCGGTTGCCGGTGAATAAACCCAATGTTGAAATTCCGGTTATTGAAGTATTTTTGGAATAAAATCCAAAACATATACTGGCTGAACCATATATTATTGTGTACGCTTAACATTGTATGTTTCCTTCCATAGTGGTCTGCTTCACATTTTACTTAACATTGGCCTGCTTATTTTGGTGTTGTCATTCAGGTGTTTATGTTTTGCAACATATTTTGTTTAAAAAAACTTCCAAAAAACTTTGTCACAATTAAAAGAGCTTTTACATTTGCAGCCGCTTAGAGCAGCGGGGTTCATTGAGAAGATGCAGGGGAGTAACGGATGGGTTTACCCGAATGTTTAAGAGACATGGGAAAGGGTAAGCGTAAAAAAAATCCGGGATTTATTTTCGGGGAAAAAAAGCAAAAAAAGTGTCATATTTTTTTGGCAGGAACAAAAGAGTTACTACCTTTGTCGCCCCGAAAGAAAGGGAACAAAAGTTACGGTGGAAAGAAGAGGGGTTAAAGCCCTTGTCGGAAATCTGCCGGATACATATAAAAAACCAGGGAAGTCAGCATTGGGAATAAAGGTGCTGATTTTTTATGGGAATAAAGAAAGCGTTCTTTAAAATTTTGAATAGAAATAAAGCATTAAAAAAGCAAGGTGTACCAACTTTGTTGATTTCTGAGAGGATTGTACCTGAGCGAAAGAGATATTAAACTTTTTATAATTACAACGGAGAGTTTGATCCTGGCTCAGGATGAACGCTAGCGGGAGGCTTAACACATGCAAGTCGAGCGGTAAGGCCCCTTCGGGGGTACACGAGCGGCGCACGGGTGCGTAACGCGTATGCAACCTGCCTTATACAGGGGGATAGCCCATGGAAACGTGGATTAATACCCCATAACATTATGAATTCGCATGGATTTATAATTAAAATTTCGGTGGTATAAGATGGGCATGCGTCTGATTAGCTTGTTGGTGAGGTAACGGCTCACCAAGGCGACGATCAGTAGGGGTTCTGAGAGGATTATCCCCCACACTGGTACTGAGACACGGACCAGACTCCTACGGGAGGCAGCAGTGAGGAATATTGGTCAATGGGCGAGAGCCTGAACCAGCCATCCCGCGTGCAGGATGACGGCCCTATGGGTTGTAAACTGCTTTTCTACGCCAAGAAACGCCCTTACGTGTAAGGGACTGACGGTAGCGTAGGAATAAGCATCGGCTAACTCCGTGCCAGCAGCCGCGGTAATACGGAGGATGCAAGCGTTATCCGGATTCATTGGGTTTAAAGGGTGCGCAGGCGGGGATGTAAGTCAGTGGTGAAAAACTGCCGCTCAACGGTAGTCGTGCCATTGATACTGCATCTCTTGAGTTTGGATGAGGTAGGCGGAATGTGCAGTGTAGCGGTGAAATGCATAGAGATTGCACAGAACACCAATTGCGAAGGCAGCTTACTAATCCACGACTGACGCTGAGGCACGAAAGCGTGGGGAGCGAACAGGATTAGATACCCTGGTAGTCCACGCCGTAAACGATGTTCACTCGCTGTTTGCGATACACAGTAAGCGGCTTAGCGAAAGCATTAAGTGAACCACCTGGGGAGTACGATCGCAAGGTTGAAACTCAAAGGAATTGACGGGGGCCCGCACAAGCGGAGGAACATGTGGTTTAATTCGATGATACGCGAGGAACCTTACCTGGGCTTAAATGTAGAGTGCATGCGGTGGAAACACCCTTCCCTTCGGGGCTCTCTGCAAGGTGCTGCATGGTTGTCGTCAGCTCGTGCCGTGAGGTGTCGGGTTAAGTCCCATAACGAGCGCAACCCTTACCGTTAGTTGCCAACAGGTCAAGCTGGGGACTCTAGCGGGACTGCCACCGTAAGGTGAGAGGAAGGTGGGGATGACGTCAAATCAGCACGGCCCTTATGTCCAGGGCTACACACGTGTTACAATGGCCGGTACAGAGGGCAGCTACTCCGCGAGGAGATGCTAATCTTTAAAGCCGGTCTCAGTTCGGATTGGAGTCTGCAACCCGACTCCATGAAGTTGGATTCGCTAGTAATCGCGCATCAGCCATGGCGCGGTGAATACGTTCCCGGGCCTTGTACACACCGCCCGTCAAACCATGGGAGCTGGGGGTGCCTGAAGTCTGCCACCGCGAGGAGCGGCCTAGGGTAAAACCAGTGACTGGGGTTAAGTCGTAACAAGGTAGCCGTACCGGAAGGTGTGGCTGGAACACCTCCTTTCTGGAGTTTCAGGTATAAGAAACGAAGAGATTGACGAAATTGGCCCTTGCTTTTTTTAAAATATACAAAAGCCCCTCCCGGCCTCCCCAAGGGGAGGAGAAAAAAGGGACTGAGTTCCCGGGTTTTCCCCCGAAGCTTCGGGGGAACGGAAAGGGGGCTTGGGGCTGGTTTAAACAGTCCCGTAGCTCAGCTGGTTAGAGCGCTACACTGATAATGTAGAGGTCCCCAGTTCAAGTCTGGGCGGGACTACGAAGGAGAGCCCCTCCCAACCTTCCGCCGGCTGGCGGAGAGGAGAAAGGGACCTGACTGGAAGCAGTTACCCTGTCATTCCCCCTTGGGGGAACAGGAAGGGGGCTCTATTTGGGGGATTAGCTCAGTTGGCTAGAGCGCCAGATTTGCATTCTGGAGGTCAAGGGTTCGACTCCCTTATTCTCCACAGAAGCCCCTCCCAACCTTCCGCCAGCTGGCGGAGAGGAGAAAGATGAGGGAAAAGAGGATAAAAAGTTGAAAAGTGATTGCCACACTAAAACAGGCAAACGTTCAAAAAAAAGATTGAAATACTGAAAAGTTTAAAGTTTAAAGTTGAAGGTTTAAAGTTGAAAAAATACTTTAAACTATGAACATTAAACTTTAAACTAAGGTCAAGATAAGGCTGGTGCCTGAAAAAAAAGAAAGGTTCGATTCCTTCATTATCTACGGAAAGATGCTCTTTCTGTTTCCCCCTTTGGGGGGGATTAAGTGGGGCTTTCTTTTAAAGTTCTTTGGCATGATGGGAAAAAGAAAAAGGTAAAGAAAAATTGTAGAAAATTACGAATTACTGAGTAACGAGAGAAAGGATTGGAAGAACGATATAAGGGTTCTCAAGAAAAGAAAGTTACAAAGGGCGTACGGGGGATGCCTTGGCTCTCAGAGGCGAAGAAGGGCGCGACAAGCTGCGAAAATCTGCGGGGATTGGCAAATACGAATCGATCCGCAGGTACCCGAATGGGAC
>Ga0334893_1003196_pt1 | contig 10841 bp, 14 predicted proteins | sample GraSluR3_MG_5_FD_207218 | JGI IMG/M metagenome (GOLD analysis project Ga0334893, IMG submission 207218) | Sludge microbial communities from methane-producing bioreactor in Wageningen University, Netherlands - Granular Sludge_09_05-R3 | ecosystem: Engineered > Bioreactor > Anaerobic >...
TTGTCCATCTCCGCTGCGACACTCTCTCCAATGCGGGCCGCGCTTTCCATCTCCGCGTAATCCCATTCCATCTCTTTGTATCGCGACGTCGGCATCGGCCCGGCTTCATAGCGCCACGCGTATTCTTCGGCAGCCATAACGTAATCGAGCTGGTGTGCCAGCCGCTCATAGACCGACATGGCCCGCTCACCTGCGGCGGTCACCCGGTCCACGGCGGAAACGGTCGTATCCGCGGCGTCCGGGATGGCGCCGAAACTGTCCTGTATGCTCTGCGCAACATCCACGGCAATTCCCTTGATGTTAGCTTGTGCTTGTGTGCCGAGGTCCACCGTAGCTTTGCGTGTCTTTTGTTCTGCGGCTATCAGCTCGTCGATGATTTCATCCAGTTTTTTGTAATCCACGGCGGTTGCCGGGTATTTCCCGTACCGCTCATGGTATATCTCGCCAGCACGCTCCATGTATTTCGATCTATCAAGCGCTTCGGCTGGTGTCATGCCAGTAACTTTCTTTTGAATCGCGTCAAGGTTCTTGTAAGCGTCGATCAGAGCCCAAACCGCCGCGATCGTCAACACAATCGGCGCGGCAGGTCCGGTGCTGAGCGCCAGAAAGGCCCCGCCCAATGTGGAAATCGCCTTGATGGTCGCACTTATGGCAAGCAGCAACGGCCCTCCGACGGCCAAAACACCGGCCAGCGCGAGGATTTTTCTTCTCGTTTCGTCGCTCATCTCACCGATCGACGTGGCCGCCTTGTCCACCGCTGCCTCGAGCTTTGGCATGACCGATTCGGCAAGGTTGAGGATTTCACGTCCGATCGGCTCAAGTGCGAGACTGACTTTATTTTTCGTCTCAGCCCATCGGTCGCCAAACGTTTTCGTCCTTTCACTCGCGTCCGCGATTGCGCCCTCTGCCTCGCGAAGCGTGGCGATCAATTCTTCGACTGAAAAACGTCCTTCGCGTATGGCGAGAGCCATGTCCGGACCGGCCCGGGAACCGAACACCTCGATTGCCAGCCTGGTCGCCTCTGTCACGTTTTCCGCATTTTGTATCTCGATTATGAGCCGCTTGAAGGCTTCCTCCGCATCGGTTATCCCTTCCCGAGCCATGCGGCCGAGGCCCATGGAAAGCGAGCCCATGATCTTCTCAACATTGACGCCCTGTTTTTCAAACTGAGCAAGCAAGGCTATAGATGATTCAAGGTCAAACCCCATGCCACGGAGCCCGGCTCCGTATTTATAGAGCTGTGTCGAAAGGGTACCCATCTGAATGCCCGTGGACTGCGCGGCTCTGAAAAGGCGGTCCAGAAATTTTGTCTGATCCTCGATGCTGACGCCCCAGTCCTGCATAGCCTTCGCGGACTGTGAAACGACGTTATTCACGTCCTCGTCGAGCATTCTCGAAGCGTCCAGCGCCTGTTTGGAGAGGTTTTTCAGTTGATCCCCGGTTATGCCAAGGCGGGTATTGTAATCCGCCAGAACCTGCGCGGACTGTTCGAAACTTTGTGTAACGGTCCCCGCAAGGGACCTCCATGTCTTTTCCAGTCCTTTCAGGTCTTCGCCCTGTGCGCCAGTTCCGCGGGCTATTTTTTGCAGTGCCTTGTCGACGTCGTATGCGGATTTCGCCGCCACTCCGCCGATCGCGGCGAGCGGGACTGTGAAGGCTTTGGTCATCGTCTTGCCAGTGCGCTCGAATTGTGCGGCGGTGCGTCTCATGCCTCGATCGATGCGCTTCCACGCCTTCTCGAGGTTACTCAGGTCCGCACCGTAGATGTAATTGATGTTCCGCCTTCTAGCCATTCATCTAGTCACCGCCCTTTCGACGCTTTTCCTTGTTGCGCTGAATCCTCGCCTTGCAGTACTCAAAATACTCGCTCTTTGACATTACCTGACCATCTACCCAGTGACCGACCAGGTCCTCAACGCGGACGGGGTGTTTCAGGTTCCCTGAAGCGTTCATGATCCACGCCGCATGTTGTGCGCGCTTTGCCGATTCCAGATACTCACGGTACCGATAAGCGTAGACCAGATCTTCAATTTCGCCCCATGACAGTCGCCATAAATCCTCGTGTGTGAGCCTCAGGGGACCGAGTGCCGCAAGCGCCATCTCCTCATACGCCCGTTCCCAGTCCCCCGCACTCAGTTTTTTTCGTCAGGCTCCTCGTCCTGCGCCTCTTCGGGCTTCACGCCGAGCGACCGCTGAAACGCATGCAAGAAAGTCTGAACAGCCTCGGTCACGGCCGGTAAATATGCTTCCGGCTCGTCGTCGAACCATTGCCCTACAATGTCGGGTGTCACCTTTCGATTCGTCCAGAGCAGTCCGGCCCAAATGAGCGTGATGCCGAGTTCGAAGTCGCTCGGGTCGAAGCCATTCTGCATAATTTCCATCGGTGTTTTCCCCGTCTCGCGGATCAATGCCCGGATCGAGTTGACGCTGTACTTCAGTTCCATTTCCTTTCCGGCCAGTTTCATCGTCTACCCCCTATGCGTTCAGCTTGAGTTCGCCGTTACCCTGCACCGATACGGACACCCCGACGGCGTCCTCGGTCGCTCCGGAAACACTCCACGTTGTGACGTAACCCGTGCCCTCGTAACGCTCGGTAATCAAGAGGCACGAAGCACCGGTTCCGCCAGTCAGGTTGTCATCCATGATCTGCAGGTTCGCCTCGACTCCGACGGGAAATTCAATGATCAGTGCCCCTTCTTCGCCCCAAACGGCGGTGATCTCCGTCTCGGAATACGCCGTGTTGAGCGCTGCCGCAATTGTCGCAGCCCCGGCGTTGTAAGCAAGTTCCGATGTTTCGATCGTGTCCCCGTCGCCGAGCGTGAACGTCCCGCCCGTGGCGCCGCCGAGCTTGAGTTGGTATCGTTCGTTAGCGTCAAAAGGTAAAAAGGTGAAAGAACATTCCACTCCGCTGAGAGCTTGTGTGACCAACGCTTCCTGCGCATCGTCGGTCGGGTCGTAAAATATTTCGAGCGTTCCAGACCAACCCGCCTGCCCGACGAGGTATTTTTTCCAGTTCGTTGCGAGCGTCGAAACATCAATGGTGCCCAGCGACGTCTCGATGGTGAAACTTCTCACCTCGCCGATCTGCTCAGGGGTGCCGCTCACGTCCAAATGGACAATTGCCCGTTTGCTGACAAATGCAGGCATTCACGACACCTCCTATGTGGCGTCGGTGCTCAACGTCAGTTCGTCCGTGCCCTGGAAAGAGACGCTCATTCCGACGGCATCTTCCGTTGCCCCGGAAATGGTCATACCGGTAACGTAGCAGTCGCCGCTAAGTTGAGTTTTGCCTGACCCAGCCCCGAGAGGCTGAACGGTGATGTTACACAACGTCCCCGCCGTGGCTTTTGCGACCAGGTCTGCCTGTGCCGTATCTGTAGGATCATAGAATAGCTCCAGTGTCCCGGACCATCCGGCTTGACCTACCAAAAACTTCTTCCAATCCGTGGCGAGTGTTGAAACGTCGATGGTGCCGAGGGCAGTTTCGATGTTGAAACTCCGGACCTCGCCGATTGGCGTATCAGACTCGCCCACCTTCAGTTTGAGAACCGAAACCTTGCTTGCAGTTGCTCCCATTTACATTTCCTCCTTTTTCGATTTACCGGTCGTATCCGCGGATCGTCAGAATCCCGTGATACCATCCGGACGGGTCTTCCAACACGATGAGCTCTTCAAAAAACCACTTCTCCGGCAGAGCATCCCGTATTGTGTCGGCGATCTCCACAACCTCTCTCCGCCCGAAATAGCTGCTCCAAATATGGACATCCACCGCCCACATGCGCTCCGAGTGATCCAGAAGACGTCCTTCAAGACTCTGAAGCTGTCCGATCACAACATACGGCGACGGCTGTTCGGTCGGCACCTTGTCAAATACGCCGGTAACCGTGTCTCCGAGTGCTGTTGCGATGGTCGTATATATTTCCTGCGAAACCGTTAGGTGGCTCATAACTACGCCTTGCCTTTCCGGATCAGGTCGTACATCGCCTCGGAAAGCGCGTTTCCTATCCGCTCTTCGTGCGCCCGGCACGCCGGGAATAAAAACGGCTGCGCCGGCATGTGCTTCGTGCCAAATTCGACAAACTGCGCGTAGTACGTGTCGACGCCGTGCACCATCCCGCCGGCTGAAACGCGTGCTTCGAGCTTCTTTTTGGAGACCGTGCGCTTGATTCCTCGCGCCATCGCCCCGGTGTCCTTTGGAGCGCGTCTTCTGGCATCTTCGACGACCGGTTTCGTTTCGTCTCTCAGGACCTCGTAGACACGTTGCCGGGCCTCGCCTTCCATTTGCCGGAGTTCTTTCAGGATCTCCTCGATACCTTCGACTTTCGAATAGATTGGCATCAGACCACCTCCGGCTCACAGTCGAGGTATGACCACCGGCGTCGCGCATCGTGCCTGACGGCCTGAACCACCAGGCGGGTCCCAAGAAACTCGACAACGTCACCGATTTTAGGAACGTCGGAGAACCGAATCGTGATCTCGTGTGTCCTAATCTCCGTGTTCTGCTGTGCGATGATGCCAGTTTTCGATCTCGGGACCTCCACGCGGGCCCAGACTGTCAGTTTGGTTTCCTCCGTCTCCGTCCAGCCACCCATGCCGTCCTCTGACCACTCTGCCCTTTTGATCAAGATTTGATCTCTCAGGTCCCCGATCTTCATATCGGCCACACCCTATACATGTTCAGGAGGGCATCGGTGGCTTTCGGCAGAGGCGTCCCGGGATTTCGGACATCGGTGGCGACCTCTTCCCTGTTTTCGTACCAGTGTCCGATGAGTAAAAGCATCGCATGCTTGATGTCGTCAGGTACATTCGCCCCGTAATCTACCGTTTCGCCGCTCTCGTCAGGCTCGTACCCGGCAACGTACTCGATTTCCACACCGTTGATGATGGCAAGAGACACAGATGGCGGATTGCAAAAAATCCGCCCGTTGTTCAAATCTGCTGTGTATTCACTCGGATCAATGATCACTTCTGCCCCGCTGGAATCGGTATATTTGACGTGATTGATCGAAATGAGCGGCGGCATGGGAAGAGCGAATGGGAACCTCGGCCAATTGTCCAGCGTCAACGTCCATGTTTGCTGAACAATCGATCTGTTCAGGTACTGCTCGGCGTGGCGGCGTGCAGCACCAATCAGGTGGAAAATGTAGGTGTCATCATTGTCGTGCGATACTCGCAAATGAGCTTTCGCCTGTTCGAGCGTGATCGCCTCACCAGCAGGCGGAGTTTTCAACTTTAACCCCATACCGTCACCCCCTCACATTATTTTTTGCCAGGTTTCCGCTTACCCTTCGGCCTGCCACGCGGCATCACTGCCTTTTGTTCTGGCTCGACAGATGCGGTTTCGATCTCCTCTGCCGGCAGCGGCTCGAGTACAATGGCCGCGGACGCGTTTAAAAGCCTTTTAGCTTCAGGTGCGTCAACCTCGTAAATCTTACCTGACATCAGCACGCCATCAGGCCCGGCAGACGTTTTGGTCATCCGTATACGCATAATCATCACCTACTCGGCAGCGACAATACCAGCCCCGGCAAGCACGTCGATTATCGCATTGACTGCGGCTTGGATTTCCGCATCAGTCGGCGTGGCGCCGAGTTTTGTTATCGCCGATGCCTGCGTCCCGTCAATGGTGATTTTACCGCCGGATATTCTCAACTCCCCGCCTATAACCGTAACGTCTCCGCCCTGTTCTTTGTAATTTTTGACGTTCGCCATTCGAACCCCTCCTCAAAGATTAGGGAAAGGGACCGGACACCCGGCCCCTTTCAAATTCTCCTACGCCAGCTTGACGCGGGCGAAGGCGGACTCGAGCACGGGAGCGCCGTCGACCCACATGCGACCAATGAACCCAACCTGGTTGTTCTGCGCAAAGAGTTCGTTCAGACGCTGGATTTCCATCCCGAACATCTCGGCGATCCAGTAGTAGCGGAAATTGCCGAGGATGCCCACGTATTTCCCCGTAGTGAAGGTGTTGGGAGCATATTCTGACTCGTTGACCGGCAAGTTGAGAAGCGTGTCCGGCTGCCCTGCCGCAAGGCCCGGACGCCAGAGATACTGACCGTCGCCGTCCTTGAGTTTGGATATCTGCTTGACACCGTCGCGGTGGAAGATCCATTGTGCTCCAGCGCGGTACTGCTGCTTGAGTGCGTACTTCACCTCGATCAGGTTGTCCGCACTAATGGCATCTACGGTATTCCCTGTGCTCACGTCCCTGCCCGTGCTGATCCCGTTTGCACTTGCAAAGAATACTCCGAGTGGCTTGTTGTCGCCATCGCCGTTCAGGAAGTTGTTCTCCTGTGCCGCGGCAAACTTGAAGGCCAGGCGCTCCCTGACGAGACCTTCGACGGGAATGGCCGAAGTCCGCAGGAGCTTCATGCTGACCTTAACCAGCTTGGTGAGCTGGTTAGGAGTAAGCGCGCGTTTGCCGAACGCCATAGACGCATCAGCAGCGACAGCTTCAACCTCAGCAGTCCAGTCGGGATCGTCAACATCAGCCTCAAGCGTGGGGACACCGAGGGAGTCGGACGTGGTGACGGGGATAACAGTGGCCATGCCACGGACAAAGACCCTGTCATCGATCTCCTTGATCAGATCCGCAATAAACTGTTCCGGAGGAAGAAGGTAACCGCCCTGAGCATCCGGGTCGGTCTGTAGTCTGCGCATTTCAGGGCCAACCACGCCTGTTTTGATGAACGACCTGAACTCCGGCATGAGGTTTGGAGTTTTCTTGTCCGCGTCGCCAGAAGCAGGATTCACCCGGACAGGCTCGTTCGCCGGTTCGGCCAGCTGTGCCTCAAGACGCTGTTTTTCCTCGAGACGCTTCGCCCTCTTGGCAAGCCCGTCCATCTCGTCCATCATCTTGTCGTACTGCTCCTGCTCATCAGCGGAAAAATCTCGGCCCTCTGTTTCAGCCGCGTCAATAAGCGCTTTCGCCTGTTCCCAGACATTCGCCCTCTTTTCGAGCATCTCTTTCACGTTCATGTCAAAAAACCTCCTTTTTGTATTCAAGCTCCGCCTTCCGGCGAAGCATTCTCGCTTTCACACGTGCTTCCTCAGCATGCTGTTCGGCTGCCTGTTTTTCCTGTTCTTCGCGTTGCGCCTTGTGCTCCTCGTACACGTCCTGCGCACTCCGTACCCCTACGCTCGTGGAGGGGTAGGCCGGATACGTGACGGGCGACACGTCATAGAGTCTCGGGATCTTGATGAGCTTCCTGACCGGGATCTCACCGGTATCATCCCATTCCTCGATGCCGCCATCCATCGAGAACGCGAAAGACGATTGATCGACGTCGCCACGCCTGAGGAGTTCAACCAGATCCCTTCCTGCTGCGGTCTTCATGTTCGGCTGAAATTCGTACCGGAGGCCCTGTTCGTCCTCCCAAACTCTTAGGGTGTTATTCTTCGTCCTCGCTACAATCTGGCTCGGGTCGTGATTGAAAAGCGCCCTGATGTCCGGAGCTTCGAGGGCGTCCTTGAACGCACCGGGAAGGATAACCTCCCGGAACCCCCACAACTCCTCGGACTCTTCGTTGAACCTTGCCGCGTAGCCGGAAACTACAGGTTCGGTGTCATTGTCGCGAAGCTCCAGCGTGGTGTTGATATATCTACGCTCCAGGTTCTGAGGCATTACTGTCATCCCCTCCTTCCTGTACCTGATTCGCTTCAGTGATCGGTACCATGTTTCCGTTTATCAGGTAGGCGTCGCCGCCTTCCTCAACCGGTATCGGGTTCATGTTCTCCAGCTCCCTGATGTCGTTTGCCGAGAGCCAGCCGTCATTGCGCCCTGTTTTATAGTATTGAGATCTGCTTTGGACATCGCCACGCAGGAGACCGTCGAGCACAAACTCCGCGTAGAAACGCTTTTTGCCTTCTGCGCTGAGTAACTGTCTCCTGATCTGCTGCTCCCAGTTTACTGCGCGCGGCCTGATGCAATCCTGGACATACTCAATCCCCTGGTGCTCGATGTTGTTGTTCGTCGAACGTTCAAGCGCCCCTATTTTGTGGGGCGGGACCCCGAAGAACCTCGCCACCTCTTCGACCTGATATTTCCTGGTCTCCAGGAACTGCGCGTTATCGTTTTGGATCGTCGTCTGATGGAACTTCAGACCCTGCTCAAGGAATAAAATCCTGTGCTGGTTGTTCAGCCCACCGTAATTCTCTTGAAACGTCCGCTTGAAATTCTCAAGTGCTTGCTCTGAAAGCTTCCCGGGCAACTCGACTATTCCCGACGCCACCGCCCCGCGACCAAAGAACCCTGCGCCGTACCCCTCTGCGGCAAGCGCCAGAGCGGCGATCTCGCGCGCATATCTGATAGGCGGATACCCAAACAAGCCGTCACCGAACCCACGGAGATGAAACATCTCGCTAGCCAGCAATGTCCGGGGCGTCCCGTTCGGGACGGAGATGTCATAGACCAGCAATTGATTGCTGTCATTGCGGCGTGGCCTGACGTAAACAGACGGGATAGGCCACAACTCTTTAACCCGCCCTGCCATATCGTAAACGATATTCGCGTAGGCGTTGCCGAAAAGCTCCAGCTGCCCCTGCATGACCTTCCGGAAATCAAAGCTGGTCATTTCCGGGTTCGGCTCGTACTGGAGCACGTCATACAGGTAATGGTCTCGCGCCCGTTCCTTTCCTCTCGGTTGTTTCCGCCTGTATGTCGGGAGCGGAAGCGACGCCAGGGTGTTGGAAATGAGATTTACGCAGGCGTAGACCGCCGAGACCTTGAGGAGGTCATCTTCCGTAACACGCAATCCCGACGCAGAAAGGTTCCCGCCGCCGAGAAAGTCCGAAAGCCATTGCGGTGGATTGCTTAGATTGCCAAGCGGGGAGGCACGTTTGTTGCGTAGTGATTTAACCCTGTTTTTGATCTGCTCCCATATCTGCACACATACACCCCCCTTAGATGGCGATGACACCCCTGGACTCGTAGGGACTCACTGGGTCTTCACGGTCCTGCAGCATCGCTGACAGGGCAATTATCAGCGCAACTGCCGGGTCAATCCGCTCGGTCGCCTTGTCCTTTGCCGGCTTGATATTCCCTGCCGGATCCTGCGTCACAACGAGATTATCCACCGCCCACGTCAGCACCGGGTTCCCGTTATGGCGAAGGATTTTGCCCAGCACTAAACGCTCAAACTCCTTGCACGCCGGCGACAGGGTCTTGTACCCCTGCCGAACCTCGTATACCGGAACACCTTCGGACTCCATGCCTATTGCCCACTGTGTCGCGTTCCATGGGTCGTAGCCAACCAGGCAGAGATTTGGAAACATCTCCTTCAAGTCGTATGCGATGAAATTCGCAATTCTGTCATAGTCAATGACGTTCCCGTCGGTCGCTGTGATATATCCGTCTCTTGCCCACGCGTCATATGGGACATTGTCCCGCCTGGCACGTTTCAAGATGTTCTCACCAGGCACCCAATTGAAACTCAGGACGTTCACTCGCCCCTCGGAATCCGGCTCAAAAACGACAGCGCAGGAGGAAATATCCGTCGTCGTCGAGAGGTCCACGCCCGCCCAGCATTTCAAACCAGACAGGTCTGCAGGGTCCACCGGGCCCTCGCAAGCTCGCCATGTATCGAGGTCGATCCATCGCGTTTCCTGCGTTGTCCATTGGTTGAGATACAGGCGCCGGAAAGTGTTTTGATATGCCGGTATCTCCTGCGCCTTTTTACACTCCTGGCGAAGGAAGTCCAGCTTGATCGAAACGCCGAGGTTTGGATTGGCTTTCTGCCACACCAGCTCGTCCGTCCAGTCATCCTCCGGGTCTGCAGCGTAAATGATAGGCAGAAAGGTCTCATCCTTGATCACGCCGTCTAGGATCTTCTCCGCATACTCGTGCTGCTCCCAGCAGATCGTGTTCCGGTCATGCCCGGCTGTTGTGATCGCGAGCATGAGAGGTTGTCTCCTGGCCCCCTGGGAGGTTTGCAGTACGTCCCAAAGCTCACGATTTCTCGCGACGTGTAGCTCGTCATAGATCACCGCATGGGCATTGAATCCGTGCTTGCTGTATGCCTCCGCGCTTATCGCGTGATAAAAGCTGTTCGTCTCATAGCACACGATCCGTTTGCTTGAGTCGAGGATCCGGAGATATTGCCGCAAGACCGGATCGGATCGAACCATCGTCGCCGCGGCATTGAATACCAATGATGCCTGGTCACGGTCAGCGGCGGCGCTGTAAACCTCCGCTCCCGGCTCCTCGTCACCGACCAAAAGCAATAGAGCCAGAGCCGCGGCTAGCTCGGTTTTTCCGTTTTTTCTCGGGACCTCCAGATATGCCGTCCGGTATTGCCGGAGTTTGTCATCTGGACGGACTCGGCCAAAGAGTTCCCGGATAAACTTCTTTTGCCATTGTTGCAGATTGAATGGTCGCCCGGCCCACTCGCCTTTTGTGTGCCGTAGGCGGGAGACAAACTCCACCGCCCAGTTGGCTTTTTTACGGCTAAACATTTATCCCATCCGCTTTTTCAGCCGTTTTTCAAAATCATCCTGCTTTTGCCCTGTAGGCATCTCCAGTCTTCCTCTTGCTGACGGCGTCAGCCCAAACTCGGCACAAAAGGCCCGGATCTGCTTCAGGCACTGGTTTGCGATCCCGACCTCGGCGTGTTGCTGGCTGTATACGTATTTCCTCCCATCGTTATCGACCTTTACCATCCTATAAACAGTCCCGTGCTTTTTTATGAATTCCTCGGCCTGTTTCCACTTCGCGTAACTCTGACAATACGCCGCAAGAGCGGTCCGATCAACCATCGTCAGAAGGCCGAGCCGGTTAAGCTCAGGCGCCACGCGCGCCCATTCCTGCTTCGCATCGTCCAGCAACCAGTCAGGACATTCCGGGA
>Ga0334893_1003199_pt1 | contig 10827 bp, 8 predicted proteins | sample GraSluR3_MG_5_FD_207218 | JGI IMG/M metagenome (GOLD analysis project Ga0334893, IMG submission 207218) | Sludge microbial communities from methane-producing bioreactor in Wageningen University, Netherlands - Granular Sludge_09_05-R3 | ecosystem: Engineered > Bioreactor > Anaerobic > Unclassified...
GTTGGCTCACCTCGGCCTGGAAGGTGAATTGCTGCTTTTCGGATTGCCTGGTTTCGCTGGTCATGGGATTGGTTCCTGGAAATGGGCCACGCTCCCGAGGCGATCGCGTCCGTCGGCGGGGGACGAGGCGCGGGCGCGACGGGCCCGCCGGATCGGCCTCAGCCGTCGGGCGGCCCGATTCGCTCGAGGGCCGCTTCGAGCAAGACGCGCAACTCCTCCCGCTCGATGGCCGAACGGGCCTGCTCGGCTCGATACCAGCGGCGTTGGCGCACGTCGGCCTCCCTCCACTCGTCGTCCGCGGCGGTCACCCGCATGAGGTAGGCCGTCACGCGGAGCGTCGAGTTCCACTTCCGATAGTCGTACTCGCCCAACGGGGGGCCGACCAACTCGCCGTGCAGGCCGGCTTCCTCGTCTGCCTCCTTCAGGGCCGTCTGTTCGGGCGTCTCGCCGGGATCGACGATCCCTTTGGGGAAACCCCAAGTACCCTTGCGCATGGAAGTAATCAGGCAGAACTCGGGCTGACCACCCCGGTAGCGGTACGGAACTGCCGATGCCTGGGGGATTGGATCAAGTTGCATCCAGGCATTGTACCGGACGGCCGATTGTGCGAGAAAGCCCAGGTGGACATGCCGCGTCCATCCGGGGGCGTGCGACGCATTCTCGACGAGACGGGGGGGAGCCTCTTGCACGGCCCCGGGCAATGGGTTGGTGGTCGCGCTCAAATCGGGGTTTGACTTTCTCCCGCCGATCGCGCATGATCGGTGGACAAAGGAACACTCTGCGTTTCTGATGGATCCTCGTCTCCCGTTCTCCCATGTATCTGCTCAACAACCCCGTTCTCCAACGCGAACTGCTCGTCAACCTCCGGATGCTCCGGGCGTTCGTGCTGCTGTTCGCGTACCTGGCCCTGTTGGGGGCCGTCGTCTTCGTGGCGTGGCCTCAGGAGCGGCTGCACGACTTGTCGCAGGAGTCGGGGGAGACGCAGCGCCTGGTCAACCTGTTCTTCCTGGGACAGTACGTCTTGATGTCGCTGATGACCCCGAGCTTTGCCGCGGGCACGATCTCGGGCGAAAAGGAGCGCAAGACCTACGAGATGCTGCTGGCCAGCCCCATGCGCCCCACGGCCATCGTCGTCGGCAAGCTGCTGGCCGCCCTGGCTCACCTGGCCGTGCTCGTGTTCTGCTCGCTGCCCGTGGTGATGCTCTGCGTCCCGCTGGGCGGAGTGCACTGGTCGGAGGTGCTGGCCACCTACCTGGCCATGGGCGCGTCGGTGGTGGCCTTCGGCATGATCAGTCTGGCGTGCAGCAGCTACTTTGCACGGAGCATCGCCGCCGAGATGGTCTCGTACCTGATCATCCTGCCCTTGGCGCTGGTGGGGGTGCTGTTCTACCAGATCGCCTCGCAGATGGGAACGTTTCGCCTGGTCGTGCTCGCGGCGGGGGTTCCCGCCGCGTGTGCCGTGATCTGCCTGCCCCTTCTGCGGCGGATCAGCCGGCGCCTCATGCACCCGCCCGACGTGGGCAGCGAGGCCCAGGAGGTGGTCGACCTCGACGAAGAGCAGCGCGACGCCGTGGGAATGATCATCCGCAGCGACCAGTTCCCCGACAGCCTCTTCGCCCCACGCAAGCGCGTCGACCTCATGCCCGACCGGACCAACCCGGTCTACGACAAGGAGATCCGCAGCGAGCTGTTCGGCCACGGCACGCTGATGCTCCGCCTGGTCATCCAGTTGAGCATGCTGCTGGCCCTGGCCGTGATGGCCGTGTGCCTGTACATCCGGCCCGCATGGGCGCCCTGGTACGCCAGTTACGTGCTGCTGTTCAACATGCTCGTGGGGCCCGTGTTCTCGGCCGGCAGCGTGACCAACGAGCGGGAGCGGCAGACCCTCGAGCTGCTGCTCACGACGACGCTGTCGCCCTGGAAGATCCTCTCGGGCAAGCTCGTCTCGAGCCTTCGCGTGTCGGTCGTGCTGACGGGTTTTCTCACCTGGCCGCTCTTGTTGGCCTGGCTTCTGTTTCCCTGGACCTTCCGGCACGACAGCGTCACGATCGTCGGCTATTTGGCGATCATCCTGCTCACCTGCCTGACGACCACGACGCTGGCCATGTTTTGCTCGGTGCTTGCGCGCAAGACGTCGGTCGCGCTGATGAGCGCGTACCTGATGATCATCGTGCTGTTCGCCTTTCCGATCGCGGTGAAGCTGTTTGCCGACCTGTACTACCGAGGCACGGCGATCGCGTCGGCGGTCCGCGATTTCCTGTTCGTCAGCCCCTTTGCCGCGGCGTTCAGCCTGCCCTTGCACCTCGACCCCAGCAGCCCGGGGGCGGTGCAGCCGACGGGCTGGGCGGTGTGGACCGCTCCGGCCTTTCTCGCGTTCTACGTCGTCGTCGACCTCGCGCTGGTCGTGGCGATCGTCGGCTTGTTCCGCTCCCGATGGCGCGCGGTGACGCAGCCGTGAACCCGCCCTGCCGACTCGACGACTACCGCTGGCTGACCGGCGACGAGGCGCGACGCTGGCTCGACTGGCTCGCCGCCGAGCCGGGCTCCCTGGTCGCCCGGGCGAGCCGGCTGCGAAAGCGCCTTTCGGCCGAGCGGGTTCACCTGCTGCTCGAGCAGGTCGAGCTTCACCGCCGCGCCCGGGCCAAGTTCGCGCATGCCGAACGCATGTTCTTCACCCCGACCCGACTCGAACAGGCGACCGACCAGTACGTGGCGGGCTACAAGGCGTCGCGCTTTCCGCGCGAAGTCCCTCTGGCCGACCTGTGCTGCGGCATCGGAGGCGATCTTCTCATGCTGGCCCGGCGCGGTCCGATCGTCGGCGTCGATTGCGATCCCGTGATGGTTCTTTTCGCCGAGGCGAATCTCCGCGCGTCGGGTCAGGGCGGCGCCGGCCCATGGCGCACCGAGGTGCGGGTCGAAGACGCGACCGCCGCCTCGGTTTCGGCGGTGGCGGCCTGGCATATCGACCCCGACCGCCGCGCCGGCGGCGCCCGCACCACGACCCTGGCCCAGTGCCGGCCGGGCCAGTTCACGATCGAGCGGCTGCTCGGCGAGTGTGCCCGGGGCGTGGTCAAGCTCGCCCCGGCGACCGAGGTGCCGCCGGCCTGGTCGGAGCGGGCCGAGCTCGAGTGGATCGGTCGCGACCGGCAGTGCCGGCAGCTCGTGGCGTGGTTCGGCGGTCTGGCCGAGCACCCCGGCCGGCGCCGCGCCACGATCGTCGCCAACGACGCGCCCCGCGCCGTGCGCACGCTCGTCGGCAGCGAAGCGACCCGGGTGCCGCGGACCGACGCGGTCGGGCCCTACCTGTTCGATCCCGATCCCGCCGTGCTGGGCGCCCGGTTGCTCGGCGCGCTGGCCGCCGAGCACGGTCTGGCGCAGTTTGCGCCCGAGGCGGCCTACCTGACGGGCGAGTGCCCGGCCTCCGACGCGGCCGTGGCGTGTTTCGAGGTGACCGACGTGTTGCCCTTCGATCTCAAGCGGCTTCGAGGGCTGTTGAAGGCGCGCCACGTGGGCCGGCTCGAAATCAAGAAACGCGCCGTGCCGAACCGCCCCGAAGACGTGCGTCGCCGCCTCCATCTCCGCGGCGACGCCTCGGCAACGCTTCTGTTGGCCCCGATCGCCGGCCGGGTCACGGCGATTGTGGCCCGGCGGTGGAAGGAATCGAAGCGCGCCGAGTGAAACTGCCCGCGCTCGGGCATGCTTGACATGGGAGAACGGCCACCGCAGAATAGGCGATTCTGGCACGTTCTTACGGCATTGAACATGTGAGGAGTGATCAATGAAGTCGGCATCTCACCGGGATTGGCTCACCACCTTGTGGCGCGCGGCCGGCCTGTTGGCGATGGTGGGGTTTGTGTTGTCGGGGTGTGCCCCGGCCCCCGAGCCCTCGGGCGGGCCACGGGCCCCAATGGGGGTAGGCGTGCCGGATGAGACGTCCGAGGAACCACCGGCCGAGCAACCCGAGGCGCCCGCCGAAGAGCCGGATGCCCCCGAGGAACCGGCCGAGGCGCCTCCGGCCGAAGCCCCGGCTGCCGACGCGGAACTCGACCTGGCTCCGCCCGTTTCGACCTTTGCGCCGGCCGCCGACGTGGCCGCCCAGTGGGCCTCTTACGTCGAGAGTCTGGAGGAGGCGGTCGAATCGGAGGAGGAATACAACGATTCCGTCGAGCGAATCGCCAAGGACGCGAACACGCTGATCCTGCTCGCCCTGGCCCTGGGGATCCACGACACCGACAACCCCGACAACCCCTACAAAGCGGCGGCTCCCGCCATGGTCAAGGCTGCCCAGCAGTTGGCTGTCGCCGCCGACTACGCCGCGGCCAAGGCCGGGGTCGAGGCGGTCAAGGCGTCTGCCTCGGCGACCGACGGCGACCCGTCCGCCCTGCAATGGGACAAACTGGCCTCGCTTCCCGAGTTGATGAAGGCCGTGCCCCTGATTCACAACCGCATCAAGCGGTACATGCGGAGCGAGGATCGGCTCAAGAAGGCGGCCGGGCAATTGGCGGGCGAGGCTGCCGTCATCGCCGTCATCGCGCAGGGGAGCATCGCCAATGCCGAGGACACCGATCTGCCCGATGAGGCCGACAAGTGGCACGCCTACTGCGTCCAGATGCGAGACGCGGCCGCCGACGTCAACGCGAAGCTGCGCGCGTTCGACCAGGCGGGTGGCGCCGACGCCTTCGAGGCGGTCGACGCGGCAATGAAAGACCTGGCTCAAAGCTGCGACGACTGCCACGCGGTCTTCCATGAAGAAGAATTAGGAAAAATCGAGGAGTAGAAGGAATCGTAGAGGTCGTGGGAGCGGCGTCCCCGCGACACAAGGCGTATTCTCTTCCCTCGCGGGCGGCAGCCCCCCCCTGGCTGCCGTCCGCTTCTTTTTGCGCCCTCCGAACAAGGCGTTCCGCCTCGATGCGGCTCGGGCCGCAAACCGGAAGGCCGCGGCCGATTGCTCCGCCGCCTTGGCGACCCGGGTGGTATGATTTGGCTGGATACCCAACGGCCTGCGATCCATCGGGCGCCCCCTCCGTGATCTTCCAACGCCCCCCCTCTCTGAGATTTCGGCACACCCTTCCCTACGGTGCTATCGTTCGGGATGGCGGGGTGCAGTTCGTCGTGTTCAGCCGCTCGGCCACGGCGATGCGGGTGCTCTTGTACGACGACGTCAAGGATTGCGAGCCGTCGGAGGTCGTCGAGTTCGACCGCAACCTGAATCGTTGGGGCGACGTGTGGAGCGTGCTCGTCCCCGAGATGGGTCCCGGCCAGTTGTATCACTTCCAGGCCGACGGGCCGCGCGACCCCGAGCACGGTCATCGCTTCGACCCGAGGGCTCGGCTGATCGATCCCTACGCCAAGGCCCTGGCCGGCGATTTCCTTCCGGCCGACGACGGAATCATTCGTCCCCCGAAGTGCGTCGTGGTCGACGACGAGTTCGACTGGCAGGGCGACCGGCACCTGCGGCGGAGCCTCGCGGAGTCGGTGATCTATGAGCTTCACGTGCGCGGGTTCACGCGCTCGTCGACCAGCGGCGTGAAGCATCCGGGCACCTACCTGGGGCTGATCGAGAAGATTCCGTACCTCCAGTCGCTGGGCGTGACGGCGGTCGAGCTGATGCCGGTGCACGAGTTCCCGATCCTCGACTGCCTGGGCCGGAAGCCGCCTCGCCCCAACTATTGGGGCTACGATCCGCTGGCCTTGTTCGCTCCCCACCGCGGCTATGCGGTGGGAAACGAGCCGGGCGCCCAGGTCCGCGAGTTCCGCGAGATGGTTCGAGCCCTGCACCAGGCGGGCATCGAGGTGATCCTCGACGTGGTCTTCAACCACACGGCCGAAGGCAATGAGGAGGGCCCCACCCTCAGCTTCAAGGGGCTCGAAAACCGCGTCTACTACATGCTCGAAAACGGCGGCGGAAGCTACCGCAACTACTCGGGCTGCGGCAACACGCTCAACGGAAACCACCCGATCGTCCGCGAGCTGATCTTCCACTGCCTGCGGCACTGGGTGCTCAACTATCACATCGACGGGTTTCGCTTCGATCTGGCCTCGATCCTCAGCCGCGACCGCGACGGGAACCTGATGCCCAATCCGCCCGTGGTCGAGACGATCGCCGAAGACCCGCTGCTGGCCGACACGAAAATCATCGCCGAGGCGTGGGACGCCGCCGGCGCCTACCAGGTGGGCACCTTCGCCAGCCTGCGCTACTCCGACACCTTCGGCAGCCCGCGCTGGGCCGAATGGAACGGGCGCTACCGCGACGATCTGCGACAGTTCTGGAAAGGTGACCGCGCGATGATCGGCCCCCTGGCCACGCGCCTGGCCGGGTCGAGCGACCTGTACCAGCCCGGCGGGCGACAGCCCTACCACAGCATCAACTTCATCACGTCGCACGACGGGTTCACCCTGAACGATCTGGTCAGCTACGAGAGAAAGCACAACGAGGCCAACGGCGAAGGCAACCGCGACGGCGACAACCACAACCTGAGCTGCAACTACGGCGTCGAGGGCCCCACGCGCCGCAAGTCGATCGAGGCGATCCGCGCCCGGCAGATCCGCAACCTGCTCGCCTCGCTGCTGTTGAGCCAGGGAGTGCCCATGCTGCTGGCCGGCGACGAGTGCCGCCGCACCCAGCGCGGCAATAACAACGCCTACTGCCAGGACAACGCGATCTCGTGGTTCGATTGGCGCCGGGCCGAGAAATACGACGATTTGCGCCGGTTCTGCGGGGCACTGATCCACTTTCGCCGCAACGAGCCGACGGTCCGGCAGGAGCACTTTCTGACCGGGCGCCCCTTGCGAGAAGGCGGATTGCCCGACGTGAGCTGGTACGACGCCCGGGGCGGGCCGGTCGACTGGAGCGCCGACGGGCACAGCCTCACGTGCCTCCTGGGCGCGGTGCCCCCCGACGAGGAGGGGGAGACCTCGGGCAGCCATCACGTGCTGCTCCTGTGCCACGCGGGCGCCGTGCCCCGCCCGTTCCACCTTCCGGCCGTGGCCCGAGAGCTTGCCTGGCGGCTGTTGATCAATACGGCCGCGAGGCCCCCGGGCGACGTCTTCCCGGCTCTCGACGGCCCGGAACCACCGCGCGACGGCATCGTGCCGCTCGAAGGACGCTCCCTGGTCTGCTACGTGGCGCCCGAGGGCTGATGGCGCATGGCCCGGGCGATCGGTCGGCTCGGTGGCTCGTCCGCCGGAGGCGATGTGATCGAACTCGCCGCCTTGGCCCGTTGCTCAGGCTTGCTCGATCGCTTCCAGCAGTTCGACGGCCAGGGCCGCATTCGCTTCACCCCCGATCCTTGCGATGAAGTCGCGAAGGGCTCGGGCCTCGTGGGGGGGCAGATCGTTCGGATCGACCGACAAAGCCATGCGCAATTCGTCGGCGGGAAGGTCTTCGATTCGCAGGTTCATCGTCGCGTCCGTCCAAGACCGTGGTGCCTATGAATGCCTTCGGCCGAACCGCGCCGCGCAGTTTGCACGAAACCGGGAGATACGTGGCAGGCAACTTGCCCGGGGCATGCAGAACCCGCATTGCCTGCGCGGATTATTCATGTTCCGCCGCTTCGTATCGCCGTCTTGCGCCGAGTCGCCGCGGCAGCCTGACCGAGGCGGGGCGACGGCCACTGCCGCCACGATACGCCGTTGCCGGCCGATGCGCAAACCGCGCGGCGGCGCCATTGAATTCGGGGGGCGGGCCCCGTAGGGTAGTGGAAAGTCCGCTGGCCGTATCGAATTCACCAGAGCGAGGAGAGAACCGATGAAGGACGCTGCGTCGACCATGCCCCGCCGCCAGATGCTGACCGCTTCGCTGGCCTCGGCGGCCGGCCTTGCCGCGTTGGGTGGCACCCAGGCCGTCGCCCAAGGGCGCAAGCCGGGGTCGCTGAAGGGCAAGAAGGTGCTCGTCGCCCTCGGCGAGTTCAGCGAGGGCATGGAGACCTACTACATGATCTACCGGCTGGTCGAAGAGGGCATCCAGCCCGTCGTGGCCGCCGCCGACGTGAAGACGCTCCAGTTGGTGGTGCACGACTTCGACCCGGCCTACTCGAACTACACCGAGATGCTCGGATACAAGATCCCGATCGACGCGGCCTACAAGGACGTCAACCCGGCCGAGTTCGACGGCCTGCTGATCCCCGGTGGCCGCGGCCCCGAGGAGATGCGCCAGTACCAAGAGGTGCTCAAGATCGCCGGCTACTTTCTCGACAAGAAGCTTCCCCTGGGGGCCATGTGCCACGGGCCGCAGGTCCTCTGGGCCGCCCGGCCCGTCAAGGGACGCAAGATGACCTGCTACTACGGCATCCGGCCCGACCTGGAGCTCGCCGGGGCCGAATTCGTCGATGAGCCCGTGGTCGTCGACGGCAAGCTGGTTACCTCGCGCGGTTGGCCCGATTTGCCGTACTTCATGCCGGCCTTTCTCGACGTGTTGGCTTCGTGAACGACCGCAACGACCCTTCCGTTCCCGCCGATTCGACGCCCGGTGGCGGTCGAGCCGCGCTACTCGATCGCCACCGCTGGCTCGGGTTCGTGTTGCCCCTGGCGGTGTTCATGCTGGTCGGGTCGTTGGAGCCGAAGCCCGGCGACTCGCCCGGCGCACTGGGGATTCGGTACGCTTGGTACCCGATCGTCTACACGCTGAAGATCGCGCTGGTGCTTCTAGCCGTCGCCTTTGTGTGGCCGGCGTATCGCTCCTTCCCGTTCCGCGTGAGCCGGTTGGCCCTCGGGGTCGGCGCCGTGGGCGCCGTTGTTTGGATCGGGATCTGCGAGCTCGAACTCGAGCGGAGGCTGCTCGTGCCCCTCGGCCTCGAATGGTTCGTCGCCTCCGGGGCCCGCACCGCGTTCGACCCGTTCGAGCAGTGGGCACGGCACGGAACGGCCGCGGTGTGGTGCTTCGTGGCGATTCGCTTCGTGGGGCTGGCCGTGGCGGTCCCCATCGTCGAGGAGGTCTTTCTCCGCGGCTTCGTCATGCGGTTCGTCATGGACGCCCGATGGTGGGCGATTCCCTTCGGCCGGGTCAACGCGACCGCCGTGGTCGTGGGCACGCTCGTGCCCATGTTGATGCATCCGGCCGAGCTGCTGGCCGCGGCCGTCTGGTTTTCGATGATTACCTGGCTGATGGTCAAGACCCGCAGCCTCTGGGACTGCATCGCGGCCCACGCCGTCACGAACCTGCTGCTGGGCGGCTATGTCCTGCTGGCAGGCCGGTGGCACCTTTGGTAGACAACCGGGCTGAACCTCCTCCTCCTCCCCCCTTCTGCCGAAAGGGGGTTGCCTGCCGAAAGGCCCCTGGGAGGGGCCGTCGTCGGACACGCGGCAGCGATTCGGTTCGGGCTGGGCCGGTCGAATCTTCGCGCACCGCCGACCGGGGCCTACAATAACCGATTCGAACTTCAGCCAGAGCGTTCTATTAGAAAATGCGGAAGGGCCTGGGGCCCCGAGCCACCTCCTTCAAGGAATCGAGCCTTGCTTCGGACGCACACCTGCGGAGAGCTTCGGTCAAACCACGTGGGAGAGCAGGTTACCCTGTGCGGGTGGGTCGACACGTACCGCGACCACAGCGGGGTGCTGTTCGTCGATCTTCGCGACCGGTACGGTAAGACCCAGATCGTCTTTGCCCCGGAAGGGGGGTGCGAGAACCTTGCCGCGGCCAAGACGCTGCGATCGGAGTTCGTCATCGCGGTGACCGGCAAAGTTGCTCCCCGTCCCGAGGGGACGATCAATCCGAAGCTCGACACGGGCGAGATCGAGGTCCGCGTGGCCGAGCTGACGATCCTCAACCGAAGCCTCACGCCGCCGTTCCAGCCGGGGGCGAAGGAGCTGCCGGGCGAAGACGTGCGCCTGAAGTATCGGTATCTCGACCTCCGACGGGCCAACATGCAGCGGACCATGCTGTTGAGGCACCGGATGATCAAGATCATGCGCGACTACTGCGACGAGCTGGGCTTCATCGACGTCGAGACGCCCATCCTGGGCCGCAGCACGCCCGAAGGGGCCCGCGATTACCTGGTGCCCAGCCGAATCCAGCCGGGCATGTTCTACGCGCTGCCCCAATCGCCGCAGCTTTACAAGCAGATCCTCATGATCGCCGGATACGACCGCTACGTGCAGATCGCCCGGTGCTTTCGCGACGAAGACTTGCGGGCCGACCGGCAGCCGGAGTTCACCCAGTTAGACCTCGAGATGGCGTTCGTCGACGCCGACGACGTGATCGGCGTGATCGACGGGCTGGTCGCCCGCATGGCCAAAGAGATCCTGGGCCTCGAATTGAGCCTGCCGCTTCCTCGCATGACCTACGACGAGGCCATGGAGCGGTTCGGGCACGACGCCCCCGACCTCCGCTTCGGCATGGAGCTGATCGATCTGACCGATCTGGCCGCCGAATGCGAATTCCGCGTGTTTCGCGGGACGGCCGAGTCGGGCGGACGGGTCCGCGCGATCAACGCCAAGGGGGCGGCCGGCAGCTACTCGCGCAAGGGAATCGACGAGCTGACCGCCTACGTGGTCGAGGATTTCGGCGCCGGGGGCCTCGCCTGGTTCAAAGTCGAAGAGGGCCCGAAGCTGGCCTCGCCCATCGCCAAGAACTTCGGCGACGCGATGCTCGGGCGCATCGCCCAGCGCATGGAGGCCGAGCCGGGCGACTTGCTGCTGTTCGTGGCCGATCGGCCCGAGGTCACGGGCAAAGCCTTGTACGGGCTTCGCAAGCGATTGGCCGTCGAGCTGAGGCTCTACGATCCTTCCCTGATGCACTTCTCGTGGGTCGTCGAGTTTCCCATGTTCGCCTACGACGAGGAGGAGGGCGCGTGGACGGCCATGCACCACCCCTTCACCGCCCCGCGCCGC
>Ga0334893_1003203_pt1 | contig 10818 bp, 12 predicted proteins | sample GraSluR3_MG_5_FD_207218 | JGI IMG/M metagenome (GOLD analysis project Ga0334893, IMG submission 207218) | Sludge microbial communities from methane-producing bioreactor in Wageningen University, Netherlands - Granular Sludge_09_05-R3 | ecosystem: Engineered > Bioreactor > Anaerobic >...
TCTCTCTTGCGGTCATTTTACCTGAGCTATGCTGCTTCTCTATTCTTTTCTCTCCGCCTCCAAGCTCAATCTTTCTTTTGGCTTCAAGAAGCTCTTGAATCTTATCGCTCATTTTTACCCTCCTAATGTACTTAATCTCTTTCGCTGATTTCTATAAGAACGCCGGACGTTGATTTTGGGTGAAGAAAAGCAATTCTAGCTCCGCCTGCTCCGTATCTAGGCTTCTCATCAATTAATCTTACTCCCTTTTCCTGAAGATCCTTTATGGCCTCTTCTATGTTGTCAACCTTGAATGCTATGTGCTGGATTCCTTCGCCCTTCTTTTCAATGAATCTGGCGATGGGCCCATCCTCAGTTGTGGATTCAAGAAGCTCCACCTCTGAATCTCCAACAGGTAAAAATGCAACTCTAACCTTTTGCTCCTCTACCTCTTCCTTGCTTGTGCATTTAATTCCCATTACATCTTCATAGAATTTAAGTGTTTCGTCAAGATTCTTCACTGCTATTCCAATGTGATCAATTTTTGTTACCACGGAATTTCCTCCTCTTTCTCTACTCCCTTATAAGGGAAATTATCTTTTCCTTAGCGGTGTATGGGTCCTGGGTCCTCTTCTCCACCTGGTGGGATAGCTCCTCAAGAAGGTCCCCTTCAAGGGCTTTTTGCATAATCATCTTTAAAAGCTCTTCCTCCACAAGCTGAACTATCTCAACCTTTAGGTTCCTTCTTCTTCTTTCATGAAGCTTCCCGGTCTCCTTAAGGTAGTTCTCATGATCTCTTACCTTTTGAAGCAAAACGTCGATATCCTCGTTTTTTATGGCAGATACCTTTTCAACCGGTGGTCTGTAGTCACTTTTTTCATTCAGGTCAAGATTCATTTCGATTTCAAGCTTTGTCTTGTCAGCACCGTCAAGGTCTGACTTGTTGATGGCAAAAACATCTGCAATTTCCATTATTCCTGCCTTGATAGCCTGTATGTCATCTCCCATATTGGGAATCATGACCATTAGGACGGTGTCTGCCATTTTGACAATATCCACCTCTGATTGACCCACTCCAACGGTCTCTATGAAAATATAGTCACAGCCGTATATGTCAAGTGCCTTTACCGCTCCCCAGGTGGCCTTTGAAACTCCACCCAGATATCCTCTTGTACCCATGCTCCTTATGAAAACATCCTTATCCAGGGCTAGGTCAGACATTCTTATTCTGTCTCCCAGGATTGCTCCTCCACTGAAGGGACTTGTTGGATCAACTGCAAGGATTCCAACCTTTTTGCCCTCTGCTCTCAGCTCCTTGGTAAGTCTGTCTGTAAGTGTTGATTTCCCACTTCCTGGAGAACCGGTAACTCCAATTACATAAGCGTTACCGGTTTTGTGATACTGTCTCTTTATGATATCCACAGCCTTTTCATCGTTGTTCTCAAGGAGGGATATAAGGCGTGCACAGGCTCTTTTGTCACCTTTAAGCAGCCTTTCTTCAATATTCAATTAAAACACCACCTATTTCTTCTTAATGTTTTCCTTAATGAATGCTATTACTTCCTTGGTTGGTGTTCCAGGCGTAAATATTCCCTCAACTCCAGCTTCCACAAGTCCAGGTATATCATCCTCTGGGATTACTCCTCCTCCAAGAACAAGAACATCCTCGATCCCTTCTTCCCTTAGCAGTCTTACTACCTTGGGGAAAAGGTGGTTGTGGGCTCCTGAAAGAATGCTCATCGCCACTACATCAACATCCTCCTGAACAGCTGCAGCAACTATTTGTTCCGGCGTCTGTCTAAGACCTGTATAAATAACTTCCATTCCTGCATCTCTTAAGGCTCTGGCTATAACCTTTGCACCCCTGTCGTGACCATCCAGGCCTGGCTTTGCAACAAGTACTCTAATGGGTTTATCCATTTTATTTCCTCCTCATAACTATAGTATTACAGACTGTTCATATTCTCCGAAAACTTCTCTAAGAACTCCACAGACTTCTCCCAATGTTGCGTATTCCTTGACTGCGTCGATTATGAACGGCATAAGGTTTTCATCTGTTTCGGCCTTTGCTTTAAGGACTTCAAGTGCTTCCTCAACCTTTTCATTATCTCTTGTACTCTTAAGCTTTTCTATCTTCTTCTTCTGTAGAAGCTCAACGTGCGGATCTACCTTTAGTAGCTCTTTCTTGTCCTTTTCCTCGATTCTGAATTTATTCACTCCGACTACGATTCTTTCCTGCTCTTCAACCTGCATCTGGTACTTGTAGGCAGAATTCTGAATCTCCTTCTGGATAAATCCTTTTTCAATGGCCTTTGGTGCACCGCCAAGATTATCTATCTTTTCAATGTAATCCATTGCTTCCTTTTCAATGTCGTTTGTTAGGCTTTCGATATAGTATGATCCTGCAAGTGGGTCAACCGTTTCAGTTACTCCTGACTCGTGTGCCACAATCTGCTGTGTTCTCAGGGCAATCCTTACTGAATCCTCTGTTGGAAGAGCCAATGCCTCATCCCTTGAGTTGGTATGAAGTGACTGTGTTCCTCCAAGAACTGCCGCCAGGGTCTGGATTGCAACCCTCACTATGTTGTTGTCAGGCTGTTGTGCAGTAAGTGTGGATCCCGCAGTTTGAGTGTGGAACTTCAACTGAAGTGACTTTTCCTTCTTGGCTCCAAATCTTTCCTTCATGATTCTTGCCCATAGCCTTCTCGCAGCCCTGTATTTTGAGACCTCTTCAAGAAGGTCATTGTGAGCGTTGAAGAAGAAGGAAAGTCTAGGTGCGAAATCGTCAACATCAAGTCCTGCCTTGATTGCAGCATCAACATAGGCTATACCATCTGCCAGTGTGAATGCAACTTCCTGAGCAGCCGTTGAACCAGCCTCTCTTATGTGGTAACCACTTATGCTTATTGTATTCCATTTTGGAACTTCCTTTGAGCAATACTCAAAGATGTTTGTAATAAGCCTCATTGATTCCTCAACCGGGAAAATATATGTTCCTCTTGCAATATACTCTTTTAGAATGTCATTTTGAATGGTACCTCTTAGTTGGTCTGGAGATACGCCCTGCTTTTCCGCCACTGCAATATACATTGCAAGTAAAACGCTTGCAGGAGCATTTATTGTCATAGACGTACTGACCTTGTCCAATGGTATTCCATCAAACAAAATTTCCATATCCCTCAGGGAATCAATTGCAACCCCTACTTTTCCAACCTCTCCCTCGGATAACCCATGATCTGAGTCATAGCCTATCTGGGTTGGAAGGTCAAATGCAACGCTAAGTCCAGTCTGTCCCTGCTCAAGAAGATACTTGTATCTCTTGTTGGACTCCTCTGCAGTTGCAAAACCTGCATACTGTCTCATTGTCCAGAATCTTCCTCTGTACATGGTTGGCTGTACACCTCTTGTGTACGGATACTCTCCAGGATATCCAAGATCCCTTTCATAATCCATCTCAGCTGTGTCAATTGGTGTGTAAAGCCTTTCAACCTTTTTGTCTGAACCAGTTGTAAAGGTTTCCTTTCTTTCAGGATTCTTGCTAAGCTGCTTTCCGACTTTGTTTTCATCCCAGTCCACAAAAGACGATTTAATCTGCTCTAGCTTCTTTTCATCGTACATCATTTTACCTCCTCGTATTGGTACCTTCTATAAACCCTATTATATTAGAAGTTATTGCAATTTTGCAATATAAAATTCAATTATTTTGAATAATGCATGTAAAATTGCATTTTTTTGTCAAGACATGGGAAAAGCAGGCCCCCAACAATGGGGTCCTGCATTAATTTCCTTGGAAAATCTCCTCAAACTCCTTTGCATCTATAGTTTCTTTTTCAAGTAACGCTTCTGCAATTCTGTGAAGTACATCCATATTCTCTTTTAATAATGACTCTGCCCTGTGGTAAGCTGTATCTATTATCTTTCTCATCTCCTTGTCTATAGCTGCGGCTACATCCTCACTATAGTTCCTGGATCTGTTAAGATCTCTTCCAACAAATACTTCCTCTTCATCCGTACCATAGGTCATTGGTCCAAGGACCTCGCTCATACCGTAATGGGTTACCATTGAACGTGCCAGCTTGGTTGCCCTTTCAATGTCGTTTTGGGCTCCAGTACTAATGTCCTCAAGGACAAGTGCTTCTGTAACCCTTCCACCCAGCAGTATTACCAGCTTGTCCTGCATTTGATTCTTGGTGAGGTAATTTCTATCCTCATCAGGGATATATGCAGTGAATCCTCCAGCCATACCTCTTGGAATTATGGTTACAAGATGTACCGGGTCGCTACCTGGCAAAAGCCTTGCAGTCAAAGCATGCCCTGCCTCATGAAAAGCTGTAAGCTTCTTTTCATGTGGACTTATGACTCTACTCTTCTTCTCTGGTCCTGCCTGAACCTTGATTGATGCCTCTTCAATTAGATGCATTGGTATCTTTTTAAGATTGAACCTGGCTGTCAGCAAGGCCGCCTCGTTTACAAGGTTCTCAAGGTCTGCAGGTGTGAATCCTGGTGTTCTTTTTGCAACTACACCCAGGTCAACATCCTCCTCAAGAGGCTTTTTCCTTGTATGAACCTTCAGTATAGCTTCTCTTCCCCTGATGTCTGGAAGCCCTACATATATTGTTCTGTCAAATCTGCCTGGCCTTAAAAGTGCGGGGTCAAGAATGTCCGCCCTATTGGTTGCAGCCATTACAATTATTCCTTCATTCTTTGCAAATCCGTCCATCTCTACAAGAAGCTGGTTAAGTGTCTGCTCCCTCTCGTCGTGGCCTCCGCCAAGACCTGCGCCTCTTCTTCGACCAACTGCATCGATCTCATCTATAAACACTATACATGGTGAATTCTTTTTGGCCTGCTCGAACAAATCCCTTACACGGCTTGCACCTACTCCGACAAACATTTCTACGAAGTCTGAACCGGATATTGTGAAGAAAGGAACCCCTGCTTCGCCTGCTACCGCCTTGCTCAAATAGGTTTTACCTGTTCCCGGAGGTCCTACCATCAGGACTCCTGTTGGAATTCTAGCTCCGATTTCGATGTATTTCTTAGGATTGCTCAGGAAGTCTACAATTTCCTGCAGCTCCTCCTTCTCTTCCTCTAGGCCAGCAACCTCGTCAAAGCTAACCAGCTTGCCCTCTTCAAGCTTAACAAGCTTGGCCTTGCTCTTTCCAAAGGACATTACCTTTCCGCCGCCTCCGCCGCCTTGGGATTGTTGCATGAAAACAAACCAGAAAACTGCGAATACTACCAGTATCATAATTGTAGGCAACATATTTATATACCAAGGTGTTTCGGGAACCTGTTCAGCAGAGTACGTTATCTGCTCATTGTCCACCAACTCTTTTACATAGTCGTGGTAGAATGTGAGTCTGGCTTCCTCAGGGAGTATTCCAGAAAATTTCCTTCCATCCTCCAGCTCTCCCTCAACCGTATTGCCGATTGAAGTTATTCTTGTGATGCTTCCTTCATTAATTCTTGACACCAGTTCTGTGAAATCCAGCTCTGTTACCTGCTCTACCTCTGTCCCAAACATCCTGACGCTGAACATTATAAGTAAAACTATCAACAGGTATATGCTGATGCCCTTAAAAAATCGTTTCAAACCTAGTCCTCCCTCCATCTCTTCCAGTGGATAATATTCATTGATTATAACATAGCATAGGCTTCGAATCAATCAATGGATTATTTGTATACCTCTTCCTTCAAGGCTCCCACGAAAGGATAGTTTCTATATTGTTCATTGTAGTCCAAACCATATCCAACCACAAATTCATCAGGTATTTCGAATCCCATAAAATCTATGTCCACACCAATCGTCCTTCTTTCCGGCTTGTCCAGCAAGGTGCATATCTTAACGCTATTAGCTCCCCTCTTACCCAAAATATCCTTCAGGTAGTTCAAGGTCAGACCTGTGTCGATGATATCCTCTACAATAAGTATATCCTTTCCTTCCACGCTGTAATCAAGGTCTTTGAGTATCCTAACCTCACCGGTTGAAACACTTGATTTCCCGTAGCTTGATACTGCCATAAAGTCAAGCATAACCGGAAATTCCAGCCTCTTCACAAGATCAGATAAAAATATGACAGCACCCTTAAGTATTCCTACAACCAGCAAATCCTTCCCTCTGTATTCCTCTGAAATTTCCTTTGCCAGCTCTTCAACTCTCTCATCAATTTCTTCCTCTGTAAGAAGAACCTCCTTAATTGGATTGTTCAAATCATTTTCCTCCCAGTCAATTCTTTTCCTCTTCAATTCTATCAATGGTAATTACAAGGATCCTCTTGGAATCCGGTTCAATCCTGTAATCTCTGCCAACTGCGTTCCCTGGAATCCATATTATACCCTTTTCATCAGCGAATACGGGAATTTTTTCCCTTTTCTCCCTGGGAATCTTGTTGTCGATAAACAGATCCTTGACCTTCTTGCTTCCATCCATCCCCAAAGGTCTTATTCTATCACCATTTCTCCTTTGCCTTACAATGATGTCACCGTGAATTTTGTCCTTGTCCACAGCAACTATGGATTCATGGGTTTTATATACCCTATTGTCCGACTCCTCAACTTTAATCAAGAGCCCCCAGTCAGGTAAAATATTCCTGCCAAGATTCAGAGTCCTGCTTTGAAGCTTGATCTCATTCACCTGAACAACCTTAATGATAAGGTCGTCATACGAGACTTCAGCAACGATATTTCTTCCCAAATCCACTGATTTACCTGTTTCTCCACTTGAAAACAGCCCTGTGGCACTTTGGATGTGTACTTCTCCAAAGCCATTCAAATCCCCTATCAAATCCAAAATAGCCCTTCTGACCAGTCTCCTGGCAGAGCCTTCATCTTCTTTGAGGAATTCGTCGCCTCTAAAGATTATACTATTGTTTGTTCTATTTTTCACTAATAAATTATACTTTTTCTCAATCTCATTATCCAGTACCTCCAGATCAAGCTGTGCTATTTCTGAGAGCCTGTATAGCGAATCTATAATGTTGGGATTAAAATTATCCCTTAGATATGGCAACAGCTCCAACCTTATCTTGTTTCTGGTGTATACTGTCTGAAGATTTGTGTGATCCTCAACAGAAGGTATATTGTTTTTTTCAATAAATCCTTCTATTTCATCTCTTGAGATGTTCAGCAAGGGGCGGATAATGTCTCCGCTGATCATGGACATTGCCCTGATCCCATCAAGACCTGTCCCCCTAATTATCCTGTGCAGGACTGTTTCAGCCTGGTCGTTCTTATTGTGGGCAATGGCGATTCTGCCGCCTCCCTGGCTCTTTAGCACATCCCTGAAAAAGCCATACCTGAGCAAGCGTCCAGCCTCTTCAGCCGTCATTCCATGCTCCCTGCCATATGATACCATATCAACATTGGTGGTATAATAGTCAAGTCCAAGCTCCTGTGAAATCTCTTGGACGAAATCCTGGTCTCTCTTGGCCAGGTCTCCTCTTACCCCATGGTTTACATGGGCGACCAGGAGTTTGAATCCAAGCTTTTCCCTGAGCTGGTAAAGACAATACAGCATTGCCATTGAATCCGGTCCCCCGGAAACGGCTGCCAGTACGGTACCTGTATTTTCCAGCAATTTGTACTTTTCAACATTGCTTCTTACGGCTTCAATCATATTATCACCCTATGGCCAAATTGTTCAAACATCAACCTAAAAACAGAAAAAACCGGAAAACCCGGTTTTTATTAATCGTTGTTACTGGCTTTTTTGCCTCTCATGCCAGAGCTTTTTCTGCCATCTTTGGTTTTGATCTGATCCATCTTTTCGCTGCTATCCTTCAGATAACTGTTCAACATATCTTCAAAGGACATGTTCTTTTGCCTGTCATCCGATTTTGCCCAATCGATTTCCACTGGCTTACTTGTCTTAGGCTTTGCCTGTCTAACAGAAAGACTGATTTTCCCGTCTGCTGAAATGGATAAAACCTTCACTTTTATTTTCTGATCCTTCTTCAGGTAATCAGATACTTTTTCTACGTAGTCGTGGGATACCTCTGATATATGTACCAGTCCACTCTTCCCCTCTGGCAATTGCACAAAAGCTCCAAAATTTGTAATTCCTGTTACTGTACCCTCAACGATCTCTCCAACTGAAACGGACATAGACAAATTACTCCTCCTTAAAATTTTTAATATATGTCAAGTATATATTACTGGGTGACCCCTGTCAATCAGTTATCATTCTTAAAAATATCCAGTGTATCATTTCCTCCCAGGCTTTTGTCCACATAGATAATTTCCCTTGGCTTAACCATGCCAAGGTCATCTCTTGCAACCTTTTCTATAAATTCAAGGGTTCCACTTTTCCCAATTTCATCATTGAGAAGCTTGATTTCCCTCTCAAGGCTGGTTATCTGAGTCTCCACTGTAGCCCTTCGATCCTGGAGATTGTTCATAAGCTTTCTCTGATGATTCATAACAAATCCCACATAAACAACAAGAATAATCAGAAGGACATGGAAAATCCTAATTCCCTTTCTCTTTATTGTTCTTTTGTCGGACATATTAGCACCACCTTTTCAAACGCCTCCATACTCCTTTATTATGTCACTATTTAGAAGATTTTTCAAGCTACTTTTAATCAGTCCAAGGATTTGTAAAGCTCATGAGCTTCATCCTTTCTTACATTTTCCTTAGTCTGTAGAACCTCAATGTTCATTTGCCCGCTACCGAAGCTAAGAGTAAGCTTGTCTCCAACACTAACATTGTCCCCAGCCTTTGCAACCTTGCCGTTAATTGTGACCTTCCCCTGGTCACAAGCTTCCTTTGCGATGGTTCTTCTCTTTATTATCCTCGCGGTCTTCAGATATTTGTCCAACCTCATTGAATTCTCTCCTCCTCACAAAAAAAATCAGGTCAAAGACCTGATTTCCCGCTTGTTTTATTTCTTCTTACCTTTTTTTACGTTTACGCTTTCTTTAAGCGCTTTTCCTGCCTTGAATACAGGTGCCTTTGATGCTGGAATTTTAATGACTTCTTCAGGGTTTCTTGGGTTTCTACCTTCTCTGGCTTTTCTTTCTCTAACCTCGAAAGTTCCGAATCCTACCAATTGTACCTTGTTTCCTGCTGCCAATGATTCCTCTACTGATCCCATGAATGCATTCAAAGCTGCCTCTGCATCCTTCTTGGTAAGATTACTCTTCTCCGCAATGCTTGCAATTAATTCTGCTTTGTTCATTAATAATTCCTCCTTGTTTTTTTTATTTTCTAGAAATACTAAACTTAATCAGTCCTGGTCTCCCCATTTTCACGGAGCTTGACCTTATCCCAGAGGCTATCTAATTCCTCCAAGGTCATTTCTTCCATAACTATACCCATTCTATCAGCCATGTACTCCATTTCCTCTAATCTTTTTGTGAATTTTTCAATGGTTCTACCCAATGCAACCTCGGGATTGACTTCTAGAAATCTGGATAGGTTAACAGCAGCAAACAACAAATCTCCCATTTCACTTTCAACAGCAAGACTGCCAGGACCGTGTACCGAAGCGGCTTCAAGTACTTCTGCCAGCTCCTCTGCCACCTTGTCCGATGGTCCATCTACCACGTCCCAGTCGAAGCCAACATCCGCTGCTTTCTCCTGGACCTTGAAGCTTCTCAAAAGTGCCGGCAGACGTGGAATATTCCTTAACCTCTCTGAAAGTGTAGTAATATTCCTGTTTGCATACTTTATCTTATTCCAATTATATACTACTTCCTCAGAATTATCCACATTTTTTTCAAAAAAAACGTGCGGATGTCGTGTAATTAACTTGTTTGCGAGGGAACTTGTCACCTGAATCGGGTTGAAATCCCCATTCTCATGTCCAATTTGAGTGTGGAAAACCACCTGAAGCAGTAAATCTCCCAATTCTTCCACTATATGGTCTGGGTCATCCTCCTCCAGAGCCTCTACCAATTCATAGGCTTCCTCAAGAACTGCTCCTCTTATGCTCAGGTGATCCTGGTCTCTGTCCCAGGGGCATCCGTCCTCAGCCCTCAATCTTCTCATGATCCTCTGAATGTCGCTGAAGTCATGGATTCCCAGCTTGCTCTTATCAAGTCGTGGTACAAAAAGGCTTGTCAGGGGCCCAATATTCTCACTTCTGTCAATCTGGTGCAGGGGCACTCTCTCTACTATTTCACTATCTCCCATCCCACCGTTGTGAACCAGGATCACCCTATAATCATCAGGGTAGATATCCATCAGCACCAATTTTACCTCAGACATAACCCTATTGTTGTACACCTGTGTAAATATCTGGTGGGAGTTTATGTCCACCTGGAAGCCTTCAAGACCTATTCCATCAAGAACCTTGAGGCCTTCAACAGGGTCAGCATGAGCAATTTCAAGCAAGGGCTCAATGAAGCTCATACCAGAGACCATCTGGATTTGACATTCATCTTGGTCAAGGAGCATTCTGACCGTGTTCTCGGCAACCATTGGATTCCCAGGAACAAAGTAGTTGATCACTCCATATTCCCTTGCAGCATCCAGAAGATTCGAAACAATGTTTTCATAGACACCTTCGAAGGAATCCTCCTGGTCATAAATATGGTCAAATGCAGTGAATTCTATCTCATTTTCCCTCATGTACTGAACAGAAGGGTGTTTTTCAGTTCTTAGAAAATTGGGATTCCCGCTTTCCATCCTTCTTATTGCTCCAAGGGTCAGGTCATCAATATTTCCGGGCCCAAGGCCTATAACAAATATTTTGTTCATATATTACTCTCCTCGTATAATATGTTTAGAGCAACTTTTTAGTAGTCAAAACATATTATTATTTATTTTCTTACTTTCGTGTTAATTGAGATATCCCAATGCTAAAATAGAATTAGAATGATTAGCAAAGGATGA